>Ga0065708_1006558_pt1 | contig 45268 bp, 33 predicted proteins | sample Hoacrofraction12_2_FD_59095 | JGI IMG/M metagenome (GOLD analysis project Ga0065708, IMG submission 59095) | Hoatzin crop microbial communities from Cojedes, Venezuela, sample from fiber fraction 12 v1 | ecosystem: Host-associated > Birds > Digestive system > Esophagus > Crop | place: Venezuela... | reverse complement strand
CTAATGGGTGCAAGTCGCTAACACGCCTCGAAACGGCGGGAAGTGGACAGCTGGGGGCATGGGTGACTGTCGCGAGACGGAATCTGAAGAAGTCTAAGGTAAACTTGTTTCTAGCGCCTTAATGTGACTTGCTGAGCGTTTCTAGCGCGATAACAGTGACGTTGGTGCCGTCGATGCGAAACTTCACGTCCCACTTGCCGTAGGGCATGCCGTAAGTCTTGTCTGGGTCGTTGTGGTAGCGCGGTCGCGGGTCGAGTGACAGCACTTGCGCCAGCTCGGTCTGTTGTTGTGTGTCCAGTTGATGCTGCACCGCAGGTGCAAATGTCACCTGCAACTGGGGCATGCTATGCAACTGGCTGAAACCACTGCGGGCATCAGGATGGGCGTCGGCATAGGAGAGATAGGGCTTGATGTCATAGATGGGCGTGCCGTCCATCAGGTCGGCACCATTCACATGCAACACGGGGGCGTTGTCACCGTCCCATTGCACACGCACCAGCCGCACCGATGACAATCCGATGGGATTGGGACGAAATGGCGAACGCGTGGCAAACACACCCATGCGCTGGTTGCCTCCCAGCACTGGCGGCCGCACAACGGGGCTGCTGGCCGCATGTGGATTGGCACTAAATCCCCACACCAGCCACAGGTAGTCATAGCCCTCAATGCCGCGCAGGGCATCGGCATTGCGGAATGGCGGCAACAGCTCTATCTGGCCAGGCACCTCGTCTGCCAGACCGCTCTGTTTGGGAATGCCAAATTTGCTCTTGAATGGTGAGTGAAACACCGCAATTGTCTTGAGTTCCATCATGAATCGTTGTTGAGGTGTGCCAAAGGTACACAAAAAACGGTTACTATCATTCTTTTTGAGCCTAAAAAAGTCATCCCCGCGTGTTGCAGGGATGACTTGTGTTGAAGGGGGAGAGGACCGCCGCGGCATTGCCTCTAGTTGAGGATGAGGGTTTCTAACCCTTGCGGCATACCGGCATTGTACTTGTAGGCGCGAGCAAACTGCTTGATGAAATCGAGTGTTGCCTGTCGAGGGCCTTTAACCGGTGTCATAACGTCTGATTGAGTTGTTTGTGAAGTAGTGATATGATGCATAGGCAAAACTGGTTTTGATTAATTTTCAATTTAATAACGCAGTGATAGCTCCTTTATTATATCACTAACACAAAAAAATCCCCAATTAACGATTTTTCGGATTTAGATGGTGTTGGTCTGTCTAGAAACGGTAGCCAGCGGTGAGGTTGAAGTCGTTGTTGCTATTGAACAAGCTGTGCTCACGGCTGTGATACCAGTGGCCGTCACAGATGATGTGCAGGCCATAGAAGAAGTTGCCGCGGTTGTGCACCACTGCCGCCTTGCCGCGAAAGTTGGTGGACAGCAGGGTCTTCTTGCCCTCGATGGAGTTGGGGAACGAGTGGCGATAACCAATGCTGGGCATGCCCGTGATGTTGAGCAGCCACTTGTCGCCCAGCACCCAGTTGTATCCATAGCCTATCAGCACGCAATAGTCACGGTAGCGGAAGCGGTAATCGGTGTTCTCGTCAGGCAGATAGGATTTCATGTCATCGGATAATTCTTCAAAATCCATGACAATGTCCTGATGGCTCCAGTGCCCGCCAATGATGAACGAGCCTGCGCTGCGGCGTTGATACTTGGAAAAACAATAGGCGGCCGCTTGGGCATAGCGGCTGTGATTGAAGAAGTAGTAACCGTAGGCACCATAGGACTCGCGCTTGAGACCCGAGAACAGCATGTTGCCCATCCAGTCGTCCAGTTGACGCATGTGCACACTGCTCCCGTCATTTTTAGTATAATATAGCTCCAGCGCTAATCGTGAGCACGTGAACGAGAAATCCCATCGTGTGTTCTTGACACTCTTGCCACCCAGCAGGTCGCGCATGTTAATCATGTAGCCCAGGCTGAGTGCCATGAACGAGATTTGACCGCCAAAGTTGCTGGTCACGTCGCTGTTCATGCGCACCGTGGTGCGTTCATCGGTCAGATGCCCTGAGTAAGAATCCAGCCAGTTGTTGTTCTTGACCATGAGCTTCCAGTTCTTGCCTGTCGAGGTGACATAGGCTGTGTCATAGTGGTTGAACGTGTGGTCGCCCCAGCGGTACAGGTCCAGGCAGATGTCCAGAAAACGTGGGTACTGGATGGTCTGGTCGTTGATGTCCAGCTTGCCGTGAGCGAGGGCACGTTTCCAGTAATCCTTGTCTCGCACGGTGTCAAACGGCTGGTTCATGTACTCGCGCAACTGCTGCTTCAGACCCTTGATGCCGCCATGGTGGGGCACAGTGTCGGTTTGTGCCATCATGGTGGAACTTGACAACACCAGCAGCAGGGTCAATATGGCTCGTTGCAGGGGTCTCATGGGGTGGCGTTATTGCGGTTGGCCGAGCGCATGGTGACCATGGGCGCAGGTCGCCGCACAGTGTCGGCTGGTTGCTGGGGCGTGCCTTGGGTGTCACGGCGCTTGACGGTGGCATTGGAGGGTTGCACGCTGTCGGTGGACTGCTGCTGATGCTTGCGACCCACCACACGGTCAAAGTCGTGTTTCCACACGATGCCCACACCTTGAGTCGTGAGTGCGTTGCGCACATAGTAGTTCTGGTCGTTGAAGTGGTTGTAGGCCTTGAGGCGCAACGTACCACGGTCGTTGAGCAGATACTCGATGTCAAAGTCACCGATGAAGTTGGTGTTGGTGGGGTTATAAGTGTTGTCGCGATAGCCCAGGTTGCCATTGATGAGCAAGCGGTTGTTGAGCAACTGGCTGGACAGGGCCACGTCAAACTCCATGTCACTGAAGTCTCCCTTGTCACTGCGGAAGTTGGGGGCGATGGACAGATAGTCAGTCATCTTGCCCAGGATGTTAGACAATTGAGACGAGATGGTCGATGATGCCACCGAGGTGATGAACTCATTCTGTGTGGTGGTCGTGGTGCCCATGTACTCGGGCGTGTAGAACCGGTTGAGTGCCAGCAGGTAGATAATCTGGCGGTTCATCATCTCGTCGGTGCTGATGACACTGCGCACCTTGCGATAGGCATCGGTGGTGAGTGACGGGAACTCCAGGTCAAACGAGATGTCTGGCTGGCTGATAATGCCGTTAGCTCGCAACAGGGCATGAACAGGCACATTGGTGCGGTTGATTTCACGGTCCTCGGCAAAGGATTCGTCCAGGTCCTTGATGTTGGCGTTGAGCGAATAGACGGCTTCCAGGTCCAGCACGGCGGCATAGGGGTCGCCCTGGAAACTGATGCTGCTGCCGTCGCGGATGGTGAAGTCCTTGATAATCACGTCCTGCAAGGTGAAATTGTAGGTGCCCTTGTCCAGTGTGTACTTACCGTACATGGCCAGCTCGCCGTTGTTGTTATAGGTCAGGCGCAGGTGGCCGCTGCCAGTCGCCTTGATGCGGTCCCCGCCAACGGGGTCCATAATCACCGTGAGTGCCACATCGGGCGTGATGTCGCCTTGCAGGTCGATGGTGTAGGCTGTGGGCACCGACTCCTCTTCTTGTTGAACGCGCTGTGTGAGCTGGCGCACAATCAGGGGAATGTCGCTATCTTGTGCCTCAACTGTGACTTGTGCCTCGGCGGGCGCATTGCGGTCACGGAAAGTGATGAAATTGTAGGTGTCGGCCTGCTCGGTGTCGCTCATGACAAAGGTGAAGCGTGAGCGTGGCGCCGACTCCATGTTGACCTTGATGGTCACAATGCCGGGACCGCCAGTGACAAAGCATGAGCCGTCGCCGTAGATGGTGCCATACCAGTCGGGATTGATGCTGGGGTTAGTGTCATAGCACAAGAAATCGTGAGCCTGAGTGATGGCAAAGTTGAACTCGGGACGGTGGAAACTGTCGTGCTTGAGCCAGCCGTCGAGCCGCGCCTCATGACCATCGCGGTCGTGAATGGGTATGTCATTGAATGTGATGTAGTCGGGCACAATGTGTACCGAATCGCCAGCACAGGTGTAATAGACGTTCACATAGTCGATGAGGAAACGCAGTGTGTCGGCAACAATGTCGCCAGCCAGATTGATGGTGTGGAAGTTGCCAAACAGGTTGGCCTTGCCCGACACCTCGCCCTCAACATCGCTGGTGAATGCTTCCATGTAGGGCTTGAGAAATGCAACATTGGCATGGTCGGCGTCAAAGTTGATGTTCAACGAGTCATCGGCGATGTAGATGCCTCCCGTGATGTTGCTGTGCCTGCCATTGGATTGGGCAATGTCGGCATCCAGCATCACACCACGTGTCTCGTTGTCATAGTTTGCCTTGATGTCGGCATCACCCATGAGCGCACCATTGTAGGTGATGCCCTGCACGTGCAGACCAGGAGTGTAGAGGCGTGGCGATGATGAGAACAAGTCGCTAGCATAAAACTTGCTTGTGGCCCGGCCGCCAAAGTTAACGTGGTCGATGGCCAGTGTCTCGAACACATAATCCAGGCTGACGTCGTTCAGTTCCAGACACAGCACATCATCAGGGTTGCGTGAGGCCTTGCCATTGATGCGCACATATTGCTCATCGTGGCCGCCAGCCAGATTGTCCACTGTTATCACGCCGTGGTCGATATCGATGTGTCCGCGTTCCACCGTCCATGCTGTGTCATTAAACACCAGTTGCGAGGGATTGACATCAATGTCGGCCTTGATTTTGCCGTCGTTGCCGCGGTCTAGCAGGGCACTCAGGTCCAGATTGCCGTGGAAATCGCGGTCGCGTTGCACACGCCAGCCCATGTTGGCATCCAGACGGTCATTCACACCAGTTGCGTCCACGTTGAGGGCAATCTTGCCATTCTTGGACGGGTACAGCGATTGGGCATGCACGGCAACGCTGTTGGTCACGCTATCCAGCGATGCTGTCAGCCGAGTGCCCTCGATGATTTTGTTGCCTTGCAGCATGTAGGGGGCATCCACTGTCATGTCAAAGCTGTTGTTGCTCTCGCTCATGCTACCCTCGATGGTGGTCTTATAGACCAGGCTGACGGGCAAGTTCAGTAACTGATGCAAATCCTCGTCGGGATTGATTTCAAAACTGAAGTTCAGGTCATTGGGGCTGCCTGTGTGGGTGTAAGCGGCATAATTGCCAAAGAACTGAGGAAAAGCGTTGCTGAGCAGGTGCTTGGCTGTGGGAAGTAGTGTGCGATAGTCAAAATCACCCTCGACATACCCGTTGATGTGGTCGCTGATGAGGTTGATGACCTTGCTGCCATCACTGTTGTCGGCATCCACCTGAACGTTGCCCAGCTTGATGCCCTTGCCTTCCTTGTTAGTGAAGTCGATATTGGAAAGGTTCACATGACCCGTGGCGTTGGCCAGCGAGTTGCCCCACAACGAGGCATTGGCACTGGCGGTGAGACGGCGGTCGGGATACTTGTTAGTAACACCCAATCGAGCCAAATCCAGACCATCGGCATTGAGGTTCACGTCATATGACGAGTTCTCTCCATCCAGACGTGCATTGCCATCCACATTGACCTTGCCGTTGGTGGGGTCATCCATTGCCAGTGTACCAGTGAACTCGTTGCCCTGCTTGTCCACGTTGGCGGTGATGTTGTGGTAGCGGTTGCCCTTGAAGTCCACATGGGCGATGGCTCCGTCCAGATGACCGTTAACATCCTTGCCGTCAAGTGTGGCATCCACATTAGCGTCTAGCGCCACATCACCCAACAGGTCGCGCTTGTCAAGCAACGTGCCCACTTGCAGACCATCGGTCTGCACATGGCCAGTGAACCGTGATGTGCCGTTGGGTTGCTTGGCCAGTGTGCCATTGATGTCGGCATTGCCCAGAGTGGTTCCCACATGGCCGTCAAATCGCAAGGCATCGCGGTGGCCATGAGCCTCGCCATTGACTGTGACATTGCCGCAACGGCTGATGATGCCGCGCACTTGTGGGGACAGGCGTGGCAACAGGCGGGTCACCTTGTCGATATCGCTAGCACTTGCAGTGAGGTTCAGACGGTCCAGATTGAATGAACGCAGGTTAGCATCGGTGGGGTTGCTCACATTGACGCGGGCATCCAGTGACAGTGTGCCACCGATGTCGTGTACAGCCAGGGTGGGTACAACGATGTGGTCGCTCTGGCGACTCACGGTAGCGGTGACGCGCAATGGGGAATCAAACTGGCGCAGTTGTGGTGACAAGGCTGCAAGGTCCGACGGTGTGATGGTGCTGCCCGATGTGCTCAACTGCACGGGCATATCTCGCAACTCCTTGCCCAACTGGTTGAGTGCACTGTAACGCAGTGTGACATCGTCAAGCGCGATGTTGCTGTTGGGCAGTCTGACCATGATGCCACTGGCGGTTAGTGCAGTGTCGGTGATGGCAACATTGGTGGACAGATGTTTGACTTGCAGGCCACTGCGCTCATCAAACGACAACCGCCGCACGCGGATGTCAAAGTCGTTGTTCTTGAGGTGTGGCAGCGTCAAGTCGGCACGCAGGTTGTTCACTGCCACATGGTTAACATCCAGTTGCCCCCTCTGGATGGGTTGGTCAAGCACATCGTAGCTCAATGCCGAGCGGCGGATAACCACGTTATTAACTTGCACGTCAAATGGTTTGGGGGGCTTGTCGCCCTTGGGCTTGAATGCGTCGATGATAAATTGCAGGTTGGTGGGGCTGTCCTTGTCAGGGCGGGTAACGTGTCCCTTGAGGCCAATAACCTCGGCGTATGTTACCACGATGCGCTGGTCGGCCAACAAATCCTTGAGGCTGATGCCGGCACCCAGCTTGTCGATGGCAATGAGCGAATCTCCCTGCTGGTCGGGGATGGTGACATCGTTGAGCGTCAATTCGTTGAATGGGGCGATTGAGACCCTGCCGATGTGTACATCAGTGTTCAGATACTCGCTCAACGCCTTTTCGCCCTGAGTGCGCAGGTGATTTTGCACGGGAGGCAACAGCAACAGCAGGTAGGCCAGTGCAAACAACGCAACAATGGTCACCAGCGCGGTCACCACCACGCTGCGTGCCACATTGTATGTCCCTTTCAGTACCTTTTTCATCTCGTTTTACCTCCTGTGCAATTCCCGTGCCAACCCGTCAGGCATTATCTAGCCAATGTAAAGCTCTGTCCTTGACAGCCTCGAACCAAGTGCTTTCGTTCGAGCTGTCGTTGGCTAAATGAATAACGTCATCAAAAAAAGTCTTGATATGGTTTGGTGTTGGACTGTATGATGATTTATAGGAGTCTTCTATCATTTTGCGGAAGATGTTCAATGGCAGGGGAACTATTGCCAATTTTCCGCCATATATTTTCAAATCCTGCAAATATAATAGATAAAAGAATGCCACACATGATGGATTGATGTGGGGAGCAATGAACAGACAATAACAAGGCTTGTCGGTAGAGATCTTTAATTTACCCAAATGCCTCATGACCGATTCGCCTTCCATTTCAAATTGCCTGCTTGCGTTAGACAGTGTAACTTCAACGCTTACATAAAAATCGCCATAATCACAAACAATATCGGGCTGATTGCCAGTTGCGGTTGCTGTCGGGATGCCACTATCATCCACGTTCAGATTGGCCTTGATGTTTCCGCCATCAAGCATTGTCATTGCCCGCCATGTGTTCCACTCAAGCATGAGAGGTCCATCAAACAACGCGTTTTGAGTTATTTGTTCATATGTGGCTTGAATGTCATCATATTGATGATATTTCTTGATGTCTTCAATTTGTTGATTAATAGCTTTTTGACGGCGTTTCTCAATCAGTTGGTTAAAGCGTACTTTTAATTGTTCGAGAGACGTTGTTGCTGATAATGTCTCTTGAGGAAATAATTTTTTAAATTTCGAGATAAAAAGTTCCCTGTTATCACTCAGCAGCAATGGCAATAAATTATCACCCAAGTATTTGATATAAGCAGGCTTGTCGTCAATAAAGACGGGGTCGCGGTCTAATGACGATAAAATAAAATCCACCTCGTCAATTCTCTCGGGCATGATAGACAACGACTTGCCAACGTGTGACACGCACACGAGGCCAGTGGCTCTTAAGTATCGAAAACAAGCATCGGCATAGTCTCGCAGGTTGTTGGCTTGGGTACGCAGAAAATTGTCAACTGACGCATCTGTACTTTCTCTTGTTTTGGTTTTACCAGAACGGATACGTTCATCATACACTCCTGTGAGCTCGTCATGCAGGTATTTGCCTTTGAAAACACGATAACTGCCCTCGTGGGTGGCAAGGTCATTGCGAAATTTCTCAATTTTGGCAACAATCTTATCAAAATTGCGATAATCAGTTAATTGCATGCCGAAGATTTGCAATTCGTCAAACTTGAGTGTTCCCAATGTCCTGATGAGACGCAATATCTCAAGATATGGCTTGACCCAAAATTTTGCGGCTTTTTCGCTTGGCTTGTGATAGGGTGACGGTAACTGGAATTTTAATATTTGCCGCAGCAAGACCTCACTGGTGTGTTCCCTGGCAAGTAATTGTTTTCCAGCAGGGGTTAATTGAATTGATGGTTGCAAGGTGACTAATCCCAATGATTGAGGCGCTCGGTTGATGCGGTCACGGGCACTAAATGCTGGGTCATTCGTCCCTGAACCTTGGAAAAAGTCCTCATCACGCAAGATTTCCATAAACTTGCATTGAGTTTCATGATTCCACTTGCAACCCTTGAAGTGTTTGTCCAGTATCCCAATTTCGGGAATCATCTTTTCGGGTGTCCTGGGTGATGTCGTTAAGAACAGCAGCCTGCTATCAATTCTTGCCATAAGGAGCCTTCTTTTCAAATAGTAAAACTTGCTTGGTTTCTAATTCGGCATATTCACCGTGGATTGGCTGCTCATTGATATCAAAGTTGGCAATGACTAGATGGGTCGCACCTGCTTTGAAACGATTGCGGATGTTTACAGAATAGGACTTATCATATTGACCGACGAGGTAATCTGTATATAGTTCTTGCGTGAGAGGTGTCTTGCCTAGTATCATCAGCGTTTTGCACGAAAGATTGCGAAAATCTTGTGCTAAACGGCGATGCTCAGCCTCGTTGAAACCTTCGCGATAGGCCTCGTTGCCATAGTCCGAAAACGTGCAATCATATGGTGGGTCTAGAAACATGAAGTCATCCTTGTCGCTCATGTTGAACACCGTGGAATAGTCGGTGTTGTATAGTTGGGATTTTTGCAACAACAAGTGGTGAGAGCGAGACACAACCTTTGTGTTGAGATGTTGATATCGTCCATAGGGAACATTAAACTCACCATTAGCATTAAATCTAATCATGCCTGAATAGGCAGTTTTGTTGATGTAGAAATATAGCAATGCGTCTGAGTAGAGTTTGGGAGCAAGGCCGTTATACATGTCGCGTAGCTGGTAGTACATGGACTCGTTTTTGTCTTGCACCCTTTCGTTGGGAAATCGTCTCTTTAATTCTTCAAACTCACGACGGTTTGTAGTGTAAATAGTTTCAATCTCATCCAGTTCGTTGCGCAAGGTCTCGTAATTGTCTCGAACATTTTGATAAAAGTTCATTAACCGGTCGTTGATGTCATTGATGATGGCGCGTTGAGGCTCGAGGTGGAAAAAAACGGCTCCACCACCGACAAATGGCTCAATGTAACGTCCCCTGAAACGTGGAACATACTTCATGATTTCAGGAAGTTCCCTTGACTTGCCACCTCTATATTTGATGATAGGTTTCATTGCTGCTTGGTTGTTGTTGACGAGTGGTCTCTGGCGGACACAAAGGCTGTGGTGCGGCCAACGACTGTGGCGAGCACCCCACCGGCATCATATAACCCTTCTTGTCTCATGAGAAAGTGAACTGGTTGCTGTGTGCAAAGGTAGTCATTAAAACCGAGAAAATGTCACTTGTCGGCAAGAAAAGTGCATTCGCTCAGATGGTGACGCGCTGGAAGGGGGGGGCGGTCACATCGCAGTACTCATGACGCAGATACTTGAAGTGGCCGGCAATAGCTATCATGGCGGCGTTGTCGGTGGTGAACTTGCGTGCTGGAATGAATGCCGTCAGGTGGTGCTGCTGTGCGTATTGCTCTACTGCCGCTCGCACTCCACTGTTGGCCGACACACCGCCACCGATGGCGATGGTCTTGATGCCTGTGTCGCGGATGGCGCGTGTGAATTTGTCCATCAGCACCTCGATGATAGTGCGTTGCAGCGAGGCGGCCAGATCGGCACGGTTTTCCTCGATGAAGTTCGGATTCTGTTTGAGTTGGTCGCGCAGGGTGTACAGGAACGATGTCTTGAGACCACTGAAGCTGTAGTTGTACCCCTCGACATGGGGCTTGGCAAACTTGAATGCCTTGGCATTGCCCTCGCTGGCCAACTTGTCGATGACGGGGCCGCCAGGGTAGGGGAGACCCATCACCTTGGCACACTTGTCAAATGCCTCGCCAGCGGCATCGTCGATGGTTTGCCCCAGCACTTGCATGTCATCGGGGGCGTTGACACGGATAATCTGGGAATTTCCGCCCGAGATGAGCAGGCACAGGTAGGGGAACGTGGGCACCACCGTGTCGGCATCCAGCTTGATGAAGTGGGACAACACGTGGCCGTGCAAGTGATTCACGTCAACCAGTGGGATGTCAAGTGCCAGAGCGAGCCCCTTGGCAAATGATGTGCCCACATGCAGTGACCCAGGCAGACCAGGACCACGAGTGAAGGCAATGGCGTCAATGTCGCCACGCTGGATGCCGGCTTGACGGATGGCCTCACTCACAACGGGCACAATGTTCTGTTGGTGGGCTCGTGAAGCCAACTCCGGCACCACGCCACCGTAGGCCTCATGCACACTCTGGCTGGCGATGACGTTGCTCAGCAGCACGCAATCGCGCAGCACTGCTGCCGACGTGTCGTCGCACGATGATTCAATACCTAGTATAGTTATACTGCTCATGATGTTGATGATGGCTCGTTCAACCATGCGGTATGCATGACGGATTTAGCCATTAGGACTATATTATTACCTTTATTGTCAATTAATAATGTTAAAAACGCACCACCATTGCACTCATGGCTCGTTAAAACGCCTTTGCAGTGCTGTTGGTGGGGCATTGTGACTGCAAAGGTAGTGAAATTCCGTGATACCACAAAAAATAAGTCATCTTAGGGTGTTTTGCGTCATTCCCGCTTGGCTTGAAGATGAAAATTGCATTGTAAAGGAAAACACTACCCGCTACCGTTTCGCCTGTGCTATGACATGAGCCTTGTTGTCATTTTCTATGGCTGGCATTTGCAGGTGTGACAAAAAATTGCTACCTTTGTCACGTTGAACGCAAAAAACGGCCACATTATGGGTGAACAAGAACCTTATGCGGGCTTCATTTTCAAGAAATTGTTCGAGACTTAGTTGATGACCTATGATGGGGACCAGCATGCGGCTGGTTATAGTCGAGTGTATGGCGAACAGTAAGGATGTCGGACGTGAGCAGTCCAACTTGTGGAAAAGTATCGTTAATAAACTGCAATATAAGGTTGGTTGCTGTATCGGTTCCAAGACAATAACTCTAGTGGCAAGGAGGACATGACCGCTCATCTACCCCCCCTAATAGCGGTGGAATACATACCGTTAGCACAACAAGTCTGAACGTGCTGAAAGATGTACGCCCAGACTTGTTGTGAATAGTAATGGTTTCCCCTCTCTTAGAACTCAAGGATGAGGGTGGCGCGTGGAGGCAAATTGATGACTCCTGCTTGCAGATTGATGCTGATGCCAGTGGGGATGTCAGTAGCACGCATTGCGTTACCAAATACCTCCTTGTAACGGTCCAACTTCATCTGATGCTGTTTGCTGGTGCCGTTGAGGATGGTGACAGCGTGCTTGCCTTTGAACTCACGAGCGATGACATAGATGCCATTGTATGGGATGAACTGTGTCATCTTGCCTTTAACAATCACATCATTGTTCTGTCGCCAGTGTAGCACGGTGCTCAGCCAATTAAACATGTCGTTCTCGGCATCGTTGCGACCCTCCTGTGTGAAACAGTTGTGGGTATCGCCAGGAAAACCACCTGGGAAGTCCTTGCGCACGTTGCCGTCGGTCACCTCCTTGGTGCCGTTCATGAGTACCTCGGTGCCATAGTACAGTTGTGGAATGCGCTTGATGGTGAGCAGCATGGCCAGTGCTTGCTTGAGCACCTTGTCGTCCTTGCCGTTGCCCAGAAAGCGGTCGGTGTCGTGATTTTCGATAAACGCCATCACGCTGTTGGGATTGGGGTAGAGGTAGTCATAGCACAAACTGTTGTAGATGCGGTTGTATCCACGCCACCAGCCGTCAGTCTCCTCGTGCTTAGCGCTATCTAGTTTCTCGCGGAAGGAGAAATCCATCACCGTTGGCAGATAGCTGTTGGTGCGGGCTACCTTGCTGTCGCGTTGCCATGCCGCAGTGTAAGGCGGCTCGGTCACCCACGTTTCTCCCACCACGTTCATGTTGGGATACTCATCGTCGAGCGTTTTCATCCAGCGTGCCATGGCATCGGCGTAGGCATAGGGATAAGTGTCCATGCGGATGCCATCGATGCCGATGGTCTCAACCCACCAGATGCTGTTCTGAATGAGGTAGGTCATCACGTGTGGATTGTGCTGGTTCAAGTCGGGCATAGTGCTCACAAACCACCCCTCCACGGTCTCTCGTTTATCAACCTCGCTGGCATAGGGATCCATCACTGGCGTGAGCTTGTAGCTGGTCTGCAAGCCATAGTTTGGCTGATTGAACCAGTCCTTGCTGGGGGCATCCAGTGCCCAGGGGTGATAGCTGCCGCAGTGGTTAAAAATCATGTCCATCACCATCTTGAGGCCATGCTGGTGAGCCTCGTCGGTGAGGCGGCGGTATTCCTGGTTGGTACCAAAGCGTGGGTCCACCTGGTAGAAGTTGGTGGTTGCATAGCCATGATAGGTGCTGTAGATGTCCTCATCGGGAGAATTGTTTTCTAGCACGGGGCTTACCCACAATGCGGTCACACCCAGCTGGTTGAAATAGTCCAAATGTTGCCTGATGCCCTCGATGTCACCACCATGGCGCAGGCTGGGTTCTGAACGGTTGCAGGTGTACTTGCGCATCCCCTTGATTTGATTGTTCTTGGGGTTGCCGTCGGCAAAACGGTCGGGCATGAGCATGTACAGCACGTCGGCGTTAGTGAATCCCTTGCGGTCGCTGCCTGCCATGTCGCGCTGCTTGAGCTGGTATTTCACTTTCTTTTTGCTGCCCGCTTGTTCAAAGTTTAGCTCCATGGTGCCAGGCTGTGCCCCACTGGTGTTGAGATAGACCAGCAGATAGTTGGGCGAGTCAAGGCGCACAACGCTGTCTATAACCACTCCGTTATAGGAGGTCGTGACTTGAGCGTCGCGTATGCCCTGGCCATACACCATGAGTTGCAATGACGGGTTCTTGAGCCCCACATACCAGTCGGTGGGTTCGATGCGGTCAACATTGACCGCTGCTTGCAGGTTGAGTGCACTGGCTAGAACCGTCAGTGCCACGAGAACTGTCTTGAATATTGAAGTCATGAAGAATGAATGTGTTGTGTAATGTCAATTGTGGAAGATAAGAGCCGACTGGGCGGGTACGGAGACCTTGCCGCCCTGCACAGTGGCGATGCCGCGCTGGTCGCACACGATGTTGCGGCACACCACGGTGTAATCACCCGCTGGCACGTCAACTGTGACTGCATGGCGGTTGCTGTTGAGCACGATGTAGGTGTCGTTCCAGGCCTCGCCCTTGATGCCTTTACCATTGATGCGCCACGCCACCACACAGGGTTGTTGCACATCGAGGAATTGCACACGCTGACGCACCTCACCGGCATCGCCCAGATGGAAGAGCGGATGCTGTCGGCGCATGTGTATCAGGTTACTGTAATAGGTCATCACCTGCGGATAACGTTCCAGATTGTTCCAGTCAAGGTGGTTGATGCTGTCTGGTGAATTGTAACTGTTGTGTACTCCTTTCTTGTTGCGCAACATCTCCTCACCACCCAGCATGAACGGCACGCCTTGTGAGGTCATAACAGCAGTTTGGGCTAGCAAATCCAGACGGATGAGCTCGTCATCGGTGATGTTAGGGATGCTGGCACGCAGGCGATCCACGAGGCACATGTCATCGTGACAGCTTACGTAACTAATCATCTGGGTGGGTTGTGTGGCCCATGCTGCCTTGCTGTAGTTCACCTTGCTATAGTCCACTTGTGGGTGCTCGATGGCTCCCACAATACCCATCATGATGCTCATCTCGTTGCCAGGCTTGCCCGCGAGGAAGGCGCTCTTGCGGTCGTCATCCCACGGCCCGCGCAGGGCATCGCGGATGTCATCGCTGAATGCGGCAACACGTGGCATCTGCTTGACATTGGCCTTGAGACCCAGCTGGTCACTTGGCAGGGCACACCCACCGGCACTCCAGCCTTCACCGTAGATGTAGATGTCTCTACCCACTTCGCGGTCCACGGCCTGACGGATGGCATTCATCGTCTCGATGTCATGGCAGCCCATCAAGTCAAACCTGAAACCGTCGATGTGGTATTCCTTGAGCCAATGCAACACCGACTCAATCATGAACTGGCGAACCAGTGGGCGCTCGCTGGCTACCTCATTGCCGCAACCCGAGCCGTTGCTGTAGTGGCCATCGGCTGTCTTGCGATAGAAGTAGTCGGGGCATGTGCGCTGAAAGTTGCTACCATCGATGTTGAAGGTGTGGTTGTAAACAACATCCAGAATAACCTTGATGCCAGCCTGATGCAATGCTTGTACCATCTGCTTGAACTCGCGGATGCGCACCTCGGGCGTGAACGGGTCGGTGCTATAACTGCCCTCGGGAACGTTATAGTTGAGGGGGTCATAGCCCCAATTGTATTGCGCCCGTTCAAGATGAGCCTCATCCACCGAGGCATAGTCAAACGACGGCAAGATGTGTACTGCATTGATGCCTAGCTGCTGCAAGTGGGCAATAGCCTGGGGCTCGGTGAGAGCCAGAAACTTGCCTGGATGCTTGAAACCGCCACTGGCATCAATCGAGAAGTCGCGATGGTGCATTTCATATAGCACCAACTCCTGTGGAGCAATGTTGGGACGGCGGTCGTGTTTCCACCCTTGTGGGTCGGTGTCACGCATGTTGACCACTGCTGCACGCTGGCCATTGACACCCACAGCTGTGGCATTGATGCCAGCACACTCGCCCAACCACTTGCCGTCCTGCTGCACATCCAGTGTGTAGAACTTGCCCTTGAGGTCGCCCTTGACAACAAGTTCAAACACGTCACCGTCAGTGGTCGCTCGCTGCATGTCCAGCGTTTGCTCGGCAGTGCCACCCGTGCCCTGGTTATACAAGCGCAACTTGACAGCTGTGGCTTGTGGCAGCACGGGGCAGCGGAATGTGGTTTGCCGTGGTGTATAGCTCATCTGCTCAACAGCCATGGCATTGAGGGATATTATCAGGGCAATCAGTGTCGCCCACAGTGAGGCTGTGCGGTTCATTGGCGACCACTTTGGTTAATCATCTCTTTCACCGTGTCGTTATAGGCCTGAGCCTGCATCAACTCCTCGATAGTGAGGTGCATGCGATAGCGCCAGTAGTGGCGAGGATTGGCTGGGATGTTGATGCGTTCGGCATCGGCATCTGGCAGACGCAGTGTTTCGTCAATGGCCAGCCAGTCCTGCAACGACAGCAGGCACAACATCGACGGGCAGTTGAGGTGGTTGCGCACAATGTCTTGTGCCAGCCAGCCTGGCAGGGGGTGAGGTGCGGCATCACCACGCCACATCACGGTGTTGTAATATTCCTGAGTGAGGTCCCAATCCTCGTCCCACCACTGCCTCATGGTGGGCATGTCGTGGGTCGAGATGGTGGCGACACTGCGATAGGGATTGGCATTGAGATTGCCAAACTTGATGTGGTTGTCCTTGGGCATCGACTGGATTTCGAGGCTCAAGATGCGCAACTCGTTCATTACCCATGCCACACAGTCGGGCACCATGCCCAAGTCCTCGGCGCACACCAGCATACGCGTGGCTTGTACCAGTGTGGGCAGTTTCTTCATGGCCTCGTGGTACCAGAAGTCGTTGTTGCGGTGATAGAAGTACTCGTTGTACAGCTTGTTGAATGCCGCCTTGTCGTTGTCGTACAAGGCCTCATAGATGAAGTCAAACTGCACCGAGATGCGCGGGTGGAACAGGTTGGGGTTCTTGCGGTCGCGCACAAACAGCACATCGCTGATGAGTGAGTACAGACCGTCACGAATCCAGATGTCGTCATCGCTGTCCTTGCCCTTGAACGCCGCCTCCACCTTGCGTTGGGTATCATACTCGGGACGCATGCGATAGATGTCATCGTGGACGCGTTCCACGTAGGTCTCTCGTACCTTGTCAGCCCATTTGCCAAAGATGCGGTCCAGTACCCAGTCGGCAATGAACGGCTCGGTCATGAGTTGCTCCTGGAAGTTGAGGCCATAGCTGCGTATCTCGTCGGCACTCATGCCCTGAGACGGTGAGAATTGTCCCAACAGGCCGTGTACTGCATCAATGGGAATTTCCCAGATGCGGAAGAAGCCCAGCACGTGGTCAATGCGGTAGGCATCAAAGTATTGTGACATCTTGCGGAAGCGCTTTACCCACCAGGTGCAGCCATCGGCAAGCATCGTGTCCCAGTTATAGGTCGGGAAACCCCAGTTCTGACCATTAGTCGAGAATGCATCGGGCGGGGCTCCGGCTTGGCCATTGAGGTTGAAGTACTTGGGCTCAACCCATGCCTCAACGCTGTCGCGGCTGATGCCGATGGGTATATCACCCTTGAGCACAACGTGTTGACGCTGGGCATGCTCGTGAGCCTCGCGCATCTGTTTGTCCAGATAGTATTGTACATAGTACCAATAGCTCACTTCCTTGAATGCACGGGTGCGGGCACTGCCCATGGCGGTGCGCTCCTCGTCGGTGAATGTGCGGTGTTCGGGCCACTGGCTGAAGGTTGCCGTGCCGTACAAGTCACGATAGTGGCAGAATGCTGCATAGGGCACCAGCCAGTCCTTGTTGGCAGTGAAGAAGGCTTTGAATTGCTCGCTCTTGAGTACTTGGGTACCCTCCTGGGCAAACAGAAGGCGCATGTAGTCGTGCTTGAGGCGGTTGACGCGCTCATAGTCAATCTGGGGTAGCTCGTTGAGTTCGTGCCATTCGTTTTGCAGGCGGGTCAACTCTTCTTGATTCTCTAGCGTTGGCAGCTGGCGCAAGTCCATGTACTGCGGGTGCAGGGCATAGATGCTGATGCTATTGTAGGGGTAGCTGTCGCTCCAGGTGTGAGTGATGGTCGTGTCGTTGATGGGCAGTACCTGCAGGGCTCGTTGTCCTGTGCTGGCCACCCAATCCACCATCGCCTTGAGGTCGCCAAAGTCGCCCACACCCTGGCTGCCCTGGCTGCGCAGCGAGAAGATGGGCACTACCGTGCCGGCGAGCTTGGCAGGATACAGAGGGAAGTAGGCCTGTGAGAGCTCATACACCACAACCTCACCGCTCTTGATGGCTGGCGGGAAGATAGTGCGATTGTTGCCGGTTTCCCACACTTGGGTCTTGCCGTCGGTGCCGATAATCACAAACTTGAACTCGATGACGGGTTTCTTGAAAAGACTGGCATCTAGTGTCACCACCCACTCGTTGTAGTTGTGCTCGGTCATGGCCACGGCTTTGTCGGCATCCCAATCGCCCAGCACGGGCTCGTTGCCGACAACTGCCAGACGCTCGCCAGTGCGCAGTTGGGGTGCGCGCACCTTGAGCTGCACCATCGTGTCGTAGCGGGCAACAGGGGCAGATTCACGCTCGCGCAGCGACACACAGTCGGTGAATGCCGAACTATACAGATAGCTATCGTCGGGCAGATCGTTCCAGTGGTCGTAGGTGGTCACACGGGTGGCCTTGATTGCGGCCAGGTCCAGACGATGAGGCACCACTACCCACTCGTGACGCAGTTGGGTGCCCTCGTGCTCCACGCTGTAGTAGTAGTCCACATGAGTGGTGGTTGCTGGCATGTCTATGTCGCATTTCCATGACTGTCCGTTGTTGGTTGTTTTCATGGCATGGCGTGACACCTTGTCATTGTGTCCACCGGCCATCACGTTGAGCACAATGTCCTCGCCATAGACGGTCTTGTACTCCAGGTTGAATTTGATTTTCATTTTTTTGGGTATCTCTTGTTGATAGATGTTATCATGTTAATTAATTAGCTCTGTTGTGTCACTTGTGCTTCTTGTCCTCGATGATGAACACACACACAGCACCCACAATCAGCAGCACGCCTGCCAGCAACAGCATGTTGCCTTGAATGCTGCCCAGTGCACTCAGCAGCACACCGCCCAGCGCGGCAGCCACAATCTGCGGGATGCAGATGGTGCAATTGAACAATCCCAGTGCAGTGCCCATGCGGCTGCTGCCCTCAAAGGCGTTGGTGACCAGCGTGAACGGCATGGCGAGCATGGCTGCCCATGCAAAACCAATCAGGAAGTAGGGCACAAACAGCAAGTACTGGTTGCTGATGTAGGGCACCATGGCAAAGCCGATGCCACCAATCACGAGACTCAGTGCGTAAGCGACCTTGATGTTCTTGAAGCGCGGCAGCACCATTGCCCACAGCACACTACCGATGGCTTGTACGGCAAACAGCACACCCACCCAGTTGCCAGCCTGCTGATAACCCTCGCTGGAGGTGTCGCTGGTGTTCCACACGGTGTCGGCTATGGTGCCGTTGGTGTAGGTCCACATGTACATGAACGCAGCCCAGCAGAAGAATTGTACCAGACCAACCTCAAAGAAGACCGTGATGGCGTGACGCTTGTGCTCATCGCCTGCGGATTCAGATTTCACAGCAGTCTTGTCGCCACCCTCGGCCAGGGCGGCAGCGTTGAACTCAGCCATCTGCTCGGGGGTGTATTCCTTGACCTTGCTCACGGTGTAAATCACACACAGGATGAGGATAGCAGCACCCACATAGAACGACCACTTCACCGAGTCGGGTATCTCACCAGCAGGAGCAACGTTGGCAATGCCCAGTGCAGTGAACAGGATGGGGAAGATGTAGCCCACCAGCGAGCCAGCGTTGCACAGGAAACTCTGTATCGAGTAAGCCTTAGCTTTCTGTTTCTCGTTAACCATGTCACCCACCATCATCTTGAATGGCTGCATTGCCATGTTGATGCTGGTGTCAAGGAACATCAGTGATACTAGGCCAAAGGTCATGGCGCTGGCTACGGTGAGCCCCAGCGAGCCAGCGTTGGGCAGCATGCACATCACGACAACGGCCACAGCGGCTCCAATCAGCAGGTAAGGGATGCGGCGTCCCCAGCGTCCCAGCCACGTCTTGTCGCTAAAGTAACCCACCAGGGGTTGTACGACCATGCCCATGAGCGGTGGCAGTATCCAGAAGTAGCTCAAGTTGTGAGGGTCTGCGCCCAGTGTCGCAAAAATGCGGCTGATGTTGGCACTTTGTAGTGCATAGGCAATCTGCACACCAAAGAAACCGAAGCTGATGTTCCACAGCTGGTTAAATTTCAAGTCAGGTTTCGTCTTCATTGTTTTTTATTGTTAGTTATTGTTGAATTTTTCTACACTTTAGTTAAGCTTTCAGCAAAATAAGTCAATAAATTCCAATACACATATATATAAAAACGCAAAATGCTACAAAAAAAAGCGTAAACGTTTGCACCCTGCTCTTTCACAGGGCTTGTGTGCAATCAACACAACAAGTCCTCAACGCCGTGATGAAAGTCCCTCAATCCCTAGCCTCAACGTGCCACATTGACACCATGCTGACAGGTTGAAAAAAGAGAATAGAATGGCTCTGACGCTGGCGGATTCTCATTTGTGTTGATGATAGAGTTAAATAAGGATAAAAATAACTGATATGTTGTCGCTATGTGTCAATATTGAGCTAATTTTGCAGATATGAATTACGTTCACGCTTTTGTGTCGATGCTCAACCAGATGTCTCCTTATCTGTTGCTGGGCTTCTTGATAGCGGGCATTCTGCACGCTTTTGTTCCCTCGGCTATCTATAGTCGCTATCTATCGGGAACAGGTTGGCGGCCAGTGGTGACGGCGGCATTGTTTGGCATTCCATTGCCACTGTGCTCGTGTGGCGTGCTGCCCACTGCTGTTGCCCTGCGGCGCAGTGGAGCATCACGTGCCGCCGCCACATCATTTCTCATTGCTACCCCTCAGACTGGCGTGGACAGCATTGCCGCCACGTGGTCGATGATGGGGTTGCCGTTTGCTGTGTTGCGTCCTGTTGCCGCACTGGTTACAGCATTGTGTGGTGGCATGATTGTGGGCAAGCTGGAACGCAGTGGCTCATTGTCCGATGTGGATGCCGATGCCAGTTATGAGTTCAGCCAGTTGCCGCAGGGATTGTGGCGCAAGTTGCTGGCGGCGTTGCGCTATGGCTTCTTTGAGATGATGCAAAACATCGGCAAGTGGTTGCTGCTGGGACTGGTGGTGGCTACACTCATCACGGTGCTGCTGCCCGATGACTTTTTCTCGACTTATGCCCGATGGCCGTTGCTCAACATGCTCATCATCGTGGCGGTTGCTGTGCCCATGTACATCTGTGCAACAGGGTCTATCCCCATTGCGGCAGCACTCATGCTCAAAGGGTTATCGCCAGGTTGTGCGTTGGTGCTGCTCATGGCTGGACCAGCTGCCAATGTGGCATCTATCCTGGTGGTGAGCAAGGCTTTTGGCAAGCGTGCCACATGGGCCTATCTGCTCTCTATCGTTGGTGGAGCTATGGCTTTTGGGCTAGTGGTTGATTACTTGCCAGGGTTGCGCGAAATGTTTGTTTCGGCAATGCCTCACCATGTCATGGCCCACTACGCTCATGTTGCATCCTGGTTTAACACAGTGTGCAGTGTGGCACTGGTGGTGATGATTGCGGTAGCCATGGCGGCACGATATTGGAATTCCTATCAAATTAACAAGAATAAGACTAGCGCTATGAAAGAGTACAAAGTGAAAGGCATGATGTGTGGCCACTGCAAGGCCAACGTTGAGAAGGGGCTGGCAGCTCTGCCAGGAGTGGATAATGTTACCGTTGACCTTGCAGCGGGTACGGCTCTTGTCGAGGGTGATGTGGATCCACAAACTGTCCGCGACAAGATTGTTGAACTGGGGTACCAGTGTGAGCTGTAATAACAAGCTGGTGATACACAGCTATTAACTACTGCTATTAGCTGACACGCAGCGGCAGGCTTCATCTCATGTGACGTTTGCCGCTGTGCTGTTGCCTGCTTGTTGTGATTTGCGCCCTGCATCGGTTGATTAAAAAACATGACGTGCTAATCATCACTGGTGCAATGCCTTGTCAAAAAAAAGCAAAAAAAGTTTGTTTTAGGGGCATTCGGATTGTTAGTTTATTAGTAAATTTGCACCCTTGAATTTAGGTTTTCTCGCACACGATGCGCAAGATGTTGTACATATTTGTCATGCTGCTGGTGGCTTTGCCATTGGCTTTTGCCACTGCACAAGAGGCTGTTGTCAACGAGGCACCAGCCACGCGCAGCAAGCACTATGACGGCATCGATGTGTCCAGTCACCAGCGCGACATCGACTGGCGAACCACCGCCAGTGACAAGAACATCCAGTATGTCTATGTCAAAGCTACCGAGGGACGTGACTATGTCTCTCGGCATTATGAAATTAATGTGCGCAACGCGCGCAAGCATGGTGTCAAGGTGGGAAGTTACCATTTCTTGAGAACAGGCTCTAGCATCAGGGCGCAGTTTGAAAACTTCAGGCGCACCGTGCGCAAGGAAGACCAGGACTTGATACCTCTCATCGATGTGGAAGTGCGCAACGGCTGGACCGACCAGCAGGTGCGCGACAGCGTCAAGGCCTTTGCAGACCTTGTTGAGGATTACTATGGCTGCAAACCGATGATTTACACTAGCGTGTCTTTCTATAACAAGATATTGGGAAAGGCTTTTGCTAACTATCCCTTATTCATCGCACGCTATGCCGCCAACCCGCCTGTGCTCAATGGCGCGAAGTGGACGTTGTGGCAGTTTAGTGAGAAAGGGCGCATTGCTGGCATCGACAGTCATGTGGACTTGAGTTGCTTCAACAAGGGGTGTTCACTCAAAGATATCACCTATCGTCCTGGCAAGAACACCCGGCGCAACAACCACAGCGTCACCGACGAGGTGGACCGCAAGGCCAAGCCAGACCATGTCAGTGTGGGGGCAGCAGACAATGGCAAGGTGAAGGAGTCGCCCAAGAAATCTAAACGACAGGAGGCTGAGGAGAAAAAGAAGGCCGAAAAGGAGCGTAAGGCCAAAGAACGCGCTGAAAAGATGGCAAAAGATGAAGCCAAGAAAAAGGCTGAGGCCGACCGCAAGGCTAAAGAGAAACAAGAGCGATTGAAACAGGAGGAACAGAAGAGGTTGGCCAAAGAAAAAGCTGATAAAGAGGCCAAAGAAGCCAAGGCTGAGCGTAAGGCCAAGGCTCAACAGGCTCGTGAACAGAAAGCCAAGGAACGCAAAGCGGCTGCTGAACAAAAAAAGAAAAGCGGTGCTAGTAGCACCAAACAGAACACCAAATCCAGCCTGTTGCAATCACAGCGCAATGACAGCGTGAGGACCGCAAAGCAACAAGGACGCAAAATCAATAAAAGCTCGGCAGACAATGACTAAGTGGAAACACCTCATGCATACCGCCGCACTCACCATGGCTGTGGCGGGTTTGCTTGTTAGCATGCCAGCGTGTCGCAACAGTGCGGCAAGCGACACGGCAGGCAAACCTCATGTTGAGCCGCGTGACCCTAATGCTCCATACGACGGCATTGACATTTCCAGTCATCAGGGGCACATCGATTGGGACAAGGTGAGCAGTGACAAGAACATTCGATTTGTCTATATTAAGGCGACCGAGGGGGCAACCTATCGCTCGCCGCATTATGGCTACAATGTCACCAACGCCCACCGGCACGGGATTCTTGTGGGCAGTTATCACTATCTCACGTCCACATCAACCATTGCTAAACAGTTTGAGAATTTTTCACGCTATGCGTTGCGCAACACTCAAGACCTCATCCCCATGCTAGACGTGGAAGTGCGCGGTCACTGGTCCCGCAGCCAACTCATCGACAGCGTGGCCAAGTTTTGTGAGTTGGCAACGCGTCACTATGGTCGTCCACCCATGATTTATAGCACCATGGGATTTTATAACAAAAACTTGGCTCCACACTTCAACAAGTATCCACTTTACATTGGTCGCTACTCCAGTTCTCGTCCCACCATCAACTGGGAGGGAAAATACACCGTGTGGCAGTATTCCGAGACCGGTATCATCCCAGGCATAGATGCCTATGTGGACTTGTGCCGGTTCACCGATGGTGCATGGCTTGATGAAATTCTGCTGTAAGCCGTCTCGATGATTATGATAATTGGAATAAGGAAAATAGCGGCATCGCTGCTCCTCAGTGATTGTTAAAATTTCTGCATATCCACCAGGTGTTTGTATGGTCCGCCAGCGGCAATGAGTTGCTCGTGGGTGCCTCGCTCGATGATGGCACCGTCCTGCATCACACAGATGAGGTCTGCGTTGCGTATCGTTGACAAGCGGTGAGCAATCACCAGTGTTGTGCGGCCATGCATTAGGTTGTCAAGGGCTTCCTGCACCAGGTGCTCGCTCTCGGTGTCCAGTGCCGATGTGGCCTCATCCAGTATCAGTATCGGTGGGTTCTTGAGGATGGCGCGGGCGATGCTGATGCGCTGGCGCTGGCCGCCGCTCAGCTTGCAACCGCGGTCGCCAATGTTGGTGTCAAACCCTTGCTCACTGGCCATGATGAAGTCATAGGCATTGGCAATGCGGGCAGCATTCTCCACTTCCTCGCGCGTGGCATGTTCTACACCAAAGGTGATGTTGTTATAGAATGTGTCGTTGAACAGGATGGCTTCCTGATTGACATTACCCATGAGAGCACGCAGGTCGGCAATCCTGAACTGGCGTATATCTGTTCCATCAATGCTGATGTTGCCCTCTTGCACGTCATAGAAGCGCGGCAGCAAGTCGGCCAGTGTGGTCTTGCCGCTGCCGCTTTGTCCCACTAGTGCCACCGTCTGGCCTCGCTTGATGTCAAGCGTCACGTCATTGATAACCCATGTGTCACCATAGCGGAACCTAACATGGTTGTAAGTGATGCCTTGTGTCATCTGCTTCAATTCAACAGGTTGTGAGGGATCCTTGATGGGATTGTCTGCATTCAATATCTTGTCGATGCGCTGCATCGATGCCAGACCGCGTTGTATGTTGTATGATGCCTTGCTCAAATCCTTGGCGGGATTGATGATACTGTAGAATATCACCATGTAGTAGATGAACTTGGGGGCCGTGATGCTACTGTAACCGCCCAAAATCAGTGTGCCACCAAACCACAGCACGATAGCAATGGTCACGGTGCCCAAAAATTCGCTCATGGGGTGGGCCAGCTCATATCGCCGGTTCATGCGGGTGACGATGTTGCGATACTTCTCATTCTCTCCTTCAAAACGGCGGCGTACCTTGTCCTCGGCATTGAATGCCTTGATGATGCGTAGGCCGCCGATGGTCTCCTCAATGTTGCTCAGCAAGACACCCCACTGGTTTTGACCTTCAAGTGACACGCGTTTGAGGCGTTTGCCCACTGTGCCCATCACCCAGCCAGCGACAGGCAGTAGCACCAGCACAAACAGTGTTAATTGCCAGCTCACCACAATCATCATCGTCAGGCATGCGATAATCATGATGGGGTTCTTGAACATCATGTCCAGTGATGCCATGATGGAATTTTCTACTTCGGTCACGTCTCCGCTCATGCGTGCCATCACATCACCCTTGCGCTCATTGGAGAAAAATGCAATGGGAAGGGACACCATTTTGGCATATATCTGGTTGCGGATGTCACGTACCACACCAGTGCGGATGGGTATCATGCAGAATGCGCTCATGTAGGCACTGCCTGTCTTTAATGCTGTCATCACGACCAGTGCACCAGCAATGCATGCCAATGCCATCGACTGGCCATAGCGCTCAATGATGCATTGCACGCCATAGTAGAAGTCGTTGACAACCACATCCTTGATACTGCCGCTACCCCATGCCATGTAGCTATAGGTCGTTGTGTTGATGCCAAACAGCATCTCCAGAATGGGAATAATTAGCGCAAACGAGAACAGCGTCAGGAACGCTGCCAGCACGTTGAACACGATGTTCAACGTCAAATATTTCTTGTACGGCGGAACAAAGCGCGCCAGTAATTTGAAGAATCCTTTCATTTGAGCGCAAAGGTACAACTTTTTCCCACACAGTCAAACTATCACACTTCCACATGGTCAATTTTTGCCTCCTTTGGAGCTGTTTTGTGTCGATTGTGGACAATGAACACTCGTTTATCATGCGCTATCTACCTAAATAACATCATTTTTATTGTTTTTTTGTGATTACAACACGATAATGTGGGATTTTTTGTAAATTTGCACAGAATAAAATATTAATGGATTAGCGTTATGTTGAAATATCCAGTTGGTATTCAGACCTTTGATGATGTCATTAATGGCGGTTATGTCTATGTGGACAAGACTGATCTGGTTTATCAGCTTGCCGACATGGGCAAATATTATTTCCTGAGCCGTCCTCGTCGTTTTGGCAAGTCGTTGCTGATAAGCACGTTGAAGGCCTATTTTGAGGGGAGAAAAGAGCTGTTCAAGGGCTTGAAGATTGACCTGCTGGAGACACAATGGGAGCAATATCCAGTGTTGGCCATGTCGTTGAACAGCCGCAACTTCAAGGATGAGCAGTCGCTGATTGATGAGCTCAACAAGCACCTTAACCTGTGGGAAGAAAAATTTGAAGTTACCACGCCTGCCGATAAGGCACCCGAAGAGAGGTTCTTCTTGATGGTCAAGCGTGTGAGTGACAAGACTGGCAAGCAGGTGGTTATCCTTATCGATGAATACGATAAGCCCTTGCTGGCAACGCTTGATGAGGAGCAGCGTGGACTCAATAATGCATTCCGTCAGGCACTCAAGGCGTTTTTCACCGTTTTGAAGGACCAGGACCAGTACATCCGCTTCGCGTTGCTGACGGGCGTGACACGTTTCTCCAAGGTGAGTATCTTCAGCGACTTGAACAACTTGACGGACATTTCGATGTTGCCGCAATATCACCGCATCTGTGGCATAACGGACGAAGAGTTGGATGAATATTGCCGTGAGGGCATCCAGCGTCTGGCTGACGCCAAGGGTGTTGACTATGCAGCGATGCGGCAGCAGTTGCGCGACAAGTATGACGGCTACCATTTCACCGAGGATGTGGCGGGCGTTTACAATCCGTTCTCAGTCATCAAGTCGTTGCAGTTCATGCGCCTGGATAACTACTGGTTCTCGTCAGGCACTCCGACTTTCCTCATGCGGCTGCTGCAGGACAGCCACTTGCCGCTCGACAAGTTGACGCAAGGCAAGCAGACCGCCCAGCAGCTTGAAAGCATCGAGAATTTCACCGCCAACCCGCTGCCCATCATGTTCCAGAGCGGATATCTGACCATCACGGGATATGATACCTTTTTCAAGGAATATCAGCTAGGATTTCCCAACGAGGAGGTTCGTCAAGGTTTCACCGAAGCATTGGTGCCTGTTTTCCTTGCTAACAACGGCGATTCGCCGTTTGACGTGCGGGAATTTGTGCGTGATGTGTTGCGTGGTGATGCCGAGCAGTTCATGCAGCGGTTGCAGACGCTGTACGCCAACCTTGACTACCAAATCATGGGCGACAAGGAGCTGTATTTCCACAACACGCTGTTTGTCATCCTGATGATGATGGGCCTGTATGTGCGTGTCGAGCGGCACAACAGCCGCGGCCGTTGTGATGTGGTGATAGAAACAGATAATTACGTCTATGTCATGGAGTTGAAGCTTGACGGCAGCGTTGACGAGGCATTGGCCCAAATCGACAAACAAGGCTACGCCGAGCCTTACACCATGAGTGGCAAGCAGTTGTTCAAGATTGGCGTGAACTTCCACGACGGCGGCATAGCCGACTACCACATCGTGCAATAAAATCAATGATAATCTCTAATGATAATCTCTTATAATAAATAACAATAAACCTGTAATATGTTTAATAAATCAACTTATATCGGCCGTCGAGCCGAATTGAAGAAACTGGTGGGTGACGGTGTCATCCTGCTTTTTGGCAACAACGAGTCTCCGTGTAATTATCCCGCCAATGGCTATTACCCATTTCGCCAGGATTCATCGTTTTTGTACTACTTTGGCCAACAACGCGATGGGCTAGTTGGTGTGATTGACGTGGACAACGACTGTGAGACCCTGATAGGCGATGACATCGACATCGAGGATATCGTGTGGTATGGCAGCGTGGACAGTGTTGCCGACATGGCCGCCCAGGTGGGCGTCGCCAACAGTGCACCCATGGCACAATTGCAAGTCATCTGTGACGAGGCACGTGCCAAGGGGCGCCGCATCCATTTCTTGCCCCCCTATCGCCACGACACCAAAATCCAGATTATGGACTTGTTGGGCATTCATCCCAGCAAGCAGGCCGAGGCAGTGTCTCACGACCTGCGTATGGCTGTTATCAAGATGCGGTCAGCCAAGACTGCCGAGGAAATCGAGGAGCTGGAACGTGCCGCCGAAGTTGGATACCTCATGCACACCACCGCCATGCGTCTCATCAAGCCTGGTGTGACCGAGAAATACATTGGCGGACAGATTGACGGAATTGCGGGCAGTTATGGCGCCAAAGTGAGCTTTGCAACCATCTTCTCACAGCATGGCGAAATCATGCATGGTGCGCCATCGATGGCTCCACTCGAAGACGGTCGTCTGGTGTTGTGTGATTGTGGTGCCGAAACCATGGAATTTTATTGCAGCGACAACACACGCACCATGCCTGTAAACGGCAAATACAGTCAGCGTCAATTGGAAATCTACAGCATTGTAGAGGAATGCCACGACCTGGCATTGCAGGTGGCTAAGCCTGGCGTGAAATACATGGACGTACACTTTGCCGTTTGCCGCTTGATGACCGAGCGCCTCAAGGAGCTGGGACTGATGAAGGGCGATGTTGACGAGGCTGTGGCTGCTGGAGCTCATGCCATGTTCTTGCCTCACGGCTTGGGACACATGATGGGTATGGACGTGCACGACATGGAAGGTCTTGGACAGATTTATGTAGGGTTCGATGACGAAACGCGACCCAATCTGGACCAGTTTGGTACCAATTGCCTGCGCATGGGTCGTCGCTTGCAAGAGGGGTTTGTGGTGACTGACGAACCAGGCATCTATTTCATTCCTGCACTCATCGATGACTGGCGTGCTACTGGACATTGTGCCGAGTGGCTCAACTTTGACAAGTTAGAAACCTACAAGGACTTTGGCGGAATACGCATCGAGGATGACTTGCTCATCACCGCTGATGGTTGCCGCTTCCTGGGCGAGAAGCGCATTCCCTATCATCCCAAGGATGTGGAAGCCTTCATGGCAGCCGATTAACAGTTTGTCCACAACTATAGTCAAAGCCTCGATGCCACAATCATGGACATCGAGGCTTTGACTATTTTGTTACATTGGTCACTCGGCAGCCCAGTCAATGGGAACGGCGAGCTTGGTTTCATAATATTGCTTCAGGTCAATCCAGCGGCAGTATGGGCCATTCACCGTCTTGACAGGCAACGTAGCCTCATGCTCGTTTAACAACACCTTGACTAGAATATCCTCGGCACGATTGCCACCAGTGCTGCCCACTGGGCGATAGAACACCATCTGGATGTTACATGCCTTGGGAAAGATGTTATAGTCCTGCCATTGCTCGTGCAGCAAGTCCAAATTGTCGCAGCTGTAGTTGACGTTATCCAGTTCCATCAGGCACGCGAGAGGCAACAGACACGTCTCGTGACCATAGCGCAATGCAGCACCACGCTCACCACTGACAATGGCCGCATCGGCCTTGTCAATCATGTCATGCAGCAGTGCTCGCTCGATGTATGGCATGCGGTTGCCGTTCTGGGGTGCATTAGCCCAGTGGGCATACCAGTAGATGTTCTTGAGCCGCCACAATTCAAATATTTCATCACCAGTGAAATATTGATACATGGTCATGTCATCAAACTGGTGGTGACCTTGTAATGAACCACCCACGTCAAACACATCGCGCATCAGCTGTTGACAATTCAAGTTGGCAGCGGCCCATGCCGTGTCAGTCACTAGTTGTCCGACAAACCGCATGGGATGCACATGGTCACGATATTGCTGGTTTGTAATGTTGTCCACCGACTTGCGAATGTGGTTAGCAAGTGTATCTTCACCATAGCCCCAGCCCATGTAGTACATGTCATGATAGCTGGCATCTGTTGTGATGCGCAAACCAGGATTGAGCGTGCGCAACATCATCGTGGCATTCTGCATCGACAGGATGCAGCGAATCACTACCGTTGAACGAGCATCGATGCGGGCATCACCCTGAAACACATCTGGGAAGTTGCGGTACATGCGGGCAGTGATTTGGCGCAATTGCTCAGCGCCCACGTCACTCAAGTCGCCTGCACGCTGCTGGGCAGCGTCACGCACATGGGTTAATTGCCCCAGCAACAATTCTCCTTGCAGGTTCAACTTACCTGCCTGTTGCGCCTTGAGCAACTCGTTAACAGGACGGTTATAAGTCTTGCCGTTAGTCAACCAACGGCTACCATGACGACCATAATGAGATATGTAAAACGCCTCATAGCCTGCCGGCGCATCAGTCAATGTGGGCAACACAGCATCGTCGGTATAGGGGTAAGCATAATGATTGCTGCCCGAGCGGTCAAACGTCCCCACCACCTGTTGCCGGGGGGTAGCAGCTACCATGGTCAAGGCAGCAAACACAGCTATTAGTGTCAAGGTCAGGTGTTTCATTGGGCAGGAGTGATAACAGGTTGTTGTGATAATTTGTTCAAGAAGTAGTCGCGTACCGCCGACCAGTGATAGTAGGGTGCCACATCTGTCGGCACGGGCAGTGTCGCCTCATGCTCGTTGAGCAATGGCAACACAAGCACATCGTCGCTCCCAGCCTTGTGAAAATACACCAACTGCACATTAGCGGCCATGGGGAAGAACTTGTAGCTCTGCCAGTGCTGGTCCAGTGTCTCCACATCGGTGGTGCGGTAATCAGCACCATTCAATCCCATCAGGCAGCACAGCGGCAGCACCACGCTCTCGTGTCCAAACCGCAACGAGGCACCAGCCGTGTGCTGCTTGCCGTCTCGGTCCAACTTACCGCCACGTGCAATGGCACGGTCGGCATCGGCGATGAAGTTGCGCAACAAGTTGGCTTCCATGTAATCAACACGGCATTGTGTCAACGGGGTCTCACCCGACAGGATGTACCAACGTAAGTTGTTGTAACGCCACACATTGTAAATATCATCCTTGCTGAACAAGTCATACAGATTCACATCTTCCCAGGCATGATGGCTCTGCATGTTGCTTGCCACATCAAACAAGTTCAACATCAGTTGAGTGGGATTTTGGATGCTGTCGCGCACAAACCGTTGGTCTGTAAATAATCGTTTAAGCATATGCTTGGGGTTGACCCATTGGTCGCGGTACTGATGCTGCATGGGATAGCACGCACTGCGCAATGGTTTCACCACGGTGTCGGTATAGTTCATGTAGTACATCGTCGCCTGACTCGCATCAGTAGTGATACGCAACTGCGGATTGAGCGAGGACAACACGTCAACCTCGTTCTGCATCGACAAGATGCAGCGAATGACTACCGTCGAGCGAGCCTCAACAGGAGCGTCACCAGCAAACACCTGCGGGAAGTTATTGAACATGCGGCGGGCAATGCCCTGATGCTGCTCATGGCCGATATCGCTCAACTCGCCCAGACGTCCCTGGCTGTCGGCATACACACGCCGCAGGATGTCCAGCACCTCGCGCCCGCGGGCAGTGAGCTTGCCATTGCGCTCACCAATCTCCAGTTGCTCAATGGGATATGTGTAGGTGCCCGCACTGATGAGCCAACGACTGCCGTGACGGCCATAGTGATTGATAAAAAATGGTTCATACCCCACTGGTGCCGCTGTCAACGCAGGCAGGTCTCGGTCAGGATAAGCCTGATAATTGTTGGCGCTCAAGCGCGGGTTGGCGGCAAACACCTCGCGCACGCCTGCGGTCATGCTCAAGCATGTCACAAGCGTCAACGCCACAAGCGTCATGATGCGTTTCATCGTCATATTGCTGTTTTGAATGAATGGTTAGACACCGCAAAGGTACAAAAAATCTATCTCCCTAACAACAAAAAGTCTCCACGCATCGCCATTTGGTAATTTACGTTTCAGTCTTTCAGTTGTGAACAACGCACATATCCCCAATCACGCGATAGCAAAATGGGGAAATCCACAAAATCTTTTAATCACCATGATGCATGGGCATCAGTACCTGTCACCGCGGCGAAACAGCCCCAGCGGGTGACGCAAACTCATCGTGTGACAACAATATAGCAGCACACCGATGGCCAACACCACAAATGTCCGCCACGTGAAGTGCATGTGGGTCCACGTGTGCTCAAGCACCACCAGTTCCCACACCCAACTACTCATCGCCAGCAACAGCATCCACCCGCACGCGCGAATATCCCGCCACGACTTGCCCAACAACAGCGTCAGCACCGCCATGAGCGCCACAAACGCTGCCAACGCCTGCAACGACCGCTTCAGGCAATAGTCCAGATAGCCCGCCTCGTCGGCATTGCCCACGGCTCGCCTCGTCACCTGGTCCAGGCCATCCTGCATGACACCGTGCCCAGTGAGCAGTGCAGCGAGCACCCACTTGCCCAGCCACAGCACCGCATATCCCCCCAGCCATGCCAGCGACAGCGCCACCACTGTGGCACACGCCCGCCGTGGACGGCAATAAAGCATATAGACAAACAACGGCACACCCAGCGACACCAGCGGCGCAGTGAGCAAGTCAAAAAATGATGTGCATGCCCCAATGACCACAAACAGCACCACCGCATTGCCAAGCCTTGCCGTCACGCGACGACACAACAGCACCAGCAGTGCCCCCAGCATGCCCACCACAAAGGGCGGCGGATAGTTCATGCACAACGGCACCGATGGCACCATCACCGCCAGCAGCGGCAGCGACACCAGCAGGGCATCGCCAGGCGACACCCGCCGCCACAACAGCACCAGCAATGCCAGCCACAACAGTGCCAATACCACGATGTTGAGCACATACACACCATGCACCGTGGTCACGCACAACAATGGCCTCAGCACCACCTGATTGCCATGCCAATAGCGGGGATATGGCACCATCTGCACATCGGCATTATCGGCATTATCGCCATCACGGTACAAGCGCTCCAATGCGTCCAGCGGAGACTTGTCCACTATCGCAAAATTGTTGACCATCGCCGCCTGCAACGGGTGGCTGCTGTCCACACAGTAGGCCAAATCCAGCATCAACGCATTGGTGAAGTCACCCACCGTGAACGGACGCCATGCTGACACTCCCGCATAGAACATGACACTGTCTTGACGCACCTCATTCATCGACGCACGCACGTTAGCCTCGATGGCACGCCGCGGAATCATCGACACGGCAGTCACCAGTGCCGTGAACACCACCAGCAGCGCCACAACCGCCACAACCAATTTCTTGACTGTTCTCATCTCCTTCTCAATATTGAAATGCTACAAAAATTCATTGTTGCGCCATGCAATCCACCATGCCGCCATTTTCTTGTGCCATTGCCCTTGACAAGAAAATCATGCAGACCTGCAACAGGTGCTCAGATAATCACAAGCTGTCAAAAGGGATGCGGGACAGCAACTGGCCAAAACGTTGCGCACCCTCCTGCAACTGGCTATCCACCATCGAGCGCAAGAAAAACGGCAGTTTCAACTGCAACTCTGCAATGCCTGTGGTAGTGTGTTCGCCAGCGGCTTGCAAGTTGATAACCATGTTGATGGGTACAGGCGACTGGGTTGCGCTATACACCACGCGCTCGCCTGGGACACTCGCCTCACGGTCTAGCGCAAGCGTCACCTCGCCCATGGGGGACTGGATGGCAATGCTGTCCTCACGAAACTTGACGGTATCCAGATGTTGACGCGCCTCGTCATCAATCTGGTTGGCATGAGCCTCGATTTGGCGTTGTATCAGTTCCGGACGGGTCAGTTTGTCATAGATGACGCTGGCGCTGCTAGCCAGTGTCTGCGGGTCACTCTTGTATGATGTCATTGTCTTGATGATTATTGTTTAAAGTGAATTGATGGGCTAGAATCACTCAATGCTACTCATGTCAAGCGGTGTCCAGGTTTCGGGGTCACGGTGCCATTGCCGCAGGATGTCCACATCGGCATCGGTCAGACCCTTGTGCTCACTAGCCACAGCGAGCATCGTGTCCCAGTTGGTGAGCGAGGTCATGGGCAGACCGGCAGCCTTGAGCGCCTTGGCAGCCACAGGAAACTGGTAGTCAAACATGACAATCACACCCAGCACATCTGCGCCAGCGTCACACATCGCATGATAGGCCTTGAGGCAGTTGTTGCCCGTTGACAGCTGGTCCTCGATGATGACAACACGCTGTCCTGGAGTGATATCGCCCTCGATAACATTTTCCAGACCATGATCCTTGGGGGTGGAGCGCACATACACAAATGGCTTGGCCAGCGAGTCAGCAACCAGCGCACCATGGGCAATGGCACCCGTGGCAATGCCCGCAATCACTTGTGCGTCACCATGACGCTCCATGATGAGACGTGCCATCTCGACCTTGATGAGGTTGCGCACCTCAGGGTAGGACAACGTCAAGCGCAAGTCGGTGTAAATGGGTGCATTCCAACCATTAGCCCACACAAACGGGCTGTCAAGTTGCAACTTGATGGCACTGATTTGCATCAGTTTAATGGCTAACAGGGTATCGAGTTGTCTTGTCATAATGTTATTGAATACCTTGAATTTCACATTCAGGTTGCGAAATTAATAAAATTATTGGGCTTACTGAAAACCTGAGGCGATTTTTTAATATTTTTATCTAAAACTACCTTTCACGGCCGCTGCTGGCACCATGTTTTCATCAATTTGCCCCACCGATGCCACGGATTTTCGCAAAAAATCACTACCTTTGTGCCAACACAACCAAAATCAACCGACCACAATGAATGACAGACACAAAGTTGGTATCGTGCTTGAGGGCGGCGGCATGAGGGGGATGTACTCGTGCGGCATCCTGGACGTGCTCATGGGGCAACACATCTATCTTGATGGCATGGTGGGTGTGTCGGCGGGCATCGCCTTTGGCTGCAACTACAAGTCTCACCAGGCGGGACGTGCGTTGCGCTACAACATGCGCTTCAGCAACGACAAGCGCTATGCCGGCATGCGCTCGCTGCTCACCACGGGTGACTATTACAATGCCCATTTTGCCTTTCACAGCGTCCCCAACCACTACGACATTTTTGACCGCGACACCTTTGAGGTCGAGCCCATGCAGTGCTGGGCGGTGTGCACCGACGTGGACACAGGCCTCCCCGTCTATCATCAGCTGACCCAGGCAGGCGACGAGGCGTTTGAGTGGATACGCGCCTCGGCATCGATGCCCGTGGTGGCACGTCCTGTCACGATTGACGGCCAACGTCTGCTGGACGGTGGTCTGACCGATTCCATCCCCGTGCAATTCATGCAGCAACAGGGATTTGACAAGCTGGTGGTCGTGCTCACGCGCGAGCAGGGATATGTCAAGCGGCCCGAGCGAATGATGTGGCTCATGCGCCTGCTGCTTCACCGCTATCCGCGCGTCATCGAGGCACTCAAGCAGCGACCCGACATGTACAACCAGCAGGTGCAGCTGGTGAGCGAGCTTGAGCGACAGGGCACGGCGATGGTCTTTCGTCCCGTCACGCCACTCAACATCAGCCGCACCAGCCACGACCCAGCACAGATGAAGCGTGTGTACGAGCAGGGTCACAACGAGGCTGTCGAGCGCCTTGCCGAACTCAAGAAATTCATCAACAACACACAAGACGATGCCTAAACCCCTCACACCCCAGCAAGCCCTGACGCGTGCTGCCACGCTGTGCGCACGCTGTGAGCAGGCCCCCGGTGACATACGCGCCAAGTTGCGCCAATGGGGACTTGACGAAGCCCAGACACAGGAAACCCTGCAACAACTCGCCGAGCAGGGATACTTGAACGAGCAACGCTATGCCCACGCCTTTGTCAACGACCACGTCAAGTTCAATGGTTGGGGCAAACGCAAGATAGCGTTTGCACTAGCACAGAAAGGCATTCCCTCGACCATCGTCCGCACGGCACTTGACGAGGTCGATGACACGCTCTATCACAAGCAGCTAGCCACACTGCTGAGCGACAAGTTGCGCAACACCACCCAGCGCGAGCCACGGCTGCAACGTGCGGCACTCATGCGTTTTGCCGCCAGCCGCGGATTTGAGGAGGCACTGGTGCGCCAGTGTGTGGACCAACTGTTATCAACCACCAGCGACGATGGCGACGATGCTGCGACAGATTAGGCAGTGGCTCAACGCGGCAACCGATGTGGTGTTGCCGCGCGTCTGCCCGGTGTGCCACAAGGCTCTCGACGATGATGAGCAGTGGGTGTGCCGTCATTGCCTTGAGCAGATGCCCCGTACACGATTTGAGGAGCTGGAATTTAACGCCATGGAGCAGCTGTTTGCCGGCAGGGTTCCCATCGAGCGTGCCACAGCCTACTTCTACTATGAGAAAGGCTCGCCCTATGCCTCCATCCTGCACGACATCAAGTATCGCAACGTGCCGCGCATGGGGCGTTGGCTCGCTACCCGCGCCGTGAGGCAGATGCGCGATTCGGCATTTTTTGACGGCATCGATGCCATTGTTCCAGTGCCGCTTCACCGCAGCAAGCTTGCCCGACGCGGATACAACCAGAGCGAATATCTGGCCATGGGCATCAGCGACGCCACGGGCGTGCCGCTTGTCAACGCCCTCACCGCCGTGCGCAGCCACACCAGCCAGACACGCAAGGGTGCCGTCGAGCGGTGGCTCAACATCCAGGGCAACTATCAGGCGTCCTCCCATGCCTCACAACTGTCGGGCAAGCATGTGCTGCTTGTTGACGACGTGGTCACCACCGGTGCCACACTCATCGTGTGTGCCGACGCGTTGCGTGCCACTGTTCCCGATGTGAAGTTGTCCTTGTTCACCCTTGCCGCGGCCCGTCTGGACTGACGCAAGAACAGCGATGCGGCATCAACCATGTTGTGTTGTGCCGCACCGCTGTATGGCGTTATCGTCGCGTGGACGGGGAGTGGAGTTAGAATTCCTCCATGTCCTTGGCGATGTTGCGATAGGCGAGCTTGTCTTCCAGATACTCCTGCGTGGCGATGAGCGTCGGCTTGGGCAGTTTCTCATAGTAGCGCGAAATCTCGATTTGCTCGCGGTTCTCGTTAATTTCCTCCAGGTTGTCATTCAGCGTGGCAAACTCCTGAAGCTTCTGCTCCAGGTCCGACTTCATTTCGGCTGCAATCTGGTTGGCGCGCTTGCTGATGATGCAGACGGTCTCATAGATGTTGCCGGTGGGCTTGGCCATCTCCACCAGGTCATGAACGGTGGTGGTGAGCGGTGCGTTGGTTCGTTTATAATCCATTGCTTGTTTGATTGATATGATATGATTTTGATATGATGTTTTCTGCTCTCGTGTGACGGCGGGCGGCAATCAATTGCCGTTCACGCGCTTGTTGGCAATCTTGAAGATGTTGTCGGCCTCCTTGCGGTTCTTGCTGTCAGGATAGTCGTTGACAAAGGCATAGTACTCGTCGATGACCGTGCGAAACCGCTCGGTCTTCTTCTCCTCAACGCTCTCGCTTGCCTCCTTGAAGCGTGCACGCAGCACCAGCATCTCCAGCTCCTCCTTGTACTTGCTGTAAGGGTAGCTCTTGATGGCGTTCTTGGCAGTAATCACGGCACTCTCATAGTTGTTGCCCATGTAGTTGCCCAGATTGTAATAGAGCGTGGCATTTTGCAATTCCTTGAGCACCAGCTTGTCCTGCAACTCAAAAACCGCCTTCTGGGCTATTGCCGCCTTGTCGCTCTTGGGAAAATAATCCAGGAACGCCTGCAACTCCTCCATCGCCTTGACAGTCTCGGTCTGGTCCAGCTGTGGGTCAGGCGAATCCAGATAATAGCCATAGCCGGCATAGAAGCGCGCCAGCTCGGCATACTGACCACGAGGATAGCGCTGATAGTACTGCTTGAAGTAGGAGCCCGAGTTCAGATAGTCATGATTCTCATAGTAACTCAACGCCAGCAGATAGAGCGATTCCTCGGCCTTGTCGGTGCCACGAAATATGGGCACCAGGTCGCTCAGGATGGTGTATGCCTGAGCATATCGCTTCTCCTCAAAGGCACGCTTGGCGTAGGAGTACTTGTACTCCAGGTCGCTGCTCTTCAGCACCTTGTTGTACTCGCCACAACTGGCAAGCACGCACAGCAGCATCGCGATTATCGTCAGTCTCTTCATCATTGCCTGTAACGGAATTTTACACAATTAGCGGGCAAAAGTACACATTTCTAATGAACTGTGCAAACTTTGACCCGCATCGCAACACGAATTTCGCAAATTTTAACGTCACACAGCCTGCTCAATGGATTTTATTGCGTAATTTTGTAAGCTCGAATATTAACCAACATCACAATACAAACATGAAAACTGGAGACAAAATTCCCGAATTGCTGGGCATCGATGCCAACGGCAATCAAGTGAAGGCCAGCGACTTTGCTGGCAGCAAGCTCATTATCTATTTCTACCCCAAGGACAACACCCCCGGATGCACTGCCGAGGCATGCAGCCTGGCCGAGGGATATGGCAAGTTGCAGGCCGCTGGATACAAGTTGCTGGGCGTGAGCAAGGACAGCGCCGCCAGCCATCAGCGATTTGCCGCCAAGTATAACCTGCCGTTCCCGCTCATCGCCGACACCGACACCACGCTCAATCAGGCGTTTGGCGTCTGGCGTGAGAAGAAGATGGCGGGACGCACCTACATGGGCACCGTGCGCACCACCTTCATCATCGACGAGCAGGGTGTCGTGAAGCACATCATCGACAAAGTGAACACCAAGGACAGCGCCAACCAAATCCTAGCTCTCGACCTATGAACAAGCCTGCCAACATCATCATCACCATCGCCGCGCTGCTGGCACTCGCCATGCCCGCCAGCGCATTGACATTGCAAGATTGTGTCCTCGCCCAGGGCAAGGCCCATGGCATCGGTGCCATGCAGCCCAGCAAGAGCGACGGACGATACTTTTACCGCCTGAGCGATGACGGCAACAGCATCATGCGCATCAGCTACAAGACCGGCGACGAGAGCGTGCTCGTCAACACGACCAGCCAGGCTGTCACCGGCTGGGACGACTTTGAAGTCACTGCCGACGGGCGATATGTGCTGTTGTGGAACAACACCGTGCCCATCTATCGCTACAGCTTCAGCGGCGACTACTATGTCTATGACATCAAGGCGAAGACGCTCAAGGGGCTCACCGACGGCGGGGGCGAGGAGATTGCCACGCTGTCGCCCGATGGCACCCGGGTGGCCTATGTCAAGGACAACAACGTGTTTGTCCGCAACCTGGACGACGGCACCACCGTGCAGGTCACCCGCGATGGCCTCAAGAACAACATCATCTATGGCGTGCCCGACTGGGTCTATCAGGAGGAGCTGGGCATGCTCAACACGCTGCGGTGGTCGGGCGACAGCCGCACCCTGGCGTTTGTCCGCTGGGACGAGAGCCAGGTCAAGATGAGCAGCATCGTCATGTATGAGGGCGCGTGCAATCCCCACGAGGAGTATGCCCTCTATCCTGGACGCTTTGATTTCAAGTATCCTGTCGCGGGCGAGAAAAACTCGGTGGTGAGCGTGCACTGCTATGACATTGCCAGCGGCACGCTGCGCCAGATGGACGTGCCTCTCGACCAGGAGGACTATGTCTGCCACATCGACTTTGCCCCCGACCCCAGTTGCCTGATGGTGCAGCGGCTCAACCGCCACCAGAACGACCTGCGCATCTACTACGTCAACCCTGCCACCGGCACCGCCAGCCAGGTCTATCACGAGAGCAGCGACACGTGGGTGGACAGCGACATGGCCCAGCAGGTGCAATATTGCGACGACTTTTTTGTCATTCCCAGCGAGCGATCGGGGTTCATGCAGCTCTACCAGTATGGCTATGACGGCAAGCTCATCCGCCAGCTCACCAGCGATGACAATTGCATCGTGTCCAACTTCTATGGCTATGACAGCAAGCGCGGGCGTTTCTACTACCAGTCGTCGTGCGGGCCGCTCAACCGCGTGGTGCAGTGGGTGGACAGCCGCGGGCGCGTGACGCGCCTGGCACCGTCGGCCGCCGATGGCCAGGGCACCGCCAGCGCGACGTTCAACGGCGATTTCTCCTACTATGTGGGGCGTTACAGCGATGCCGCCACGCCCGACCAGTACCGCATCTATGACCACAACGGCAAGCGTGTGCGCGACTTGCAGCTCAATCAGGAGTATGCCCGCCGCTACACTGCCATTGACGTGCCGCGCCGCGAGTTCTTCACCATGCAGGCCAACGGATACACCCTCAACGGATACATCATCAAGCCGGTGGACTTTGACCCCAGCAAGCAATATCCTGTCATCATGGAGCACTACAACGGGCCGGGTTCACAAGAGGTGCTCAACCGCTGGCAGATGGGCTGGGAGCAGTACTTTGCCACCCAGGGCTACATCATCTGCAACGTGGACAGCCGCGGCACGGGCTATCGGGGCAAGGAGTTTGAATCGCTCACCTACCTGCGCCTGGGCGTGCTCGAGACCCAGGATGCCGTGGCTGCCGCACAGCACATGGCACAGCAGCCGTGGGTGGACGCCGACCGCATCGGCATCATGGGATGGAGCTATGGCGGCTTCCAGACCCTCATGGCCATGAGCGAGCCGGGCAGCAACTATGCCTGTGGCGTGTCCATCGCGCCGGTCACGACGTGGCGCTTCTATGACAGCATCTACACCGAGCGGTACATGCGCACCCCCCAGGAGAACCCCGAGGGCTACAGCAACTTCCCGCTCAATCGCGTCGAGGACCTCAAGGGGCGCCTGCTCATCATGTTTGGCAGTGCCGACGACAACGTGCACATCGTCAACTCGATGCAGTATGTCGCCAAGCTCACCCACCTCAACCGCACCTGCGACATGATGGTGTTTCCCAACATGAACCACAGCATCCGCGACTGCGAGGCACGCTATGCCGTCTATCAGCGCGCGCTAGAGTTCTATGACCTCTACCTCAAGCGTTAATCGGCAGCATGGACATCGGGCAAGTGTTTTATGTCATCACGGGGCCCACGGCGTCGGGCAAGACGGCAAGGGCGGTGCACCTGGCGCAAGCCATCGGCGGTGAGATTGTCAGCGCCGACTCGCGGCAGCTCTACCGCGGCATGGACCTGGGCACCGGCAAGGATCTGGACGAATATGGCGACGTGCCTCACCACCTCATCGACATCTGCCCGGCGGGATACCGATACAGCCTGTATGAATACCTGCGCGACTGCCGTGCCGCCTGCCTCGACATCACCAGCCGCGGCAAGCCCGTGGTGATGTGCGGTGGCACGGGCATGTATGTCGAGAGCTACGTCAAGGGCATACAGCTGCCGCCAGTGCCACGCAACGAGGCACTGCGGCAGCAGCTCACCGGCAAGTCGCTCGACGAGCTCACAGCGCTGCTCAGGACAATGAAGGTGCTGCGCAACAACAGCGACATCGACACCGTGCAGCGTGCCACGCGGGCCATCGAGATTTGCGAGTACTATGACCGGCACCCCGACCTCAAGGCGCTCACCCTGCCCCACCCCGTCACCAACGCGCTGGTCATCGGCGTGGACATCGACCGCGACACTCGCCGCCAGCGCATCACCAGCCGGCTGCAAGCACGCCTCGACAGCGGCATGGTGGACGAGGTGAGGCGGCTGCTCGACAGCGGCATCCCCGCCGACGACCTCATCTACTACGGACTGGAATACAAGTACGTCACCCTGCACGTCACCGGCAAACTCACGCGCGACGAGATGTTCAGCCAGCTTGAAATCGCCATTCACCAGTTCGCCAAGCGCCAGATGACATGGTTCCGCGGCATGGAACGGCGAGGCACACCCATTCACTGGCTAAGGTGGGACCTCCCACCCGACACCTTCACCCAGCAAGTCCTCGCCCTCGCCCACAAGATGCCCAACATTGAACTTGATACAAAACATTCATAATAACCAATTCCCAACACGATGAACACAGATTACACCATCAAGAATTTCCGCGTATTTGACAGTAAAGGTGCAACCATCCCCCTGCGACCCATCACCATCCTCACTGGTTGCAACAGTTCTGGCAAAAGTTCCATCGTCAAGTCGATGGTGCTACTCGATACCTTCTTGAAACCATTGAGAGAAGACTATGAGAATGGGCGGAAACTTGATTTTTCCAAATACAAGCTGGATTTCACAACTTCAAACACACTAACTTTAGGTAACTTCCAAGGCATTCTACCATACGGCAGCAAAAGCAAAAAAATAACCTTTGCCTATACAATTTTTAGTCGGCTTGTAGAACAAGAGCTGAATGTACAATTGACATTTGTTATTGATGAAACAATCGGTCAAGGCAAATGCGATTCAATAGTTATTAAAAACAATAACGGTGATATATTCTATCAAGCGGGCAGTGAAACGCAAGGATACGACACTGGACACATGATAGAACCGTTTTTTCGTTTTGCCATAGGAGAACATGATATTATAGAACTAAGAAAAACTACCGATAAGGCCGATTTCAATCTAAACTGGGGAACTGATGCTGAATATAAGACAGCCAAAAAGGCTTTAGACGATAGCATAAATCACATCAGAAACTTTTTTAGTAAATACAAGAAGGAAAGTCTTTTTAGCATTCTAAAATGGGTGAATGAGCAATGGAACCACAAAGGGCAAAACGAGTCTCTTGTCTGTCGTAAAAGCAATGGACATCCTGAAATCATTGAGACTGCTGCAAAATGGAAACTGTTGTGTTATATGCCAATAATTGGGGAAATTGCGAATGAAACAAAAGAAACATTCTTACAAAAATTAGGTAGTATTTTACTAGACGGCTGTAATCTAAGCTCAGAAAAATATAAGAATCTAATGGGTGAATTTAAAGGTGTTCAAAAGGATTTTGAAAAGAGTGGATGTGAACACTTCATTGACTATTTCCGCTCAAAAGAAAAAGAAATTTATCATCAAACAAAAATATCACTAGAAAACAATACTTTTGGTAATATAAATTTGCTTGAAACATTGGAGCCCCTCTTCAACCCTTCCAATCCTTATAGTTTTAATTTTATTATTGATTTGTTTATACAATGCCAGCGTCAAAGCAAGTTTCATAATGTTTTCAATCAAGGTCTCGATTTCTATATTTTTAATGTACAACGAATGTTTTCCGAATACATAAAAATGGTAAGGGATCATGCGCTAACTGTTGATATGCCTCATTTCTTGTCGTATATGGGTAGCTCTGTTGTCAAGATTAAACGGATATATAATGTTGAGATGAATGATGACTTTGCACAGTTAGCATATAAGTATTTTGAGTCCCAACAAAATTTTAAAAACAAAAAAGTCAACGGCCTGGATTATAATAATTTAAATTTAAACAAGCAATTCAAGAAAGTTGATGACAATTTTTACAAAGGTGATTGGATTAAATTCGCCCCAGGTGATTTCATTAATAAATGGGCAAAATTATTTGGTTTAGGAGAATCTGTATCAATCAAAGTTTTAGATGAAAACCTTGGGGTCACTATACGTTTACATAAAGATAATAAGGATAAAAAAGGCAGATTGCTAGCGGACGAAGGTTACGGTGTTTCTCAAATATTGGCTATCTTACTTCGTATTGAAACTGCAATCATGGAGGCACCATGTAAAATTGAACGAAAGTATGTTAAGAGATTTGATTACTTCTTGGAAACTCAAGAAGCATCATCTAGTCCAACAGACTTAAAAGAGAAATTGCAATGTGTAATTGATCCATACACTATAGCTATCGAAGAGCCTGAGGTTCACTTGCACCCGCGGTTTCAGTCGCTGTTGGCGGATATGATTGTGGATGCTTATAAGACTTATAATGTTCACTTCATTGTGGAAACCCATAGTGAATACCTCATTCGCAAGTTACAGACACTGATTGGTCGTAAAGATAATGACCTGACACCAAAGGAAGTGTCAATTCTCTATGTCTATCCCCACGACAAGGCATTGCGCCCTGCTGGAGAGCCTCAAGTTAAAGTGATTGACGTTACAGATACTGGTAAATTAACCAGCAGTTTTGGCTCTGGTTTTTTTGATGAGGCAAGTTCCCTCAATCTTGAATTAATCAAATTGAATTTAAATTAATAACGTCTGCATGAGAGCGAATAGGAGTGTCTATTGTACGTTTGATTTTTTACGTAAAACAGGACTAATAGACAAAGAAATACAAACCTATCAGCAGTTTTTCATTCAAGAATTTCTGCTAAAGTCTGAATTGCTGTTCAACAAGGATGACAAAGCAAAAATTAATGAGCTTGCTAACAAACTTACCAGCAACACACAAAATCTGGAAAATAGTTTCATTTATCAGCTGATGGTAAAGGATTTGGAAGGAAGCAACTCGATTAGTGTTGCCAAATGGTTTCCAGATATCACATCTCAACAATATCAAGATGTCGATGAAACCCACCTCAACTCAATATTTTTGATTGATAAAGATGCATCACAATGCGTTGAAGCATCGGAAAAATACGGAACAATTACTTTTAATAATGAGCTTCTGAAGTTCGATTATCTCAACAAAAACAAGGGAAAGGCTATTTCATCAAAAGTCACCGATTGGTCATGGCTCAACTCAATTGATAAAGGTAGATACCCGTCACTAGATGTTGGCAATGCCATGATTATTATAGACCCATTTTTATTGCAAGACGTTACCAATTATGGGTTTGATAAGAAAATAGAAAACAATTTGTATCCTATTTTCAAACAATTATTGCCCGCAAAACTAAATAAGAAAATCACATATCAATTTGATATTTATGTTAGAAAAGATTCTAACTGGATAAATGACGATTGGAAGGAACGTTATGATTTTATATGCGATTCAATTAAGTATTGTTGCCCAAATCTGAAATTTGATGTAGCCATCTATGACACCAAAGAGTTTCACGACCGTATTATAATCACAAATAATGTTTCAATTATCTGTGGCTATGGCTTTGATATTATTTCTCAACATAAACAACCGAAACCCACAAAAGTTGATATCCAGTTCCCATTTATCCAGACCTTTGATGCAGCACTTGACGAATATATTCTAGCATTGATGCCGATATTGCAGAATATCAAAAAAACAGCCAAACGTTTCAGTTGCTATGGCAATACTGGTCGTCTGAATCGCATCATCAAGTATTACATGGGGTGACGTGTTATTATCATTTAGAGTAGTTTAGGTTTTTCGCGCATTTTTTAACCTGGGGGGTGTGCTGGCATGATTGTTGCGGGTAGAGAAGAATTCACGTTTATTAACCCCATTAACCGAATAGAACATGTTGAATGAAGATTTGTTGAGCGCCGAGGAGAAAAAGATTGCACGCCTGACGACAACCATCGAGCGCTTCAAGAAGTATGATGCCGAGCGCAAGGAGTACTTAAGGGAACTGGAAGTGAAATTGCAGGACATGACCTATTATTGCGATGACTTGAGGGCAATGATTGTGGAGGACGACCCCAGCGGCACCCTGCAAAACCTGCTGGACCAGAACAAGAAGCAACGAGAAACCATCAAGCAGATGAAGCTGCAAAACAGTGTCCACAATGGTATCAACTCACCCGACATGAACAACGCCAAGGCCAACGTGCTCGCCACGGCCGAGGCCTACGCATCGCTCCAGCAGGCACTCAAGGGCAAGGGCGAGGCACAGGCCGAGGTCGCCCGCCTGGCCGAGCGCAACCGCAACCAGCGGGTGCAAATCATGAGTCTGGAGCGCAAGCTGTATGGCCTGCACAAGGACCAACCCATCCGCGATGTCGAGCTGCTGACCAACGACAAGGCGACCCTAGTCAACATCATCCAGCTCACCGTAAGCATCCAATGAAGTACACGTTGTGAGCGGTTGGTTTTAGGGGTAACTTTGCAATCGCGAATTAATAATGGTTTTTGTTATGATAGG
>Ga0065708_1006533_pt1 | contig 46392 bp, 34 predicted proteins | sample Hoacrofraction12_2_FD_59095 | JGI IMG/M metagenome (GOLD analysis project Ga0065708, IMG submission 59095) | Hoatzin crop microbial communities from Cojedes, Venezuela, sample from fiber fraction 12 v1 | ecosystem: Host-associated > Birds > Digestive system > Esophagus > Crop | place: Venezuela... | reverse complement strand
TCTTGAGTTACGACGCCGATCGGAGGTTGTACGCCTTATCGGCTACGAGAATAAAGCTTCCGGTCTCTGACCGGATTAGTCCAACCTTTATACCAACAACGGCGGTCTTGGTGCAGAGACTTCCTGGCAGAACACAAAGACTACGCAGGCGATCATAGATTATGTTGCGGCTCAGGGATTCAAGTCTGTCCGCATACCTTGCGCATGGATGATGGGACACATCTCCAATGCTTCAAGCTATACGATTGACTCCAACTGGATGTCAAGAGTCAAGGATATTGTCGACTACTGCATCAGCAAGGACCTCTATGTGATACTCAACGACCACTGGGATGGCGGCTGGCTGGAGGACAGTTTCGGGGATGTTTCCGATGCGACGGTCGAGGCAAACAGCGAAAAGCTCAAGACGCTATGGAAACAGATCGCGGAGAATTTCAGCGGTTATGACGAGCATCTGCTTTTTGCAGGTCTCAATGAGCCTGGCATGGAGAACGGCAATCCGAATTCATCATCGGTAGCGGCCCTTATAAAATATGAGCAGGCGTTCATTGATGCCGTAAGGGCGACCGAAGGTAACAACTCTGGTAGGATCCTCATCGTTCAGGGACCTAAGACTGATATTGATGAGTCATACAAGTTATATGATGTAGACAATCTCACCGACTGGGTTGAAGACCGTCTCATGGTAGAGGTCCATTTCTATTTTCCATGGCAGTTCTGCGGCCTTACGGAGGATGCATCCTGGGGAAAGATGTGGTATTATTGGGGAAGCGGCAACGATGGCTCAGATTACAGCAGGAATACGGATTCCAAGTATACCGAGAATTATGTGAAGAGCCAGATGGCCAAGATGAAGACCAAGTATTACGATAAGGGGTATCCTGTCGTCCTCGGAGAGTACGGTGCCAATTACAGGTTTACGGGGGATTCCAAGCACAACGCTTCCATCAAAGCGTTCTATAAGGCCGTCAACCAGTATGCTGTGGCTAACGGTTGCATACCTTACGCTTGGGATACGAACTATGCCGGCTATCCTTCGATGACGATAATCGACAGGGCCAATCTCTCCATCTTCAATTCCTATATGATGGATGGCATTACGGCTGGTGTCAAAGCTGCCAGCTGGCCCAACTGATAGGAATGTGCAATTGGATATGTAAGGCCGGAAGAGGGTGATTCCTTCTTCCGGCCTTTCCGTTTAAATGGGGAATGCCCGTTATCCCCAATGGAGGGACCGATTTTCCGAATTCTTTTGAATTTAAGTGAAAGTTTTCTTAGTTTTGTGTTCACAAACAAAAAGTATTCATAATGTCAAAATTCTGGTCAGAATTCAAAGAGTTCGCCATGAAGGGCAATGTCGTGGACATGGCCGTCGGCGTAGTTATCGGTGGAGCTTTCGGAAAGATCGTGACATCCCTTGTAAGTGATGTCCTCATGCCGGTTGTTGGTGCCCTCTGCGGAGGTGTGAATTTCACCGATTGGAAGTGGGTGCTTTCCCAGGCCGTTACCGATCCTGCAACAGGGGAGGTAGTAAAGGAGGCTGTATCCATCAACTACGGCAACCTTATCCAGGTCATAATCGACTTCATCCTCATAGCCCTGTGCATATTCTGCGTAATCAAGGCTATAAACAAGGCCAAGTCTCTCACCGAGAAGAAGGAGGAAGCTCCCGAAGAGCCTGCTGCAAAGCCGGATGACGTAGTCCTTCTCGAGGAGATCCGCGACCTTCTTAAGGAAAGGAAGTAGCATTTATCCGATATTTTGGCGCAGCCGCATGAGAAATCTTCTTATCATAGCGGCCGCTTTTGTCGTACTATCATCTGGCAGAAGTGGCGTATCGGTCGGGGACCTTACCTGCGAGGGACTTTCCGGCCACGTTGCCATCCAGTATGACCGTACTCCTCGCTTTGGATGGAAGTTATCCTCCACCGGGAAGAACGTAGTGCAGAAGGCCTACAGGATTCAGGTGGCATCATCTGAAAAGTTTCTTTCAAGGGGACGTGCTGATGTATGGGATTCCGGATGGGTGAAATCAGGGCAGAGTGTCGGAGTGCGGTATGAAGGCCCCAAGGTGGCTCCAAGGCAGAAGGTGTGCTGGAAGGTTTCCATAGAGACTTCTGCCGGAAGGGCGGAGTCGGATGTGGCATCATTTGAGACCGGACTCTCCGATGACAGCTGGAAGGGGCTCTGGATAGGAGCCGGGTGCGAGGAAGACTACCTCGGCGGAGACGACCTTGACTCTCCAGGGCCTCTAAGGTCCAAGGGAAAGACTGTCGTTCCGGCCAGGTATCTAAGGAAGGAATTCTCCGTAGGAAGGAATGTGTCGCAGGCCCGTCTTTACATATGCGGGCTGGGCCTGTATGAGGCATACATAAATGGAAAGAACGTGGCTCCAGGCCAGGTGCTATCGCCGACTATGTCGGAATACGACAGGACCGCATATTACAACGTCATCGATGTTACGGACCTCCTTCGCAGGGGAGACAATGCTGTAGGAGTCATTCTTGGCAGCGGAAGATTCACTTCCATGAGAATCCCAAAGCACAGACATTACGGCCTTCCGCGTCTTCTCTGTCAGGTGGAAGTGCGGTATGCGGACGGGAGCATGGATGTGATTTCCTCGGACGGGACGTGGATGGCGACATCCAGGGGACCGATACGCTCCGACAATGAGTTTGACGGGGAGAAGTATGACGCCTCCCTTGAAATGCCAGGATGGACCGAGGCCGGTTTCACATGCGATTCCAGGTGGGCTCCAGCCGAAATCGAGGATGCTCCCAAGGGCGGTCTTGAAGTGCAGATGAACCCCAACATGGCGATCATGCAGACCCTGGAGCCTGTGTCGATTTCAAAAAGGGACACTTCCTTTGTCATTGACATGGGGCAGAACATGGTCGGCTGGATAGATGTTGAAAATCTGCCCATTGAGAAGGGAAAGACCCTCAGGATGCATTTTTGCGAGACGCTTCGCCCTGACGGCTCTCCCGACTACGGCAACCTTCGAAGCGCCGATGCCCTTGACGAGTACAGGGCGTCTTCTTCAGGGAATATGTCATGGCATCCTCTCTTTGTCTATCACGGGTTCAGGTATGTGGAGGTTTCCGGAGTGGAAAATGTCAAGGCGGAGAATTTCAAGGGGAGGGTGATATATGACAGGATGCCTTCCACGGGATCCTTCTCCTGCTCTGACGAAGTCCTCGAAAGAATATACCGCAATGCATTCTGGGGTATCCGTGGAAACTACCGCGGTATGCCTACCGACTGTCCCCAGAGGGATGAAAGGGTCGGATGGCTCGGTGACAGGACTACCGGATGCTATGGCGAAGCCTACCTGTTTGGCAATTACCACCTTTACTCCAAGTGGACCCGCGACATAAGGGAGTCCCAGATGGAGAGCGGCAGCATACCGGATGTCGCCCCGTATTACTGGGAAATATGCTCGGACAACATGACGTGGCCGGCCGCCTTCGTACGCTCATGCGACATGATTTACAGGATGTACGGTGATCCTTCACCGATACGGGATAACTATCAGGCAATGAAAAAGTGGCTCCTGTATATGAAGGAGCGCTACGGCCGGGATGGTCTTATCACCAAGGATACCTATGGAGACTGGTGCGTGCCGCCTGAAAGGCCCGACATGGGAAGGACAAAGGATCCATCCAGGATCACTGACGGAACCCTCATATCCACTGCATTCTACTATGACATATGCCGCATGATGGGAAGGTTTGCGCCTATAGCGGGTGAATCCTCTGATGTGGAATATTTTGAAAAGGAGGCCTCCCTTGCCAGGGACGCTTTCAACAAAAAATTCCTTTACAAGGAAAAGTGCTGTTACGGAAACAACACTGTGACATCGAACCTCCTTCCGCTTTGGTTCGGGATGGTGCCGGAAGATGTGAAGGACATGGTGCTTGAGAGCATTGTGGAGAAGACAGGAAAGGATTTCGGGGGGCATGTGAGCTGCGGAGTCGTCGGAATCCAGCAGCTGCTACGCTGCCTCACTGACAATGGAAGGGGAGACCTGGCCCTCGAGATCGCCTCGTCCACGACCTATCCTTCGTGGGGGTACATGGCTGAAAACGGGGCTACCACGATCTGGGAGCTATGGAACGGAAACTCATCTTCCGCATCCATGAACTCCGGCAACCATGTCATGCTTCTTGGCGACCTTCTCATATGGATGTACGAATACCTTGGCGGAATCTCTCCGCTTGAGCCGGGCTTCAGGAAGATCCTTCTCAGACCTTTCTTTGACATAGGCCTTCAGTGGGTGGACTGCTCGTATGATAGCGTTTACGGAAGAATCGAAAGCAGGTGGAGGAAAGGTCCTGGCGGAAGGATGCAGTGGGACTTCACGATACCGCCCAACACCACGGCGACTGTCGTATTGCGTGACGGGACGACTGCCGAATACGGATCCGGGAGCTGGCATCTCGAGATGTAGGCTGCCATGTGGCGATGGATTCGTCCTTGTATGCGCAGGTGGTCTGGGACTAGACCTTGTTCCCCTGGGTCATGTCCCTGTACTCCACAGGAGTCATCCCTGACATTGTCTTGAAGAAGTAGAAGAAATAGTCGTAGTTCTCAAACCCCATCCTGTCCGCGATCTCCTTTACCGGAGCATCGGTATTGGTGAGCAGCTCCTTTGTCTTATTGAACCGGACCTCGTTTATGTACCTTGCCGGCGAGAACCCGGTGTATTCCTTGAACATCTTCCGGAAATTGGAGTATCCCATGCCGAGGGCCTCGGCGAGAGCCTCGGGGGTGATGGTCTTGTACTGCTCGTCGATGAGAATCTTAGCCCTGGAGATGCTCTCCCTGTATCCGGAAGACCTGTACGATGAGTTCTTGTCGTAGAAGTATGCGAGGGAGAGAAGGTGCGCCACTATTCCGCCAAGGACCTGCTGGAACCCGGCCTCCTGCTCCTTTGCAGTCTTTATCGCCGCATTGTAAAGGGATGAGATGTCGTCGTGGATCCCGACGTTGAAGATGGGACTGCCTTTTGAGAAGAGTCCGCTTTCAAGCCACGAGTCCATCTGGGTGCTCTGGAACCCTATCCACATTTCATTCCATCCTGTTTCACTTGAAGGACGGTAGGTGTGCCATTCCCCAGGGAAGAGAAGAAACATGCACCCCGCCTTTACGGTGGTCTCCTTTTCAAGGGATGAGCTTTTGAATGTCCCTTCTCCCGATGTTATGTAGATAAGCTGATACTCTTGCAGCACCCTTCCCTTTTCATAGAAGAACAGGTACCTGGAAGGGTGGTTCGCCGGGGGATACGGCTCTCCCGGAGCGATATACTGCCTCCCTACGGAGCTAACCGCGCTACCCCACGCAAGGTCCGTCTGGCTTACTGCCAGGTATTTAAGATGAATGGATTCGGCCATTCCTTGTCCAATTGACTTTCCTTTGATTCTTGCTAGTGAGCCTTCCCTAGAAATCCTCTGCTATCGCAAGACCTTTCCCTATTGCCTTTTCAATCTTCTCCTCCCTCTCGCTTTCGGAGCAGTAGTCCATGTTCCATGCCGAGAGCATGGTGACGCTTCCAAGCCCCCAGAGCGAGGAAAGGGCCTTCAGGTGCGCAAGTGCCGTCTCTCTTGGATCGTCATCTGGAATGTCCATGCCCCTGGTCGTTATGTATAGGACTTTCTCACATTTGCAGAGCCCCTCGCAGGATGTGGCGGTATTCTTGAAAGTGATTCCGTCAAGTGACACGTTCTCAAAGAAAATCTTCAGGGCGGCAGGGAAAGACATGTCCCAGAAAGGTGCCGCTATCACGATTCGGTCGGCCTTGGCGATTTTCCTGGAGATGTCCAGTGCCCACGAGGGGATGTCGCCTTTCCCCCTTTGTGCAAAGGTCTCGGGGTCGAGGTAGTCCATTTTCATCGAGGGAAGGTGTACCACTGTGGTCTCATACCTCTTTTCCAGTTTCTCAATTATCGGGGTTGCAATCCTCTGGGTCCTTGATTCATCACCCCTTACGCAGGCGTTTACGAATATCAGCTTTCCTTTTTTAGCCATTGTGTTATGTGTTTTTGCGGTTATCTCCATTCTTGCCATACAAACTTACCTAAATTATGTCAAAAATCAAAGTTTTTATGCCATAATGCAAAGTGGAATGCATTTGTGATTGCCTACCTTTGCAAAAACCACAAAGCACTTTTCAATGGGCGATAGACATTTTTTCCTTGCATTCGACTGCGGAGCTACAAGCGGAAGGGCCATGCTCGGATCCCTGAAAGGCGGGCGTCTTGAGATGGAGGAAGTCTACCGCTTCCCCAATACCATAGCAAGCAGGGGCGGAAGATACTATTGGGACATAGACGCCATAAAGGCACATTTTGACGAGGCGCTTTCCTCCCTTTCAAGGAAGGGAGTCAGGATAGATTCCATAGGAGTCGACACCTGGGGCGTAGATTTCGCCCTCATGGATGGAGAGAGGATGCTTCTTCAGCCCCGCTCCTACAGGGACCCTTACACAAGGGGAGTGCCCGACGAAGTTTTCAGGGTAATTCCAAGAGATGAACTTTACGGAGAGACCGGTCTTCAGATCCTTGATTTCAATTCCATATTCCAGCTCTATGCCCTAAAGAAGGAGGGCGCTCCGCTGGAAAAGGCATCAGGCATTCTTTTCATACCTGATCTTCTGGTCAGGCACCTTTGCGGAAAGAGCGTATGCGAATACACTATAGCCTCCACTTCCGGCCTTGTGAACCAGAAGACGCGTTCATTTGACAGGACTCTCCTTGACCGCCTCGGCATAGACGGAGGAATCCTTCCGGAGATAGTCCAAAGCGGAACTATCGCAGGATACCTCGACAAAAGGTACGGCCTAGGGAAGGTTCCTGTAGTGTCAGTGGCGGAGCATGATACTGCGAGCGCGGTTGTCGCCGTTCCCTCTTCCAACGAGAGGTTCGCCTATCTTTCAAGCGGCACCTGGAGCCTCATGGGGATAGAAACCCCTTCCCCCATAATGACCCCAAGGGCGATGGAGGAAAACTTCACCAACGAAGGCGGCATCGAAGGGACGACCAGGTTCCTCAAGAACATAACCGGAATGTGGATTCTCGAGCAGTGCAGGGAGAGATGGAAAAGGGAAGGGAAGGACTGCTCCTACGATACTCTTGTTCAATCTGCCAAGGCTTCGTCATACAGCAGCCTGATAGATCCGGACGATCCTTCATTCGCTTCTCCTTCGGACATGGTATCGGCTATTGATTCATTCATTTTGCAAAAGGGGGAAAGCGCCCCTGAGACAGTCGGAGACTACGCCCGGTGCATATACTGCAGCCTTGCCCGCAGGTACCGCGAAGTGCTTGGAAAGCTTGACACATTCGCTCCCTTTGAAATCGACACCCTTCATATCATAGGAGGTGGTGCGGCAAACGACTACATGAGCCAGCTGACGAGCGATGCTATCGGAAGGAAGGTGATATCCGGACCTGTTGAGGCGACGGCAATCGGAAACATCCTCATGCAGGCTGGTGCCGCCGGACTCGTCACGGACCGCTGGCAGATGAGAAGGATAGTGGCGGATTCCTTCCCTGTAAAGACATTCACCCCTTCGAATGGAAAAGAAAGCAAACAATAGGAACATCAGACATATGACTAGTGAAAAGAACATCCACGGCGCATACGAGATCGCCCGTGAAAGGTACGCATCCATTGGCGTTGACACGGAAAAGGCCATAGAAAGGCTTTCGTCAATCCACATTTCCCTGCACTGCTGGCAGGCTGACGATGTCGTCGGGTTTGAAAACGACGGTCCCGCATCTGGCGGCATACAGGCTACCGGAAACTATCCCGGCAGGGCCCGTACCATAGACGAGGTAAGGGCCGACATCCTCAAGGCGGCATCCCTGATTCCGGGAACGCACCGTCTGAATCTCCACGAGATATACGGGGATTTCGGAGGAAAGGCAGTTGACAGGGACGAGGTTGAGCCCCGCCATTTCGAAAGCTGGATCCAGTGGGCCGCAGAGAACGGGATGAAGCTTGACTTCAACTCCACGTCCTTCTCCCATCCAAAGAGCGGAAACCTCACCCTTTCCAATCCCGATAAGGGAATAAGGGACTTCTGGATAGAGCACACCAAGAGATGCCGCGCCGTAGCCGAAGAGATGGGAAGGCGCCAGGGGGACCCCTGCATAATGAACATCTGGATCCATGACGGAAGCAAGGACCTGACAGTGAATCGCCTTAAGTACCGCGAAATCCTGCGCGACTCCCTTGACGAGATATTCTCGAGAAAGTATGATAACATGAAGGACTGCATCGAGGCAAAGCTCTTCGGAATCGGGCTTGAGAGCTATACTGTAGGCTCTGCCGACTTCTACATCGCCTATGCCGCCCAGAGAGGAAAGATATTCACTCTCGATACCGGACACTACCATCCTACGGAGAACATCTACGACAAGATTTCCGCCCTTCTTCCGTTCCTTCCGGAGCTTATGCTGCATGTGAGCCGTCCGGTAAGGTGGGACTCCGACCATGTCACCATAATAAACGATGAGACAAGCGAGCTTTGCAAGGAAATCGTAAGGGCTGACGCCCTTGACAGGGTGCATTTCGGGCTTGACTATTTCGACGCTTCTATAAACCGCATAGGGGCCTATGTAATCGGCGCCCGCGCTACGCAGAAGTGCCTTATGATGGCTCTTCTGGAACCTACTGAAAAGATGCGCTTGTGGGAGGAGACCGGCAGGGGATTCGAGAGGCTTGCCATGATGGAGGAGGGAAAGAGCCTTCCATGGGGAGCTGTATACGATGAGTTCTGCCTTAGGAACGATACTCCCGTAGGGGAGGACTACCTCCCCGAGGTTGAGAAGTATGAAAGGGACGTGACATCCAAAAGATAGCATATGCTTTTCCTGGGACTTCTGATAATCGCCATAGGCGCCTTCTGCCAGTCAAGCAGCTATGTCCCTATCAACAGGATAAAGGACTGGAGCTGGGAGTCATACTGGCTTGTGCAGGGTGTCTTCGCATACCTTCTCTTTCCGCTGGTTGGAGCTCTTGTGGCCGTACCTTCCGGGGAGAGCCTCTTTGCAATGTACGCATCCCATCCGAAGGAAGTCCTCCTCACCATGTTTTTCGGAGTGCTTTGGGGAGTGGGAGGACTCACCTTCGGACTTAGCATGAGATATCTTGGAGTCGCCCTCGGGCAGAGCATAGCCCTTGGCACCTGCGCAGGACTCGGAACCATACTGACTCCCGTCTTTACCGGCAGGACTTCCGACCTTACCCCGGCGGTGCTCATCGGTGTCGCCGTGACACTTGCTGGCATAGCCATAATAGGATGGGCGGGAGCCCTCAAATCCAGGGAGACCGGTGACGGAGGAAAGAATGCGGTAAAGGAGTTCAACTTCAGGAAAGGAATCCTGGTGGCCCTCATGGCGGGATTCATGAGCGCATGCTTCAACATAGGGCTTGGATTCGGATCTTCCCTTGCATGGGATTCCACTCCGGAGATATTCTCGACGCTTCCAGCAACGCTCCTTGTGACATCCGGAGGGTTCCTGACAAATGCCGCGTACTGCCTGTGGCAGAACTCTCACAATGGTACATGGTCCGACTACGGGAAGAAGAGCCTCAGGGTGAACAACCTTCTTTTCTGCGCCCTGGCGGGCCTTCTGTGGTACAGCCAGTTCTTCGGCCTGAGCCTTGGAAAGGGCCTTCTGAAGGACTTCCCGGTGCTGATTTCCTTCAGCTGGTGCATCCTGATGGCCCTAAACGTGACTTTCAGCAACGTATGGGGAATCATCCTGAAGGAGTGGAGGGGATGTTCTAAAAAGACGGTTTCAGTGCTGGTTCTCGGCCTTGTCGTACTGATTGTATCCTGTTTCCTGCCGCAAATACTGTAAAAATTTGTAAATTTGTATCTATGAGTGTACTAGACAACCGTCCGCATCTTGCGGAGAAGATTGCCCAGGTTGCCGAGGTGGCCTCCTACCTATGGCAGAAAGGATGGGCTGAGAGAAACGGAGGAAATATTACCGTAAACATAACCGAGTTCGTGGATGATTCCATGCGAAAATCCATCGCGCTGGATTTCCCGAAGCCTATCGGAGCGACTCTCCCTCACCTGAAGGGATGCTGGTTCTACTGCAAGGGTGCCGGAATGAGAATGAGGGACCTTGCGAGGGAGCCTATGAGAAACGGTTCCGTAATCAGGATCCTTGACGACTGCTCTTCCTATGAGATTGTGGCCGATGCCACGGTCATCCCTACTTCGGAGCTGCCCTCGCACCTTGCAGTCCATGACTATCTGATCGCGAAGGGATCTCCCTACAAGGCCATACTCCACTCTCATCCGATAGAGCTGGTGGCCCTTACCCATAGCAGGAAATGGCTCGAGAAGGATGCCGCCTCGAAGATGCTCTGGAGCATGATTCCAGAGACACGCGCATTCTGCCCCAAGGGTCTTGGCATAGTTCCCTACATGCTTCCTTCCAGCAACGAGCTTGCCCGGGCCACGATACAGACCATCGAACAGGACTACGACGTGGTGATGTGGGAAAAGCACGGAGTTTTCGCCGTAGACAGGGACATAATAAGCGCATTCGACCAGGTGGACGTCCTTAACAAGGCCGCCCAGATTTACATGGCTGCAAAGAACATGGGATTCGAGCCGGATGGAATATCGCCATCCCACATGGACGAGCTGGCAGATGCCTTCAACCTTCCGAAGAGATAGCCAAGATATCACCAAACACATAATATCATCAAGACCGAGTCTAAAAAAGCGCCCACCATCGGGGGAGGCGCTTTTTCTTATTCTATGGCGCGGATTTCCCTGGGACTACAGGTACTCTATGTCCATGTGGTAGCTCCACTGTGGAAAGTAGAGGTTCCCTCCTTCCCATTCCACTTCACCTCTCTGGAAGTCCACGGTCTCGCTCCGGGGATATTTCTTTTCGGGGTCGAGCGGGCATCCCCAGTCCTGGTTCACTATGAACCTGTAGTGGTCCATGCCTCCGAGATAGAAGTACTCGTATCCCGGGTGAGCGTCAAGGAAAGCCCTGTCGACATAGTCTGGGAGCCCGTAGCTCTGGTCGACCGGCACCCATCCCACACCTTCGAAATATATCTCTCCCCAGTCGTGGAGGTTCCACTGTCCCGGCCAAAGCTGGAATCCGCTCTGGAAATGGGCGGGTATGCCTTTGTAACGGCACATCGTAAGGAAGAGCAGGGTGACCTGTCCGCAGTCTCCGTGGCGGGCGTCAAGGACATATTCGGGGATGTTCTCCAGCGTGGAGTATTCCCTGGCCCCGGCCCAGGGGAAGCTGTGGCTGATCCAGCCAAAGAGAGCCTTCGCCTGCAGATAGGGGTTGTCAATCCCGAGGGTAAGGGAGTCGGCTATCGCCTTTATCCTTTTTGAGAACACCATGTGCGGAGCCTTTTGGGATGTGTACTTCCTGTACAGTTCGCTTTTGGTGTCATAGGGTTTCAGATGGTTTTCTATATCGGGATAGTGTACGGCATGCTGGGTAAACTCGAACTCCTCGCTGAATACCGTAGGCTCTCCTTTTTTCGCTATCTGCTCCATGTAGAGGGTGGAGTGCATGCACGAAGGGTCGGAGAAGGTGTGCGGTGAACTGGATGAGAGGAACTTCACGTCAGTCTGCCTTTTCAGGTCGCTCCTTGGATAGGGGAGCCAGCAGCGGATAACCTTTCCATCGGGTACCGCGTCGGCCTTGACGGCAAGGGTGTACTTTATACGGAACCTCTGGGGGGATTGCAGGATTTCATCGCAGGAGAGGATTTCAGGAATCATGGTCATCTTCGTCCTGTCGCCCCTGTCGATGGAAGGATGCTCGATGGAGTCCTTTATGACCTTGCACTTTGGATCCACCAGGAAAAGGTTCGAGGCTGTCCTTGAAAAGTACATTCTCCGCCCGTCAATCTCCATTGACTCGAGGGACCCGCTCTCTGTCCAGGCGTCGATCTGCGCGTCTGTGACAGAAGGGATGTATTTGCTGATCTCTTTCTTTATTTCATCCCTGCTTTTGCAGAAGTCTGCAGCAAGTCTCTCTGAAAGGTCTTTTTCCCACGAATAGTCATTCTTTGGCTGTTCCTTGCAAGAGATGATGCAGGATAGCGCCACTGCCAGATACAGTATCTGTCTTGTCTCCATAGTGTTATGATTTCTTGATGAGCCCAAGTCCAGGACGGTCCGGCAGCGTAATCATTCCGTCCTTTACTACCATTCCTTCGAACCTGTCGTTTGATATGAGGAGGTTTCCGTCGAGGTCGGCAAAGTCCACGATGGGGGAGAGCTGGGCTGCTGCGGTCACGGCGCATGAAGTCTCTGTCATGCAGCCTACCATGACCTTCATTCCTTCGGCCCTTGCATAGGATGCCATCTTCCAGGCCTCCCTCATTCCGGTGCATTTCATGAGCTTTATGTTGATGCCGCTGTAGGCTCCCTTGATAGATGGTATGTCCCTTAGCCTCTGCACCCCTTCATCGGCGAATATGGGTATGGGGCTTCGCTCGGTTATCCAGGCGATGTCATCTAGCATCTCCTTCGGCATTGGCTGCTCCACCATCTGTACGCCCTGCTCCTTTAGCCAGAGGATTTCGTCAAGCGCCTTCTGCCGGTCCTTCCATCCCTGGTTCGCATCCACCACAAGCGGCAGGGATGTGATTTCCCTGATGGTGGATATCATCTGCTCGTCGTTGTCAAGGCCGACCTTCACTTTCAGCACCTTGAACCTGCCGGCGCACTCCCTTGTCTTCTCCCGTACGACTTCGGGCGTGTCGATCCCGATTGTGAAGCTTGTTGCCGGAGCCTTTGCCGCATCCAGTCCCCATATCCTCCACCACGGTGCTCCAAGAAGCTTTCCAACGAGGTCGTGAAGAGCGATGTCTATGGCCGCCTTGGCCGCCGGCTGTCCGGGGTCCAGGCTGTCAACGTATGAGAGAATGTCCTCCATCTGGAAAGGGTCGCTGAACTGGGAGAGGTCCACCTTTGACAGGAAACCCGTCACGCTCTCGACGCTCTGCCCGAGGTACGGAGGCATTGAAGCCTCCCCGTATCCGGTGAACCCGTCGTAGGCTATCTCGACCTGCACGTCGGGAGTCGTCTTCCTCGAATACGAGGCAACGGTAAAAACATGCGCCAGCTGCAGTTCGTAGCTTTCCCATGTAAGCTTCATTCTCTCCTTTCCCCCAACCTTGTAGGGTTTCGGAGCGCGGTCATCCCTTTTCCTGTCCCCATTGGGGGAACATGAGCCCAGAATGGCGGCTCCGGCGGTTGCCAGGGCGGTCGTCTTCAGGAATTCTCTTCTTTTCATTGGCATATAATTTCCTCAAATATAGTCAATTTTCACCTTGCCTGTTGCAGGAGTGGGCACTTAAGGAAGTCCGCCATGAATGGTGACACCGATGGGCTCATAGAGGCGATCAAGCATTGCATATCAAATATCTCCTACATCCTGCATGAAAACAGCGAGAAATGCTACCACTCCCTTGTAATGGCCATACTGCTCGCTGCGGGATTGGACGTGAGCATGGAGCAGACGACAAACGTAGGAAGGATAGATGGTGTCATCAACACGGCAAATCATCTCTACATAATCGAGTTCAAGCTGGACAGGACGGCGGATGAAGCCGTACACCAGATAGATGAGAAGAAATATCTCCAGAAATACATGGTCCCCGCCCGGAGCAAGGGAAAGACAATCCACAAGCTAGGGATCAACTTCTCCTACAAGGAAGGCGTCAAGAACATCTACGACTGGAAGGAGGAAATCGTAAAGTAGAAGCCGAATAATCCTTCTTTCCTGTTTGATTTTTCCGCTCTTTTTCATACCTTTGCAACCGCTTTTTGCCGATGGTGGCCGAAGACGGCCCGTCCATAGCACACAAAGCCTTAATCATTAATTAATTGTTTTAAATTTTTACAGAAATGGCAGCTGAATATCTGATGCCCGAGAAGAAAGCGGAAATCTTCGAGAAGTACGGAGCCTCAAAGACTGACACAGGTTCCCCCGAGAGCCAGATCGCTCTCTACACCTATCGCATCGCCCACCTCACTGAGCATGTGAAGAAGAACAAGAAGGACAATGGCACACGCCAGTCACTCCTTCGTCTTGTAGGAAAGAGGCGCAGGCTTCTTGACTACCTCCAGGAAATAGACATCGAAAGGTATCGTAAGATTGTGAAGGAACTCGGTCTGCGCCGATAGTACTGCACGGAGATATCTAAGGGACGCTCCGAAGGGCCGTCCCTTTTTTGTATGCGGACGACAAGACGACAAAGACGCAATAAAGAAGTAAAATGAACGTAATCAAGAAACAGATCACACTGTCCGATGGAAGGACAATCGAGATCGAGACCGGCAAGCTAGCCAAGCAGGCCGATGGAGCAGCCGTAGTGAAAATGGGTGGGACCATGCTGCTCGCCACAGTGACATGTGCAAAAGAAGTGACTGAAGGAACCGACTTCCTTCCCCTTCAGGTGGACTACAAGGAGAAGTACTATGCAGCAGGCCGTTTCCCCGGCGGATTCATGAAGAGGGAGAGCAAGGCATCCGACTATGAGGTGCTTATCGCAAGGCTCGTCGACAGGGCCCTCCGCCCCCTTTTCCCCGATGATTTCCATCTGGCGGTATTCGTTACGATATGGCTTATCTCCGCAGAGAAGGACATCCAGCCTGATGCCCTTGCCGGACTTGCCGCATCATGCGCACTGGCAGCCAGCGACCTGCCTTTCCTTGGACCTATTTCCGAGGTGAGGGTCGCCCGCATAAACGGAGAATACAAGATTAACCCCAACTTCTCGGAGATGGCTTCGGCCGACCTCGAGCTCATGGTAGCCGCCACAGAGGAGAACATAATGATGGTTGAGGGTGAGATGAACGAGGTTACCGAGGATGTTATGCTCGGAGCCATCAAGTTCGCCCACGAAGAGATAAAGAAGCAGTGCCGCGTCCAGAAGGAGCTCAACAAGGAGTGTGGCAAGGAAGTCAAGAGGGACTATCCTCATGACGAGGAGGACGAAGACCTCAGGAAGGCAGTCCACGAGGCTTGCTACGACAAGTGCTACGCCCTTGCAAAGGCCGCTCTTCCCAAGCAGGAGAGGACTGAAGGCTTTGAGAAGATAATGAACGACTTCCTCGAGACCATACCCGAGGAGGAGAGGGAGGAGAAGGCTGCAATGGTAGCCCGCTACTACGCCCACGAGGAGAAGGAGGCAATGCGCAACATGATCCTTGACGAGGGTGTGCGCCTCGACGGCAGAAAGACCGACGAGGTACGTCCCATCTGGTGCGATGTAGACTGTCTGCCCTGCGCCCATGGCTCGGCGATCTTCACCCGCGGCGAGACCCAGAGTCTTGCAACCGTAACCCTTGGAACCAAGCTCGACATGAAGGAGCTTGACGAGGTTCTCGTCCAGGAGACCCAGCAGTTCGTACTTCACTACAACTTCCCTCCCTTCTCTACAGGTGAGGCCAGGGCCTCAAGGGGCGTAAGCCGCCGCGAGGTAGGTCACGGAAACCTTGCATACCGTGCCCTCAAGGCCGTAATGCCCACGGCTCCCGATTTCCCCTACGCAGTAAGGGTCGTATCTGATATCCTCGAGTCTAACGGATCATCCTCCCAGGCTTCGATATGCGGAGGCTGCCTCGCCCTCATGGATGCAGGTGTGAAGATCAAGAAGCCCGTTGCCGGTGTCGCGATGGGACTCATCACCGACGAGGTGCACCCCAACGACCGCTACGCAATCCTTACCGACATCCTCGGTGACGAGGACCATCTCGGAGACATGGACTTCAAGGTAGCCGGAACAAAGGACGGTATCACCGCCACCCAGATGGATATCAAGGTTGACGGCCTTTCATACGAGGTCCTTGAGAAGGCCCTCGAGCAGGCACGCCAGGGACGCCTCCATATCATGGGTGAAATGCTCAAGACCATCTCCGAGCCCAGGGAGGACTACAAGCCCTTCGTTCCCCGCATCACCCAGCTCAGGATCGCTTCCGACTTCATCGGAGCAGTCATCGGAAAGGGCGGAGAGACCATTCAGAAGATTCAGAAGGAGACAGGTACCACCATCACCATCACTGAGGAGCCCGTCGAGGGTGTCGACGGAAAGACCGAGGGTGTTGTGGACATCTTCGGAACCGACAAGGAGTCCATGGACAAGGCTCTCGAGTGGATCAACGGAATCTGCGCTGTTCCCGAGGCCGGTACAGTATACCATGGAAAGGTCGTTTCCATCCAGGATTTCGGCGCATTCGTGGAGATTCTTCCCGGAAAGGAGGGACTTCTCCATGTCAGCGAGATTGCCTGGACAAAGACCGAGAACGTATCCGACGTGCTCAAGGTCGGTGACGAGGTTGACGTGAAGCTTCTCGAGTACGATGAGAAGAGCGGAAAGATGAGGCTTTCGATGAGGGCCCTCACCGAGAAGCCCGAAGGCTATGTGGAGCCTACATCGAACGGCAACCGCAGGAACGGTTCCTCAAGGAACTCCCATGACTCACGTCATTCCGGTGGCCGCAATGGCGACAGGAGGGATTCCCGTGGAGACCGCCGCGGAGACCGTGGTGACAGGGGTGGCCGCTACGACAAGGGCAACCGTACCGAGCGCAACTCCGAAGGTGATTCAGAGACCTTCTAGGATAGATCCAAAAGATCATCTGCAGTAGAACCAGTCCCGAAGGTCCAAGCGGCTTCCGGGGCTGTTTTTAGAAGGTGCAGGGCGGAAAAATATCATTTTTTCGCGTGCTGATTTTTAAACCTAGGGGCACTTGGCGTGTCCAAATAGAAGGTTTCTTATTCAAATTGTGAGGCTTTAGATAAGTATGTCTGGAATTGGAAGGATCTTTGGAAATATTCTCGCAGTGGCAGTATGCGCCCTGCTTTCAAGCGTTTCCCTTTTTGCTCAGAACGGCTCGGTGAGGCTAACCCTTTCGGATGCGGCCAGCGGTGAACCTGTGGCCTTTGCTACCGTGTCGCTGACACCATCGGGTAGCACTTCCGCCTACAAGTACGCCCTTTCCGATGACAAGGGTGCGGTAAGCATCGACAAGGTGAAACCAGGAGCGTATAACCTGAAGGCGGAGCTCATGGGCTACAAGAATTTCGAGAAGCAGATTTCGGTAAGCGGTCCTCTCGACCTTGGAGTCGTGAAGATGGATGTGGACCAGGAGACCCTCAACGCCGCAAGGGTAAGTGACGTGGGCAACCCCATAATAATGAAGAAGGATACCATCGAGTACAACGCATCCTCCTTCAAGACGACCGACAACGACATGCTGGAGGACCTCCTGAAGAAGCTCCCCGGTGTGGAAGTGTCCGATGACGGGTCTGTCACTGTCAACGGAAAGACCATAGAGAAGGTTACGATAGATGGAAAGACCTTCTTCCTTGACGATCCCCAGCTGGCTACGAAGAACCTGCCCGCAAAGATGATAAACAAGCTCAAGGTGGTGCAGAAGAAATCCGAGCAGGCCGAGTTCACCGGCATAGACGACGGTGAGGAGGAGACTGTCCTCGACCTTAGCGTGCAGCCAGGAATGATGAACGGCCTCATCGGCAATCTCTCCGCCGGTGCCGGCCATGACGTCCCCCAGAGCGGATACTATGACGAGCAGGGGATAGAGTGGGGCAAGGAAGGATGGCGCTACCAGGCCAACGGCTTTGTGGGCAAGTTCACCGAAAAGAGCAACATCGCCCTCATCCTCAACGCCAACAACACCAACAACAGGGGATTCGAGGACTTCGCCGGAGGAATGATGGGCGGAATGAGAGGCGGCGGAAGGTTCAACACCTCCGGTATTACAACTTCATGGATGGCCGGTCTCAACGGAAACCGTCAGTTCTTCGATGACCGCATGGACCTTGGTGGCCACTACGGCTTCAGCGGAACGAGGAAGTACATTGAGGAGGAGACCTTGAAGACGACATACCTTACCGACGGCAACACCCTTGACTACAACACTTCCGGCGTGGACCACACCAACTCCATGGGTCACAGGCTGGGAATAAGGCTGGAGCACAAGTTCTCCGAGAACACTTCCATATTCTTCGAGCCCAGGCTGAACTTCGGGAAGGGTGATTTCACATCCCTTTCGAACGACGAGACCTACTCAAACGGGGACGACCTTGTGAGCAAGAGCCACGCCCTTTCCTCGGGAGACAACAACAACATCTCCACAAGCGGAAGGTTCCTTTTCCGCCAGAGGCTCGGAATCCCCGGAAGGACCCTTACGGTAAACGCCCACTACTCCTTCTCCAACAATGATACGAAGGGATACAACCAGTCACTCACCGAGAGCTATGACTCGGGAGACGTTGCCGACTCCCTTATCAACCAAAGGTACGAGCAGAACCAGAAATCCCGGTCGATAAGGGCTGGATTCACCTATACCGAGCCCATCGGAAACAACTTCTACGTCGAGGGAAACTACTCCTTCTCATGGGCGAAGAGCACATCGTTCAAGGATACTTACGACAGCGCACCCGCTGTCTACGGCATAGATGACGACATAGTGTATCTTCCCTCCGGAGAGGAGAGGAACCTCACCTACTCCAACAACATAGAAAACAAGTACATAACAAACAGGATCGGGGCGAACCTCCTCTATCAGAAGGAGAAGCTGCGCGCCCAGGTTGGAGTGGGAGTCGAGCCCCAGACTACACACAATACGACAACCAGAAGGGGAATTGAGAAGACTTACGATAACAAGGTCGTGAACTTCGCTCCGAGGGCGATGCTCTTCTACGACCCCTCCGAGAACACCAACGTAAGGCTGTTCTACTTCGGAAGGTCGTCCCAGCCTTCTACGAGCCAGCTCATGCCTGTCCCCGACAATACCGACCCCCTGAACGTCTCCTTCGGAAACCCTTACCTGGAGCCGTATTTCTCACACGACATACGCGGAGAGTTCCGTTACACGAACAAGGAGACCTTCTTCTCTGCAAACGTAAATGCCGAGGCTTCGCTCGTCACAAACCCTGTGGTGAACGCGTCATGGTACGGAAGCAACGGAGCGCAGTACACGATTCCGGTGAACGGTCCGGCATCGGCCAGCATCAACATAAGAAGCTTCATCAACGCCCCCATAGCCAAGTCCGACTTCTCCATTGCGAACATGGCGAGGGTAGGTTACTCCAAGGGATCATCCTATGTCGGAGACACATCCTTCGATACCGACAGGTACTATCAGGACAGCGAGTTCGACTACGAGCTTTTCCATGAGGACTATCCTGACATCGATGATGCGGACGTGTTCCAGAGAAACACCGTAACATCCTTCAGCGCCACCGAAAGGCTCAAGGGAACCTACCGCACCGATGCGATAGAGGTATCTCTTGCCGGAAGGACCAGGATGCAGAAGGCGTGGTATACGGTATCTTCATCGAGCACATCCTGGAAGTTCTCCAACCAGCTGCAGAATACAGTCACATGGACCCTTCCCCTTGACTTCGTGGTGAAGTCTGACCTCAGGTTCAACTGGTACAACGGCTATACGGTAAAGCAGGATCCGGAGTGGATATTCAACCTCGAACTTCAGAAGATATTCGGAAGCCTCACCGTTGCGGTTAAGGGATACGACATATTCAACCAGGCTAAGAGTCTTTCCGTATCGGATACGGCCAACTACCACTCTGAGGTTCGCAGCAATACACTCGGGCGCTACGTCATACTGTCCCTTTCCTGGAGGTTCGGAAACTTCGGAAAGATGGGCGGAGGCCCCGGTCCCGGAGGAAGAAGGGGAGGCCCTCCGATGGGAGGTCCGCCACCAAGATTCTAAAGAGCAAAGCCGTTCCCCAGGAAAGAGGAACGGCCTTTTTTCTTGGAAATAGGATCAATCCCGGCCTGTGGCCGTGTCCAGGAAGCAGGACAGTAGGCTAGGCCTATAGCATCTTGTACCTTTTCAGCTCACTGGCAAGATCCTTTTCGTGATAGCCGGTCTCCTTCAGGCACAGGTCTTCCAGCAAGGCGTGAAAGTCTTTCGAATGGTTCATGTACCTAAGGTGGCAGAGCTCGTGGAGTATTACCGAGTCCTTCAGATGTGAAGGAAGGAGCACGAGGCGCAGGTTGAGGTTTATATTCCCCTTTGTCGAGCAGCTGCCCCAGTTGGTGTAGTTGTTCTTTATAGTCACCCTGTTCACCTTGAACCCGTATTTGGAGGCAAGCTCCATTACCCTGTAGGGGAGCACTGCTTTGGCAGCTTTCCTTATCTTTTCAATCTGTTCCGCAGTAGGGGCTTCCCTGGAGGTGTTTTTCACCCTCTGTAGTATCTCAGCCCGCCTGCTTTCCAGAAAGGCGATGCCGCTAGAGTACGGAGTCCTCCAGGGGACGGTGATACTTACCTTCCCGTTTGCTATCCTTATTATTATGCGCCTGGCCCTTGAGTTTCGCCTAAGGGTCACTTCCCCGAAGTCCGGGTCCTGCATGGTCTTCTTCTCAACTGCCATCTTCCTTAATAAAACGGGCGGCCCGTGGTGAGCCGCCCGAATCTCTATTGTGAGATAGACTATATTTCGTTCATCTCTTTCTCGTAGTCCTCCTTGCTTGATACAAGGATGTCCTGGTACTCCTTCAGACCTGTTCCTGCAGGGATGAGGTGACCGCTGATGACGTTCTCCTTCAGTCCCTCGAGGTAGTCTACGCGGCCCCTGATAGCGGCCTCGCTGAGCACCTTGGTGGTCTCCTGGAAGGAAGCTGCGGAAATGAAGCTGTCGGTCTTCAGGGCCGCCTTGGTGATTCCCTGGAGAACCTGCTTGGCGGTTGCCGGACGGGCTTCGCGAACCTCCATAACCTGGAGTCCCTGGCGTGCAAGGGATTCGTTCTCGTTCTTCACATCGCGTGCGTTGATGATGGCGTTGTTCTGGAACTTCTGGGAATCTCCATTGTTGATGACCTTCCACTTTCCGTAGATTTCGTCATTCACGTCCATGAACTTCCACTTGTCAACGAGCTGCTCGGGCAGGAACTCGGTGTCTCCCGGATCGAGGATCATGACCTTGCGCATCATCTGGCGTACGATAATCTCGAAATGCTTGTCGTTTATCTTTACACCCTGGAGGCGGTATACGGCCTGGATCTCCTTGACGATGTACTCCTGGGCGGCTACGGGACCAAGTACGTTGAGGATGTCGGAAGGTGATGTTCCACCGTCTGATAGCCTTGCACCGGCCTTTACGTAGTCGTTCTCCTGCACGAGGATCTGCTTTGTGATAGGGATGAGGTAGTGCTTCTCATCACCGGAGTCGTTGCGGACTGTAATCTCCCTGTTGCCCCTCTTCTCACGGCCCAGGATGACCTGTCCGTTGATTTCGGAGATGGTAGCGGGCGATGACGGATTGCGGGCCTCGAAGAGCTCGTTAACCCTAGGCAGTCCACCGGTGATGTCGCTGGCCTTTCCTATTGCGCGCGGGTTCTTCATGATTATGTCTCCGACCTTCACCTCGTCCCCGTCCTTGGGCATGATGTGCGCTCCGACAGGAATGTTGTAGGTCTTGATGGTCTGGCCGTCTTTTCCGATGATTGAGATGGCGGGGCTCAGCGTCCTGCCCTTTGCCTCTATCACGATCCTGTCGTGGGCTGCTGTCATTCCGTCGTTGGTGTCCGTGTATGTTACACCTTCTATGAGGTTTACATAGCCGACCTTTCCAGCCTCCTCGATAATGATGATCGCGTTGTACGGATCCCATGAGCAGATGAGGTCTCCCTTGTGCACTATGTCTCCGTCATTCTTGTACAGGACGGAGCCGTAGGGTACTGAATACTCTGAGTAGGTTATTCCGGAGTTGACGTCTACTATCTTCATCTCCGTCATGCGGGATACTACGACTGTCTCCTCGCCGGAATCCGTGGCCCTCTTGATGGTCCTGAGGTCCGAGAACTCGAGCCTTCCGTCATACTTGGAGCTGATGGATGAGTCTGTGGCCTCGCTGCCTGCGGTACCACCCACGTGGAAGGTACGGAGGGTAAGCTGCGTACCAGGCTCTCCGATGGACTGGGCTGCGATTACGCCGACAACCTCTCCCTTCTCGACCATTCGTGAAGTCGCAAGGTTCCTTCCGTAGCACTTTGCGCAGACTCCCTTGCGGGACTCGCAGGTGAGGACGGAACGGATCTCGACCTGCTCGATAGGAAGGCTCTCGATAAGGGCGGCGGTATCCTCGCGGATCTCCTCTCCGGCCTTGAGGATGAGCTCTCCTGTCAGAGGGTTGAATATGTCGTGTACGCTGGTCCTTCCAAGGATCCTCTCGCCGAGTGACTCTACGATTTCGTCCTTGTCCTTGATCGCCTTGGCAACAAGTCCGCGGAACGTTCCGCAGTCCTCTTCGGTAATGATCACATCGTGGGATACGTCCACAAGACGCCTTGTCATGTAACCTGCGTCGGCAGTCTTCAGGGCGGTATCGGCAAGTCCCTTACGGGCACCGTGGGTAGATACGAAGTACTCGAGCACCGTCATACCCTCCTTCAGGTTGGAGACGATAGGGTTCTCGATGGTCTCGTTTCCGGTTGCACCGCTCTTCTGGGGCTTGTTCATAAGTCCGCGCATACCGCAGAGCTGCTTGATCTGCTGGTTGGAACCACGGGCTCCGGAGTCGAGCATCATGAATACGGGGTTGAATCCGTCCTGGTCGAGGCGGATCTTCTCCTCCACCTTCTTCTGAAGCTTGGTGTCGATCATCTTCCAAAGGTCGATGACCTTGTTGTAGCGCTCGTTGTTTGTAAGGATACCCATCTCGTACTGGCTCCTTACGAACTCGACTTCCTTGTATCCTCCTTCGATGAGCTCCTTCTTCTCTTCGGGGATGAGCACATCTCCAAGGTTGAAGGATATTCCGGAGCGGAACGCGCGGTCGTATCCGAGGTCCTTTATGTCATCGAGGAACTGGGCGGTACGTGACACGCCGGTGCTCTTGATGACGTTGGTGATTATCTTTCGGAGGGCCTTCTTGTCGAGAACCTCGTTAACGAAGGGAACCTCTTCAGGGACGTACTGGTTGACGATGATCCTACCCGGTGTGGTCTCCACCATCTCCGTACCCTTTGAAACGTCTCTCTTGTCAACCGGGAGGCGGACAGATATCTTGGCGTGGATGTCCACGACCTTTTCATTGAGGGCTACGATAACCTCTTCAGGTCCGTAGAACCTCATTCCCTCTCCCTTGACATGGGGGCGGATCTTCGTTATGTAGTACAGACCGAGCACCATGTCCTGCGAAGGAACGGTGATAGGCGCTCCGTTGGCAGGGTTGAGGATGTTCTGGGAACCGAGCATGAGAAGCTGGGCCTCCATGATGGCGGCATTTCCGAGGGGAAGGTGCACGGCCATCTGGTCACCGTCGAAGTCGGCGTTGAACGCGGTACATGCCAGAGGGTGGAGCTGGATGGCCTTTCCCTCTATCATCTTTGGCTGGAACGCCTGGATACCGAGCCTGTGGAGGGTAGGAGCCCTGTTCAGCAGGACGGGGTGTCCCTTCATTACGTTCTCAAGGATGTCCCAGATTACGGGGTCCTTGCGGTCGACTATCTTCTTTGCGCTCTTTACGGTCTTTACGATACCCCTTTCAATGAGCTTGCGGATGATGAAAGGCTTGTAGAGCTCGGCCGCCATGAACTTGGGAAGGCCGCACTCGTGCATCTTCAGCTCAGGACCTACCACGATTACGGAACGGGCCGAGTAGTCGACCCTCTTTCCGAGGAGGTTCTGGCGGAAGCGTCCCTGCTTTCCCTTGAGGGAGTCGGAAAGGGACTTGAGCGCCCTGTTTGACTCGCTCTTTACGGCGGATGACTTCTTCGAGTTGTCGAAGAGGCAGTCAACGGCCTCCTGGAGCATGCGCTTCTCGTTTCGGAGGATGACCTCGGGAGCCTTTATCTCTATGAGCCTCTTGAGGCGGTTGTTGCGGATGATGACCCTTCTGTAGAGGTCGTTGAGGTCGGATGTGGCGAACCTTCCTCCGTCCAGGGGCACGAGAGGCCTCAGGTCGGGGGGAATCACGGGGATGACCTTCATTATCATCCACTCGGGGCGGTTGATGCCTTCCGACTCCTCGAACCACTTCACTACGTTGAGCCTCTTGAGGATCTCGTTCTTCCTCTGCTGGGAAGTCTCGTTGTCCATGGTCTCCTTCAGGGAGGCTGCGAGTTCGGAAACGTTGATCTCCTTGAGAAGGTCGTAGATGCCGTCGGCACCCATCTTTGCGATGAACTTGTCTTCGCTGTCGTCGGGGAGGGACGCATTCTCGGGAAGCCTGGAGAGTATGTCCAGGTACTCTTCCTCGCTGAGGAGGTCCATCTTCATGACGGCGCATCCGTTCAGGGTCGCGTTTCCGGGCTTGATGACGACGTACTTCTCATAGTAGATTACGCTCTCGAGCTTCTTTGAGGGGATTCCCAGGAGTGCGGATATCTTGTTGGGGGCCGACTTGAAGTACCAGATGTGGGCTACGGGGACGGTGAGCACGATGTGCCCCATCCTCTCCCTTCTGACCTTCTTTTCGGTTACCTCGACACCGCACCTGTCGCAGACGATTCCGCGGTAGCGGATCCTCTTGTACTTGCCGCAGTAGCACTCGTAGTCCTTGGTGGGACCGAAGATCTTCTCGCAGAAGAGTCCGTCCTTCTCAGGCTTGTATGTCCTGTAGTTGACGGTCTCGGGCTTGAGGACCTCTCCGCACGAACGGTCTATGATGTTCTCGGGAGAGGCCAGCGAGATGCTGATCTTCGAGAAGTTGGTCTTGACTTTTGAATCCTTGTTATTGAAGTTAGGCATATTTCTTCTATAGTGTCAATTCTAGTTCTGTATTATTCCAAGGTAACCTGGAGTCCCAGGCCTCTGAGCTCGTGGAGGAGTACGTTCAGGGATTCGGGAATGCCGGGAGTCGGCATCGGGTCTCCCTTGACGATGGCCTCGTAGGTCTTGCTCCTTCCGTTCACATCGTCGCTCTTGACGGTGAGGATCTCCTGGAGGGCGTTGGCTGCTCCGAATGCCTCGAGAGCCCATACCTCCATCTCTCCGAACCTCTGGCCTCCGAACTGTGCCTTACCGCCGAGAGGCTGCTGGGTGATGAGAGAGTAGGGACCTATGCTCCTGGCGTGCATCTTGTCGTCGACCATGTGGCCGAGCTTGATCATGTAGATGACACCAACGGTTGCAGGCTGGTCGAAGTAGTCGCCTGTACCGCCGTCGCGAAGGTGCGTCTTGCCGAAGCGGGGGAGTCCTGCCTGGTCGGTGTAGTCGCAGATGCTCTCGATGGTGGCACCGTCGAAGATAGGGGTGCTGAACTTGAGGCCCAGCTTTGCGCCAGCCCATCCAAGGACAGTCTCGTATATCTGTCCGAGGTTCATACGGGAAGGCACTCCCAAAGGGTTGAGGACGATATCAACGGGCGTTCCGTCATCGAGGAACGGCATATCCTCCTCCCTTACTATCTTGGCTACGATACCCTTGTTACCATGGCGTCCTGCCATCTTGTCACCGACGGTGATCTTCCTTTTCTTGGCAATGTACACCTTGGCCAGCTGGAGCACTCCGTTTCCGAGCTCGTCGCCGATCTTGATCTTGTCAAGGGCCCTCTTGCTCCTGGCGGCTTCCTCCTTGGCTGCAAGGCAGTAGTTGTTGATGAGCTCGCGTACCAGGTTGTTGTTCTTGTCATCCTTGTCTGCAAGCCAGTTGTTGGAATTGACGTTGTCGTACTTTTCAATGGAGCGGAGCATGTCGGCGGTGATGGCCTTTCCCTTGGGAATGACCTCGATTCCGTCAACGCTGAGCACTCCTGCGCTCTTCTTTCCGACTACAAGGGCCTCGAGCTTTGCAAGGAATGTCTCCCTGAGGGCGGCCTCCTTCCTTACGGTGTCCTCTTCGATGGCCTCGACCTTGGCCTTGAGCTCGGTGCGGGCCGAACGGCTCCTGCCGTCCTTGGTCGCCTTTGCGTAGAGGTTGGTCTTGATGACGGTTCCGCTAAGCGAAGGGTTGGCCTTCAGGGATGCGTCCTTCACGTCACCGGCCTTGTCGCCGAAGATGGCCCTTAGGAGCTTCTCCTCCGGCGAAGGATCGCTCTCACCCTTGGGGGTGATCTTTCCGATCATTATGTCACCGGGCTCGACATGTGCTCCTATCCTTATGATACCGTTCTCGGCGAGGTCCTTTGTGGCGTCCTCGCTTACGTTGGGGATATCGGATGTGAGCTCCTCCATTCCGCGCTTTGTCTCCCTTACCTCGGCCATGAATTCGTCAACGTGCACGCTTGTGAGGATGTCCCAGCGGACCATCTTCTCGCTAAGCACGATGGCGTCCTCGTAGTTGTAACCCTTCCATGGCATGAATGCCACCATGAGGTTGCGTCCGAGGGCGAGCTCTCCGTTCTGGGTGGCGTAGCCTTCGGTGAGGATCTGTCCGGCCTTCACCTTGTCGCCCTTGCGGACGATGGGGCGGAGGTTGATGGTTGTGCTCTGGTTCGTGCGGCGGTAGTTGGGAAGCTTGTATACAGTAACTTCAGGGTTGAAGGATACGAACTTCTCGTCATCTGTCATGTCGTACTTGACATGGATCTCGTTTGCGTCCACGTATACGACCTCTCCGCTGCGGGTGGCCTGCACCTGGGTGCGGGAGTCTATGCAGACCCTCTCCTCAAGGCCGGTTCCGACGATAGGGGACTCGGGGCTGATGAGGGGAACGGCCTGGCGCATCATGTTCGCTCCCATAAGGGCGCGGTGCGCGTCGTCGTGCTCCAGGAACGGGATGAGTGATGCGGCCACGGATGCCATCTGGTTCGGGGCTACGTCCATGTAGTCGACCTCCTCCTTCTTAACGACAGGGAAGTCGGCCTCCTTGCGGCACTGGATCCTGTTGTCGAGGATGTTTCCGTCGTCGTCCATCCTTACCTTTGCAAGGGATACGAGCTTGTCCTCTTCCTCCTCTGCGCTCATGAAAGCCCATCCGCTGTCGCTAAGGTCGACTTTTCCGCCGGTAACCTTGCGGTAGGGGGTCTCTATGAATCCCAGGGAGTCTATCTTTGCGTATACGCACAGTGATGATATGAGTCCGATGTTCGGTCCTTCAGGGGACTCGATAGGGCAGAGCCTTCCGTAGTGCGTGTAGTGCACGTCCCTGACCTCGAATCCGGCCCTGTCTCGCGAAAGACCTCCGGGACCCAGGGCTGAGAGCCTTCTCTTGTGGGTGACCTCGGAAAGGGGGTTCGTCTGGTCCATGAACTGAGACAGCTGGCTCGATCCGAAGAAGGAGTTGATGACAGATGAGAGGGTCTTGCTGGTGATGAGGTCCGTGGGGTTGAACTGCTCGGAATCGCGAACGTTCATCTTCTCCCTTATGGTGCGGGACATCCTTGCAAGGCCGACGCTGAACTGTCCTGCGAGCTGCTCGCCCACGGTGCGTACGCGACGGTTGCTCAGGTGGTCGATATCGTCCACCGTAGCCTTCGAGTTTATGAGCTGGATGAGATACTTGATGATCTCGATGATGTCCTTCTTGGTGAGAACCCTTACGGACTCGTCGGTATCCAGCTTGAGTTTCTTGTTGAGGCGGTAGCGTCCAACGTTGCCAAGGTCGTACTTCTTCTCGGAGAAGAAGATCTTGTCGATGACGTCGCGTGCCGTAGCCTCATCGGGTGGTTCGGAGTTGCGCAGCTGCTTGTAGATGTAGTTCACAGCTTCCTTCTCCGTATTTGTCGGGTCCTTCTTCAGGGTGTTGTGTATGATGACATACTCCTGGTCGAGTTTCTCGTCCTTCTGAAGGAGGATGGTCTTTATCTCTGCCGAGAGAAGCTTCTCGATGGTCTCATCGTTGATCTCCTCGCCTCTCTCCACTACGGGCTCGGTCCTCTCGATGGGGAATACCTCACCTGTATCTTCGTCAACGAAGTCCTCGTTCCACTTCTTTAGCTCCTTGGCGGCAAGCTTCCTGGCAGGCTTTGTGACGTTGCCTTCCTCATCCACCTCTGCCTTGCACTTCTCGAGGTTCTCGGGGGTCACCTCCATCTCCTCGGCTAGCTCGAAGATGTTGATGATGTCCTTCTCGGAGGAGAAGCCNATGGCCCTGAGGAGGGTCGTTACGGGGAGCTTCTTCTTCCTGTCGATGTAGGCATACATGACATTGTTGATGTCAGTTGCGAACTCGATCCATGAGCCCTTGAAGGGGATGATCCTTGCCGAATACAGCTTCGTGCCGTTTGCGTGCATGCTCTGGTCGAAGAACACGCCGGGGGAGCGGTGGAGCTGGGATACTATGATTCTCTCGGAGCCATTGATTACGAAGGTTCCGCCCGGGGTCATGTAGGGGATGTTCCCTAGGAAGACATCCTGGGTTGTGGGGTCGAAATCCTCATGGTCCGGGTCGCTGCATGAAAGGCGTAGCTTCGCCTTTAGCGGGACATTGTATGTCTGTCCTTTCTCAAGGCACTCTTCGATAGAGTACTGGGGAGGGTCGATGAAGTAGTCAATGAACTCCAGTTTGTAGTTGTTCCTGGTGTCTTCGATGGGGAAAATCTCCTGGAAAACCTGGTAGAGACCCTCGTTCTTCCTATTTTCGGGTGTCGTGTCCAGCTGGAAGAAATCCTTGAAGGACTTAAGCTGCACTTCAAGAAGATCCGGGTAGTCCAGGATCTTCGATGTGGCAAAATTTATCCTTTTTGTTTTTTTATCGGTCTTTGTTGACATGTTATGCCCTTGAAAATGAGAAAAAATTTATATGCAAAAAGGTTTAGAGCCTATTATCCCGGCTCTAAACCTGTTTGTCTTCCCCTTGCGGGGGAGCCAAGATGAGGTGTTTTATTTAACCTCTACCTCGGCACCGGCCTCTTCGAGAGTAGCCTTGAGCTGCTCTGCCTCAGCCTTGGAAACTTTCTCCTTCAAAGGTGCGGGAGCCTTGTCTACAAGGTCCTTAGCCTCCTTGAGGCCAAGTCCGAGAGCCTCCTTGACAGCCTTGATGACTCCAAGTTTGGCCTGTCCAGCGCTCTTGAGGATAACGTCGAATTCAGTCTGCTCTGCGGGCTCAGCTGAAGCTGCAGCAGCACCAGGGGCGGCAACCGCTACCGCAGCGGCTGCAGGCTCGATTCCGTACTCTTCTTTGAGAACATTTGCAAGTTCCTGTACGTCTTTCACAGTAAGGTTTACCAACTCTTCTGCGAGTTTCTTTACATCTGCCATAATTGTTTTATTTTTAAATTGTTAAATATTATATGCCTTTTTAGTTTTCCTTCTCGGAAAGAGTCTTCACGATGCCTGCGATAGTGCCACCGGCGCTCTGAAGGGCGGAGATGACGTTGCGGGCGGGAGACTGGAGGATTGTGACGATCTCGCCGATGAGCTCTTCCTTGCTCTTGATGTTGGCGAGGGTCTCGAGCTTGTCAGCACCTACGAAAGCGCACTCCTGTACGTATGCACCCTTGAGGGCGGGCTTGTCGAGCTTGGTCTCCTTCGTGTATTTCTTGATAAGTCGTGCGGGGGCGTTGGCTACGGTAGTGTACATTACCGCGGTGTTGCCTTCGAGCACCTTGGAGAGCTCCTTGAGCTCATCGTTTCCGCTTTCCTTGATGACGTGGTTAAGAAGGGTGTTCTTGACAACCTTCAGCTTTATTCCCTCGTCAAAGCACATGCGGCGAAGCTTCACCGTCTGCTCAGCGTTCAGACCCGAGATGTCGGTAAGGTAGAAATCAGGGGTTTCCTTGAGTTGTGCCTGTATTGCTTCAATAACCTGGGCTTTCTCTTCTCTTCTCATTTCTTTTCCTTATTTAGTCTGATACGGTGAATGACTTGGTGTCAAGCTTTACTCCGGGGCTCATGGTCGTGCAGATGGATGCACCCTGTACGTAGGTACCCTTGAGGGCCTGGGGTTTGAGCTTTATGATCTCGGACATTACGGCCTTCGCGTTCTGGGCGATCTGCTCAGGGGTGAAGGAAACCTTTCCGATAGCTGTGTGGACGATGCCGGTCTTGTCGACCTTGAAGTCGATCTTACCGCCCTTCACTTCCTTCACGGCCTTGCCAATCTCCATGGTAACGGTACCGGTCTTGGGGTTAGGCATGAGTCCGCGGGGACCGAGGATACGTCCGATGGGACCAACCTTGGCCATTACGGAAGGGGTGCATATCACGACGTCGATGTCGGTCCAGCCGCCTTTGATCTTTTCGATGTACTCGTCAAGGCCAACGTAGTCGGCGCCAGCTTCCTTTGCCTCGGCCTCCTTGTCGGGAGTGCAGAGTACGAGAACCCTTACGACCTTACCTGTTCCGTTGGGGAGTGTCACCACGCCACGGACCATCTGGTTCGCCTTGCGGGGGTCGACACCGAGGTTCACTGCGAGCTCTACGGAAGCGTCAAACTTGGTGTAGTTGATGTCCTTGAGAAGTGCACATGCCTCGTTGATGTCGTAAAGTTTCGAGGAATCAACTTTTCCTGCTACTGCTTTCTGGTTTTTTGTCAATTTTGCCATAATGCACTATATTTTAAACATCTGCGGGGAATTCTCCCGTTACCTTTACACCCATGCTCCTGGCTGTTCCGGCTACCATCTTCATTGCGGAAGCCAGAGTGAAGCAGTTGAGGTCCGGCATCTTGCCTTCGGCTATTGCCTTTACCTGGTCCCAGGTGATGGTGGCTACCTTGGTCCTGTTGGGCTCTCCCGAGCCTTTCTGGATCTTTGCCGCCTCTTTGATTGAAACCGCTACCGGTGGCTGCTTTACCTCAAAGGAGAAGGACTTGTCCGAGTAAACGGTGATAACAACAGGCAGAACCTTGCCGGCCTGACTCTGGGTCGCGGCGTTGAACTGCTTGCAGAAGTCCATGATGTTGAGTCCCTTGGAACCGAGAGCCGGTCCTACCGGAGGCGCAGGATTCGCTGCTCCGCCCTTGATTTGGAGCTTGATGAATCCGGTTACTTCTTTTGCCATAGAATTTAATTACTCTTTAGTTACCTGATTAAAGTTGAGTTCAAGGATTGTCTTCCTTCCAAAGATCATGACTATCACTTTGAGCTTGCTTCTGTCTTCGACAATCTCGTCCACGGTGCCATCAAATCCGGTGAAGGGGCCGTCCGTAATCTTGACGGAGTCTCCGACCGCGTAGTCGAAGTCCGTTGCGGGATTAGCGTCGACATCTTCATCGTGCAGACCTAGGATCCTGTTGACCTCCTCCTCCCTGATCGGTACGGGAATCCTCTCGTTGGAGTTTGTACTGCTCTTTTCGGTGAGGAACCCCGACATTCCGGGGACAAGGTCGCGAATGATATGCTGGAGCTCTCCGGAGAGTTCGGCCTCGATAAGGACATAGCCCGGGAAAAGGAGTTTCTCTGTGGGAACCCTTTTGCCGTTCTTTACTGTGAATTTGGTTTCGACGGGAACGAGGACCTGGGAAACCTGGTCCTTCAGACTGCTCCTCTCTATTTCCTTCTCAAGATATTCCTTGGCCTTTTTCTCCTTACCTCCGGCTGTCCTGAGGACGTACCATTTCTTTTCACCCATGGCGACGATTGATTACAACGTGTAAATTGCCTGCATCAGATGCTGGAAAGCGAAGTCCACGACCCACAGGAAGACGGCGAGAATGATGGTCGTCACGATGACAAGCCATGCAGAACTCTGCAGCTTCTCCCATGTCGGCCACGTCACCTTCTTCGTCAGTTCGGTGTAAGACTCCTTACAATAATTGAAGAACTTTCTCATCTTTAATTTCAATGGACGGGGCTAAAGTTGGAAGCAGAGTGCTCCGTCTGTTAAACAATTACCAAATCGTAACCTTTGATACTTTGCAGGGGAAGCAGGATTCGAACCCACATCGACGGTTTTGGAGACCGCTGAACTACCCTTGTTCTATTCCCCTATGAAGTCCCGGAAGGAAGATTCCCCCGGGACTGGTCTTAAGAGTCTTGTATTACTCAACGATGTCGATTACCTGACCGGCGCCTACTGTACGGCCACCCTCACGGATAGCGAACTGCTGGCCCTTGTTCAGTGCGACAGGAGTGATGAGCTTGACGTTGATCTCTACGTTGTCACCAGGCATTACCATCTCGATTCCCTCGGGAAGACCGATCTCACCGGTAACGTCAAGGGTACGGATGAAGAACTGGGGACGGTAGTGGTTGTGGAAAGGAGTGTGACGTCCACCCTCCTCTTTCTTGAGGACGTAGATCTGAGCCTTGAACTCGGTGTGGGGAGTGATGCTCTTGGGAGCAGCTACAACCTCACCCCTCTTGACATCCTTCTTGTCGATACCACGGAGGAGAAGTCCTACGTTGTCACCAGCCTCACCCTGAGGAAGGAGCTTGCGGAACATCTCGACACCGGTAACAACGGTGGAACGAGGCTTGTCACCGAAACCAACGAGCTCAACGGGATCGTTGACGTGGATGGTACCGAGCTCGATACGACCGGTAACAACAGTTCCACGACCGGTGATTGAGAAGATGTCCTCGATAGGCATGAGGAAAGGCTTCTCGTTCTGGCGAACAGGGATGGGGATGTACTCGTCGACAGCGTCCATGAGCTCCATTACCTTGTCCTCCCATACCTTCTCACCGTTGAGGGCTCCAAGAGCTGAACCACGGATGATAGGGCAGTTCTCATCGAAGTTGTAGAATGCGAGCAGGTCGCGGATCTCCATCTCAACGAGGTCAAGCATCTCCTCATCGTCAACAAGGTCAACCTTGTTCATGAAAACGAGGATCTTCGGTACGTTCACCTGACGGGCGAGCAGGATGTGCTCACGTGTCTGGGGCATAGGACCGTCGGTTGCTGCAACTACGAGGATGGCTCCATCCATCTGGGCTGCACCAGTAACCATGTTCTTTACATAGTCGGCGTGGCCCGGGCAGTCTACGTGAGCGTAGTGACGGTTTGCGGTCTCGTACTCAACGTGGGCGGAGTTGATGGTGATACCCCTCTCCTTCTCCTCGGGAGCGTTGTCGATCTGGTCGAAGCTCTTTACTTTGTCAGCGTTACCAGCTACCCTCTCGGCGAGCACCTTGGTGATGGCGGCGGTGAGGGTGGTTTTGCCGTGGTCAACATGGCCGATAGTACCGATGTTAACATGAGGTTTAGTCCTCTCGAATGTTTCTTTTGCCATAATATTATGAATGTTTTATGTAATCTGTTGTTATCAGCGCTTCAAAAAAATGAGCCGGTGATGGGATTTGAACTCATGACCTCATCCTTACCAAGGATGCGCTCTACCCCTGAGCTACACCGGCTAAGTGGAGCGGAAGACGAGGTTCGAACTCGCGACCCTCAGCTTGGAAGGCTGATGCTCTACCAACTGAGCTACTTCCGCAACACGAATTATTTTAGTGGGAGGAGAGAGATTCGAACTCCCGAAGGTATAAACCAGCAGATTTACAGTCTGCCCCAGTTGGCCGCTTTGGTATCCTCCCGTGTTTTCAGTATGTCTTGTTGGCCTTTGCCACTTTCTGAGCCGATAGAGGGATTCGAACCCACGACCCCGAGATTACAAATCACGTGCTCTGGCCAACTGAGCTATATCGGCATAGCCCGCCTTCGAATTTCTCGAAAGGGATTGCAAAGATAGAAAGTTTTTCTGACTCCGCAAATATTTTAGCTAAATTTCACTCAATTTTTGTGCGATATGCCCGCAAGTGCGGTATATCCCATCTGCGTCAAGTCCGGCGGACGCCCTCTGGGAGGCCTGCCTGTCCTGGATGGTGAACTCGTCCGGGACTCCGATCCCCTTTATATATATAAGGTGTCCGTTTGACGCCATCCATTCTGTGACGGCTCCGAAGAGACCTCCCTTGAGCATTCCGTCCTCTACAGTGACGACGGCTTTGAACCCCTTTGCGACATCGGATAGTATCTCCCCGTCAAGTGGACGGAGGAACCTCATGTCGTATACGGCAGGGGAGCAGACACCATCCTTCTGAAGGCGCTCCGCGGCTTCCATCGCCCTGTATGCGAATGGGCCGAGGCAGAGGATAGCAATCCCCGAGCCCTCGCGCACCTTCTCTCCCTTTCCGGAAGGGATCTCCTCGAAGGGAACGTCCTTGTAGGGTACGCCTTCTGCGCATCCGCGCGGATACCTTATTATATAAGGGCCCCCTTCGCTGTGAAGTCCCGAATACATCAGGTTCTTAAGCGAAAGCTCGTCCCTGGGGGCCGATATCGTGGCGTTTGGAACGCTCCTGTATGCACTAAGGTCGAACACTCCGTTGTGGGTGGCCCCGTCTTCGCCTACGAGCCCCGCCCTGTCAAAGCACAGGACTACCGGCAGGTTCTGGAGGGCCACGTCATGGATGATCTGGTCGTAGGACCTCTGGGCGAATGAAGAGTATATGTTGCAGAAAGGCCTCATTCCTCCGGCGGCGAGCCCGGCCGAGAAAGTCACTGCGTGCTCCTCCTCGATCCCCACGTCGAAGAATCTCTCCGGCATCTGTTCGGCCAGAAGATTCATGGAAGAGCCGGAGGCCATCGCAGGGGTTATGCCCACAACCCTGGAGTCCATCTTCGCAAGCTCCACGAGGGTCTGTCCGAACACGTCCTGGTAGCGGGGCGCGCTGTAGGAGTGTGGCTCCCGCTCTCCCGTTTCAGGGTTGAACTTCCCTGGGGCGTGCCATGTCGCGGGATCCTTCTCCGCAGGTGCGAAGCCTTTTCCCTTCAGCGTGTGTATGTGAAGAATTCGCGGGCCGCCAAGCTTTTTTATCCTTGTGATGGTCGGGATGAGCTGCTCCAGGTCGTTCCCGTCTATGGGGCCGAAGTACCTAAGCCCCAGGTCCTCGAAGAGGTCGCCTCCGCTTGAGTGCACCAGGGATGACTTTATGTTCCTTGTGAAGTCCTGCAGGGCGTCCCTCACCCTTCCTTCTCCGATATCGTTCCAGATGCGGTTCTTTATCCTGTTGTAGGTGGCTCCCGATGTTATCTTGAGAAGGTAGTTGTGCATGCCGCCAAGGTTGCGGTCTATGGACTGGTCGTTGTCGTTGAGGATTATGAGAAGGTCGGCCTTGCTGTCACCTGCGTTGTTGAGCCCCTCGAAAGCCATTCCGCTTGTCATGGCGCCGTCACCGATAAGGGCCACAACCTTTTCATTCGTGCCCTTCATCCGGGCAGCCTCGGCAAGTCCGAGGGCCGCGGAAATGGATGTTGAGGAGTGTCCCGCGCCGAATGCGTCGTAGGGACTTTCGCTTATCTTGGGGAATCCGCTCAGCCCATCCCTGGTGCGATTGGCCTTGAAAGCCTCCCGCCTTCCGGTAATGATCTTGTGGGCGTAGGCCTGGTGGCCGACGTCGAACACTATCTTGTCATTTGGAGTGTCGTAGAGGTAGTGGAGCGCTACGATGACCTCGACTGCTCCGAGGCTTGATCCAAGATGCCCCGGGTTCCGGGCGCAGCACCTTGTCATGTAGTCCCTGATCTCTGAACATAGGACCTTTAGCTCCTCTACCGAGAGGGAGCGGATGTCCTTTGGGTCGTTGATGCTATCCAGGAATCTGTACATAGGCACTGGTGGGGAATGTCAAAGTTACTAAAAAAGTCCCGTTTAGAAAAAACTTTTGCCCTTTGGGGTAAAAATCCCTACCTTCGTAGGTTGATTAAAACGAAAAAGACATGGCAGAAAAAGTTAGAAGACTTTTGAATGACTCTCCGGCCGCCAGATGGGGTGTGCTCATACTGGTGGCGTCAATGATGTTCTTCGCCTACATGTTCGTGGATGTGATGTCCCCGCTCAAATCCATGATAGAGGCGGAAAGAGGATGGAACAGCACCAACTTCGGAACGTACGCCGCTTCCGAGTACATCCTCAACGTATTCGGATTCCTGATTCTTGCAGGCATAATCCTGGACAAGATGGGTGTCAGGTTCACCGGACTGCTGTCATCTTCGATGATGGTCGCCGGCGCCTGCATAAAGTTCATCGGAATATCCGACTGGTTCCAGACAACCGGGTTCTGCCAGTGGCTGAACTCATGGTGGACGGCCCTTCCTGGCAGCGCCAAGATGGCCAGCCTCGGATTCATGATATTCGGTTGCGGCTGCGAGATGGCAGGCACCACCGTATCGAAGATCCTGGCCAAGTGGTTCAAGGGCAAGGAGATGTCCCTTGCGATGGGTGTCGAGATGGCTATCGCCAGGTTAGGCGTGTTCGCGGTTATGTGGATTTCCCCTCTCATCTACAACAAGACAGGAACTGTCGTAACGCCCCTTGCATTCTGCACGGCTCTTCTGATAATAGGCCTGATCAACTTCTTCGTCTTCACCATTATGGACAAGAAGTTTGACTCCCAGCTCGTTGAAGCTGGCCTGATGACCCAGGAGAAGGATCCCGAGGACGAGTTCCACATCTCCGACCTCGGGCAGATATTCCGCTCGAAGATGTTCTGGATCGTGGCCCTTATGTGCGTGCTCTACTATAGCGCCATTTTCCCGTTCCAGAGGTACGCTCCCAACTTCCTTGAGACCACTCTCGGAATAAGCGCTTCCGCGGCATCCCATCTCTTCAGCTTCTTCCCCATCCTTGCGATGTGCCTTACCCCTCTGCTCGGAGGATTCCTCTCCTACAAGGGAAAGGCGGCTTCGATGCTGGTTCTTGGAGCCCTCATAATGATCGTATGCCACATGAGCTTTGCGTTCCTCCTTCCTCTTTTCCCGAGCAAGGCGTTCGCCCTTGTGCTTATCCTTGTGCTTGGCGTCTCGTTCTCCCTCGTGCCTGCGGCCCTCTGGCCTTCGGTTCCGAAGATTATTGACGAAAAGGTCCTTGGAAGCGCATACTGCCTCATTTTCTGGATACAGAACATAGGCCTCTGCCTTGTTCCCCTTCTTATCGGATTCCTTGTGGAGAAGACCGGCGGATACAAGATTCCAATGATAGTGTTCGCTTCGTTCGGAGTGCTGGCATTCCTGCTTACCTTCCTTCTGAAGAAGGAGGATGAGAAGATGGGCTACGGCCTTGAGCTTCCAGAGGTGCAGAAAAAGGACTCTGAGGAGAAGGACGAGAAGTAAGGAAGGGAAATGGGTTCCGACAAGACGTCTTCCCAGAACCGCAGAAAGTTCATAACAGGGCCGGTGGCGTGCTGGATAGCGCTGCTGTGCCTTGTGGTCCCGATGTTCGGGTCCTACTTTTTCGACGACATGTTCTCGTCGATATCCCATCTTTTCGAGGACCCTTCTTCAACGGCCCTCGGATGGGACTCCGTCCAGTACGGCTTCTACGCCAGCGGATATTCGGTGCTGTGTGTGTTCGGAGGACTGATTGTCTGCGGAATGCTCCTGGACAAGTGGGGAGTGAGGATTACCGGATCGATATTCGTAGGAATGATGCTCGCTGGCGCAGCCCTTGTGATGTGGGCGGTGCGTTCAGGATTCGAACCTTCGAAGTCCCTGAAGATAGCCTACACGGGCTGCATGTTTTTCGGTCTTGGAAGCGAGATAGCCGGTACATCGGTCACCAGGAGCATAGCCAAGTGGTTCAAGCACCGATATATGGCGCTAGCCATGGGACTGCACCTTGCAATCGCCCGTCTTGGGACGGCCCTCGCCCTTGTGCTCGCCCCGAAGCTGGTCCCTGCCCACGAGGGTGTGTACTCCCTCTCTGAGACGGCCCGCCCTTCGGAAGTGGGAGTCGGTCTCATTGCAGTGGGGGTGATACTCTGGGCGATATTCGTTGCGATGGACGCCAGGTTTGATGCCGAAAGCGGGACAACAGACAGGGTGGAGACGTCACAGGAGGACAAGTTCAGGTTCTCCGATGTGTTGAAAATCCTTACCAACAGGAATTTCCTTCTTATCGGGCTTCTCTGCGTAATGTTCTACAGCTCCATTATAGCCTTCAAGAAATTCGCAGGCGCCATCCTCATTCCCAGATTCAACGTCCCTGCCGATGCCGCCGGATGGATGGTCTCGATGCTTCCGTTCTCGACGGTTGTCCTGGCCCCTCTCTTCGGCCTTATGGTCGACAGGAAAGGAAAGGGGACGAGGTGGATGATAGCTGGAGCCTTGCTGGCCCTTGTCGCCCACTGCATAATGGCTTTCGCCCCTACGGGAGTTCCGTTTTTCGGGTACCTGAGCATGGCTCTGCTGGGATTCGGGTACTCGCTTGTTCCGGCGGCCCTCTGGCCTTCGGTTCCGAAGATAGTCCCTGAGAAGGTGCTCGGAACCTCCTATTCTCTCATTTACTGGATACAGAATCTCGGGCTTCTTCTTTTCAAGATGCTCGCCGGAGTAATCCTCGGAAAGGCAATGGCAGAAGGTGTGGGCATGGATGTGAAGACCTCTGCGGCACGTAACGTGGAGCTCATGTTCGTCGTGCTTTGCGTGGTAGCCGTTGTGATATCCTTCATGCTGGCTCGTTCATCCGACAGGAATCCGTCTCTTGGTCTTGACGAGCCGAACAAATAGGAAGGGAACGCGATATGACATCAGGGTGCCGGGAATTTCCTGGCACTCTTTGCGTTATGATTGTAAAATCGTCTTTCCAGAGAAAACTTTTACAAGAAAAACGTCTTTCGAAAGAAAGGAATTGCCAGAAAAACGTCTTTTGAAAGAAAGGTTTTTGAGCGTACAACCTATGCCAGTGACCTTTTGTCTGGTACAATTCGGATTGATTTTCAGGAACCGGTACTCCCGATAAGTGGAAAATGAGTATATTCGCAGAAATCGCATACGATATATGGATGCCAGACGATTACCTGTGGGAATTCAGGATTTTCCTGAGATCATAGAAGGGAACTATGCATATGTGGACAAGACAGGGTTTGTCTATGATCTGGCTCTCAGGTATAAGTATGTGTTTCTGAACCGCCCGAGACGATTCGGGAAGTCTCTGCTGACATCGACGTTCGAAAGCTATTTCAGCGGCCGGAAGGAACTGTTTGAAGGATTGGAGGCAGGGCGCCTTGAAAAGGATTGGACGGAGTATCCGGTTCTCCATTTTGATCTCAGAGGAGCGTTCGGAGATTCTATTGAAGGCCTTGAGAATCATCTTTCATATCTCCTTCAGATACAGGAGAGCAAGTACAATATAGCTCCCAATGCAAGCGGAATAGGGGAGCGGATGGATAATCTCATCAGGCAGGTGGCGCAGAACTCTGGCAGGAAAGCCGTAATCCTTGTTGACGAGTATGACAAGCCTCTTCTCGATGTGATGGCGGACGAAGGGCAGCTGTCCAAGGTCCGTATGGTGATGAGGAAGTTCTACTATCCGATCAAAGGCAACGACAGTTCAATCAGATTTGCATTCATAACTGGAATAACGAAATTCTCGCAGCTGAGCATTTTCTCTGAAATCAACAATCTTGAAAACATAAGCATCCAGGACAGGTATTCTTCAATTTGTGGAATATCGCAGCAGGAGCTTGACGCTCAGCTAGGAGACCAGGTTGCATCTCTTGCATCGCAGTGGAAAATGGATGAGGCGAAGGCCAGAAAATATCTGAAAGACGTGTATGACGGCTATCATTTTTCAGCCAACTGCCCTGACATATACAATCCTTTCAGCCTCCTGAAGACCTTCTCTGAGGGGACAATCTCCAGCCACTGGTTTGAAACGGGAACGCCGATATTCCTATTCGAACAGTTGAAGAAATTCTCGTTCCATCCGCAGGACTTCTCTTCCGTAAGGGCTCCGGAGTCTGTTTTCAATGCTCCTACCGAAAACATGAAGAGCATGGTTCCCCTGCTGTACCAGAGCGGGTATATCACCATCAAGGGCTACGATGAGATGACCAGGATCTATACCCTCGACATCCCTAACAGGGAAGTAAAGAGCGGCCTGATGGAAAATCTCGTTTCCTATGTGATTGGACCATCTTTCGATATTCCGTCCCAGCTGCTTGTTGCAGAGATGTTCCGGAAGTTCCAGAATGAGGATATTTCGGGCGTGCTGGATGCAATGAAGGAATTCCTTGGCACGATACCGTATACTCAGGGAGCCAACTATGAAGGGCACTACCAGTCCATATTGTATGTCCTATTCAGCATGCTTAGCAAGTACACTGACGTGGAGGTCCGTACTCCAAGGGGTAGGGTTGACGTGGTGACGGAGTCTCCAGGACACATCTATGTCATTGAGACAAAGCTTGACTCCACAGAGGAAGATGCTATGGCGCAGATAGATGGGAAGAACTATCCGGAGCGTTTCTCCCTGAAAGGGAAGCCTGTCGTGAAGGTCGCCGTAAACTTCTCGTCATCTACAAGGAACATAGAAGGATACACCATAGGATAGGAAAATGGCCCCGTAAGATTTTCTCCAGGGCCATTGAAATTCCAGAAAGGGGAGTGTTCTACCTTTCTATCGTAGCCTCCCTGTCGGGACCTACGGATATGATTGAGATCCTCCTTCCCATGTACTCTTCGATGAATGCGATGTAGTCCTTGAACTCGGAGGGGAAGCCATTGAAGTCCCTTATTGCGGAAAGGTCCTTCTTCCAGCCCTTGAACTCTTTGTAAACGGGCTTTATCACTGCCGTGGTATCGAAGGGGAAGTGGTCTGTCCTTTCTCCGTCAACCTCGTATGAGACGCATACCTTTATCCTGTCGAAAGAGTCAAGGCAGTCAGATTTCATCATTATGAGGTCGGATACGCCGTCAATTGTGGACGCGTAGTTGAGCGCAACGAGGTCAAGCCATCCGCAGCGGCGTGGCCTTCCGGTGACTGCGCCGAACTCGTGGCCTACCCTTCGGAGGGTCTCTCCATCCTCGTCAAAAAGCTCAGTGGGGAAAGGCCCGCTTCCAACCCTTGTGCAGTATGCCTTGAATATTCCGAATACCTTGCCTATGCTTGAAGGTGGAACTCCAAGCCCGGTGCACGCGCCTCCGACTGTCGTGGATGAAGATGTCACGAAAGGATAGGATCCGAAGTCTATGTCGAGCATGGATCCCTGGGCTCCTTCGGCCAGCATCTCCCCGTTTTTCAGGAAGTCGTTTACGAAGTATTCGCAATCGACAATCTCAAAACCCTTCAGGAATTCTACGGCTTCCATCCACTTTCCCTTTTCAGCATCGGGATCGCACTCGAATCCCAGGGACTTGAATTCCCTCAGGTGTACAGCCTTCAAGGCTTCGTACCTCTGCTCGAAGTCAGGTCTCAGGATGTCTCCCACCCTTAGGCCCCTTCGGGCTATCTTGTCAGTGTAAGTGGGACCGATTCCCTTGAGGGTTGAGCCGATCTTTCCCTTTCCGGCTGCGCTTTCAAGGGCGGCGTCCATAAGGCGGTGGGTCGGGAGAATGAGGTGCGCCTTCTTCGACAGGCGGATCTTCTCCTTGGGATCGACGCCCAGCTTTGAGACATTGGAGCACTCCTCCATGAACTCGATGGGGTCCAGTACGACACCATTTCCTATGATGTTGATGCTTCCCGGGCGGAATATTCCCGAGGGGATGCTCCTTGCTACGAAGGTCTTCCCTTCGAACTGGAGGGAGTGTCCCGCATTGGGACCGCCCTGGAACCTGGCTACGGCGGGATAGCGGCCGGCCAGTACGTCAACCATCTTTCCTTTTCCCTCGTCACCCCACTGAAGGCCGAGGACTACGTCAAGTTTGTTGCTCATGCTTATTATTCGCTATAATGCCGGAAGAAGGGATCCTCCGGCAGTTTGAAATTTCTCTAGAATGGAAGGTCGTCCAATGTCTGCGGCGACTCTGGCTCTGATGGAATCTGAGGAGCGGGTGCTGCCTGTGTAGACTGTGAAGGGGAGTTCTGCTGGTATCCTCCCTGGTTCTGCTGATATCCGCCCTGGTTCTGCTGGTATCCGCCCTGGTTCTGGCGGTACCCACCCTGGGAAGCGGGATTGTCCTGCCTTTTCCCAAGCAGCTCGATGTTGTCGGCTATGATTTCGGTGGTGTATTTCGTGGCTCCTGTCTTGTCTACATAGGAGCGGGTGCGCAGATGCCCTTCAACGAAAATCTGCGTTCCCTTGTCTACGTACCTCTCGATTACATCTGCAAGTCCTCTCCAGGCTACAATGTTGTGCCATTCGGTGTTCTCATGGGGGTTCCCGTCGCGGTCGCGGTATCTCTCTGATGTTGCAATGCGGAAAGTGGCCACCTTTGCGTTCTGCCCGCTGTTGGGGTTGTTGTCAATGTAGCGGACTTCGGGTTTCGCACCGACATTTCCGATAAGCATTACTTTGTTTAGTGACATGGTGTGTGTTTTGTGTTTAGAGCGCTAATTTACTCAAATTTCGTCGCTCTCGCAATAGGAGTGCAAGTGAAATGAAAGCTATTTTCAGCCTCATTGGAACTGGATGAAAAAGGAGCGTTATCGCAGCACGGCCTCCATATCCTTCAGCGAGGGGCTCTCTCCGCACATGAGGGAGTATCCGGTGAGCGCCTGGTACAGGAGCCACTGCCTTCCGCCTATGCCCTGGCACCCTGCCTTCTGCATTTTTTGCGCTACATCTCCTGAGAATGAGGGGGTCTTGTAGTTGGCCTCCAGAATGACTTTAGACGGCCTCTGGTTCTCGTAGATGTCCTCTCCTTCGAAATCATCCTCCGTAAGGGTTGCTATCTGGGGTACGGCTACAGGTATCGTGTAGATTACAAGGTCGCATTCTCTGACGGCTCCCCTGAAATCGGTGAAGGGGATGTTAAGAAGTCCGTATTCCGGAAGAGAGTCGCAAATCTGCTGCGCCTTCTGCGGCGTCCTGTTCATCAGGGATGTCTGGAATCCCATCTCAGATGCTGCGACTGCGGCGGCCCTGCCGGCTCCTCCGCATCCGATGACAAGGGCCTGCGGAGTGTAGGGGAATATCTGTCCAAAAGCCTGCCTTACCCATTGATGTACCTTTATGTGTGCGGTAGGACCGAAGGAAGAGTAGAACTCCTCGACTATTCCGGGAAAGTAGGCCTGGGCTACGGAAAGTATTATTCCGGTGAAGTCGGAATTGTATGCGAAGAGCCCTTCGCTTTTCTTTACGACAAGGTTCGTGGCTCCGCATTTAAGGCATGGCCCTGAAATCGTTCCCATTCCTTCCCTTGCAAGGGACAGGACCTTTTCGAATGCGTCCTGCTTGAACGGGGCGGTTACGTTGATGGCCCTGTATCCATCAAGGAACTTCTGCCATGAGACAGAGAAGTCATCCCCTTCGATCAGGTCATACGGGTGAACGCCTCCGTATCCCGCGGTGAAAAGCGCGGGGCTGAGCGATCCCGATATCGGGTGTCCTATGAGACCGAATCTTTCCATGCTATTTTTTTGCGCTTCTCTGCCTTAGGGCTTCGAAGGAGAGTATTGCTGCGCTTACCGATACGTTCAGCGAGTCCATCATCCCTTTCATGGGAATCAGCACATGGGCCGTTGCGGCTTCCCGCCACTGGTCAGTAAGTCCGGTGGCTTCGGTTCCCATGACTATGGCCGTGCCCTTTGTCATGTCAATGTCGTAGTAGGGGTACGAGTCCTGGAGCTGGGCTGTCAGGATCTGAACGCCGTTTTCCCTGAAATACCCAATGGCGTGGGCCGAGGAAATGCATATCGTAGGAACGGAGAATACCGCTCCTAGGCTGGCTCTTATGAGGTTGGGGTTGTAAAGGTCGGTCGGGCAGTCGCAGAGGAAAAGTGCGTCTGCCCCGCAGGCATCAGCACTTCTTAGCACGGCACCTATGTTGCCTGGCTTCTCGACTCCTTCAAGCACTATGAAAAGGGGATTCTCCTTTTTGGAAATATCTGAAAGCGAAAGGCTCCGCTCATGAAATATCCCGACAACGCCTTCGGTTGCATCCCGCAGGGCTATCTTCTGGTAGAGCTGGGGAGAGAGTTCGCAAACCAGCGGAGCCTCGATGGCGACACTTCCGCCGGCTTCCCTGCATATATATAATGTATGGGGAGAGAACCCTGCGAGAGCACACCTTTCAACCTCCCTTCTGCCCTCGACGACAAAAAGGGAAGTCTCCCTTCTTAGGGAAGACTTCTCCCGCAGGTCTGAAAGGAACTTCAGCTTCGGGCTTCTGGGGGATGATATGGCCTCTATCCTCAAAGCTGCGTCCTTATGCCTTCTGATTCTTGGACTCTTCTTCCTTTCCTTCCTCCTTCCTCAGGATCTTTTCGGGCCTCATCTGGGGGAAGAAGAGGACGTCCTGGATGGTAGTCTGTCCCGTCATGAACATGGTAAGGCGGTCGATTCCCATTCCAAGGCCTGATGTGGGAGGCATTCCGTACTCGAGTGCGCGGACAAAGTCGTAGTCTATGAACATCGCCTCGTCGTCTCCGCCGGCCTTGAGCGCGGCCTGGGCCTGGAACCTTTCGAGCTGGTCGATAGGATCGTTGAGCTCGGAGTAGGCGTTGCACAGCTCCTTTCCGCATACGAACAGCTCGAACCTTTCGGTAAGGGTCGGGTCGGAGCGGTGCCTCTTTGTAAGGGGTGACATCTCGACGGGGTAGTCCGTCACGAACGTAGGCTGGATGAAGTTCTTTTCGCAGAACTCCCCGAATATCGCATCGATGAGCTTGCCTACGCCCATGCTCTTTTCGTATTCTACACCAAGGGATGTGCAGGTTGCCCGCAGCTGATCTACATCCATTCCCTTTACATCGACCCCGGCATACTCCTTTATCGCGTCGAGGATGCCGATTCTCCTGTAGGGGGACCCAAAGTCGATCTCGTGCTCGCCGATCGTAACCTTGGTTGTCCCGTTGACGGCGACGGCAACCTTCTGAAGCATCTTCTCCACGAAGTCCATCATCCAGATGTAGTCCTTGTAGGCTACGTATATCTCCATGCAGGTGAACTCGGGATTATGGGTCTTGTCCATCCCCTCGTTGCGAAAGTCCTTTGCGAACTCGTACACTCCGTTGAACCCTCCTACGATGAGCCTCTTTAGATACAGCTCGTTGGCAATCCTAAGGTACAGGGGGATGTCAAGGGCGTTGTGGTGGGTTATGAACGGACGGGCCGTAGCTCCTCCGGGAATACCCTGGAGGATGGGGGTCTCGACCTCGAGGCAGCCTGCCTCGTTGAAATAATCCCTCATTGTAGCGATGATCTTCGCCCTCTTTATGAATACGTCCTTTACCTGGGGGTTGACGATAAGGTCCACATACCTCTGACGGTACCTCAGTTCGGGGTCCGTGAATGCGTCGTGCACCTTTCCGTCGGCCTCCTTGACGATTGGAAGGACCTTGAGGGACTTGCTCAGAAGGGTGAGCTCCTTTGCGTGTACGGAGAGCTGCCCTGTCTGGGTTACGAAAGCATAGCCCTTTATCCCGACTATGTCGCCTATGTCAAGGAGCTTCTTGAAGACGGTGTTGTACATGGTCTTGTCCTCTTCCGGGCATATCTCGTCCCTTTTGACGTACACCTGGATCCTTCCCTTCTCATCCTGCAGCTCCATGAACGAAGCCGCTCCCATTATCCTTCGGGACATTATCCTTCCGGCTATGCAGAGGTCCTGGAGATTGTTCTTCTCGGGATCCCACTGGTCCTTGATGTCCTGGGTAGTAGCGTTTACGGGGTAGAGTGCTGCGGGATAGGGCTCGATGCCGGCTTCCCTTAACTTCTGGAGGGATTCCCTGCGGAGAATCTCCTGCTCGCTTAGTTCGATATTTGCCATTGTCGGAATAATATGTTTCTTTAGTTGCAAGAGTGCAAATTTACAACTTATTTCGCGTATTCAGCACCAGGAGGAGAGCCAGGGGTGGCAAATCTTTTTGCACTGTAAGGCTAAATTAGCCTATTCCTTGCGGGAAAACCGGTATTATGTGTGACCGCCTTCTGGCAGGTTTGCTATTTTTCGGGAATTTGATTAATTTTGGCTTATCCTTGAAATCCCTGCCATATGAAAGAGATAAGCACATCAATATACACATTTGCTGACCTTGTCAGCTATGGATGCCTGTATGTTGACAAGACCATGTACATACACAGGATGGTCACTGCGGCGAAAGGACAGTTCTTCCTTTCCCGCCCCCGCAGGTTCGGCAAGAGCCTGACCGTATCCACTCTTGACGCCCTGTTCAGGGGAAGAAGGGACCTTTTCAAGGGGCTCTACATAGATTCAACTGACTACACCTGGGAAGAGTTCCCAGTAATACATATTGATTTCGGAAGGATACCTGGCAGGACTCTCGACAAGCTTTCAGCTATGTTGACACAAGCTCTTTTGGAGGCAGGTTCCTCGTATGGTGTCGACGTCAAAGGAAGTGATCCGGACGTAGTGTTCCTCAATCTTATTGAGGCGTTATACAAAAAGTTCGGGAAAGGTGTCGTAATACTGGTTGACGAATACGACAAGCCCCTTCTGGACCACATCGGGAACAAGAAAGAATCCGAGGCCTTCCAGACGTTCATGGCCGGATTCTACCAGGTCATAAAGGGTAGTGAGCCGATGCTGAGGTTCGTTCTCCTCACCGGCATCACTAAATTCTCCAAGGTGTCTGTGTTCAGTGTCCTGAACAACCTCACCGATATCAGCATGAACGAGAGCTACGCCTGCATGCTCGGCTACACGCAGGAG
>Ga0065708_1006505_pt1 | contig 46448 bp, 48 predicted proteins | sample Hoacrofraction12_2_FD_59095 | JGI IMG/M metagenome (GOLD analysis project Ga0065708, IMG submission 59095) | Hoatzin crop microbial communities from Cojedes, Venezuela, sample from fiber fraction 12 v1 | ecosystem: Host-associated > Birds > Digestive system > Esophagus > Crop | place: Venezuela... | reverse complement strand
ATCCAGCTATCATCGATATTCTCTCATCATTCTCATATCTGTCAAGCATGTCTTTACAGAAGGGGAAAAATGATTGTGAAGGTACGACGTCATCTTCCAACACTATGCATTTATCAGCTATGGAGAAAGCCCATTTGTGTGACATATAACCGGAAGGGTCGCAACCGTAGTTCTTCTCTTGGTAGTTTCTATAAACTTCGCACTCCCAGTCTATATCTTCTGCTATACGGCGACATTCTTCTATGCCCGTCATATCTTTCTCTCCACGAGGACCGTCTTGATACAATAGTAGTTTTGACGGTCTTGCAAGTTTTACCTGTTCAAAAACCTGTCTAAAGGTTTCAGGACGATTAAAGAAGAGCAGGAGTACTGCTACATCTACTTTCGCTGGATATTTCTCACTCATACTGCACCTCCCTTACTTATCACTTCCATACAACCTGTAGGCACGTAGGCTGTGGATACTAGTCCTAAACCGGGCATATTGAAAACCACGCGGGTCTGACCTGCTACGCGGGCGCGACGGCCTTCCACGTCTTTGAAGATGCCTTCGGTAACTTTTACTATCTCATCACCGCGATAATGACACTGCGACGGTTCTATCATCATCACATGCTCATTCATCGATGCCGTGGCACGGATGAAATTTTCCATTCTTTCACGTGGTATGGTGAGCGGTGGGTTTACACCGTTTCGTATATCGAAATGATCATAATAATACGAAAGATAAGAGGATAGGATAGGGGTTCGCCTTACGTATTCGTCAACTTTCTCAGGAGTGGCATATACGAAGATAATGTTAGGTATAAGATTTCTGTAAACATCTTCTGTGATACCGTCTTTATGAGCATGTTCGCATCTGCGCGGCACATAGCAAAAGGTACCATCGCCCAAGAAATACTCCTGAGCTTTGTTCTCCCTGCCGTAAGAGGCACGGAGCACAAACCACTTCTTGTCGTCTGAAGGTATATACTCTACCGATTCGTCAGTATGCGATCTATCCATATCGTTTTATGTTTCACCATAACTTTAGATGAAGACACAAAAAAAGCGTGGAACCATTGCTGCCCGTTCCACAACCTTAGGCTCTCGCATGCCCTCCAAAATAGAACAGACAACGCAGAGCCCACGCCGATATGAATATAACATACCCTAACATACGCCATACGCTTTTAACACGTATGCACGCACGAAAGGGATGCGTATAAACACATCCCGTAAGCATCTACTGTTGCAATGCTCAAGATTTTGGATGAAATTTGCGAGATTTCAGGTTGTCTCGAACAAAGCGCTTGTAAACGCCTTTAATATGTCTTTGCCCGCCCTGCCACTATCAGACCGCAGTCTGCGACTCGGCGCGGGCTTATGATGCTACACTTCTGCTGTAAAGCAAGATGTTATCACATCCTTTTGTGCAAAGGTAGTAATATTTTATGAAAAGAAAGATTTTTATGCGTGTTTTTTATTGATAATGGATTATGATTTCTTGTTTCGATTAAAGTAAAAAAAATCGGGATATGAAAACCATACCCCGATTTTTATTATTCTTTGTTTAAACGCTTGCGCTCCAAATGGTCGAGAACGATCTTTCTCATTCGCATGCTCTTTGGCGTTACCTCCACATACTCGTCTGCCTTGATGTATTCCAAGGCTTCTTCCAATGAAAGAACGGTACGTGGAACGATATGTGCCTTGTCATCAGAACCGCTGGCACGTGTGTTGGTCAACTGCTTCGCCTTAGTGACGTTGATAACAAGGTCATTATCGTGAACGTGCTCACCGACAACTTCGCCTGCATATACTTCTTCTCCCGGATCAATGAAGAACTTTCCTCTATCCTGCAACTTGTCGATAGAATAAGCGTAAGCTGTTCCTGTTTCCATTGCAATCATGGAACCATTTACGCGTCTTACTATCTCACCCTTGAACGGTTGATATTCCTTAAAACGGTGTGCCATGATAGCCTCACCTTGTGACGCAGTGAGTACGTTGGTCCTGAGTCCGATGATACCACGTGAAGGTATGTCAAACTCGATATTCACACGGTCACCTTGTGTCTCCATCGAAATCATCTCTCCTTTTCTACGTGTCACCATATCTATCATCTTACTAGAGTAGATCTCGGGCACGTTGATGGTAAGATCTTCGATAGGCTCACATTTCTCACCGTCTATCTCCTTATATATAACCTGCGGCTGTCCTACCTGTAACTCATATCCCTCGCGGCGCATTGTTTCGATGAGCACAGAGAGGTGTAACACACCACGACCGCTTACAAGCCATTTATCTGTACTGTCTTCAAACGGTGCTACACGCAGAGCGAGGTTCTTCTCCAACTCTTTCTGCAGACGCTCGTTGATATGACGGCTCGTAACAAATTTACCTTCTTTTCCGAAGAAAGGTGAGTCGTTGATAGTGAAGAGCATTGACATCGTAGGTTCATCGATAGCTATCGGTGGGAGAGGTTCGGGATTGTCGTAATCGCAGATGGTATCTCCGATCTCGAAGTTCTCGAGTCCGATGATAGCACAGATATCTCCGCTCTGAACCTCGGAGGTCTTTTGATGTCCCATGCCTACGAAAGTATGCAGCTCTTTTATCTTCGTCTTCTCTTGACTTCCGTCTCTATGTGCAATAGTAACGTTCATACCTTCTTTCAAGGTACCTCTGTGTACACGTCCTACGGCAATACGTCCAGTGTAGTTGCTATAGTCGAGACTGGTAATAAGCATCTGTGGTGTACCCTCCAACACTTTCGGTGCAGGTATCACCTCAACAATCTTGTCGAGCAGATATGTGATATCGGTGGTAGGAGTCTTATAATCTTCTCCCATCCATCCGTTTTTAGCACTTCCGTATACTACAGGGAAGTCAAGCTGGTCTTCTGTTGCATTGAGCGAGAACATCAGGTCGAACACCATCTCATATACTTCTTCCGGTCTACAGTTTGGCTTGTCTACCTTGTTTACAACCACGATAGGCTTAAGACCTATCTGTAGCGCTTTCTGTAACACGAATCTTGTCTGAGGCATAGGACCCTCGAAAGCGTCGACGAGTAGGATGCAACCATCGGCCATATTGAGCACACGCTCCACTTCACCACCGAAGTCAGAGTGTCCCGGAGTGTCGATAATATTGATTTTGGTTCCTTTCCAGTCTATAGACACGTTTTTAGAAAGAATGGTGATACCGCGTTCTCTCTCCAAATCGTTGTTATCCAAAACCTGTTCTTCAACTTTCTGGCCTTCACGGAATAAGTTTCCAGCCAACATCATCTTGTCCACGAGAGTGGTCTTACCATGGTCTACGTGGGCGATGATAGCAACATTTCTAATGTCTTGCATCTCTTCTTACCTTAAAATTGCGTGCAAAATTACAAAAAATATTTGGAAAAACTTGTGAGAGTGACAAAAAAGTTATACCTTTGCACCCGAATTTCTGCAAAGTGCAGGAATAGTAAAATTTTTTAAAGTTAAACAAATAGTCTTATGTATTTAGACAAAGCTAAAAAACAAGAGATCTTTGGACAATACGGAAAGTCTAACTCTGATACTGGTTCAGCAGAGAGCCAGATAGCATTGTTCTCATACCGTATTTCCCATTTGACGGAACATCTTAAAAAGAACCGTAAAGATTATACTACCGCCCGTTCATTGACGGCATTGGTAGGAAAGCGTCGCGCATTGCTTAATTATCTCTACGAAAGAGACATTGAGCGTTACCGTGCAATTGTTAAGGCACTTGGTTTGCGTAAGTAACAAAAACGGTGTGGCTTTCGAGTCACACCGTTTTTTTATTTCTTTATTTCGTTAAGGGGAATCTTTACAAAGTCTCGCTGCTCAATAAGAGGGTGGGGTATCTTAAGATCCGGTTCATCCACCACTACATCTCCATATAAAAGGATGTCGATGTCGATTATCCTATCATGATAAACACCGTTTTTACTTTTTACCTTTCGTCCCATTTCTTTCTCTATCTTTTGTGTCGCCTTAAGGACTTCTCTAGGTGAGAGTTCGGTGTCTACACAGACTGCAGCATTGAGAAAATAGTTTTTGGATTGAAATCCCCATGGCTCGGTCTTATACGTAGAAGAGAGTCTGGAAATAGCTCCCACACTCTCTTGTATCTTTTTCAGGGCAAGTCGCAGATTTTCCTCACGCTGCCCCAAATTGGTTCCAAGTCCTAAATAGACTTCCATCGTTTAGTCCGGCAAAATAAGCATCGCATCACCGAAGCATCCAAACATATAACCATTCTTGATGGCTTCATCGTAGGCTTGCATAACGAGATCATAACCGCCAAACGAACATGTGGCCATCAATGGAATAGATTCCGGATGGTAGAAGTTGGCTATCATACTGTTGGTCATCGATATGTCGTATGGAGGGAAGATGAATTTATTTGTCCATCCGTTAAACTCTTTGAGTAGTCCGTCTGTACCGACAGCTGTCTCGGTTACTCTCAACACACTGCTTCCTACGCTACAAACGAGGTGTCCCTCTTGTTTTGACTTGTTCACTATGTCACATGTTACTTTTGGAACATCAATATCTTCTGAGTCCATCTTATGTTTTGACAGGTCTTCAACTTCAATAGGATTGAAATAGGCTAATCCGCAGTGCATGGTGACAAAAGCGGTGTTGATGCCTTTAATCTCCAATCTCTTCATCAACTCCCTACTGAAATGAAGTCCCGTGAAAGGTGCCACTACGGCTCCTTCCTTAGCGGCAAAAATGGTCTGGTAATCCTCCAAATCCTGCTCCGTGGTAGGACGGTCTAACTTACCGTCGCTATCTGTATGGTCGATGATATACCTTGGTAGCGGAGCCTCACCCAGTGAGAACAGACGTTCTTTAAACTCATCATGATCGCAGTCGTAGAGGAAACGTAGTGTCCTGCCTCTACTTGTTGTGTTATCGATGACTTCGGCAACCATAGGACCGTTCTCTTCGAAAAACAGTTTGTTGCCTATTCTTATCTTTCTTGCAGGTTCCACGAGAACGTCCCAAAGTCTGTTCTCCTGACTCAATTCCCTGAGCAGAAAAACCTCTATTTTGGCCTCCGTCTTCTCCTTGTTGCCATACAGACGTGCGGGGAACACCTTGGTATCATTCAATATAAGGGTATCGTTCTCATTGAAATAATTCAGTATATCATGGAATTGAAGATACTGTGGATTACCCTTCTTGTCCTTTATCTGTTTACCTTTCTCATCGGTCTTAAACATTTCTATAGTCTGACTTTTCTTATGCAGAACCATCAGTCTACAGTCGTCACGGTTAGGTAACGTCACCCATTTCCTCTTATCTTTTGAGTTTACAGCACTTACTCTACTTTGTACAGGGTAGAGTGCAACCAGTTCGTCAGGTAGTTTAAAATCAAATTGTGATAGCTTCATATATAGTATTTTTCTTATTATTCAAACTCTTTGTTTAACCAATCTTCTATCTCGTCCATCTTGAGACAGTTTTCCACTCTTACTTCGCCCACTTTGGTTCTTCTCAGTGCGGTGAGGTAGGCCCCGCAGTTTAAGGCCTCTCCTATATCACGTGCCAACGAGCGGATATATGTTCCTTTACCACATTCTACACGTATGTCGAGAGTCATATTCTCTGCATCAAAATTGAGAAGTTCTATCTTCTCGATATGTATTTTTTTAGCCTGCAGCGTTACCTCCTTACCTTTGCGTGTAAGTTCGTATGCTCTGTCACCGTTTACTTTACAGGCGGAATACACAGGCGGAACCTGGTCTATGTCTCCCTCAAACTTTTTCAGAGCCTCAACAATCAGTTCCTCCGTGATATGTTCCGTAGGATAGGTCTTGTCTACAGGATGTTCCTTATCATAACTTGGTGTCGTGGCTCCCAACTGTAACGTTGCGGTGTATTCCTTGGAGTGTCCCTGCAGTTCCTCGATTCTCTTTGTGGCTTTACCCGTACACAGTGTAAGTACGCCCGTGGCCAAAGGATCCAGTGTTCCCGCATGTCCCACCTTCATCCGTTTCACACCCAACCGTCTGGATATCTGTTTCCTGACTTTCGCCAAAGCCTGAAAACTCGTCATACCATACGGTTTGTCTATATTTATGATCTCTCCTGCGTAAAAATCAATCATGCCTGATTCAGACCGTATATGATGGCAAGTACACCCACTATAAAGCAGTAATATGCGAAGTAGATGAGTTTACCTTTCTTTACTATATTAATCATCCATTTACATGCGATACAACCGAAGGCGAAGGCGCATGCAAAGCCTACTGCCAGTGCCGACATCGAGACACCACCCATAACGGCTTCTGTTCCTTCTTTCGACATCTTGATGATATCGAGCAGGGCTTCACCGAGGATTGGAGGTATCACCATAAGGAAGGAGAACTGTGCCAATTTATCTTTTCTGTTTCCTAACAGCAATCCTGTGGCGATGGTGCTTCCAGAACGTGAGAGACCCGGCATTACGGCACAGGCCTGTGCAAGACCTATTATGAAAGCGTCTCTGGGACTGATCTTATCCTTCTGACGGGGTTTGGCGTAGTATGAAAAAGCCAATAAGGCAGCTGTAAGCAGTAACATTAAGCCCACGATAAGCAGACCACTGCCAAAAATCTCTTCTACCTGATCCTTAAAGAATAGTCCTACTATTCCAACGGGTATCATGGATATGATAATGTTTACCACATATTTCGTCTCCTCGTTCCACTGCATCTTGAAAAGTCCTTTGAAAAGCCATGCTATCTCTTTCCATAAGATGACGATGGTACTCAACACCGTGGCAACATGTACAGCAACGGTAAATGCAAGATTATCCTCACCGTTGATGCCAAAAAGATTGGCACCGATAGTGAGATGTCCACTACTGCTGACAGGAAGATATTCCGTCAGTCCTTGTATAATACCAAGTAACGCCGCTTCTAACTCGTTCATTACGTGAATATTAGAAAATTATGTTATTTAGAATCTTTAGCCTTTATTATTACGGCTGCAATCATTGTAACAAACCCTATAAGGCAAACTATAGGTGCTACTTTTATTCGTTGCGCGTCAAAAATAGCAGGGTTGAAACTTTCTTCAGTAGAAACACCTCCGCTCATAAGAATGAATCCTAAAATTACGATAACCATTCCGACTGCTAAAATGACGAAATTCAGTTTGCCAAAGGCTAAATTGTTCTTGTCCATATCTTATACTCTTTTCGTTATATCTTATATACTTCGTTTGCTTTCATTTTCAGGAACTTGTTCACTGAAAGGTATGTGCATACCAATGATAGTAAAAATCCAAATATTATTACGGCTCCCGCTGTTATAGCCATAACCTCCCACGTTATGATTACCGTCATTGTGGGTACCTGTCTGCATAGCAGCAACATACCGCCAACTAATATTCCTGCCGCGATGATACCGGAAATCAATCCGCTTGCCAAAGAACGTTTGAGGTACGGACGACGTATGAATCCCCATGATGCTCCCACGAGTTTAGATATCCTTATGGAGAAACGATGCGCGTAAACCCCTAATTTTACGGTGTTGTTGATCAAAGAGAAGGAAACACACGTCAACAGGGCTGCCAATACCAACATGATAATACTGATGATACTGATATTCCTGTTTACCTTGTCCATGAGGTCTTTTTGGAACGACACTTCCACTACGTCTTTCTTCGCCTCAAACCATTTGGTTATGTTTTTCAGAGAGTCATCGTTGGCATATTCAGATTTCAACTTTATCTCAAGTGACGCAAGGAAAGGGTTGACGCCGGCAAATTCCGACGGGTCGGTACCCAGTATCTTTGTCTGCTCATCTAAAGCCTCGTCTTTGCCGATATAGTCGATATGTTTTGCAAAATGTTGATGATACGCCTCCTTACAGAGTCGATGTCCGTCGTTTACCGTCATAGAATCACTCAACATTACCGTTACAGTGAAGTTTTCCTTGATATGATTAGATAGACGATGAGCTGTTAGCACACTTGTTACAACAAGTCCTAACAAAACAAGTACCATCGTTGTGCTTATGCATAGTGTAACAGCCTGCCAACTGCGATGGCTGCGGCTTTTACGTTGTTTCTTACCCATTATCGGTTTATTAATACAAATTTGGTGCAAATTTAATAAAAAAAAATGATTTATATGGATAAGAGTTGGAAAATCGATAAAAAATGACTACTTTTGCCGACCGTTATGTCAACGATATTATTTCCATCTCCGATATATGGTCCTGTACACAGTCGCCGTTTTAGGTGTTTCTCTCGGTGTTAATCTGATGCCGGAAGATGGTAAGATGTGTACGTTCGATTGTATTTACTGTGAATGTGGGTATAACAAAGATCATCATACATCTTCCGCCCGTCCTACGAGAGAACAGGTCAGGGATGATTTGAAGGCACAGTTGGAGAAGATGNTACAGGAAGGTATGTTGCCTGATGTGATAACATTTGCGGGTAACGGCGAACCTACGAGTCACCCTCATTTCCCTGAGATTATCGATGACACGATTATGTTGCGCGACAAATATTGCCCTAAAGCTCAGGTGTCAGTGCTNAGCAATTCTACGTTCATACACCGTCGTAAGGTTATGGAAGCTCTTATGAAGGTGGACAATAATATCTTGAAACTCGACACCGTTGATAATGATTATATACGTGTTTTGGATCAACCGCAGAGTTCACAGTACGATGTTAACGAAATAATCGCTGCTATGAAGCAGTTTAACGGAAAACTGATTATACAGACGATTTTCCTGCGTGGAAGTAAGAATGGCGTGAATGTAGATAATACCAGTGATAAATACGTGGAACCGTGGTTGAAGGTCGTTTCTGAGATACACCCCGAGAGTGTTATGATATATACTATCGACCGTGAAACACCGGATAAAGACCTGATTAAGGCTTCCAAAGACGTTCTCGACAGTATCGGTAAGAGGGTAGAGGATCTGGGAATACCTTGTTCCGTTTCCTATTAGGTCGNTTNCCCTATAACATGTGTGATTCTATATAACCCATCACCTCGTCTTTATATGAATCGGAGATAGGGATATACTGTTGTCCGAANACNATNCTGTTTCTGTCTATCATCACAATCTTCGGNAGATGTACGATATANGACCTATGGGTNCGCATAAATTCCGGTTTGGGAAGACTTTCTTCCAATGTCTTCATATTCATCAGCGACATCACAGGTTTCTGGTCTGAGTCTAAGAATATTCTTACATAGTCTTTTATATTCTCAATAAACAAGATGTCGTCCAACGAAATCTTNACTAACTTATATTCGCTTTTTACAAATATNAATCTGTCTTTAGAAGACTCTTCTGTAGCTTGATTATTTCCCGCGTCGTGCTTAATATTCTGGAAATATTCCAGTGCCTTATTAGAAGCGTTGAGGAAATTTTCATACGATATCGGTTTGAGCAGATAGTCTAAAGCCTGAACCTTATACCCGTCGATAGCGTACTGACTGAATGCCGTGGTGAAAACGATACGTGTCTGTTTTGGAAGTATGGTGGCAAACTCCAGTCCACTGAGTTCGGGCATCTGTATATCCAAAAATATGAGGTCTACAGGTTCCGTCTTTAGGTCGTTCATCGCNGCAATAGCACTGTTGTATACGCCTTTTGTCTCTAAAANNGGTGTCTTGTCGGCATAGCTTTTTATCAGTTGGGCTGCCAACGGCTCATCATCTATTATTGCTACAGTTAAAGTCATGCTTCTTTTGTTGAGAGTTCACTATGTGTATCAAATATAACGATCTTAGAGAAGTAAATATTGTTATTTACCCCCTTTTCCCATGTATATTTTCCAGGATATGATATTTGTAATCGTCTTTCCACCTGTTTTAGTCCGATACCATGTCCACTTCTGTCACCATTGTCCTTGGGGTGATTAGAATTCTCGATGCTACATGTTATATCGNCATTTGTTGCAGAGATATTGATGTTGATAAAACTCTTCTCGGTAGGACTTATACCATGTTTGAACGCATTCTCTATGAGTGAGATAAATATCAGTGGTGCAATCATTGCGGAACAATGTTCATCAATATCCACATTCTCAGTCACGGTGACNTTNGANGTAAGTCTTATTTTCATCAGTTTGACGTAACTGTCAATAAAAGAAACTTCATCGGTAAGTTTCACAAATTCCTGCTGATTATCGTATAAAACATGTCTGAGCAGTCCACTTAACTCCATTATTGCTCCCTGTGCTTTTTCGCTGTCGAAAGCTGTCAGGGCATATATGTTGTTAAGCGTGTTAAGGAGAAAATGGGGGTTTATCTGCGATCTGAGGTTCTTCAGTTCCGCCTCTACTCTGGCATTCTCCGCTTCCTGTTGCGCNTTCTCTATAGAGCTCCATCGCTTTGACATCACGATAGCCGTAGCCGTGGTTGCGGCAAGTGCCAGGTTTAGTGCATCTCTAAACAGGAAAGATATAACACTCGGACGACGATGAACCTGNTCCGTTTTTCTGTCGTTTCGCTCNGGGTCCAGATTATTACGGTAATAATCAAACCAATAATGTGAGGATAGGGTGAGACAAGAGATGAGAACAGCATTCACGATGAAGAACTGCGGTCTTTTCTTTTTTGTCATAAACCATCGTGGAGCAAGGATAAAATAGTTTATGTAGAACACCAGGAACAGAGATGCCAGTCCTAACAGACTGAACAGATACTCTGTCAGTGACATCCTCTCACCACTTTTTGTCATCAGTGGTGAGAGAAAGAGTACTGNCCATACTAAGATNTGCAACAGTAGTTCGCTATTTTTTCTAAATTTAAACTCCATGATATACTCTTATTCGTATCTTATAGCTTCTATAGGATCTAATTGTGCAGCCTTCTTTGCAGGGTACCATCCGAAGAATACTCCCGTAAATGTACATACGGCGAAACTCATTATCACGCTCCACGGTTGTATGTATATAGGCCATTTTGCGAAGACGTTTACGGCATACGAAGCTCCCACACCGAGAAGGATACCGATGACACCTCCCGTGACACTCAACATTATTGCCTCTATGAGGAATTGGTTGAGGATGTCCACGCCACGGGCTCCGACACTCATACGTAGTCCGATCTCCCTAGTACGTTCGGTTACACTAACGTACATAATGTTCATAATTCCGATACCTCCCACGATGAGTGATATACCAGCCACACATCCNAATAGGATGGTAAGCATGTCTGTCGTAGAGTTCATCATCGAAGACANCTCTTCCTGACTTCGTATATTGAAGTCGTCATCATCGGCTTCACTGGTTTCAGTAGCATCCTTCAGCTTATGATTTCTTCTGAGTACGCTAGATATCTCTTCCGTGGCTTTAGTGGTAAGTTCTTCNGTTACCGCACTACAAAGTATCTGTGACAGNTATGTCTGTGCNAGAATACGTTTCATTACAGAAGAGTAGGGAGCTAGTACCAAGTCATCCTGGTCCATACCCATGGTGTTGTAACCTTTTTTCTTCAGTACACCGACGATACGGAACGGAATAGAGTTGAAACGAATCACTTTTCCTATAGGNTCCTCACCATTAGGGAAGAGNTTGTCTACTACCGTCTTTCCGACGATACATACCTTTGAATTCTTCTTNATGTCATCATCGGTAAACATCTCACCGTCTTCAACGCTCAACTGNCTTATCTCTAGGTANTCGCTGTTTACACCATAGATAGTAGACGGNGTNTTGTTGTTACCATAGATAAACTGTCCGCTTGAGCTTACTACCGGTGACACCGCTTTAAGGTAGTTACAGTCGTTCTTTATCGACTGATAGTCGGTAAGCTTCAGTGTCTCCATAGAGGAGGCGTCCTGACGGACACCACCTCTCATGTCGGCACCCGGATGAATCATAATCATATTAGAGCCCATCTCGGCAATATTTGCCTGAATACTTTTCTTTGAACCCTGTCCTATGGCAAGCATGGTGATAACGGAAGCTACACCAATGATGATGCCTAATGCCGTGAGAAAGGATCTCAACTTGTTTGCCGCGATGGCTTTAATTGCTATTTTGAAAAGATTCGCGTAATTCATTATTCGTCTGTGTTTTGTGGCAGTGCGGCAAGGCCTTCTGCTGCCGATAATACGTTGTTGTTCACTTCGTCNCTGATGACATGTCCGTCGCGAAGCATAATATTCCTGGAACTGTAGTTCGCTATATCGGGATTGTGGGTCACAAAAATAATTGTCCTTCCCTCAGCATGCAGTTTTTGGAAAAGTACGAGAATTTCGAATGAGGTACGAGTATCCAAGTTACCCGTTGCCTCGTCGGCTAATATCACAGCAGGGTCGTTGACTAGCGCTCTGGCAATAGCCACACGCTGCATCTGTCCACCTGACATCTGATTTGACTTATGGTAAAGTCGTTCACCCAATCCTACGGCCTCCANAGCTTTTATCGCCCTTTCGGTGCGTTCCTTAGAACTGACTGCCGAGTTATACATCAATGGCAGTTCCACATTCTCTACGGCTGTTGTCTTAGGCAGAAGATTATAATTCTGGAATATAAACCCAATTTTTCTGCCACGAAGCACTGCCCTCTGACTTTTAGACATCGTACGTACGGAGACTCCGTCGAGATAGTATTCTCCTGTCGTGGGAGTATCCAGACAACCCAACTGATTCAGTAGAGTCGATTTACCTGAACCTGATTTTCCCATGATGGTGACAAACTCTCCCTCGTAGATTTTGAATGANACTCCGCGTAGCGCGTGTACCGTTTCATCACCTACNACAAAGTCNCGTTTTACGTTGTCAAGTTCTATAACTACTTTTTTCTCCATGATAGTTATTTTTTAGAACCACTCTTCTTGTCATTCTTCTTTGGTCCAGGAGCGAANGGACTCTGTTCATCTGAACTGTTTTCAGTTTCTTCTTCTGTTGTCGATGTGATGCCGACAACAACTTCCTCGCCCTCTTTGATACCGCTCTTAATCTCTGTTCTTATACCATCGGTGTCGCCGAGTGTTACAGCATGTGCCTTGAANGTACCGTTAGANAAGGTCCACACCTTGTTTGTTGCCTTAGTATCCTGAATCTTCATCTTTCCGACGGTCTCCTTCGTAGGAGTAAACTTCAGAGCCTTGTTGGGAACGGTGATGATATTTGTCTTCTCCATAGTGTATATGGTGACGTTGGCCGTAAGACCCGGTTTAAGTTTCAGATCCTGGTTCGGAGCAGATATTACCACCTCGTATGTTACCACATTATTTGTGGTGGTAGCCTCTAACCTCACCTGTGTTACCTGTCCTTCGAATGTCTCGTCAGGATAAGCGTCNACAGTGAATATAACCTTCTCTCCCTGTCTTACATTACCAATNTCAGCCTCATCGACATCAGCAACTACGCGCATATCTGTAAGGTCCTTGGCGATAGTGAAGAGCTCAGGAGTACTATAGCTGGCTGCCACAGTCTGACCCTCTTCAACAGACTTACTGATAACTACTCCGTCGATAGGTGAATATATCGTTGCATATCCAAGGTTCGTCTGTGCCTTGTTTACACTCTGCTGTGAGGTGTTCACACTCTCTTGTGCCTGTCTGTATGACAGAAGAGCATTTTCATAATCATCAGCACTTACCANACCNTTGTCATATAGAGTCTTATATCTCTGATAGTTGGCCTTTTTATANGTAAGACTGCTTTGAGCACTCTTNAGGTTNGCTTGNGCTGTGCGCAACTCACTNGTAAGGTTGGTCTTATCCAATTCAGCNATNACCTGTCCCTTTTTTACAACGGTGTTATAGTCNACATANAACTTGTCGATGATACCAGAAACCTGTGTACCTACAGTGACTGTCGTTACGGCTTCNATTGTTCCTGTGGCAGTGATACTGGATGTAACATTNCCCTTTTCAACTTTCGTCGTNTCAAATTTTACCTCTTCTTTCTTTTTGCTTCCNGACATNAGGAAGGCAACAACAGCAGCTATGATAATAACTATTACTGCAATCCAGATTTTACTTATCTTTTTCATATCTAATTGTGTTTTATTTCGTTTATAATTTCATGTCTTCTCCCTTNTAGAACTTCAACATCTGTTGATTTAATATCGTTGTATATTTACTTTGAAGTTCATTCTGTTGTGCTGTCAACAATTTATCTTTACCAGTCATCAGTTCTACGATGTTTTTCAGTCCTAATCTGAATTGCTCTGAGAGAAGATCGTAGCTAGCCTGTGCACTTTCTGTGCTTACCTTTGCTGCCTTATATTTGCTTTGGTTACTTGTAGCATCCAACCAATATTTCTCTATGTTGCTGTATAGCGTAACTTCTTGATTCCTAAGTGACAACACGCTATTGAGTTCATTGATCTTAGCCTTATTAACAGAAGTCTTTGTTTTTCTTTGGTCGTAAATAGGAATACTAACCGTTACACCGGCACCACCGGTAAAGTTTGTTTTCATTTGCGTTCCCCATTTCGTATCTGTAAGGGAAGTGGTATTCGTTCCTAATGAACCACTCAAGGAAATTGTTGGCATATANCCCGACTGAGCGATTTTTACATTTAGTTTTTGCTGTTCNACGTTCAATTTAGCAGANTCTATCTCNGGNCTGTTGACNAGTGCAGCCTCATATATNGTNCTCATCGCAGGTATCTGCTCCAGTGCCTGTTGGTCTGTTGANGNNGGCATAACTACATCAAACTCTTCATCATTTGTTATCTGCAGTATTTGTTTCAGNTGTCNCTTATAGTTTGCGAGGTTGGCCTCTTGTAACACTACGTTATACTCATCAGTAGCNGTNGTAGCCGTAAGTTGNGCGAGGTCAGCCTTTGACATCTTNCCAACTTCAACCATCTCTTTNCCTCTTTTTTCATTCAGTTTAGCNGTCTCAAGTGCTTTTTTGTTTACTTCAACAGCCTCCATGGTATACAGAATCTGCACGTAGTACTGTACAATCTGTTCCTGTATGCTATTGGCTGTCGTTGCGGAATCCAGTTCTGCAGCTTCTGCTGCCAATTTATCTAATTTTATCGTGTTTCTTCTTTGGTTGCCGTCCCATACAGTCCAAGATGCGTTTACACTGTACATNCCATTATAATATGTCTTACTTGCACTTGTCACAGCCTGTCCGTTCTGTACCGTATTCTGATACTCATCTTTCCATGGTTGCCATCCCAAATTCTGCGAGGTACTGGCTGTTAACGAAGGAAAATACGCTGCTTTAGCTCCTTTCAANTCTTCTACAGCCGATTCTTTTGTTAATACTTTCTGTTTAATAGAGATATTATTCTCCACGGCATAATTGATACAATCCTGTAATGACCACTGCTTTGCCTCAATATGTATGTATGAGGAAATAATCAGCGCCACTAATAAAACAATTCTATTCATACCTATATTATTTCATTTTATTTCGTCGGCAAAGTTATCAACATTCTTTTTCTGCGCAAAATGAAATATACAAAAGGGGGTAGTTTATCGAAAAACTACCCTTTTTTATCGAAATTAAATTTCTTCTTTAAGAAAAATTAAGGATTCCAAGAATTGAGTTGANCTATAAATGCACTAATCACCTTATTATCAAGTACTTACGTTATTTGCCTTTCTGCGTGTATTTTAATGCAGCACCTATTGCGGTACAGAATTGTGAGTTTTTTGGTATCGTAAATTTTACCTTATATAAATCTTCCGTTGCGGCAAAAACCTTTTTGCATAGAGGGAGCCGTGATAGATTTCCAATCATAACGAAATCCTTAATACCCGAACCTATAGAAGAAAGTATTGATGCAGAACAGATGCTCTGCAGTGTCATCCATATCAGTCCTAGTGCGATGTCTTCTCGTGTAGCATCGCTTTGTGCATTGCCAAAAAGTGATGCAATAGCATTCATGGGCAGTCCTGACAGTGGGTTAGGACTGATATCTCCGATAAGCACATTTATTTTACCGATATTTCCATCGTTGGCCAATTCGGATATAGTCTTTATGTCATCAGTCTTGAGTAATATACGTGACAATCCCATCAGCGTACCGCCTCCAATACCGATACCTCCGATATGTTGGATATCATCACCGTCGCATTTCACGATAGATGTTCCTGTACCCATGCTAACTACGGTCATACGCTCTTTTCCTGTTTCATAGCGCGCTCCCAAACCGTCAGCAAGAAATTCCTCCGTCTTATCTGTTGGCAGACCGTATATAGGTTCCTTTATAAATGCAGCACCTACACCAGTAAGCATAACTCTCTCTACATCCGTAAGTGAAATACTATTATCATAGAGATATTTACCGAACGCACCATAGAGCGAGGTTATAGGATCTGTCGCTGTGATGATGATAGGAGCTATGACTTTACCATCTTTTGATACCTACTATTTTTGTGGTACTGATACCTACATCTATACCAATTACGATACTTCCACNNTTTGCCATATTAGACGATATTTTCTGCAAAAATAANTTTTTTGTNCGTTCTGACAAAGTAAAATGTCATTTTTCTAACTATTTATATCATAATTTCCTCATTAGTATGAAAGAAATCGATGTTGATATTACTTTCTTTTAGGAAATTCTTTGCTTTATCACTGGTACAATGTCCTGTANANATATGAATATCAGGAAATGTCGTTTGTATGTCGTTGACAAATGTCTTNACTTCCTGTTCTGTNCGTTGACAATCAACGAANTGAAGTCCTCCCACGAAAGCTGCAACCTCTTTCTCTCCNGTGAAATCCTGACAAGACTTTATTATGTTGATACATCCACAATGAGAACAAGAAGAGAAAATAACAAGTCCGTGATCTGTAGATATTGTCATCGCCATTTCATGTTTAAAATCATCTTGCTCAACTTGTGTGTTGGTCTCTTTCGTTAAGAAGATGTTGCCTAAAGGTTTAGGATATTCATTATGTGTACAGAANACCGCAGCTATCTTATCNGTAATCCAAGTACTTTCCTTTACAGGGATGAGACGATTTTCGTAATGCTGCAATGTTTCTGCATCCGTACTGAGATCTTTTTTCTCACTGTGACGGGATGTAAAATACCTCTCATGAAAAATACGTTCAGAGAGATATACTTTTATGTCTGGATATTTCTCAAGAAATCTCTGTAATCCTCCTGTATGATCATTGTGTCCGTGTGACAAGAAGCAAAAATCTATATTATTGAGGTCTATCCCTGCATATAAGGCATTGTCGATGAACTTACCGGAAAGTCCCGTATCTATAAGAATCTGTTTGTCTGCGTCTTCCATCAACATAGAAAGACCGTGTTCTGCTACGCATTTCTCTTCGTTATCAGGCGTATTATCGATGAGAATATTTATTTTCATTGCTTTGTGGTATCGTTTTTTAAAAATGAATACGTAAGTATTTGCAAAGGTACGATTTTTAGACAAAAATAGATTATTTACACGGAAAATATATGCTTTAAGGATATTTATTGCGTATAAATCACTACCTTTGCGTTTCGAAACCAAACAACAAAACTTATAAAAACGAGATAGAGCTTATGAATATTAAAAGGATAATGTCGTTATTTACAACCGTAGTAATGACAATGGCATTTGTAAACGCACAGAATGTAATTGATTTACAAGGGAGATGGCAGCTTTCAGCGGTAGAGAATAGTGTACAGAGTGTAGAACACAATGCGCCAGACGATGACTATAAGGGTACCGTAACATTGCCAGGTTCAATGCTGACTAATGAGAAAGGTGACAACGTATCGTTGGATACTCGATGGACGGGTTCTATCTATGACTCCTCTTTTTACTTTAATCCATATATGGCAAAGTATAGGGTTGAGGGTAATATGAAATTTCCTTTTTTCTTAACTCCTAACAAACACTACATAGGTCATGCAATATATACAAAAAAGGTGACGATACCATCCTCGTGGAAGGGAAGACGTGTGATACTATACCTTGAAAGACCACATATAGAAACCTCTGTTAGAGTAAATCAAAAGGATGCGGGACATAGGATGAGTCTCAGTGTTCCACATGAGTATGACATTACGAATCTTGTACAATGCGGAACACACAATGTGATAGAAATAGATGTATATAATGGCATTGAAAACGTTTGCGTGGGACAGGACTCTCATAGTGTTACAGATCAGACGCAGGGTAACTGGAACGGTATCGCAGGAAAAATAGAATTACACTCATTAGCGAAATCGTATATTAGTAATGTTAGGACTGAGCCTGACGTAAAAAATAAAAGTGTAAAAATTTCAGTCAGAGCACATCTTGAGGAATCAAAAATCAAACAGAAAAATTGTAAGGTTAACATAGATCTCTTTAACTCTCAATATGAAATGAAGACAAAGAGTGCTGCGCTGTCTTTCAGCGGAATCAAAGATAATTTATATGAGGGTACAACAGTGATTAGTCTTGGTAAGGATTGCTACCTGTGGGATGAATACGAACCTAATCTTTACCGCGTTACTGTCATTTTGGACGGAGATACACTGAAATCACAATTTGGAATGAGGGAATTGAGCACTAACGGACGTACCATAAAAATAAACGGACGGGATTTGATTCTTCGCGGTACGGTGGAAAACTGTTGTTTCCCTTTAACCGGTTATCCTCCAACCGATACTGAGACATGGCTCTCGATATATCGCAAATGTAAAGAATACGGACTCAACAGTATGCGTTTCCATTCTTATTGTCCACCGCAGGCTGCCTTTGATGCTGCTGATATTATNGGTTTCTATTTACAGCCAGAAGGACCGTCTTGGCCGAATCACGGAGTAAAACTTGGCAAAGGTATGCCGATAGACAAATATTTGCTTGATGAAACGATAAAAGCTGATAGTGCGTATGGTAACCATCCTTCATTTTGTTTCCTTGCGGCAGGGAATGAACCTGCAGGCGACTGGGTTAAATGGGGACAGGATTTTATCGCTTACTGGAAAAAGCACGATAAACGACATCTATATACCACAGCTTCTGTAGGAGGAGGTTGGGCATGGACCCCGTATGATCAATATCGTGTAAAAGGTGGAGCGCGAGGACTAGACTGGGTTAGACGGGCACCTCAGTCAACGGATGATTTCTATGAGTCAATAACTAAGGTGCCGGCACGCATATTGCCAAAAGGTTCTCCGCAAGTGAGTATTAATGAACCTTTTGTAAGTCACGAAACAGGACAATGGTGTGTTTTCCCTGACCTGAAAGAGACATCACAGTATCGTGGAGTCTATAAGGCATACAATTTCGATATCTTCCGAGATTTATTAGATAAAAATGGTATGTCATCGCAAGCGGAGAAATTTCTGAAGAGCAGCGGAAAACTTCAGACGCTGTGTTATAAATATGACTTGGAACGTTTCTTTAGAACACCTGATTATGCGGGATTCCAAATTCTTAGTCTTAACGATTACAGCGGACAAGGTACAGCCTTAGTCGGACCATTGAATGTCTTTTGGAAGGAGAAAGGTTACTGTGATGCAATAGAGTGGACGGAATTCTGTGCACCTATTGTTCTTTTAGCAGAGTTCCCAAAATTTACTTATTCAACGAATGAAAATCTTGATGTAGCAGTAAAATTGTGTAATAATGCGACATCACTGAATAACGCAAGATTAAAATTATGTGTAGAGGATGAGCAAGGCGATATTCTATTTGAGGAAGAAACAGGTATTTATTCAGGTGTGGAGCAACGAATAGATTTAGTACATTGTAGTCCTGTTGCAAATATAAAATTCCCTTTGAGTAATATTACTAGACCGTCTAAACTTACACTTCGTGCTATTATTTCAGCGCAGGGAGGGGAAGAACTCTACAAATATCAGTCTGCAGCGGCGAAAAAATATCAGGAAATTTACAAGAAAGATGAAGAATCAAACTCTGTCATTATGTCTGTTAACCATTGGGATTTTTGGACATATCCTTCATTACCCATAGCCGAAGACAAAGCGGATACAAAAAAATATGGAGTATATATTACAGATACTATGGATGAAAAAGCCGAGGAAGAGTTAGCCAAAGGTGGTAAGGTGTTATTGCTTGCAGCTGGTAAAATAACTTACGGCAGCGATGTGGTGCAGCACTATCTCCCAGTTTTCTGGAATACTAGTTGGTTCAAGATGAGGCCACCGCATACTACAGGAGCATACATACAGACCACTCATCCTATATATGACGATTTCCCTACAGATGATTGGACAAATCTAAACTGGTGGGAATTGGTTAATAAGGCACAGGTGATAAACCTCGCTAAGTTCCCATCTTCATACCAGCCACCTATGCAACCTATCGATACTTGGCATGTGGGTCGTAAGTTAGCTATGGTTGTTGAGGCAAATGTCGAGGGAGGGAAACTGCTTATGACGACCTTCGATATCAGCAATGATTTAGATAAACGTATTGTAGCAAGGCAAATGAGAGAGTCCATACTCAAATATATGTCTTCGGAAAAATTTAAACCCTCGATAAAAGTAGAATTGAACACAATAAAAGCGCTCTTTACAGAGAATGCTCCCAAGGTTGATATGTTTACAAAAGATTCGCCAGATGAGCTTAAACCCAAAATTCAATGAAATCATCTGAGGGACACAGATGACGGGATAATGAAACGATAGGTTGTTGATAGAATCATTAGAAACGGAACCCGTATACAGCTCTCGCAATCCATCTGATATCGGAAAAAGAGACTTTCTCTCTATCTCCCGCAAGAGTGTTATTTACGGTAGCAGTAAGTCCGTAAAACATATTTTTGTGATTGCGAATAACAGCCAATCGTCCTTTTGCTATGATGTTGGGAAATTTAAATGGCGCATTTTGTTTCTCTCCTTTAGAAATTAGGCGGACATGATTGTAAAGAACTAAATGGGGGATACTTGACAAATGCAACAACCATCCCTTACCTAAGACGAGATTATATCCATAGCCGACACCTATTCCTATCTGATTAAATTTTAAACGATTTTCTCTATTCTCGTTATCTTCTAAGTAAAGATTACCGTTATACCACGTTAGTCCCAATAAAATAGATCCTGCACTACGACGTTGTATATACGACTGTGTGTAAACTGCAGGAAGAGAGAATTTACGATGATTAAAAACATAATAACCCGATATACTCCAAACCTTTTGCTCAACTTCGTTGGTTCCTATATTTCTTACACTGCCATCAGGAGCTTCCCAGCTGCCAGACAGTGTCTTGGAACTTCTGATGAAACCATCAACACCCATACGATTGCCGTATGCTTCAATGTTAAACTCTGTATCCTTGTATTTCCCGGCAAGTTTAAGAGGATTAACAGCTAATGATACACTGATTCCGTTATATGCAAGGACAAAACTTATTGTGCTCTTCATTTGGGATTCCAGAACACTGCGATATTCTCCATCTTCGTTTGTACCGTTAATTTTTACTTTTGCGGAGGAGAAATTACATCTTGTCTTAAAAGTGAATAGCTTTTGTGGTTTATAGATATAGGTGGTATCGTATTTGGGAGTCTTATTACTATGATGTTTATCAATCTGTTCGATTATTTGCTTTATTATCGGCAGCTTTTTAATGCTTTTATTGGCTTTTGTGACTTTATTATGTCCCTCTTTTTTTATAGCAGTACTGTCATAATTTGCAGTATATAAATCACTCGCCGATACACCTAATGTAATCGGAGTAATACAAAGAATAAAAACTAACCGCTTTAAAATATTCATGACAATCTATTCTTAATAACGGATTCCTTTCTGAAAAATTATAAATTCCGATGAGGCTTCATACAAACTTTACATCAACAAAGGACCTTATATCTTGCCCTTCATATAAGATAGTCAGTCCTTGTAGGGATGATGGCACTTTCAGTTCGTCTATATAATTCCATTTTGGTTTTCCGAAATCGTATGACTCACCCGACAGTAATAGTCGATTAGAGATATAGTCAAACTCGTAGTATCCGCCTCCGATGCACATCTCCTTACCTCTAAGCAGATCTTTATGCATCCTTACGTCACCGTATTTCAGTGTTCCTGTATGTGTAACAATAAACTTTCGCATGTTCTTGGGACTATTTCTGTTTCACTAAATATATGCAGTCTATATCTGGCGCCCAAGTTAGCTTACTACCAATCTCGATACAATTTTCTCCATTTTTTAAAGTTATAGGTAGTGACGTTTTTGTTATGCCTCCATCAGCAGGAATTGAATCCAAGTAAGTTATATTACCATTAACCGAGATATCCATCTTGCGATTTTTTGCGGGAATAAATGATATCTCAAGCAGGTAATTTCCACCTTCTATACTGTATATATTGTTCCATCTGATTACGTTTTCAGTCTTTCCACCAATGTTTTTTACAATTACTCCACCAGAAGCTGTAGAATCCTCAGCAAAATTTATCGGTTTCCGTTGCTTTCCCAAATCATTATAACATGGTAGATATGCCCATTCTGCTTCGTATCTGTTTGCTTCAATTCGTTTTTTCGCCTCTAGACGCAATATACGTGTGCCATGTTTGGGTACAACAACAATGATACTGTCTTTACTATTGGGCATTTTTGCTTGCGTGATCATTTCGAAAATTTTTGTATCTCCTTTCAGTTGCAATTCGTTTAGATGTATACTGAATCGATATTCGTGATCAGATGGATTATAAAAAGCTACAGCTCGTGTTGTTCCATAGCGTTTTTCAATATCCTTGACAAAGATATATTTTTCACCAATACGCTTAACGACGTTTGCCTGCAATCCCAAAGAATCCTGGTCAAGTGCAATTAGATATTTGTTTTTTAGAAGATTGAGGGATCTTTCTGGTAGTTTGTTCAGATCGCAACCAATTAAGAGAGGTGAGGATAGCATGCACCACATAGCAAAATGTGTGTCTTCTTCATCGGCGGTCAATCCTCTTCCTACTTCTAGCATATCCATGTCGTTGTAATGTCCTCTGCTAGCAAATGCGGAAAGGTACATATTCTTATTGATTATATTTCGGATACTACTCCATCGAGGTCGTATGTCGGAACTGATTCGCCACGAGTCGGCAATATCTGCCGCCCAAGTGCCAGGGAAAGCCCATCGGCAGATGTTTATCTTCACAGGATGATTACTTGTATTCTTGATTGTATTGCAAATTTTTGTGTAGCATGTTTCCTCGTCCAAGTCAAGTTCTGTACCAGCTCCGCAATAGTCTATCTTAATAAAATCAAAGCCCCATTGATTGAAATATAAGTCGGCATCTTGTCGCTCGTGACCCAATAGTCCAGCCCCAATACCGTTTTTGTCATTGTCATAGATAGATCCACAGGTCACATATCCAGCATCAGAATAGATACCAACATTAAGTCCTAGTGAATGAATATAATCGGCTGTTCCTTTAAGTCCATGAAGAAAGCGCTGTGGATGAGGGTGCATCATTCCCTTTTCATCACGATATCCGAAAAAACCGTCATCAATATTGATGTAATTATATCCTACGTCTTTTAATCCCAACTTAACCATTGCGTCAGCTTGCGCGCGGATGAGTGAATCAGAGATATTTACATGATAAGTATTCCATGAACTCCAACCCATCAAAGGTTGTCCATTGGATGTTAGGGTTGTGACTAACAACAGTAGTGTTAAGAATATATGTTTACTTTGTTTATACATAGAAATCTTGTATTGTATGTCTTATAATGTTGCAAAGGTAATAAAAATACACTAACTTTGCATTGAAATAGAAAATAAAAATATTAATGATATGACAGAATTAGAAAAATTAGAGGCAGGACTGGAATATTGTTACGACGATCCCGAAGTGCACGGACGTAAGGAACGGGCGATGAGGTTTTGTCAACAGTATAATGCACTTGACCCATTAGATTACGATGCTCAATATGCGATGCTCAAAGAGATGTTCGGTTCGGTAGGAGAGAAGGTGTGGCTGGCGAGTACATTTAATTGCGATTGTGGAAAGAATATCTACATCGGCAACAACTTCACGGGTAACTTTAATCTAACGATGCTAGACGTTCGCGAGATACACATTGGCAACAACGTGATGATAGGTCCNTGTACGCTTATNACCACCGTAGGACATCCGCTTTNGGCGGAAGGAAGACGTAAACATTTGGCCTTTGCAAAACCTGTTANTATCGGGAATGACGTNTGGTTAGGCGGAAANGTAACTATTCTNCCNGGCGTNAAAATAGGTAATAACGTTGTNGTTGCTGCCGGTGCGGTNGTTACGAAGGATGTACCAGACAANTGTGTGGTTGCCGGTGTCCCAGCTAAGAAAATAAAAGATTTGGATAAATGATCAATGTGATACTTATCTGTGAGAATTTACTCTTGCCCGATAGTTCTTCGGGGACATACCTAAATGTTCATTTACGAACTTACCGAAAAAGGCTAGGGAAGGGAATCCCATTTCAGCTGATATTTCCTTAATGGTCTTTTCNGTATATCTGAGTTGNCGTTCTATAGCNCTTGTTGTATACTGATGTATATAGAAAAGGGGAGGGTGNCCATTCTCCGAACTAATGACATGTGACAGGTATTTGGGAGTAACGTTCAACATCTTTGCTACTTCTGCTACACTACGTATGGTTCCTTCTTCTTGAGCCAATACGCTAAAGAATCGACGTGAAAGAAGAGTTTTCTGCGATACGTTAACATCCGACATATATGATGTTGAGTCTTCGTGTCTCATCGTAATCATATCAATAAACTCTAATATAAGAGTCTGAAAAAGCGAATGAATAATCTCCTCGCAGAATTTCGATTTCTGATTTTTTACATGATGTAAAAGAATATCCATATAATGACAGATTATCTGCTCCTGTCTTCCTTCTGGTGTAAAAATAGGAGCATGAAGTACGGTACCTGCGATATTCCATGCGTTTTTTACCAACATCGGAACATCCTCAAGTAAATCCCAGGAAAACCCGATAATACATAACCTTAGATCTGATGATATCATCAATTCCTGTATGGGTGTATAATCAGGACATAAAGCCCATTGTCCCGTTTCAATACAGACAGATGATTTTTCTAANCGAAACGAAGCCTTTCCTTTTTTGCAATACAAAAGAAGTTCCATATCAAGAACCTCATTCATTAACTGCTCTGGTATTCTGTCTGTTTCCTCAATAATGAATAAATCTTTGTCAGAATAATCCATTACAGCGTTATCGAGATTAGAAATTTTCTTCTCCATACCTATATCACTAAATTTTCTGCTACAAATTTACATATTTTTCTTTATTAAAGTATTCTAAAAGTGTTTTTTGTTGTCATTTTTCTTCTGTAGCGGAATTATAATATATGTTTTTGCGAAAAATAGGATACCAAATATAAGACAAATCATCATATCTTTGCACAAAAATTTATTTATTATGGAAAAAGAAGGAAATATTCAGCTCAATACAGGGCGACAGTTTGAATTGGATTTTGCAAAATTCGTAGCAATCATCTTTATGATTCTCGTACACTGCTACGATTATTCACCTCTTTATGTATCAACAGATGCTATTCCTAGTGGTCATACTACATCTACATTAGGAACCATCATTGAATTTCTTGGAGCTCAACCAGCTGCACCAGTCTTTATGTTCTGTATGGGTATCGGTCTCGTATATACGCGACATGACACGCCCGAAGAGTTTGCACGTCGGGGATTGAAGTTATTTATCACTGGTTATTTACTTAATTTGTACCGCACTATGTTTGTAGTAGGAGGGAGTTTGTTTGGTGCATTAGGTGATAATAGTCTATCGTCTATTGTTGCGGCTTTTGCACTTTGTGTCGACATACTTCCATTCGCAGGCTTATCATTTCTCTTTTTTGCTTTAATGAAACATTTAAAAGTATCTTTATGGAATGTCACAATAATAGTGCTTGTTTTACTTATTATCGCCAATATGCTTCCTGTTGTTGGCGGAGGAGAACAATGGTACTGTTATATCGCTGGGCTGTTATGGTATCAAAATAGTTTTACTTCCTTCCCCTTAATGCAATGGTTGCCCTTCCCCATGATGGGAGTATTGTTCGGGAGACTACTGAAAGATACTACAAACAAAGATCGTTTCTATCTGTATACATTGTTAGCGGGTGTTATAACTTTTATACTTACGACATCAATAACTTTACTTAGAGGAATAGATCTTCGTACATTTTTTATGTCAGACTATTTCAATATGAATATATTGAGTGTTGCCTGGTCACTCAGCATAGTGTTAACGTTGTTATCTGTATATTATTTCATGGTAAAAAATCTTGGTGACTGTATGCTAAGACAAATAGCTACATTCTGTAGTCGAAATATCAACAAGATCTATTTATGGCAGTGGATTATAATAACCCCTCTCTCTGTTCTTTCTTTCACTGTATTACCAGTTGATACATATTGGAAACTGTTTATCGAAGTAGCACTTGTCTTCTTTGCTTGTATTAGTAGACATTTATTCTGTAAAACAACTTGAATAATTGAATATTCGGTCTGAAATTTGGAGTTTACGATATAATTTTTTAATTTTGCAGCGTTAAACAAAGAGAATAAATTATGGCTTCAGCAATAAGACCCATACCAACACTTACGGGTGCCGAGGCGGAGAGATTCGTTAAGGCAGCCGAGGCAGTAGAGAAAAGTCCTCATAAGTATAGACTAAGTGTTACTCGTGAGGAAGTAAGAAGAATGATGGAGAAATCAAAAAAAATCAAGTTGTAATGGGATTTCTCTCTGAGAAGTGTATAAACAAAGTTTTGACGGAGGAGATATTGTCAAAATCAAAAACTTTTAAATGCGGAAAGGATGACTTGGATGATTTTTTCCGAGATGATGCTTTGCTTTATGCACAACAAAGATTAGGTAAAACTTATTGTTTCTTGTTAGAAGAAGATCCGACAGTTATTGTTTGTCTTTACACCTTGACTAATTCTAGTATTAGGACAGATCTAATACCTAATAATAGAGGGAAAAAGCTTGAAAAGAATGTCCCGTTTCCCAAACGCATGAGGCGCTATCCTACGGTTCTAATTGGTAGGTTAGCTATTTCTAAAGAATATCAGGGTAAAGGCATTGGTGATGAACTGATGGATATAATTAAGACGCAGGTGATAGATGAAGACTATCTTACTTGTGCGAGATATCTTGCTGTGGATAGCTATAATGAAGAAAAACCTCGGAACTATTATAGTCGAAATAATTTTTTATATTTGTTTTCCAGTGAAGAACAAGAGTCTTTAGCCACGGGAGAGAAAATGCCTTTAGATACACGTTTTATGTATTTTGACCTGATGGAAATATGATGGTAGATCTTGCCATTATAAAGCTATAGGGAAGTTTGAAAAGAGGAGATTGAAGAAAGTCCGAAGTGTGACTTCTTTTTTTCTTAAATTTGCCGACGCAGTTGCATTTTGAATAGAATTTTTGCGGAATGGATAAAGATGGAATCTTTGTTTACGGAGAGGAGGAGTTGCAGTATCTGCGGACTAGATGCAAGAAAATGGCATGGGCAATCGATCGGTTGGGAAAAATAGAGAGACGAACGAACTCAGATGTTTTTTCCTCGTTGGTATATTCTGTTGTAGGACAGCAGGTGTCTATGACTGTTCATAAGGTACTATGGGAAAGATTGCAGAATAAATGTGGTGATGTAAACCCTATATCGTTGTCCGCGCTTACTGTTGAGAAAATAAGGGCTGTCGGACTTTCCAATAATAAAGCTGTTTACGTAAAAGGTATAGCAGAGGCTTTTGCTTCGGGAAATATCGACATCAATGTTCTTAAGTCAATGTCGGACGAGGATGCAATAAAGGAACTGACGAAATTAAATGGTGTGGGTCGATGGACTGCAGAGATGCTACTGCTATTCTCATTACAACGTAAGGATATACTTAGCTATGATGATCTCGCGATACAAAGAGGTCTGCGAATGTTATATCATCATAGAAAAATAACTAAGGAGCTGTTTGCAAAATACAAACGAAGATACTCGCCATACGGTAGCACTGCGAGCTTTTATCTCTGGGCTATTGCCGGTAATAATATTCCAGAATTGAGAGATCCTAAGCCTCACAAGAAAAACTGATTTATACGAAATTAAATGATTGAAATCTCAGATTAGATGAGATATTTTCGGTAAATTTGCAACCAAAATCTAAAAATGAAAAGATGAGAGAAATATTTTTCACAATTATGCTTGGTATTATAAGTTTAACAGGCCAAGCGCAGTCGATTTTTGGAAAACAGATAACATGGGATAGACATAGTTTGATGGCTGATGACGAACGTATCACACCGGTGATGGGCGAGATCCACTACTAAGATGGAGCTTCGCATCTTACCTATGCAAAAAGATGCTCCCATCTATATACCATCACGCTCAGCCATCGATTTCGAAGGGCAGCAGGCTGTGGAAAAGGTACAGAATGTGACGGTGACGGAGAATTACGACAAATAAACCATAATGGCAAAACGATAATTGTATGAAAAGAAAAGATTTTGGTAATTTCGCATTGGTATTTGTTCTGTTTGCGTTTGCCGTAAGCGGAGAATTGAATGCGCAACGTACCAATGCTTTGAACAGCGATGTTTGGAAAACATCGGAATGGATTTCCGTAGTGAATGCTCCAGTAGTGACTGATGCTGTGAAAAGCAACACTCTAGCTGCTGATGGGGCTAGCTGGTTTGTTTCCACTATTAAAAATGAGAGAAAGGTGGTTTCAGCCAAATGGATGACTACAGCCCTCGGAATTTATCAACTGTATGTGAATGGAAAACCGGTAGGAGATGAATTTCTGAAACCTGGATACACCCACTATGCCAAAACCAAGAGATCGATAACATACGATATAACGGATTACATCAATAGTCAGACCGATGCGGAGAACACCCTCTCGGTGCAAGTCACTCCAGGATGGTGGGCCGACAAGATTATAACTCCTTACGGAAATAAGGGTATGATAGGCAAGAAGTGCGCTTTCCGTGGAGTAGTGGAACTGATATACAATGATGGCAGCAAAAAATATTATGGTACAGATACAATAAACTGGAAAGCAGGAATAGCAGGACCGGTGAAGCATGCTGCAATCTATGACGGTGAAAAATATGATGCTCGAATCAAACTTGGATATGAAACACCTGAGAAACTTAGTACTCCTGAGGTAAACACGGAATTTAAAGGCGAAATCCTTCCATCGGATGGGGCTGAGGTTTATCTTCGCAAAGACCTTACGCTGTCTCCCGTAAGCGCATATATATGGAAAGATATTGAGAATGCTAGCGATGAAGCTTACGGAAAGGTCGTTGTTACGAGGAAATATAAGGAAGGGGAAACAATGACAGTGAAACCAGGGGAGAATCTTGTATTCGATTTCGGCCAAAATTCGGCAGCAATCCCTTCTTTTGTATTCAAGGCTAAAGAAGGCACAACATTGTCATGTATCGTTTCAGAACTGATTAACGATAGTTTGGGACTTAAACGTCGTGGTATGGATGGTCCCGAAGGTAGTGTGCATCGACGTAACCTTCGTATGCATGAAAATGGAATACGTATCGATTATACCTTCGCCAATTCAAAGGAGCCAGTGGAATGGCATCCGGAATGTACTTTCTTCGGATACCGTTTCATATCAATTAAAGCGACAGACGAAGTGACTATCAAAGATGTGAGGTCAATACCCGTTACATCGATAACCAAGGAACTTGAAGCCGGTACGATCACTACAGGTAACGAGATGATAAACAAACTCATATCAAATACGATATGGGGACAGCGTTCCAATTACCTTTCCGTACCGACCGACTGCCCGCAACGCAACGAGAGACTTGGATGGACTGCCGACACGCAAGTTTTTGCTGAAACGGGAACATTCTTTGCCAATACTGATAAGTTTTTCCATAAATGGCTGAGAGACTTACGCGACATGCAATCAGAAACAGGTGGATATCCAGGTGTGGCTCCAATGGGTCAATACGGCAGTTCCCCGACTGATATGATGCGCGTAGGATGGGCTGATGCAGGTATTATTGTCCCTTGGACTATATGGAAGCAATACGCAGACACATCTATCTTGAATGAGAGTTGGAAATCGATGGAGAAATTCATGGATCACGTTAATGAAACGAAATATGACCACAATGCCTTGAAGAAGGAAAACGGCAACTACCAATGGGCCGACTGGTTAAGCTACGAACCTTTAGAGTGCTGCAGTGGCATGGCTTTTGGAAAAGACGGTCCGTTGCCAGAAGCCGTTGAATACTGGAATTATTTATGCGCATCTTATTGGGTTATCGATGCAGAGATGATGCGCGATATGGCAGCTGCAACAGGTCGCGATACCGTCAGATATGCGGACATGGTTGAAAATGCGAAAACATATTTGCGCGAGAATTTTTTCAAACAAGATGGAACATTCAAAGTCGATACACTCAACACCATGCAGACACCTGCATTGTTCGCTTTGAAGAACAATCTTTTCCAAGGAACAATAAGACAACACATTATTGACAGATTGCGGGAGAATTTCTCACGGCACGGAAACCGGTTACAAACTGGTTTCTTGGGTACATCCATACTAATGACCACTCTTTCAGAAAATGGTATGGATGATATTGCCTACGAATTGCTCTTCCAACGGAAGAATCCGTCATGGCTCTATTCCATAGACAATGGTGCCACAACAATATGGGAACGTTGGAACAGTTACACCATTGAGAACGGCATGGGACCTAAAAGTATGAACAGTTTCAATCATTATGCATACGGAGTGGTTTGTCAATGGATATGGGAAACAGTGGCAGGTATCGCGGCAGACCCGCAACAACCAGGATTTAAGCACATCATCATGAAACCTTTTCCAGACAAAAGACTTGGACACCTAGATGCTGAGTACAAATCTACTGCGGGAGTGATAAAAAGTTCATGGAAATACGAAGGTGACCAATGGATATGGAAATTTACAATACCAAATGGAGCAACGGCATCGGTGATACTTCCTGGCGAGACCCAATCAAAAGAGTATAAGGCAGGAACATACACTATAAGTAAAAAGTTATGATAACCTTTGCTGGAAACAAATAAACATGCCGGTAGGTGAGAGAATAAACCTATCGGCATGTGCTTTATTAGAGAGATTTTATTTTTCGGAGCTGATTTCCTCGATTTGTTGGATAATTTTATCGTTGCTTCGTTGCATCTTTTTAAATATTTTGTAGATACAGATGACACCTATAATGATTCCGATAACCATTCCAACACAACCTCCTATGAGTGCACTGTCTCGTGCAGATGGGTTATCGAATAAATTGGCGTCTTTGAAGTTGCGAAGATAGACAACTATCGCAACGGCGACAAAGAATATAATAACTGAAACGGTACCTGCAATGGTTTGGATGGCACGCTGGCGTTTCATTTTGTGCAGTTTCTCAGCCGTTTCGATGAGGTTCTGTCGATCGAAATCGTTTTCTTTGATTGGAGTTATGTTTATTTTCCAGTCGAAATAGATGTCGATAGCGCAACCTATTGCCATGATGAGTGTGAGCCATAGTGGAATGTGAGCGAAAATCGAAATGCCCAACCATATAATAACTGTGATAGGCGCGAGAATGAGTTCACCGAAGATGAATTTCTTAATCCATGATAATTTATCTTTCATTGACTCGCTAATGAGTCTTTCGTTGACGATTTCTTGATCAGCTATTTTCTTTTCGAGTACTGCCATCTGTGCTTTCATCTGTTCGAATTCTAAGTTTTCCATATTGTGTGATATTTATATGTTTGACATGTTTTTGAGTTGTTCTTTGATGCGATAAAGTCTAACCGACACGTTCTTGGTGGATATTCCAACCACAGCGCCGATTTCTTCGTATGACATATTTTCCAGCCATAGTAGGATGATGGCACGATCGAAGGCACCCAGTTTGGATATGCGCTTGCGGAGCATCTCTATTTGCTTACTGTCTTCATCGTTATCCTCAAATAGATTGATATTCATAGAGAGAGGGATGGTCTCTTTGTGTTTTTTCTTTTTGCGATCGATGGAGATGCACGTGTTAAGACTGACGCGGTAAATCCATGTCTTTACGTTGCTTCTCCCTTCAAAGTTTTCCATACCCTTCCAAAGATTCGTAAGTACCTCTTGAAATAGGTCACTTACCTCATCAGCGTCGTTGGAGAACATGTAGCACACAGTATAGATAGTGGCCTTGTTGTCTCGTACCATTCTTTCGAATGTTTCTTTTTTATTTTCCATCGTTTTTGTTTGAACATTTATTCGTTAGACGCAAAGTTCTATAAAAAACTACAAGAATTTCGTATTTTTTTTGAAATATGTTCAAAATATCAGCGGATGAACCTAATTTATTTACGTCTTAAAATAAAAAACTCCCGACTTTAACTTCGTCGGGAGTTTCTTATAAGCAACTCTTACTTTGAAGAAGCCACGAGAGCTTTTAGACGTTCTTGATACTCCTTGCAGCCCTTCTCTAAGTTCTCTTTAGGTCCGTTAGGGAATTGTCCGTAAACGGCGAGAGGTTTCTCCCATATCATCTCTGCATGATTGCACTGTCCTTCGTAAGGACGAAGATACTCTTCTACAGTGTATTTGTTGCGTCCTCCATGTTGGTATGTCGGAGTGGAACACACCATTGATTGGCACGTAGATACTACTGATTATCCCCGTTTCTATATTCATTGGGAGTTAACCCCGTCTTATTCTTAAAGAAACGAGAGAAATGTTGAGAATACTGAAACCCCAGGTCGTACGCCACCTCTGAAACAGTTTTGTCAGAGCCTATAAGCATTTCCTTGCCTAGTTCCAATATCTTGTTGAGAATAATCTCCTGAGCCGTATTCCCTGTAAGTTTCTTTATCATATCACCGAAATAATTGGGTGAGAGGCACATCTTGTCAGCGAAATATTTTACGGTAGGCAGTCCATTTGTATGAACTTCATTACTTTCCATATACTCATTTAGATAATTCTCAAATTTCTCAAGAATACCTTTGTTGGTTATGTTACGGGTAGTAAACTGTCTATCGTAGAATCGCATGCAGTATTCTAGAAGCAGTTCGATGTTCATCACGATAATATCCCTGCTATGATGATCCATCTCCTGATTACTTTCGATACGAATTTTCTCCATACAGTCGATGATGATTTTCCGTTCATCATCACTCATGTGCAACGCCTCATTACTGGTATAGGAGAAAAAGGTGTATCTACTCATCTTTTTTCCCAACGACGTACCTCGTATCAGTTTTTTGTCAAAGAGCAATGCCGTACATCTTGGTCTTATACCTTCGGGCGTATTACATCTTACCACCTGTCCTGGTCCGATAGACACTATTGTTCCCTCATCATAATCATACTTCGTCATGCCATACTGCATCTCGCCACATTTCTGGTATTTTAGAAACATAGCGTAAAAACCAAAATTAGTGACATCATCCACTCTATTTGTTGCATCCGACAGTTCTACAACGCTAACCAAAGGATTATAATTCTCTAATCCATACAACTCGCAATACCTGTCAGGGCAGTCGAGAGAAATGATCTTATCCATAGTGCCTTCTTTTTTTATCATCGCAAAAATACGATAAAAATCTGAAATTGACTAACTTTATAGGAAAAATATTAAGAGAAAGTCTGAAGATTTACTTCAGACTATTCTTAAAGAAAGATTCTATTTTATCAAAAGGTATTACGTCCTTTCTGTCATATAGATCTACATGATTAGCACCAGGAATAATCATCAGCTCTTTGTTATCACGATATTTAGTATAACTTGTCATATCCCTATATGCATCCTCGGAGAAATAACGTGAATGTGCTTTCTCGCCATGTATCATTAAGACGGCTGAACGTACCTCTTTAGAATAACACAGTATCGGTTGATTAACAAAAGACATACACCCTGTTTTTGTCCAACCGTCAGTACTATTACCAGAACGTTTGTGATAACCTCTTGGCATTTTATAATATGCATAGTAATCTTTCACAAATTGTGGCGCATCATCAGGAAGAGGGTCTATGACACCACCACCTTGTTCATAGTAACCCTGTTTATATTCTTTTGTTCTCTGTGCATTCAAGTCGGACTTCATCTTATATCTTGCCTCCTCGTTATCGGAAGAATCAAAATAACCATTTGCATTTACACGACTCATATTATACATGGTAGTGGTAACAGTAGCCTTGATACGTGTATCCAAAGCAGCTGCATTAATGGCCATTCCTGCCCATCCACATATTCCGATGATACCAATCTTTTCAGGATCTACATTATCTTGTGAGCTTAGGAAATCCACTGCAGCCATAAAATCCTCTGTATTTATATCCGGAGAAGCGATACGTCTTGGTTGTCCTCCACTTTCTCCTGTAAAAGACGGATCAAATGTGATAGCTAGGAAACCACGTTCCGCCATCTCTTGTGCATACAAACCGCTTGACTGTTCTTTAACGGCGCCAAAAGGACCACTGACAGCAATGGCAGGAAGTTTACCCGTGGCGTTTTTCGGTGTATACATATCTGCTGCCAAGGTTATCCCATAACGGTTAACAAACGTAACCTTCTTATGATCAACCTTTTCTGATTTTGGAAAAACCTTGTCCCATTCCTCAACAAGTGTCAACGGTTGCTTTTTAATCTCACTACCCTTCATAATTTTCGTACTTTGCGCCTGTAGAAAACATACGTTAAACATACAAGCAATGGTTAATAATGTTGTTTTGTTCATCATACATAAATATTTCTGGTGCAAAGGTACGCCGAATACAAATAATGACTACTACCAATATTACTGAAATATTAACCATTATCTCGAGTTAGACACAGAAGTGTAGTCCTATGGACTATTTAAGCTACTATGACGAGAATACGCACTTAAAAATAATACGGTTTCCTCAGTATGCCAGGTTACATTGTCTAGTTATTATCCGAACATTTTTCTTCTAGGATTTTTTCCATGTCGGGACGGAAAGATTCACCCCATTCGCGCATTGTTTCGATGATTGGGAGAAGCGTACGTCCCAAATCGGTTAGACTGTATTCAGAGTGAAGACAGACAGGATCGATAACTTCTTTTTGTATGACGCCAAATTCTAACAACTCCTTCAGTTGCTGATTTACCACTCTGGTACTTGCTTCCGGTATAAGTCGCATAAGTTCACTTGGACGCATGGGCTTTTTGCTCAGTTCCCAAATGATATAAGGCTTCCATTTGCCACCCATTACCTCTATAGTAATGCGCACGCCACATTCTGTACTGAAAGGAATTTTCTTGTTATACATGGTGCAAAGTCATGTTCAATTTCATTGCAAAGATAGTGAAATAGTGGGAAAATTATCACTATACTAGTGGGAAAATTATCACTATTGAAACATTTTTATTGTGTTTTGTTTTATTCTATCTTTGCATTCGAAAATAAAAATACAACATTATGAAAATAGTTTTGGTAAATGGAAGTCCTCGCCTAAAAAAGAATACGGCGGCGATGTTGGAGAATTTTAAGAACGGTGTACAGAGTGTGTGTCCTGAAGTGGAAATAAAGGAAGTAAATCTCTATCGGTTGAACTATACCGGCTGTAGGAGCTGCTTTGCATGCAAGTTGAAAGGTAAAACTTACGGCAAGTCATGTGCTATAAAAGATGACTTGCACGATATTCTTGCCGACATGGCCGATGCTGACGGTATCGTGTTAGGTTCACCGATTTATTTCGGAGAGATAACCGGTCAACTTAAATCGTTTATCGAACGCATGATTTTTCCGTATTTCACCTACGAAGAAGGTTATCGGAGTGTTGCACCTAAGCGTCCGTTCGTTACCATGATTTACACGATGAACGTGACGGAAGAAATGTATAACGAACTGAACTACGATGCCGCATTGAGTAACATGGAGAAATTCATCGGTCTTACCTTTACCGCACCAAAACGTTTATGTGCCTTCAATACCTACCAGTTTGATCGTTATGACCGTTATGTTGTAGAATGTTTCTCTGAGAAAGATAAGGCAGAATATAAACGGACGCATTTTCAGGTGGATCTTCAGCATGCTTTCGATGAGGGCGTAAGCATGGCCGAACAACTGAGAAAGAGTAAATAGATAGAAGAAAGGATAACTTATGAAATTTACAAGTGGTATCAATCGCCCACCTTACGAAACGGCAGATGGTTATCTGCAAGTAACCGAGGGATGCTCGCACAACCATTGCTTGTTTTGTACCTACTTCAAGGATGTAAAATTCCGCAAATCTACAATAGAGGAGATTGAGGCGGACATCAAGGACATGCACAATTGGTTCAAAAATCCGAAGCGCATCTTCCTACAGGGTGCTGACGGTTATTCTGCCGACTACAATACACTGATGAGAACGGCCGAACTCTTGCACCAATACATGCCGTCTGTTGAGACTATCGGTGGTTATGCACGTATCGACAGTTTTTTCGACAAGACCGAAGAACAAATCCGAAACATGACCGCAGTGGGTTATTCTAATCCTTATATAGGCGTAGAATCTGGCGACGACGTCGTGCTGAAACGCATCAATAAGGGATATAATGCTGCCCAAGCACGAGAGGTTCTGGAGAAGATTGACAGAGGTGGCATGCCTTACGTAGTGAATTTTCTCAATGGAGCGGGTGGACACGACTACGGATTTACTAACGCTCATGCTACGGCGAAACTTTATGATGGACTGCATCCTACGATGGTAAATATGTCGATGCTCACCGTTGTGCCTGGTACACCATTATATAAGTTGATAAAACAAGGTAAATATGTGGAATCAACGGAGAAAGAGAAACTAGAAGAGGCAAAAGAATTTGTGCGCAGTCTGACTAATAAAACCATTTTCATGACCGAGCATGCATCTAATCTTTTCCACGTGGAGTGTCAGTTGCCTGATGAGAAGGAATCGTTAATGACATATATCCAACAAATTATTGATAAAAAGGACGAAAAGGAACTTCGTCATTATCGTGAATATATTACAAGGGCTTTTTAGACGAAAGGATAAAGAAAATGACTTACAATGGAACAATTTATCGTCCGCCGGTAGAAGCAGACACGTTGCTCCTGCCTGTAACGGAAGGATGCTCACACAACGCATGTAGATTTTGTAGCATGTATAAAGGTGTGCGATTCAGGATGCTTTCTCTGTCAGATATCGAGGATTATCTGAAGGAAGCAATATTTTACTATCAACGTGCAGGTTATCCGACTAAAAGGGTCTATCTCGTTGGTGCGGATCCTTTTGCACTTTCATTCGGAAGATTGAAACCGATAATTGAACTTATCAAGCGTTATATTCCCGAATGTGAGACAATAACCATGTATGCGGCTGTGAGAAACATTATGAGAAAGTCGTACGATGATTTGATACAGTTGCGCGATTTGGGCGTCAACGATTTATATGTCGGTATCGAAAGCGGTTTGGAGGATGTCTTGAAAAATCTCAACAAGGGCAACACTGTTGAACAGGCACGTGAGCAATGTTTGCGTCTCAACACTTGTGGCATAAACCACATGGACATGCTTATGCTTGGTGCCGGTGGCATGGGTAGAGGACGCGAGAGTGCATTGACGGCAGCTGATCTTTTGAATGAGACCAAGCCAAAGATGATACTCATTAACTCAATGTCGATATTTCCAGACACAGCTCTTTATACCGATGTAAAATCGGGTAAGTTTGTGCTAGCGGGAGAAAAGGAAATGCTTGAGGAAGAACGTCTGTTTATTGAACAACTAAACCTGCCTGAAACCTATTTTTGGGCAGCTCATGCACTTGATGCCGTAAGGTTTCAAGGATATTTGAAGGATGACAAACAGCAGATGCTCCGTCTACTTGATTACGCCATCAAGACGATGGACGAAGAGCGATTTGCCAAAGAGTTTCAACGGGAACGTAGGTCGATATAAAATAATAGGAAAGGAGAAGAAAATGAAAGATGTTTTTGATACGGTTGGACTAAGAAATCTACAACTAAAAAACCGTCTTGTGCGCTCTGCCACATGGGAGGCACTTGCTACACGCGATGGAAAAATCGATGAACAGACTTATCAGATATATCGCGAATTGGCTGATGGTGGAGTAGGGCTCATCATCACTGGTTTCACTAGTGTGGATACCGATGATGTCTATTTCGAAGGCATGATGCGTTTGGCCGATGATGATACCGTACCTCAATATCTCAAGTTGACCGACGAAATACATGCCCGTGGCGGAAAGATTATCACTCAACTGGCTTTGGGTGGATATTATTTACGCGAGGACGATAGACTTTATGAACGTCAGATCGACGATATGACAAAAGAGGATATTCAACGCGTAATCGAGATGTTCCGCCAAGTTGCTCTACGAGCCGAACGCGCTGGCTTTGATGGCGTACAGATTCATGTGGCTCATTTCTTCTTTCTGAGCCGCTTTGTCAGTCCACTTTTCAATCATCGCAATGATGAGTATGGTGGTACATCTGAGAGACGAGCACGGATTGTTATCGCCATAATAAAAGCTATTCGCGAAACCACTCCTCATTTACATATTAGTATGAAGATAAATGGTTCGGACTTTACACCTGGTGGTAATACACCTAAAGATGCCGTCCTTATGTCAGAACTTTATGCCGAGGCAGGAGCTGATTCCATTGAAATCAGTGGCAACGGCACTTCGGTTGGTAGCATCCATGCACACCGCAACGAAGCCTACTTTCTGCCAATCGCCGACGCTGTAGCACAAGCTACCGAAGTTCCTGTTATCCTCGTGGGCGGTCTGCGCTCCGTTGACACCATGAATACCATCTTGAACGAGACGAAAGTCCAGTTACTTTCTCTCTCGCGTCCATTGATTCGTGAACCGAATCTCCCAAACTTGTGGAAACAAGATACTGACTACATCCCCAAATGCGTGTCGTGCAATGGTTGTTATCACTCGGAAGGTCATCGATGCGTTTTCTCTAAACAGTACAAACAATTCTAATGAATTCTTTTACAGAATTCCGTTGATATCCATCTTTCATAGTCAAAATAGCACCTTTCATCTTTGTATTTCCGTTTTCCAAGGGTATTGCTTTGAGTCGTTCCTCACTATATATAACAGTGTCTGCGAGGATGCCTACCCAACGACCTGTACGTAGAAGATGTAGTAGGGCATAGACGTCGTTTATTTCTATCTGTGTTTGGACGTCGAAATCGTTATCGCGTATGTATTCATCGTATAATCTCCGTGCATTCATACCTTGCATCGGTACTGCGAGATTGTAGTTTGTCAACTGTTTAGGACTTACAGTTTTACATCGGGTAAGGGGATGATTGGTGGGTACTATGGCGCAGAGTTGACTGTCAAAAATTATTTGCTCATCGATGGTCGGGTCTTCAATAAGTAAGTTGAATGAAAGGGCGAGATCTATCTCGTGTTCGTGAAGCATTTCTAGAAGCTGATGAGCCTCGCGGTAGTATATAGAGAAACGTACATCGGGATACTGTCGATTGTATTTTGTCATTGCAGGAACTAAGGCGCATGTATCGCCCCAAGTGATACCGATACGCAATATGTCATGCTTTAGTCCAACCATGTCTTTAATCATTAGTTGTCCTTGCTTGGCATCAAATACCGTTTGTTTGGCGTAGGGTAGAAATGCTTTACCTTCCTCAGAAAGAAAGATGCGTTTACCCACACGCTCGAACAAGGGAATGCCCAGTTCGTTTTCTAATTGCTGTATTTGTTGCGATAGTGTACTCTGACTGATAAATAATGTCTTTGCGGCCTTGGTGAAGTTGAGCTGTTCTGCACTTTCAACGAAGTATCTAAGTTGTCTGAGTTCCATAATTTTAATCTTTAATCGGTTTTATCGATTGATTTTATCGAATTTTTCCCGATTGCAAATATACTAACTTATTCTCAAATGTAGTACCTTTGCATTATGAAAACAAGAAAAATAATATTAACGATGCTCATAACTATCTTTGTTGGTAGTACTTGGGCGCAAAAGGAAACGGTTATGAAGTACGGAAAAGTAAGTGTTGATGATTGCAAGGTCTTTTATCGTGAGGCCGGCGATAAGAGTAAACCAACGATTTTGCTATTGCATGGTTTTCCATCATCGAGCCATCAGTATCGTGAGTTGATGCCCGAACTAGCAGACGAATATCATGTGATTGCACCTGATATGCCTAGATTCGGTCAAACGGAGTCTCCTGACAGAGAACATTTCAATTTCACGTTTGAGCATCTTACGGACATTATAGATCATTTTACGGAACAGATGGGATTGAAGAAATTTGCCATGTACGTATTCGATTATGGTGCACCCGTTGGTTTCCGTATCGCAGTACGCCATCCTGAGCGTATCCTTGCTATCGTGTCGCAAAACGGTAATATCTATCAGGAGGGTCTTGGTAAGAAATGGGAGGCTCGTGCTGAATATTGGAAAAATCCTACGAAAGAGCTTCGCGAACAATATAAGAGTGCATTTGCATTGGAAACCATAATAGGGCAGTATACCGGCGGAACGGAACCAGGACTTGTCGGTCCTGATGGATATACGCTCGATTTTACTTATATGTCACGATCTGGTATGGACGAGATTCAAAGTGATTTGATTTTTGATTATCAAACTAATGTCGCCCTGTATCCTACGTTCCAGCAATATCTTCGCGATCATAAACCTGCGCTTATGGCAGTTTGGGGCGAGAACGATCCTTCGTTTATACCTGCTGGTGCCAAGGCATTCAAACGTGATTTGCCCGATGCAGAAATTCATTTTGTTAATTCTGGTCATTTTGCTCTCGAAACGCATCACTCAGAGATTGCTCGACTGATGAAGGATTTCCTGAAAAAACATGGAATCCAGTAAAACTCGACTCTACTGCGCTCTCCATGCTAGCAGACGGTACGGGTATGCACACAATGTTCGTGAGAGAAATCGTTAGAACTTGGATAAAAGAGTAGGAATTTAATACGTAACCATACACTATTTTACAATCGAATGCCGTAAAAGTGGTAAAAGAATCTGTAAAACTGGTATTGCGGAATAAGATGAAAGGTTGTATCTTTGCAACTGAAAATATAAACAAAAATAGTTATGGTAAATTTCGATTATCAAACTCCTACTAGATTGATTTTTGGTAAGGATGTAGTAAAGAAAAAATTGGTTTCTGTGATGAAACCGATGGGTAAAAAGGTATTGTTGGCATACGGCGGTGGAAGCGTTAAACGCATAGGACTTTATGATTTGGTGAAAGAACTGCTTGCTGATTTCGACATCTACGAGCTTTCTGGTATTGAGCCTAATCCAAAATATGATCCAAGCGTCATCGATGGTGTTCGCATCTGCAAGGAACAAAACGTGGATGTTATATTGGCTGTGGGCGGCGGTTCTGTTCTTGACTGCTGCAAGGCAATTGCTGCAGGTGCATGTTATGACGGCGATCCCTGGGATCTCATCTCTTATAAGGTGAAAGCTAAGGCTGCTCTTCCTGTTGTTGATATCATCACACTTGCTGCGACGGGAAGCGAATACGATTGTGGTGGAGTGATCTCGCGTACGGAAACAAACGACAAAATCGGCTATATGGATGACCTGCTCTATCCAGTCTGTTCTTTCATGGATCCTACATATACGTTTACTGTTCCTGCCAAGCACACTGCAGCAGGCGTGGCAGATGCTATCAACCACGTGATGGAACAGTACTTCTGCGACCGTCCTAACGATATTGCCGATGGCTATTGTGAAACGCTGATAAAGGTGTTGATGAAGAATGCTCCGATAGCTATCAAAGACCCCAACAACTATGATGCAAGAGCGGAATTGATGTATGCTTGTACCTTTGGATGCAACGGTATTTTGGCACTAGGTACTGGTGGAAGTGGTTGGCCGATGCACATGATAGAACATGCACTCTCTGCCTATTATGACATCACCCATGGTGAAGGACTTGCCATTATCACACCTCGTTGGATGCGACACATTTTGAGTGACAAGACTATTGATCGTTTCGTGAAGTTCGGTACTAATATTTATGGTATCTCGCCTTCGCTTCCAGCAAAGGAAATTGCAGAGCAGACCATTCAAAAGACTTACGATTTCTTCAAGTCATTGGGTATGCCTATGACCCTTGGAGAAGTAGGCATAGATGATAAACGTGTAGATGAAATGGCTCATCACGTGGCAGTCAACGAAGGATTAGACAAAGACCCGTTTGTGTCATTGAGTGAGAAAGATATCGCAGACATCATTACTGCATCGCTTTAAAATTCTTACTTGGAGAAAAATTAACCAAGAGGCAATAAAAGAGCAACGAAACAGTGGAGCCATAGAGTTTTCTTCTATGGTCCACTGTAATCTAAGAAGTAAAATCATTGCTTTATGAAGAAAAGATTAATGAATAAAAATTTGTTGATGATTGCCGTTGTGTTGGGCACAGTCTTCGGTTTAAATGCACAGAATAATATGAAAAAGAAAGAGATTAAACAGACAGCAGGACGTGATGTTCTGGGCATATTCGCGCCAGAGTTCGCACACCTTAATGACGACATCCTCTTCGGAGAAGTTTGGAACCGACAAGATGAACTATCACTCCATGACCGTAGTCTCGTGACCGTACTTTCCCTTATGGCACAGGGATTGACTGACTCCTCTTTGCAATACCATTTGCAATCAGCGAAGGCCAACGGAGTGACACGTCAGGAAATCAGTGAGATAATTACTCATGCCGCTTTCTATTGCGGTTGGCCGAAAGCATGGGCTGTGTTCCGCATGGCAAAGGACGTGTGGGGAGATAAACTCCAGACGCGAGAAGAGTTTGAGAAATCCACCGATTATCCAATTGGCAATCCTAACGATGTATACGCAAAATACTTCATCGGACAAAGCTATACGTCACCAATGGATGCGGAGAATGGTGGACCAGTAAACGTGACATTTGAACCAGGATGCCGTAATAATTGGCATGTGCATCACGATGCAGTGCAGGTGCTGATATGCGTGGCTGGCCGTGGTTGGTATCAGGAGTGGGGCAAGGAACCTGTAGTGATGACACCCGGCAAAGTGATAGCAATACCTAAAGAGACAAAGCACTGGCATGGAGCTGCGAAAGACTCTTGGTTCCAGCATCTAACTTATCACACCAATGTAGGGGCGAATGCTTCCAACGAATGGTTAGAGCCCGTTACGGACGAAGTCTATGGCAAATTGAAATGATAAAAAAATCTATTTTTATCTCTTTTCTTGCCGATGTCGGCAAGAAAGTGTATCTTTGCAGCAGAAAGTGTGCAAATATTATGCCGTGAACTAGTAGAGATATGGAATTTCTATCAGTAAAAGCATACGCTGAGGTTAATGGCGTTGCAGAACGAACGGTACGCAATTATTGCGCCGAGGGCAAGATACCAGGAGCGTTTCTTGTAGGACGCACTTGGAGTATTCCTGCCGATGCTGTGTTGCCAGAGCGCAATAATGCTCGTAAGCCAAAGAATGCTGTTCTTCAGGCTTTGCGCGAACAGAAAGAGATGCGCATGAAGGGTGGTATCTATCATCGCACGCAGATAGACCTTACCTACAATTCCAATTATATTGAAGGAAGTAGACTGACTCATGAGCAGACTCGCTATATCTTCGAGACTAATACCATTGGAATTTCAGAAGAGGGTATACGTGTGGATGACGTTATTGAGACGGTAAATCATTTTCGTTGCATCGATATGATTATAGACCATGCCACAGATAAACTTTCTGAAGGATTTATAAAGAATTTACATCGTGCACTAAAACAAGGTACATCAGATAGTCGCAGAGACTGGTTCCGTGTGGGCGATTATAAGAAACTTCCCAATGAAGTGGGAGGCATCGAGACCTGTCCGCCTGAGGAGGTGCATAAACAGATGAAGACTTTGATCTCTGAGTATAACAAGAAGAAACGACACGAACTTGAAGACATCGTCGACTTCCACCAGCGTTTTGAGACAATCCATCCGTTCCAAGACGGAAACGGTAGAGTGGGGAGGCTCGTGATGTTTAAGGAGTGCTTGGCATCAGATATAGTGCCTTTTATTATTACTGACGATCTAAAGATGTTCTATTATCGTGGACTGCATAATTGGCCAAAGATAAAAGGTTTTCTTATGGATACTTGTCTCACGGCTCAAGACAACTACAAAGCACTACTGGATTATTTTAAAATCAAATATCGTGTTTAGTTGAATCCGCCGGAAATGATTTGTATATAAGTAAGTTAATATACGTTAAAGTCTTTATCTGCTANTTATAGTAACATTCACAATACAAACTTTTTGGTAACTGTAAAACGAAAAAGTGCCTTCTTGACAAAGGCATTTTTTCGTTTTAACTTTGCACCCAGAAACAGAAATTTAGTAATTACAATTTAAAAAGTAAAAACAATGAAAAAGTTTATTTTGACATTAGCGACTATTTTTAGTCTAGGTTTCAANGCACAAGCTGCGGGTGAAGTTAAAACTACAGAGTTGAATGGTTTTAAGTTGCACACTTACTATTCTAATGATGTTATGGNAGACGCAAGTTACATCGTAGAAGGTAAAGANGGTNTNGTTACTCTTGAGTCTCCTCTNTTTAAAGATGGAGCATCTGANTTCGATGCTTACATNAAGAAATTGAATAANCCTGTCGTAGCTCGCATCGCAGACTATCATATCGGTGCAACAGGTAANAACGATNTTATTGTAGCAAAGGGTATGTCAAAGGAGATTGATGAGGGTGCATACTCAAAGATGATAGATGGTTTCAAGAAAAATTTTGGAGATGCGATGATACTTCCAGCGGGTAAGAAGATTGAACAGGATTTCGATAAGAACATAACATTAGCCGGTGTGACATTCCGTTTTGAACATGGTCCTTCAACAGACTTTCCTGCTGCGAGCATAATTATCGGAGGACAGGTGTATCTTACTCACTGGGTACCCGCCAAAGCACACATGAATGCTCTGCAGATTTCCTCTCCTGCTGTTTTCGATGCAGAGATTGCAGAATCAAAGGAAGCTCTGAATAGTGGTTGTAAGGTCTTCGCAGGTAGTCATGGTGGTTGTGCTACAGCAGATGACATGAAATTTAAACTTCATTATTTGGAAACATTGAAGAAGGCATACGAAACAAACAAAACAGCGGATTCTTTCGTCGCAGCCGTTAAAAAGGCTTTCCCTGGACTTGCAGGAGAAGACGGACTAAGTGCAATAGCAACCAATCTTTACAAGTAAAAACGTGTATAGAGTGTTACTCTGAAAGAAGTTGACTTAACTAAGAGTCAACTTCTTTTAGCATAAGACANTATTACACTATCTTTAATCCGACTATGGAGAGGGTGAGTGTGGAGATGAAGAAAATACGCCAGAAGTTGACTGGGTCGTGAAAGAAAAGTATTCCGATAAGAACGGCTCCCATTGCACCGATTCCTGTAAATACGGTATATGCAGTACCGACAGGGATTGTGTGCGTGGCTTTGATAAGTAGGGGCATACTTGCCATAAAGAGGAGCGCAAATCCCACAATCCATAGGGCATAACTGCTTCCTGAAGCATCTTTTAGTTTACCGAGGCAGAATGTGAATCCTATTTCACAACATCCAGCCAATAAAAGACAAATCCAATTAATCATAACTTTTTTGCGAATTCTTCCATGTTCACAAAGGTACATAAATTATTCTTTATGAACAATTGTTTTAGATAAAAGTTAATTTGTAAACTCTTTTATTGTAAATTTGTCTTATTTAATTTTATATGAAAAAGGCAAAGGTCACGTGTCCTCTGCCTTTTTTAATGTACGGTATTACATCGTGTATGACTGCGCTATAATATTATCTTTTATCAGGAATACCAAAATTTTTCCACTCTTCCTGTGGGTAGTATCCTTTTACTATTTTTTTCTGTGTTTGATAATTCTCTTTACATTCAAGGAGGATACTATTCATGTTCCTCACTTTCTCAGCCAAAGTCTTTCTGATGGAATCGCATTCCTCATTAGCTTTCTTTAAAATTACGAGGTCTTGCGACATCTTCTCCAATTGAGCCATAGTAACACCTTTGTCTTTCAGTTTCTCGATGTTTTTCTTGTAGTTTTCAATTAGTTCTTTACTCTTTGAAATCTGTAAATCGATCGTTTTTGCCATATTTCTTATAGTTTCTTATATTGTTAATAAATTACGATATTGTATATTTATATATACTTGTTAGAGAGACTTTTAACGAATATCACTTCTTGTCTTTCTTGCACAAAATTAGCAAAAAAAAATGGCAATATTTACCTCNATGAGCTTTCTTTTTAAGGAATATTAACTGTTATTTGCCACCTTGCGCCAAAATTCGAAGAAAATATGGAAAGAAATACTCTCATGATGCACGAGTCCGACCATACAACGAAGTCCTCACCCGTCTGTTCCAAGGGATTGACGATTGGCGATATGGAAGTTCCAAAATTGTATCTTGTGTCACTTTGACCGAGATGGGTTTGAAATATTTATAGGCTTGTTAATTCGGGATTCTCTAAATATCCATACAGGCGCTTCACCTCGCTCGGTTTCTCTGTGTCGAGCATT
>Ga0065708_1006507_pt1 | contig 46621 bp, 43 predicted proteins | sample Hoacrofraction12_2_FD_59095 | JGI IMG/M metagenome (GOLD analysis project Ga0065708, IMG submission 59095) | Hoatzin crop microbial communities from Cojedes, Venezuela, sample from fiber fraction 12 v1 | ecosystem: Host-associated > Birds > Digestive system > Esophagus > Crop | place: Venezuela... | reverse complement strand
CTTCCCGCTGCTAGGGCGTGTTAGGGACTTACACCCGTTAGAACGAACCCATGCTGGGCGAACATTAAAAAAAAGAGGGTTTTAAGACCCTCTTTTTTTAATTATTTACGCTACCTCCTACTATATCCAATAATTCATTTGTGATTGACTGTTGNCTGCTCTTATTAAACTGTAAGTTCANATCACGTAACAGTTCATCGGCATTATCTGTAGCNGTCTGCATAGCTACCATTCTAGCAGCATGTTCACTTGCCACACTATCCAATACAGCTGTATATATCATAAGGTGCGATAGCTTGGGTATCAACGTATCTAAAAGGCTATCGATGTCAGGTTCCACAATAAAATTGTCATGATATGGCTTTACCTCATCCTGTTGAGCAGAAGAATTATTACTTGTACCATGCTTTTTCTAGATATTCCTGAGATTCCTTTGTCGCAACAATATTTGTCAAATCACGTTCTTTATCCTCATTTAGTTCTGAAGATACATCTATTGGCAACAGAGTCTTTCTTGTGAGAATCTGACTTCCTGCACTTTTAAAATGGTTATACAACATCTCCACCTTGTCTATCTCATCTTTTATAAACATGCGATTCAAGGTGGCAGCAATATCTATACACTGCTGAACATTCGGTTTGTCAACCAAATCCTGAAAGTCACCTGCAGAAGTATAGCCTAACTTTTCTACAGCCTCAGCAACCTTACGTCCAATAGGATATACGATAATATTCTCCTTTCCCAAATAATCGTATTCCTCAAGCACGGTCTTCATCCTTCGGATAATATTGGCATTAAAAGCTCCGCAAAGTGATGAATTGGAAGATATTACGATAAGTCCATATTTCTTAACAGGACGTTCTATTTCAAAAACTGTCTGTGCCCCAGCTTCTGCTGCAAGAAATGACTTAAGAATATGCTCCAGCATATTTTCGTATGGGAGCATATTCTCTATCATCATCTGTGCATGACGCAATTTCGATGATGCCACCATCTTCATCGCACTCGTAATCTTACGAGTACTATTAACAGAAGCAATACGGTTTTTTATTTCCTTTAATGATGGCATATTATTCAAGATTTATACTGACCAGCGATATCTTCCATTACGGATTCTATCACTTTTGTTTCATCTTCGTCAATTTTACCTGATCCTAAAACATCCAAAGTGTCCTTATGCGTGGTACGCATCTTCTCTAAGAAAGTATCTTGACATTCACGCACCTTGTNAACAGGAACATCACGCATCAACCCATGAACGCCACAATACAATATGGCAATCTGTTCTCCAACAGGCATAGGACTATACTGTGGTTGAATAAGCAACTGNTTATTCTTTCTACCTCTGTCAAGAGTCATTGCCGTTACGGCATCCATATCTGAAGAGAACTTACTGAAAGATTCCAATTCACGATATTGTGCNTGGTCTATTTTCAGAGTTCCAGCAACTTTCTTCATACTCTTAATCTGAGCAGAACCACCGACACGACTCACTGAGATACCTACATTTATNGCAGGACGGAAACCTTGGTTNAACAAATTACTCTCCAGATANATCTGACCATCGGTAATTGAAATAACGTTTGTCGGAATATACGCTGATACGTCACCGGCCTGTGTCTCAATGATAGGCAATGCCGTGAGAGAGCCTCCACCTTTAACATGTCCTTTCATACANTCNGGGAGNTCNTTCATCTGTTCCGCNATCTCTTGNTGNTCATTTATACGCGCTGCACGTTCCAATAGACGACTATGAAGATAGAAGACGTCACCGGGATATGCTTCACGACCTGAAGGACGACGCAAAATCAGGGATACCTCACGATAGGCTACAGCCTGTTTCGAAAGGTCATCATACACAACAAGGGCTGACATTCCCCTATCTCGGAAATATTCTCCTATTGCAGCACCTGCAAAAGGTGCGTAATACTGCATTGCAGCAGGATCCGCAGCTGTAGCCGACACTATAATGGTGTATGGCATTGCACCGTGTTCTTTCAGTGTACTCACCAAAGCAGCCACTGTAGATGCCTTCTGNCCTATAGCCACATATATACAATAAACAGGTTTCCCTGCATCATAGAAACTTTTTTGGTTGATGATAGTATCTACAGCTATCGCTGTCTTTCCCGTCTGTCGGTCACCGATAATAAGTTCTCGTTGTCCACGACCTATAGGTATCATCGCATCTACGGATTTTAATCCCGTTTGCAACGGTTCCTTTACTGGNTGGCGATATATCACACCTGGTGCNTTTCTATCNAGAGGCATCTCAAAAGAATCGGTGAGGTCTATATCCCCTTTACCATCAATGGCCTGACCCAATGGGTTTATGACACGTCCTAACATATTGTCATTAACNTTGATAGACGCAATACGCTTNGTACGTTTAACAACCATGCCNTCTTTGATACCNGATGTCGGACCTAAAAGCACGCATCCAACATTGTCTTCCTCTAAGTTCATCACAATNGCCATAGTGCCATTCTCGAACTCCAGCAATTCATTAGCCTCAGCGTTACGAAGTCCGTAAATACGTGCCACNCCATCACTAACCTGTAACACCGTACCAACCTCATCAAACTTCGCATTACTACTCAGACCTTGCAACTGCTGCAAGAGAACCTCTGATACTTCGCTTGGTTTTATTTTATCTGACATTGTTTTTCTCCTTTAAATTATGAGAGTTACTCATTACTTCTTTAGACTTGTTAATATGGAATTCANTTGTGATTTTACAGAACAATCAAGTCTGTACGTATCGTACTCTAAAATAAAACCACCAATAATATCAGGATTCACCTCTGATACGAATTCCACTGTTCCGTTAGTTTTCTTCTCAACCATCTGCCGCATTTTCTCNTTTGTAGAGTCTTTTACTGCAACAGCNGTGATNAGTCTTCCNCGAATAACGTTCTTGTGTTGTCTATAAAGAGTAACGTATGAATTTGCCATGAACTGCACCATGCTCTCCCTACCCTCTTGAACTATCAGTTTCATAAACCCTTCACTAAGNGGAGCATGATTATCTCCCATAGCACTGGAGAGTAGTTTTACTTTTGTATCCTTATCAAGCATGGGATTATCTATAGCCTGGCGCAGGTCGGGTATNTCAACATAGCTCTTGCTAAACAGAAGCATGTCGTCATACACCTGATCTTCTATCTTACTATTCAGAGCGCTTTTTAGTAAAGCTCTGGCATAGCGTACTGATATAACACCAATATCCATATTACTCCTTATTTAGACTGAACATCATCCAGCATTCGGTCGATATAATCCATCTGTGCCTCATCCGTAGACAGTTTCTCCCGAAGGATTTTCTCTGCCACCTCAACGCTTAATGCAGCCACTTGCTTACGAATATCNCTTATNGCTTGAGATTTTTCTGAGGCTATTTCTGCACGAGCGTCAGCCAAAAGACGAGCACCCTCGTCTCGAGCTTTCTCCTGTGCCTTTTCAACTATAGCATCACGAGTATCAGTCGCTTCCTTTAATATCTGTGACTGCTTTGCCCGTGCCTCTTGNAAGATGGATTCCGCCTCTTCTTGAAGGTGTGCNAATCTNTCATTNGCCTCTTGAGCATTCTTNAGGGAGTCATCTATGAACTTCTTTCTCTCATTCACCATGTTAACGATGACGGGAAAGCCAAATTTCCATAGAAGACCTAACACCACAAGGAATGTCAAGGTCATCCAGAATAGCAAACCGGTGCTCGGAATCAATAAATCCATGTCTACCTTTTTCTGTTTTTAATAATCAGATACACAAGAATGCTATGACTGCAGCAAACAGGGCAACACCCTCGATAAGGGCAGCCGCAACAATCATATTTGTAAACAACTTACTCATTACTTCTGGTTGACGAGCCATAGCGTCCATTGCCTGACCGCCAATACGACCAATACCTATACCTGCTCCAATAGCAGCTAAACCTGCGCCTACTGCGGCTCCCAACTTTGCAATACCTTCGATTGCTAATAACATTGAAATCATAATACTTCGTTTTAATTATTAATAATTTTATATTTATTCTGCTTCTGGTTCTGCTTTTGCNAAACCTATAAATGTTGCTGAAAGCATGGTAAATACCATCGCCTGGATGAAACATACCAAACATTCCAAACACATCATGAATATACTCATTATAACACTCAGTGTCGTCATACCCAGGAATATTGCCATCGCCTTACCTGCAACNAGGAAAATAATACACGTTATAGCCAATGCTATCGCATGACCTGCCATCATATTGGCAAAGAGACGGATCATCAAGGCAAACGGTTTTGTAAAAATACCCACGAACTCTATCACTGGTATCAAAGGAAAAGCTTTCAATGCCAATGGCACATCCGGCCAAAAGATATCCTTCCAATAATGCTTATTTCCACTAAACTGCGTAACAATAAATGTACATAATGCCAGAAAGAACGTTACGGCGATATTTCCGGTAACATTACCTCCTCCTGGAGGGAATGGCATAAGTCCCATAACATTACAGATGAAAATAAAGAAGAAACAAGTCAGAAGATATGGAACATATTTTTCATATCCCTTACCTACTCCTGGTTTTATTATATCATCTACAACATACATAACCAACATCTCCACAAACCCAACAAATCCTTTTGGTGCGGCATCTGATGGTTTACGATGTTTATACCACCTGGCAGCCAGTAAAATACATAGCAACAGTATCGCTACATCTATGAACATCACCATCACTGTCTTTGTTATGGATATATCAAATGGCACCGTTTCACCGTTTGATGATAGTTCAACTATCTTGCCGGCATTATCTCCTTTCGTGGCAATGGCCAAATTAAAAGGTCCCTTACGGTATCCCTGTTCATCAGCCNTCTCCTCGAAACGAGAGCTACAAAAAACATGGAAACCTGTAGAACTCTTTACTATTATTGGCAGATGTATTACCAACGGCTGATCTTTCGANAGGTTGGTGATATGCCAGTCATAAGAATCCTTGATATGCTCCAAAACCACATCCTTGATACTCTCTTCCGCCCTCGTAGGCAAAACAGAGAATGTAAGGATGAGCAAAAGCATAAAATATTTTAACCGATATAATTTCATATCTAATGTTTTATTATCAACGAGACGACCATCATCACTGCATACATAACCATCACTATAGCTGCGTATAATTTGGTAGATTCAGGAGTGCTAAACAACGAATATATTATTATCAGCAANAGCACTGCCGCTACCCTTATTGCTGCCGACACATAATAGAACGTTGGAATCGACTTTGGAGAATTCCTCTTCACTACATCGTAACCACGAACCCATAATGTGCCAAGGATGGAGAATACGATCAATGCGACGGTTACTGCAACTGTTTCTCTATACATACAGAAACCATATTNTTCTGTACTTCTGCAAAACCGCCTAAGACGGCCAGCGTCACAGNGCCTTCTGTGGTCGTGTATTCTACTACCCCCTCCTGTAAGGAAGATATTATAGGTGCATGGTTCTCAAGTATCTCAAAGTTACCATTTTTACCCGGAACCTTAACNCTCAANACCTCACCNTCAAACTCTACCTTTTCTGGAGACACTATTCTTAATTTCAACATAACTCACTATCTAAAGTTTCATCATGCACCCTTAGCCAATTCGAGGAGTTTCTTTCCTTTCTCAATGGCATCATCTATCGTTCCTACGTTAAAGAATGCCTGTTCTGGAAGATCATCCAGTTCGCCATCGATAATCATATTAAATCCTCGTATCGTTTCCTCGATAGGAACCATCACGCCCTTTAATCCTGTGAACTGCTCAGCCACAGCAAATGGTTGAGACAAGAAACGCTGTACTCTACGCGCACGGTTCACGGTCAACCTATCATCATCTGACAATTCATCCATACCAAGAATAGCAATAATATCCTGCAGCTCCTGATAACGCTGTAATATCTCCTTTACTCTCTGAGCGCAGTCGTAATGATCCTTACCTACGATAAGTGGATCAAGTATTCTAGACGTACTGCCTAACGGATCTACAGCTGGATAAATACCAAGCTCTGCAATTTTTCTGGACAATTCCGTCGTAGCATCAAGATGGGCGAANGTNGTAGCTGGAGCNGGGTCNGTAAGGTCATCTGCAGGCACATATACNGCCTGTACCGAAGTGATACTACCTTTCTTCGTAGAAGTAATACGCTCCTGCATCGTTCCCATCTCACTGGCAAGCGTAGGCTGATAACCCACAGCCGAAGGCATACGACCTAACAAGGCTGAAACCTCTGATCCTGCCTGAGTAAAACGGAATATGTTATCGATAAAGAACATTATATCCGTTGCCTCACCATCTTTACCTCCGTGATCACGGAATTCCTCAGCAACGGTAAGACCACTGAGAGCGACAGAAGCACGTGCACCAGGCGGCTCATTCATCTGACCATAGACGAGAGTGGCCTGCGATTTCTTCAGTTCCTCAGGATCTACAAGAGATAGATCCCATTTGCCTTCTTCCATGGCTTTCTTAAACTTGTCGCCATAACGTATAACGCCAGACTCTATCATATCTCGGATAAGATCGTTACCCTCACGTGTTCGTTCACCCACACCGGCAAAAACAGAATAACCATTATGTCCCTTCGCAATATTATTGATAAGTTCCATAATAAGCACGGTCTTACCTACTCCGGCACCGCCAAACAAACCAATCTTACCACCCTTCATGTATGGTTCCAGGAGATCTATCACCTTTATACCNGTAGCTAACATCTCCTTGTGGGTTGAAAGATCCTCAAACTTCGGCGGTTCACGATGTATAGGATAAGCACCGTCCATATTCAGTGGACTCATACCGTCTATAGGTTCACCTATAACGTTCATCATCCTACCCTTTATCTGTTCTCCTGCAGGCATAATGATNGGAGACCCTGTTGTCAGTACCTCCATNCCACGCTGTAAACCGTCGGTATTGTCCATAGCCACCGTTCNAACAGTATCCTCACCGATATGCTGTTGCACCTCGATGATAAGAGTACGTCCATCACCACGGTCTATTTTCAACGCCTCATGTATCTTCGGAAGAACTTTTTCAGGATCCTGTCCTTGTGTATCNAAATACACGTCCACAACAGGTCCGATAATCTGAGAAATGTGTCCTTTTATCATAATACAATATTAAATACTTAATTCATTTAAAACTTCTATCAAACTAGGGTCCAAAGGTTTATCACTCCTTATGGCTTCAGAGAAAGGAACGTATACAATATCATTATTCCTTATACCAATCATAACATTACGTTGTCCCTGTTTCAAAGCCTGTATAGCTCCTACTCCTGTACGACTAGCCAAGATACGATCGTGTGCTGTAGGACGACCTCCGCGTTGCAGATGTCCTAGTATTGANACACGCACATCAAATTCNGGAAACTCGTTTCTTACACGCTCTGCATAATACATAGCACCGCATTTAGGACTCTCACTGACTATAACNATNCANCTCTTCTTGGATTTTCTGATACCACGTGACATAAANTCNGCCAACTGGTCTACATCTGTTGAATCTTCNGGAATAATCGCGGCTTCGGCACCACATGCAATAGCAGAGTTCTGTGCCAAGAAACCAGCATCNCGTCCCATCACCTCAACAAAGAATATACGTTCATGACTCTGTGCAGTATCACGAATACGGTCAACACATTCCAATATCGTATTCATCGTTGTGTCATAACCTATCGTAGAGTCTGTTCCATACAAATCATTATCNATAGTTCCAGGTAGTCCGACAACAGGGAAATCATATTCTGCTGCAAAATCTCTTGCACCNGTCAAACTGCCATTACCACCAATCACAACCAAGGCGTCTATCTCCTCTTTCTGTATTGTCTCAAATGCTTTGGCCTTACCCTCGGGTGTCATAAATTCCTTAGAACGAGCCGTCTTGAGAATCGTTCCACCTTGCATGATGATACCACTGACATTCTCTGTGGTAAAATCCTCAACTTCATCGTTGATAAGACCATCATAACCACGATATATACCCTTTATTTTAAAGCCGTTACATATTCCGGCTCGAGTAACNGCNCTTATCGCNGCATTCATACCCGGAGCATCACCTCCNGANGTAAGGATTCCAATNGTTTTAATCTTACCCATATCTTTCTCTTTAGTTATATTATTTCCATTTGTATGTACAAAGCAGCGTAACCCAAGAGNCCTCCAATAAGCACCTTTACGCCAAACTTCANNAAATAGCTTGCACCGCTTAATCTCTCCATAACTGCAAAAGCNGTGCCAGACATNCTACCTGCNGTAAGTATAGTACCGCCGATAGCTGTNGTATANGCTATCACNTTCCAATAATTACCATTCTGCATGAAATTCTCGGTATATAGTGGCATAACAGACTGAGAAACATCAAATGCATCNGTAACGGGATAGAGCCAGAAGAAATTCATTGCCGTTGCNAANGTGTCCAACACAGTACTTATAAGTCCTGCGACGATACCAAGNACCCATATATTNTGGATATTCAATTCGCACCATGTTGCAAAATCTTCTAATGCACCCGACTCTTTCAGTACTCCTACTGATAATATGATACCTATCACAAACAGCATCAATTTGATTGTTCCATGNTGAAGAATAATNGGTTCTCTACGNTGAACCATCATATCTGAATGAATAAGTTTTCTGTTNACAACCTCATTGACNATCCANAGTATTGACAACACGCATAAAGCTCCTAANAANGGGCTNAANTTNGTTATATTGTGGAANGTAGGNATAAACCATAGTCCGCCAATACCTACAACCAGCATCATTATTCTTTGCCAATAATTCAAATTCGTATCATCACCTCTATACGGCATGACAACCCACTGCACATCCANACGCTCTGGAAGTNTNCTGGAAAGCATTGCCAATGGCACTGCCCATGCAATAAGTAGTGGCAATAGNAGCGATAAAGAAAAATTCGTGGCTGTCACGGCACCCATATTCCAAAGNACCAAACCTTCAGGATTACCTATCACGGTCAATGCGCCACCAATATTTGCGCTGAGAACGATNGCGAAACCATATATTACCCTCTGACGATGACTGTTTATCAGTTGATGCATCATAACTAACATCATCATCGTTGTAGTGAGGTTATCCAAATTCGCTGAAATAAGGAACGTTACTGCAGAGAGCATCCATAACAATTTTACACTGCTACGAGTCCTTAACCATTTGACCAGGAAATCGAAACAGCCNTTATTGTTCAAAATCTCCACAATAGTCATTGTAGCCAATAAAAAGAGTACCACCTCTGCGGCTCTTCCTACGTACATCAAAAAGATGTTATCAGCAATATAATGTTTTACGGCAACACTTGTGGGCGAATCACCATCTAAAAATTCATGATAGTGATAAGAATGCTCACTCATGACAAAATCGGTACCATAGCATACATAGATTATCCATCCCAAGGTACCAACGAACATCGCCGCAGCAGCCCTGTTTATATTGGAAATATTACTCGTTGCAACCAGTAAATAACCAAATATAACTATAGCAACTATTGCTAAGGTCATTTTTTAAGTCTTATAAATTNCACGGAAAAGCCAGATGTAATCAGTCTTTTTCCACACAACACATCGGCAAAGATAGTAATTTTATTTTATAATAAAAACTTTTTCCACCTTTTTATTTTTCCTTTTAACTGAAATTTAATGCANCAGTGATAAATTGACAACATTATGAAACATATTGCACATTTTTTTGTAATTTTGCAAGCCGAAAAACAAACAGCATGGATACTAAAGAGATAAAGATAAAGGAATACAACTATAATTTGCCTGATGAAAAGATAGCAAAGTATCCTTTAAAACAGCGNGATCACTCTAANNTGTTGATNTACAANCANGGAGAGATNTCTGAANATCATTTTTATAACATAAAAGATTTNCTCCCTAAGCCTTCGTTGATGATATTCAACAATACAAAGGTTATTCAGGCTCGTCTACATTTCAAAAAGGAAACAGGGGCTTTAATAGAGGTCTTTCTTTTAGAACCTTTTGTTCCTGCAGACTATGAACAGATGTTTCAACAAACAGGAGAATGTTCATGGTTGTGCATGATCGGAAATCTCAAAAAATGGAAAGATGGTACACTCAAGAGATCTTTCCGTATCAAAAACGAGGATATTGAATTAACNGCGACNAGACGNTNNGCTCATGGNACTTCACATATCGTTGACTTTACATGGAANGGNAACNTNAANTTNGCAGAATTACTGGAAAATATTGGAGAACTGCCTATTCCTCCTTATCTCAACAGGGCGACAGAGGAAAGCGATAAGACAACGTATCAAACGGTATACTCCAAGATAAAAGGTAGTGTCGCCGCTCCTACGGCCGGACTCCACTTTACGGAAAATGTTCTCAAAGACATTGATAATGTCGGAATAACAAGAGATGAAGTAACTCTTCATGTCGGGGCGGGTACATTTAAACCCGTAAAAAGTGAAAATATCGGAGAACATGAGATGCATACGGAATACATAAGCGTAAACCGTAAGACGATAGAGAATCTCATTCGATTTAATGCATCAGCAATCGCCGTTGGTACCACGAGCGTAAGAACCTTAGAAAGTCTTTATTATATGGGACTATATCTTGAGACTCATCCGAATGCAGATGAACATGAGCTGCATGTAGAACAATGGGTTCCATATATCAGTGATGCGTCGATATCGGCTGTTAAAGCACTTAAGAATATACTACACTGGTTGGATAGTAATAAGATGGATGTTCTGCATAGCAGTACGCAAATAATCATTGCCCCTGGATATAAATACAAGATCGTAAAGGTCTTAGTAACAAATTTCCACCAACCACAAAGTACCCTACTCCTCCTTGTCAGCGCTTTTCTCAACGGTGATTGGAGAAAAGTATACGATTACGCTTTGGAGCATGATTTTCGTTTCCTCAGTTACGGAGATTCCTGTCTTTTAAATCCATGACAGGATTCCTGCCCTTACGAATATGTATACGTATGTAAGTAGGAATATCGATACTATCGTATACGTTGGATAATGTCCTTCGGATATATTATAATGTTTCATCCTTGATTCATATACGTTATACGCCACAAGAGCGGATACGCATCCCCAAATCAGACCACATATAACATCTCCTGGATAGTGAACACCCAAATATAGTCGAGAATAGGCATTCAACAAGCTCCATAGTACCATAAAAAACGTTAGCACTCGATTACGCATCAGTAGACTTACGAATACAGCTATTCCCATTGTATTTGCGGAATGTGCCGAGAAAAAGCTAAAGTCCCCGTTTCCTATCACATCACCAACAACCTTTATGCTATCTCTCACCGATGGGTCATGCGTTGGACGTAATCTGCCTACAAGAGGCTTAACCAATACATCTGCGACACCTTCGGTAAGTAGGAAACAAAGAACATAGCATAATAAAATTACTATAATATGACGCTTACTACTACCGCCCTTTATAATACAATACAAAATAGCGATATACACTGGTATCCAGGTATAAGCAGTAGTAATACTATATATCACGTTATCGCAAAAGACAGACTCACTTCCGTTAAACCACAAAAGTAACTGTTTATCAAAATCCAATAAACTTGTCATATTATCTCAAGGTCTTTAACACGCATCCAACCTTGTTTACCATCTGCTATACGCACCTCCATCCATTCCTTCATTCCTTTATCTACGATATCCACGCGTGTACCCTCGTGAAGAACAAAAACATCAGTACCCGTCTCTGAAGGCGTACTTTTCAATGTTACCGATGGTGACATAACTATTGCCCCCGTTCTGTTCTCCAATCTAGACTTTTGATTATATGCAAAGACATTTGAAAGAAGGAAGAGCAAAAGCATCATCAAACCTCCGAAGAAGCCTGCCTTACGAAGCCATATCCTATCAGAGAAAAGGTATAATAGCGCTAACAAGAGTGCTATCACAAGACTCGTTATTGCAACACGTGCCCAACCATCTACGCTGGCAATATTTATTATCGATCTATACCACGTAACAAAGATCAGCTCGCTCTCAGGCTGTATCTTATCAATAGTCTTAGAACGTGCCATCTGTAGATTAAATCTTATATCCTGATCACCAGGTGAAAGAAGCAGGGCTCTCTCGTAATTTAATATTGCCATAGGGATATTATCTATACGGTAATAGGCATTGCCTAAATTGTATAAGATATCACCGTTCTGCTTCTCTTTCAGCAGAGATTCGTAAATCTTTATCGCCTCTTGATAGTTTTCCTTGGCGTATGCGCTATCACCTTCAGCCTTCGTTACAGCCATGACATTCTGTGACGAAACAGACATCAGGATAATCAACAATATCGTTGCTACAGAACCTTTCTTCTTAGAACGTCTGCCCAACTGATTGTCTATATTACTGATAGCGTCCATTGCCTTCGAGAAAACTTTTTCCATATCACCTCCATCTTCACCTGGTGCATATCTCTGATATTCACATTCATTGATAGCATCCACAAAAGTATCTATATTCTGTTGGTCAACAGCTTTTTCTTGCAACTTCTCTACAATATTGTCCTTAGACAAAGATGTGGTCGGCATATTAAGTTTATCGCCCACATAGCCCCAAAGTGTTCTCAACACCTCATCGTAGAACTCATTTCTACGGTTCTGAAGCATCATCTTACTTGCTACTCTCAGTCGCTTTGTTGCCACCTTATTGGCCTTCTTGCCCTTTTTCTTTGTTATATTGGCATTTTCAATGGCACGTTTGCGGAATATAACAAACAAAACGATGAAAGCGAGAACTAACGAACCTAATATCAGATTATAACGCGTACTACCAAACAAGAAGTCTGAAGTATCTGTTCCCGACGATTCTCCCTGCTTTATGTATCGTATATCTTTATTTAAAAGTTTTACGTCTTCACTGCCATAACTGGTGACTGCACTACCGCTTCCACCCTTTCCTTTGTTTACCTTCAGTTCAAAACTCTGTGTACGTAGCGTCTTATAACTCTTTGAAGAGGTATCAAAATAGGTAAACTCTACCGATGGTATTGTAAAAGTACCCTGATGACGAGGCACAGCCAAGAAATCGTATATCATGTTACCTTCCACACCACGCGTAGACAGTTTTGTCTTATCTGTCACCTTAGCGTCGTATGTATCAAAATCTGCAGGGAACTTGATTACAGGCTGCTTCATCAACTTCATATTTCCTGTACCGCTCACAACCACTCTCACTGTAACAGGGTCATTGGCATTCACCTCACTCTTATCAAGTTGCGCGGAGATATTCAACTGTCCTACTGCTCCAGAGAAATTGGCTGGTTTTGACGGTAGAGGAAGAACTTCTACGGTTAATCCCGGTGCCTTTACTGCTTTCTGTACCTCTACATAACCAGATCCGCCATTAAAGAATGCTTCAAAAGGATCGACATAACGGTTCTGCTGCATTACCGTTCCATTGAACGTGATAGAAGGTATCTCCAATTTTCCCGTCATCTGAGGATACATGACATATTGGCTCCATGTCACACAACGATACTGTTTTCCGTTATAATTCTCAGTATGTAATGTTTTCTGCCTTGGCAACTGAATCTCTTGAGTATGGAAACCTTTTAAATCAGGCATCTTACCCTCCATCTGTGTCAAATCCACCAATGTATAGACCTTATATGTCAACAATATCGGTTCTTGTTCATATACACGGGTTTTATTTGCCTGTACCTTGATAAACAGATCGCTTGAAGAAATGGCACTTCCCGCCTGTCTCATCTGATGTTGTCCTTGTTGTCTGCCAGACCGCTGTTGACCGCCAGAGTTCTGTTGCCTTTGTGCCTGTGGCACAGAACCCACAACCTTAACAGACACTGTCTTCGAACTAATCTTGTTACCATTAGCTAACACCGAAGCAGAAGGCAACGAATACGTACCCTCCTTCTCTATCAATATTATGTATGTATAGGTTATACTTGACGATGAAGACATGTGACCGTTTACCATTTGGAAGCTGGACTGTCGGGAAGTACTTGGACCCATTAAAATCTCCACATCGTCAGGAAACTTACCTACCTTGAAATCAGATGCATCTTTTGTGTTTACGGTATATGATAATCGAAATTGTTCACCAGCCTCAACTCTAGTTGGAGCCGATATTGTAAGTGACTGTGCCGCAGCATATAACGACACAAAGATAAAATAAAATAATATGTAGAATTTCTTCATACGCATCACCAATTTTTCTCATACTGACGTTTTGAACCCGAGCGTTGAGCTTCCTTCAACTTACGTTGGGTATTCTTTTCCTGTTGCTCAGCAGCTTGCAACAACTGCTCCGCATTCTCCTTACTCATCTGATTCTGAGGAGTTTGTTGCTGATCTTTCTGATTTTGTTTATCGTTATTCTTATCTTGTTGATCTTTATTTTGATCTTGCTTATCCTTGTTCTGATCCTGTTTGTTCTTATCCTTGTCCTGCTTATTTTTATCCTTATTCTTATCCTGACCGCCGCCACCGCCGCCATTCTTCTGTTGATTCTTCAACTGATGTTTGCAAAGTACATAGTTGTATCTTGTCTCATCATCGTTTGGATTATTTCTCAAAGCTTCTGCATAAGCCGACACTGCCTCCTGATACATCTGTCTTGTTTGGAATATCACTCCCATATTATGAAATGACTTAGCCAGACGTGTCTTATTCTTCTCGATCTTTGAAGTTTGTTGATATTGCACCAAAGCCGCAGAATCTTTCTTCTGAGCCAATAACGCATTTCCTAAGTTGTATACAGCCTGCGGATTCTTTGGATTTTTCTCCACGGCCTTACGATACAAGACTTCAGCTTCCGCATATTTCCCTTGTCTAAACAAACGATTCCCCTGTGTTATAAATTGCCTGTCCGTCTGCGCTTGCATAGACATCGTTGTCATCAACAGAATAAATACAGATACAGTCTTCTTTCTCTTAAACAAACTTATGTTACGCAGCATAGGATTCTTTCTATCGTATATACATATCTCCAATACCAACAATATGAGAGCGATAATGGCAAAAGCCTGAAACTGTTCATCGAACTCACTGTAAACAGTAGTATTTATCTCTTTCTTCGACAGTTTATCCAACTCTCCGTCCAACTGTTTCTGAGCGGTATTGGAGTTATCCACGTGAATATATGCACCATTACCTGCCGAAGCAATTTGTTTACACATATCCTCATTCAATGCGGAAACGACCGTCTCACCCAAACGATCTTTCATGTATCCACCATTTCCGTCGGGAACAGGAGAACCGGAGGGAGAACCGACTCCCAACATATATACGCGCATTCCTTTCTTACGTACCTCTTCAGCCATCTCTACAGCCTTGCCTTCGTGGTCCTCACCATCGGTAATAACGATTATAGCCTTTCCTACGCCTTCATCTTTTGTAAAGCTCTGTGAAGCGATGTTCAAAGCCTCTGCAATATTTGTACCCTGGTTATTTATCATTGAAGGTGAAATATTCTGCAGAAACATCTTGGCAGAAACATAATCAGATGTTATAGGCAACTGAATAAAAGCGTCACCGGCAAAAACGATAAGACCGATTTTGTCATTAGTAAAATGGTCGACCAAGTTCTCTACAAGCATTTTGCTTCTGGAGAGACGGGATGGTGTAACATCCTCTGCCATCATCGAATTACTGACATCCAAACATATTATGGCCTCTATACCAGTACGTTTCTCATTGGTAATCTTGGAACCGAACTGCGGACGAGCCAGTACTATGACAAGTGAAACAAATGCACAAAGTAATAATATAAATTTCACCAGAGGTCTAAATTTAGAAACATCCGGCATCAACTGTTTCATCAATTGTGGGTCTCCAAACTTACGTATCCTCTTCGTACGCCGTCTGGAAGACAGATAGCGAAATACCATCAATACCGGTATTATCAGTAAAAGATATAAGAATATAGGACTTTCAAATCTAAACATCGTATTTCTTTTTAAACCACTATGGGATACGTCTTAATATGGTATTCCTTAATAATATCTCCAACAAGAGCAATAATACTGCAGCCAAAGCAAAAGGTTGGTATGCCTCATACTTACGGCTGAACTGCTTAACATTAAGTTTTGTCTTTTCCAGTTTATCTATACTGTTGTATATCTCACGTAACTGAGAATTACTTGTTGCCCTATTAAAAACACCGTCCGTTGTCTTTGCTATCGACGATAGTGTCTCTGTATCTATCTGAACAGGTATATTTATGTACTGTATTCTACCACCGACAGGCATAGGATACGGAGCCGTTTTATTTGTGCCGACAGCAATGGTATACACTCTGATACCAAAACTCTTAGCTATCTCTGCGGCAGTCATAGGTGATATATCTCCCATATTATTGGAACCGTCGGTAAGTAATATTACCACTTTACTCTTCGCCTTGCTCTCTCTCAAACGACTTACAGAATTCGCCAGTCCCATACCTATGGCTGTACCATCCTCGATAAGTCCACGTTGTGCTATATCCGTACGTACATTATGCAATAAATTGAGTAATGTCGCATGATCTGTTGTCATAGGACACTGAGTAAACGCTTCACCTGCAAAGATTGTCAGTCCGATGTTGTCATCCGGTCTACTCACAATAAATTCCGCTGCTACCTTCTTCGCCGCCTCAAGACGATTAGGTTTCAAGTCCTCTGCAAGCATACTGGTAGACACGTCTATCGCCAGCATGATGTCTATACCCTCAACGTTTTGTTTTTTCCACGAAGTATGGGTCTGAGGACGTGCCAACACACATACTATCATTACAAAAGTAACCAGTCGCAAGATGAAAGGAAGATGAATAAGACGTATTCTCCAACTCTTACCCGCATAACGATAAGCATTGGTGTCACTCATCTGAAGTGTCGGTTCCTTCTTCCTACGATATAATAAGTACCATAGTATGTATGGTATTAACAATAGTAGTAGAAAAAAATATTCTTTATTGGCAAATTCCATTTTTTCTCTTTTACTCCTCCAATGGCTTTTACAACATGTATAGACTATAAATTATATATGCCACTATAGCCACTGCTGATATTATCAATACCGCCAATGCTGATTTCAGAAGTATTCGTGATTTTCTATTCTTCTGTTCCTCAACCGTCATCGTNGGTTTCTGTTCTTCCTCNTTAGGCATCTCGTCTATCTTGGTNGAGTTAATGAATTCAATAGCATTCACCAGATTCATGTCATTTTCATTTATCAACGTCGAATGCTTGGCAAATTTCACTAANTCAGCCGTGGTAAACAATTCCTGTAACTCATTTATCATCGTTTGGTCACCTCTGCTACGCAGATTTTCCATAATCTCTGCAGAAGTCATCTCCATAGCAGAAAAACCGAAACGTTCTTCTATATATTTTCTAAGTGTATCTGTAAGACGGGTATAATACTCCTTCGGATTCTCCTGNNATACAAGTTTATCTGCTTTTATCACCTCTATCTCCTTCATCGCCTTCTGATGTGGCAACAAACGACGNATCATACGCATCTTCAACTTAATCGGTTTATGTCCACGCAAAACTAGTACGACATAATAGCCTNCNCAACAGATAATTATAAGAAGTAAGCTCAACCAAAAGATGAGGCTAACGTCACTCCATTGGAATGGGTTGTCCTGTACATCTTTTGCAGGAAAGAATTTCTCTGTATGCAGTGTGTCAACATCTATGGTTACCACTTTTANGGCTGCAGATTGTGACTTATATTCCTTTCCATCCACCTTAACGGCGATAGCTGGTATCTGATAAAGATTTTCATCAAACGAGGTAAGGGTATACCTCCNAAGCACCCTTATCATGTCATGATCCAGTTCTGTAGTATCTGCTGNCGACTGTTCGAGAACCTCCACNCCAGGAACNATCTGTTCTGCCCTCTTATATTCCGGCATCTGTAGTCTTTGGTTTTTACCCATCGTTACAGACAGGTTCATCTTTGTCTGTTGTCCAACCACAATCTGTATCGAATCAACAGACAGTTCAACACCCACATTCTGTGCCACCGCACTGAGTGACACAAAGAATAGCAATAGTATGGAATATATCTTATTCAATGCTTATCTACATTTTTTTAATTACCTCGCATAGCAAACAGTTGCATCAGCGCACGTACATAATCCTCATTGGTTGCTATNGACACATTNTCNACTCTCGAACGGTTAAACGTATCCGAGAGTTTTCGCTGTCTACTACGGAAATACTGNTCATGAGTATTCCTGAAACTACGACTCGAGGTGTCTATATACATCTCATGTCCCGTCTCTGCATCCTTAACTCTTATAATACCGACATCAGGTAATGTCTTAGCNCGTTGGTCATAAACCTGTATAGCTACGACATCATTCTTTTTGTTACATATAGTAAGAGCATTTAAGAAATCGCCATCGTTGTAAAAGTCTGACAAGATGAAGGCTGTACAACGTCTCTTCATCATATTTGANAGATACTCTATAGCCATTTTTACATCNGTCTTCCGACTCTTAGGATGGAAATCTATCAGTTCTCGTATTATATANAGAATATGCTTTCTACCTTTTTTAGGAGGTATATANTTCTCTATACGGTCGCTAAAGAATATCACTCCTATCTTGTCATTATTCTGAATAGCGCTGAATGCTAAGGTTGCAGCTATCTCCGTCACCATATCCTTTTTAAACTGCGTCTGTGTACCGAAGTCTAAGGATCCGCTGACATCAATTAGAAGCATCACCGTCANTTCGCGCTCTTCCTCGAAAACTTTAACGTATGGTCTGTGAAAACGTGCCGTAACATTCCAGTCGATATCTCTCACATCATCTCCGAACTGATACTCACGCACCTCACTGAATGCCATTCCACGACCCTTGAAAGCAGAATGGTATTGACCGGCAAAGATATTACTACTCAGTCCACGAGTCTTTATCTCTATCTTGCGGACCTTCTTGAGTATATCGGAAGTATCCATTATGGCACTTCAACTTTGTTTATTATCTTACTAACAATCTCCTCACTTGAGATATTGTTAGCCTCNGCCTCGTATGTAAGTCCTATTCTGTGTCTCATCACGTCATGAGCTACAGCTCTAACATCTTCAGGAACAACATATCCACGACGTTTTATAAAAGCGTATGCTCTTGCCGCTTTAGCCAAATTGATACTTGCACGAGGACTNCCNCCGAAATCNATCAGCGGTTTGAGTTCNTGNAGTCCATANCGATCAGGATAGCGAGAAGCAAAAACGATGTCTGCTATATACTGTTCTATCTTCTCGTCNATGTANACNTCTCTTACCACTTCCCTTGCTTTTAATATCTCATCNGCTGTGGTAACAGGTTTTACCTGAGGCAGTCCTTCACGTATATTTTCTCTGATGATAAGTTTCTCTTCCTCTATTGTAGGGTATGAGATTATNACTTTCAACATAAAACGGTCTACCTGTGCTTCNGGAAGAGGNTATGTTCCCTCTTGTTCTATTGGGTTCTGCGTTGCCATNACAAGGAATGGGTTAGGCAGTTTAAATGTTTCACTACCAATGGTAACCTGNTTNTCCTGCATTGCCTCCAGTAAAGCACTCTGTACTTTCGCNGGAGCACGGTTTATTTCATCNGCAAGCACGAAGTTTGCGAATACAGGACCTTTCTTTACGTTGAAATTCTCATCCTTCTGAGAATATATCATTGTTCCTATAACGTCGGCNGGCAATAAGTCTGGCGTAAACTGNATACGACTGTACTGAGAGTCAATAAGTTGCGACAACGTTTTTATCGCTAAGGTCTTTGCCAAACCAGGCACACCTTCCAACAATATATGTCCGTCACTGAATAGNCCTATAAGAAGAGACTCTACCAAATGTTTCTGACCTACTATTACTTGGTCCATACCCGTAACAAGATTCTGTATGAACCCACTCTGTTGTTCTATCCGTATATTTAGTTCTCGGATGTCAATAGCTTCTGCCATTTTTACTGTATTTTTGATTAAATCAGTTGCAAAAGTAGCATATTATTTGGAAAAAGTAATAAATATGTACTCTAAATAATATTAAAAATCATTGATTATTGAAAATTCTAATCACATGTAAAAAAAAAAGACTAATTTTGTATTTATGAACACTTTTGGATTAAGTATACTGCTGCCTTCCTATAACAATAAATGCCTTGAGCTGGTAAAGGTTTTGCAAAGGCAGTGCAACGAAATATCTGATCTCAAATACGAGGTCATTGTTGTGGATGACGGAAGTAACGATGAAAATATTATCGCCTGCAACAAGGCTATCTCTGATATCGACAACTGTAAGTACATACAGCGTGATGAAAATACGGGAAGAGCTGTGGTACGCAATTTCTTGGTTAGTCAGGCTTCATACCAATACGTGCTTTTCATTGATAGCGACATGATGGTAGAGACCGGTGATTTTATACAGAAATACATAGACTCCATATCGGCGTCTGGTAATGATGTTGTTATAAACGGAGGCGTTGCTATAGGGAAGGACGTGAAACCGATGCGTTCAAATCTCAGATACCTATACGAAAAAAATGCTTTATCACAACATACGAGTAAGAAACGACAGGAAAACGAATATATGGATTTTCATACTGCCAACTTTCTTACATCCAAGGATATAATGATAAAGTATCCCTTCAATGAGGATTTCAAGAAATACGGTTTTGAAGACGTGTTATTAGGTAAGACTCTTAAAAATGGAGGTATACACATCATACACATCGACAATCCTGTATTCTTTACAGAGGATTTTGAAAGTAACGGTAACTTTATTGAGAAGACGGAAACTTCCTTGCAGACGCTTCACGAGTTTTCTTACGAATTAAAAGGGTATTCTCGTATCGATTCCTTCGTCGATAAACTGAAAAAAGCACATCTTTTAGCGATTACCAAGATAGCTGGAATAATAGCATTACCTATCATAAAGAAAAATCTGACAAGCGATAAACCTGTCAGATCTCTCTTTAATATTTATAAAGTGCTATATTACGCCTCTTTAAAGTAATCCCATCTTTCCTACGAAGTAAAGGAGTATGTAACCAAGTGTCAGTCCTATAACACCCGTAGTAAATCCAGCCTTGAACATCTCTTTCTGTTGTACAAGTCCTGTACTATGCGCAATAGCATTTGGCGGTGTTGATATAGGCAGACACATCGCTGTAGATGCGGCTATGGCTATACCCATTAACACTGTTGCCATACCGCCTATCGGTTCCAGGGCATCACCCATACCTCTACATACTGTAGCCAAGATTGGTACCAACAACGCGGCAGTAGCCGTGTTAGAGATAAAGTTAGACAACAGATAACAGATAAGTCCTGAAGCAACCATTATCAATAGTGGAGACCATTCTCCAAATGGTATGGATTCTATTGCGGCATCAGCCAAACCAGAAGCGTTCATACCATAACCGAGAGCAAAGCCACCGGCTACCATCCAGATAACACTCCAGTTAATCTCCTGTAGGTCGCGTGCCGAGATGATACCTGTCATAGAGAAGACAGCAAAAGGTATCAGTGCCACTGTATTTGCGTTAACGCCTGTATATTTATCCAATATCCACAATAGTACCGTAACCAGGAATGTTACCTCTACGACCGTTGTACGCCAATTGGGTTTTACATGACCTTCTATCTCCAATTTGATCTCCTTCGCCGAAAATGGGAAAAATTTCACCAATATAACCCATGCGATAATAAGCATCAATACGGTATACGGGAACATAAACATCATCCAGTCACCAAAACCGATACCAAGATTCAAACCATCTGGATCATTTAAGAATTTCAGTGCGATAGCATTTGGCGGTGTACCGATAGGTGTTCCCATACCACCGAGGTTGGCTGCGAGAGGTATTGACAAGGTCAATGCCACCCTACCCTTACCCTCAGGAGGAAGGTGCTTAAACACAGGCGTTAGGAAGGTCAACATCATCGCTGCCGTCGCTGTGTTGCTGACAAACATTGAGAAAAATCCTGTTATAAGGATAAATCCCAACAGCACCATCTCTGCACGAGTACCAAACGGTTTCAGTAATGCACGAGCCACGATAACATCCAGTCCAGATTTCGTTGCGGCAATAGCAAGGATGAAACCACCGATAAACAGCATTATCACAGGATCTGCAAAAGATGCCATAATATTCTTATATGGTAACAGCGTTCCATATTCGCCATCTGTACCTTGGAATATGCCAAAAGCACTCGTGGATACCGTAAGCAACATCACTACTATTATGACTACAGACGTTGCCCACGATGGTATCGCCTCTGTCAACCACATAAACGTTGCAAAGACGAAAAGAGCAATGATACGTTGCTGCACTACCGTCAAAGATGCTATTCCAAACACCTCTGTTGGTAAATTCCATACAATTATTGTCAGTATCGCTCCTATAAAGATCTCTAAAAAGCGTTTCTTGTCAAAAGCGCCTGACAAGCCTGTTGATTCTTGATTTGCCATATTTCTTATTAACCTCCAAAGTTATCATACTTAATNGACTCGGGTTCTACGCCTAGAGAATCGAGCATTTTCACTACTGCTGCAGACATAGGACCAGGACCACACATGTAATATTCTATATCTTCTGGATTTTCAACATCCTTNAGATANGTATCATACATCACCTGATGAACGAATCCTGCTGTATACTTAACACCTTTCTCATCTGCAATAGGATCAGGACGGTCCAACGCCAGATGGAAATGGAAATTAGAGAATTCTTTCTCCAGTTCCAAGAAATCTTCCAAATAGAATACTTCAGACAACGAACGTCCACCATAGAAATAATGCATCTCNCTGTTTCTACAATTCAATGTCTTTGTCATGTGCATTATCTGTGCACGTAGTGGAGCCATACCGGCACCACCGCCGACCCAAATCATCTCTTTGTTAGAATCAAAATTAGGATGGAAATCACCATAAGGACCACTCATCGTAACTTTATCACCTGGTTTAAGACTAAAGATATACGAAGATGCTATACCTGTTGGTACATCCTGGAANCCAACCTGTGGACGAGGTTTAAATGGTGTTGANGCAATACGAACGGTCAACATTATTCTATCTCCCTCTGCNGGATAGTTGGCCATAGAATATGCCCTTACCGTAGGTTCTGGATTATGAGCCTTCAACGAAAGGATATTATATTTCTCCCAAGCACCGATATACTCGCCGATCTGCTCTTTTGGGAAATCCTTGTCATAATCAATGGTATCGTATGCAGGAATATTAATCTGTGCGTATGAACCGGGCAAGAAGTCCATGTGTTCACCCTCAGGCAATGCTACCACGAATTCTGTGATGAAAGAGCTGACATTATGGTTACTGATAACAGTACACTCCCACTCTTTCACACCAAGAACACTCTCCGGTATCTTTATAGAGAGATCACCTTTNACCTTACACTGACATCCTAATCTCCAATGNTCTTTTATCTCTTTTCTAGTGAAATGCGGTTTCTCCGAGTCAAGGATTTCGCCGCCNCCTTCNAGTACCTGACAACGGCACTGTCCACANCTACCCTTTCCACCGCAGGCAGANCCGAGATATACGCCGTTCTGTCCCAATGTCGAAAGCAGAGAAGCACCCTGTTCTACAGACAAGGTCTTATCACCATTTATAGTTATGGTCACATTTCCCGAAGGAGAGAGATACTTCTTTGCCACAAGTAGAATTGCGACAAGAAGCAATATAATAATGAGGAAAACTCCTATACTTAAAAATATAAATGTTGTCATAATTCAATCCTCCTTTGTTTAGAACTGTAATCCAGAGAAGCACATGAAAGCCATGGCCATCAATCCTACTACTATAAATGTTATACCAGCACCCTTAAGAGGTTCCGGAACATCCGAATACTGCATCTTTTCTCTGATAGCACCCAACAATACTATAGCCAGTGTCCAACCGATACCGCTTCCTACGCCGTATGATATGGCATCCCATACNCTACCNATGTACTGACTGTTGGTAGGATCNAGATTTATACGCTGTTGCATAAACAGAGAAGCTCCCATGATAGCACAGTTTACAGCTATCAAAGGAAGGAAGATACCCAGTGCCGCATACAACGAAGGACTATATTTCTCNACTACCATCTCCACGAGTTGTACTATACCCGCGATGACGGCGATGAAGAGAATAAAACTCAAGTATGACAAATCAACACCCTCNACGAGACAATCNGGTCCNANCACNTATACTTGTAACAGATAGTTTACAGGAACCGTNATCAGTAACACGAAAGTCACCGCAANACCTAGTCCAAACGAGGTCTTCACATTCTTGGATACAGCAAGATATGANCACATACCCAAGAAGAATGCGAAAATCATATTATCGACAAATATCGATCTAAAAAACAATGTTATTATATGTTCCATTTTTTCTTACTTTTCTATTTTTTCTCCTTGTAAATATATGCACGATGTACCCAAATAATACATCCNACCATTATCAGCGCCATTGCTGGCATCGTCATCATACCGTTATTCATATATCCTGCATCGTAAACAGACTGAGGGATCACCTGGAATCCTAATAGTGAACCTCTACCGAATAACTCACGAACGAAACCTACAATTACCAGAATCAAGGCATATCCCAANCCNTTGCCTATACCATCGAGGAACGAAGGCCATGGNCTGTTCATCATGGCAAAAGCCTCAAGACGTCCCATAAGNATACAGTTGGTTATGATAAGACCGACNTATACAGACAACTGTACACTCACGTCGTATGCGAAAGCTTTGAGTATCTCACTTACTATAGTTACCAGGGCTGCAACNACCACCAACTGCACGATAATACGTATTCTGTTAGGAATGGTNTTACGTATCAGCGATATGATAACATTAGAAAAAGCAGTGATAACAGTAACTGCCAAACCCATAACAATCGCAGGTCTTAACTGTGATGTCACAGCCAAAGCAGAACAGATTCCTAATATCTGTACTAATATAGGGTTATCACCGTTCAGAGGGTTTAATAAGGCCTCTTTATTGTATTTCGATAATAAATTACTCATTTCAGTACCTCCTCAAAATCTTTTAAACCTTTATGTAACATATTGGTAACACCATCAGAAGTCAATGTAGCACCNGTCACTGCATCTACCTGAGTAGTAGGGTCATCAACCTTCTTGCAGACGCTCAGTGCCACGTCGTTACTACCATCNTTAAAAATCTTCTTTCCCTGGAATTGCTCCTGCCATGCCTGGTTGTCTTTTATCTCAGCNCCCAGACCAGCCGTNTCACTGGCGTGATTGAAATACGCGCCATACACGGTGTTCTTGTCATCATCAACAGAAATAAATCCCGATATCGGACCCCAGAGTCCCATACCATTCAGAGGGAAGACATATTTCTTACTTCCATTTACATCACAGACATAATAGACCTTGTCACCACATTTTTCTGTAGAGCGAACTGTCTTTTCATACATCTGTTCAGCTTCCTGACCATCGATACCTCTAATATTCAGGGAAGCCAAAATCTGCTTCTTCTCGTCTAACGCTACGTTTGCGTCCTGCTTAGTCTTAAGACTCGTAGAGACGAAAGCTAAGAGGAAAGCAACTATAACTACTAANACNGCAGAGTATATTATCGTATAAGAATTAGAATTCGTATTCATCTCTTTATTCTATTTTGACGTTTAGATATATTACGCTGTACCACGCACCAGTCGATAAGCGGAGCAGCAACATTCATCAANAGTATAGCAAGCATCATACCNTCTGGATAGCCAGGGTTCATAACCCTGATAACTACCGCCATAAAACCTATCAGGAAACCGTATATCCATTTTCCTGTCTCTGTACGCGCTGCTGTTACNGGNTCTGTAGCCATAAAGACAGCACCGAAACAGAAACCNCCCAAGATAAGGTGTTCCCACCAAGGAATAGCCGTCATACCAAGACTAGAGAATAAAGCGGCCATGATACCGCCTCCTAAGAACACGCTCAACATGATTTTCCATGATGCTATACCTGTAATAACAAGCAGTAGACCGCCCAAGGCGATAGCGATAACACTCGTCTCACCGACACTACCGGGTATAAAACCGTAAATCATGTCACACACACTGTAATCCTGTGGTATCAGTCCTTGACCTATCTGTCCTAAAGGTGTAGCCTTTGTAAAACCGTCTGCCAAATCATTTCCAAGACCNANNATACTATCNTGTGCCACCCATACATTGTCACCGCTCATCTTTGTAGGATAAGCAAAGAACAGAAAGGCACGTGCGGTAAGAGCCACATTGACGATATTCATTCCTGTTCCACCGAAAATCTCCTTACCGAAGATAACGGCGAAAGCAATAGCTATTACCATCATCCACATAGGACATCCGATAGGAAGAATAAGAGGTACCAAGATACCCGTAACGAGATAACCTTCCTGTATCTCCTCACCTTTCCACTGAGCCCATGCNAACTCTATACCTAATCCAACNATATAACTTACTATAATTTTAGGCAGTAATGCTAAAAAGCCATATCCGAATATCTCCCAAAAAGANGCCGAAGATAACGTNCCTGCNGCTAAATAATTCTGATAACCGATATTATACATACCGAACAACATCGCCGGCATCAATGCTATAACNACGAGACTCATTATTCTCTTTGAGTCAATGGCATCATGTATACTTACGCCCGATTTGGAAGTTGTATTCGGAACATAAAGAAAAGATTCAAAGCCTTCGTATATACTCTTGAAAGCGTGAAGTTTACCTTCTTTCTCAAAGTTAGGACGTATCCTATTTAAATAGTTTCTTAGTGCTTTCATTACTCATTCTCCTTTCTTAACATGTTTAATCCTTCTCGAACAATTCTCTGTAGTTCCAATTTGGATGAGTCAATAAATTCAGCAACAGCGAAATCCTCTGGAGAGACCTCATAGATACCGAGTTGCTCCATNTTGTCAATATCCTGTGCNATGATAGCTTTAATAAGATATTCTCCATAGATATCCATCGGNAGTACTTTATCGTACTCTCCACTCATTATAATATGTCGTTCGCCACCTTTCACACGTGCATCGAGAGAATAAGATTTCTTTCCCATCAACCATGAAAAATAACTGTGGTGACAAGAATAGGTNTTAAAACGGGGCATNATCCATCCCAGCATTTCATCGTTGTNATCACCTTCNGGTATCACCGTTACCTCACTGCTATGGGCTCCCAAGAAACCGTTCATGCAAGAGACAGTACCTGTAAGAGGATTACCGCTTATAACACGTATATGCTCTGTCGTCTTCAGATTACCCTCAAGGATCGTCTTCAGTTGTTGTCCGACGATGACTTCAGTATATGCAGGTGTCTGTACTTCACTACCTGCCACGGCTATTGTCCTACGTAAATCGACCTTACCCGTATTAAATAGACGTCCGATAAAGATCACTGTCGTAGGATCCACGGTCCAAACGANCTCACCTTTGTTTACGGGAGAGATATGATTTACCTGAACGCCGACNTTTCCGGCAGGACATTTTCCGTCGAAGGCAACGACCTCAACATCTTTNACNGATGCTATTTGTNNTGACATCTGATNANCNCTGATNCCTAAGTATGTCTTCGCCATTTTAGCTAAAGCTGAAAGACCAGTTTGAAAATTCNTTTCATCGCCTTTCAACTCATAGTCAAAATCACAAGACAAAGGCATGTCTCTAAATGCCGACACAAAGATTGCCTTTGGTTCAGAATCAGGTTGAGTAGATATAGCATACGGCAACTGATTGATAAAACCGAACAAGCCGGCTCCAAGCAACAAGTCTTTAACCTGTTGTCCTGTCATNTTTGACACATCATGTGTACCAAAATCAACATACTCCTGCTGTTCATCTGCNTCCAGAACAATTTCCAGGACGCGTCTTCTATCGCCTCGCACGATATCTTTTACCGTACCGCTTACGGGCGATGCAAATTTCACTGACGGGAAATGTTTATTCTCCATCAATGGTTCTCCGGCTTTAACTTTGTCGCCGGGATGTACTAACACACGAGGTGTCATCCCTTCAAAACTTGAAGGTTGTAAAGCGAAGAGCGTTCCGCGCTTCACTTCAACCTTGTTCTTTGAAGCTTCGCCATCCAGGTTTATGTTCAAGCCCTTACGTAACTTGATAATTTTCACCATTGTTATTGTAGTTATTAAATCTCAGTCTTATACAGATTCCTTAGGACAGAAAAAGTCAAATGCACATTCCGTACAATGCGGTTTTCTCGCAGTACAGACNTATCTGCCATGAAGAAGAAACCAATGATGTGCCTTTGGCAAGATCTCCGATTGGATATTCTTCACCAGCGTCATCTCTACTTTCGTNGGAGTATTGTCTGTCTTTTTCACCAGTCCTAATCTATGTGACACACGAAACACGTGCGTATCTACGGGCATCCGTCCTTGTCCAAAGTATACCGCAAGTACCACATTGGCCGTTTTNCGTCCTACCCCCGGGAGGGTCACCAAGGAATCGAAATCATCTGGTACCTCACCATTGAAATCNTTCACCAGTTTTCTGGCCATCATTACAAGATGTTCGGATTTGGAATTAGGATACGACACGCTGTGGATATATTCGAGTATATCTNCGGGNTCAGCCTTTGCCATAGAAAAAGAATCGGGGTAACGCCGGAACAATTCCGGTGTTACCTCGTTTATCCTTTTATCCGTACATTGAGCGCTCAAGATTACGGCACATACCAGCTGAAATGCGTTACCAAACATCAGTTGTGGTCCTGCATTCGGCTGCGTGCGCTGAAAATAATCTAATATCCATTTATAGCGCTCCTGCCTCGTCATATTTACTTTTTCTTCTCGTCTTTTGCTGTCTCGGCNTCAGCTTTCTTTGCGTCTGCCTTACCCTTACTAGGTTTATATGCCTTATTAAGACCTGTTATTATCTGTTCTGTGATATCGTATGCCTTATCTGCGAAAAGGATATTATCACCGGCCTTACTTATGATAAGTGTATATTTCTTGTCTTTATTNTATGCAGCAAGGAAATGCTGAAGAGAATCACGCAGTGCTGTATTAAATTTCTCCTGTTCATTAGCGAACTCTGTTGACAGACGCTGTTGCAGATTCTGAAGATCCTGCTGTTTACGCTGCAGATTAGCCTGGATACCCTCAGCCTGTTCACGAGTATAGGCATTCTGTTGCAGTTTCTGTTGGAAGTTAGCTACAGCATTCTGCAACTCCTGTCCCTTTTGAGTAAGGGTATTCTCGATATTCTGTCCTTTTTTCTGAAGTATGGCTGTATAATCCTTACTGAACTGATATTGAGTCATCAAAGAATCTACTTCAACATAAGCTATTTTAAACTCTGAAGGCTGTTCACTTGCCGTTACCGGTTTCTCATCCATCTTAGGATTCTGCTTGTTACAACCCGTCAGAAGCAATGCGACAGACAACGCTGCACAATAATAAAAATTTTTCTTCATCACTATATAATATTAAATTAATTCTCTTATAAAATCACAGATGCTTGGTACTTCATCTTCAATGACATCTCATCATTACTTATGTTCTGCGGAATCTTGAGCGACATAACAATCTATGCCCTGTCTTCTCAACCCCTCATTATCGTGTATATGTTGCGATGAAAATCTGCCATTTTTTTTCAATATCACTTTCACACAGAGCAGCGATACTGATATAGCAATAATTAACATCGTAAGGAGAAATACTTTGAACATTTTTTTGTACCTTTGCAGTCTAAAATAATTTGCTTGCAAAGTTAGGAGAAAAAATCGAAAAAGAAAAGGAAAAACCAATAAAATTACATAAAAATGAATAATATAGAATTAAAGCCTAAAGGCGTTTTTGAAGAGTTTGCGAAAATAAATGCAATACCTCGTCCATCAAAACATGAAGAAAAAATGATTGATTACCTCGTCAACTTCGGAAAAGAGCATGGATTAGATACACATAAGGATGAGGTCGGCAACGTAATAATAAGAAAAGGAGCAACCCCTGGATACGAGAACTTAGAAACGGTGATACTACAGTGCCACATGGATATGGTATGTGACAAGCTCGTAGATGTAGACATCGATTTCTTTAATGACCCTATTCAGACATACGTAGACGGTGAATGGCTTAAAGCTAAAGGTACTACGTTGGGAGCTGACGACGGTATCGGTGATGCTATGTGTCTTGCCTTATTAAAAAGTGACGACATAGAGCACGGTCCTATCGAATGTGTGTTTACAAGAGACGAGGAAACAGGTCTGACGGGTGCTAACGGTATGAAATCNGATTTTATGACGGGTAAATACCTTATAAACCTCGACAGTGAGGACGAAGGACAGATCTTCTGCAGTTGCGCAGGTGGTAAGACGACTACAGGNACTTTCAAATTCACNAGAGAGGATGCTCCGTCTAANNTCTTCTTCATGAAAGCNACGATAAAGGGTCTNCTTGGTGGACATAGCGGTGATGATATTGACAAAAAGCATGCTAATGCCATAAAATTCTTCGCGAGATTCCTGTATATGGAACAGGAGAAGATGACCGTGAGACTGGCAAGTTTCTGTAGCGGAACAAAGCATAATGCTATTCCNCGTGACGGAGAGGTTATCTTTGCCGTTCCCGAAGACAGAAAAGAAGAGGTTAAAGCNGATTGGAACATCTTTGCTGCCAATGCACAAGANGAGTTCTGTGTCACGGAACCTAACATGCANTTCAATTTAGGCAGTTGCNCNGCACAGAGTGTTATTCCACTCAGTACGAGCACATCCCTTATACGCTGTCTACAGGCTATGCCTAATGGCATTCTAGCTATGAGTCAGCAAGATGAGATAGCATGGCTCGTAGAAACATCCAGCAATCTTGCCAGNGTTCAGACNACAGAGAACGAGGTAGTATGTGTTGCATCTCAACGTTCTTCCGTNATGAGCAATCTTGAGAATATGTGCAACACCATACACGCCCTATTCCAGTTGGCCGGAGCTACAGAGATTATTCATAACGATGGATATCCTGCATGGAANATGAATAAAGACAGTAAGATATTGAAAATCACTGTNGACACNTANAAGAAGTTGTTCAACAAAGAACCGATGGTAAGAGGTATACACGCAGGATTGGAATGTGGNCTGTTTGCCGAGCGTTATCCNGATCTCGACATGGTTTCTCTCGGTCCGACCCTTCGTGGTGTACATACTCCTGATGAGAAATTACTCATACCTACCGTAGATATGGTTTGGAGACACTTATTGGAAATACTGAAAAACATACCATCTAAGTCATAACAGACAGGAGTGGAAGACTACATAGAAATAAAAGGTGACAGGGTTAACAATCTTAACAATATAAACGTTAAGATTCCCCGTAACAAGTTCGTCGTCATAACGGGTGTCAGTGGCAGCGGAAAGTCNTCGTTGGCTTTCGANACNCTGTATGCCGAAGGACAAAGACGCTATGTAGAGAGTCTCTCCTCCTACGCCCGACAGTTTCTCGGTAGGATGGGTAAACCGGAGTGTGACTTTATAAACGGNATTCCACCGGCGATAGCCATTCAACAGAAGGTTATATCACGTAACCCTCGGTCTACCGTGGGTACGAGTACAGAGATATATGAGTACCTCCGACTGCTCTTCACGAGAATAGGTAGGACGTTTTCACCTATAAGTGGACAGGAAGTAAAGAAGAACACCACNGAGGATGCGATAGATGTGATGATGTCCTTTTCTACAGGCACAAAATTTATGGTGACCACCAAACTGCGGATACCAGAAGAACGTGCCGTGGAGAAACATCTNAAGATGCTGTTGCAGGAAGGGTTCTCCAGGATATGGTATAAGGGTAAAGACCTCCGTTTGGAAGAAGTTCTCGCCGATGCGTCAATGCTCGGAAAACTGGAGGAGACCTATAAGACGCATACTGAGGATATCGACCTACCGCTACTTGTCGTAGACAGGATGTCTGTCAGCGACAGTAAAGATAACATATCCCGTCTTGTAGACTCTACCGAGACAGCGTTTTATGAAGGTAACGGCGAGTGTACCTTGATCTTTCTACCATCGGGTCAACGTTTTGACCTCTCAACACGTTTTGAGGCCGATGGTATACATTTTGAGGAACCCTCAGACAATATGTTCTCTTTCAATAATCCTATGGGAGCATGTCCCGAATGTGAAGGTTTCGGTAATGTCATCGGTATCGACGAACACCTTGTCATTCCAGACACCAACCTCAGCGTTTACGATGGTTGTGTGGCCTGTTGGCATGGTCAGAAACTGAGTGAATGGAACCAATATTTCATACGTAGGGCGGAGAAATTCAAATTTCCGATCTTCGAACCGTATTATAAACTCGATCAACAGCAAAAGGATTGGCTTTGGCACGGACTACCGGGAAACGAGAAGTTGCCCAAAATAGAAAGAGTCAGCATCGACGATTTCTTTGATATGGTCAAAGAAAACCAGTACAAGATACAGTACCGCGTTTTGATGAGCAGATATCGTGGAAAGAGTGTATGTCCCAAATGTCACGGAACAAGGTTGAAAAAAGAATCCAACTACGTAAAGATCTGTGGCAGGAGCATCACCGACCTGGTACAGATGCCTATCGGGCAACTAAAAAAATGGTTTGATGAGATACAACTGACAGAACACGAGAAGAGCGTAGGTAAGAGGATTTTAACTGAGATAAATAACCGCCTACAATTTTTGTTGGATGTAGGATTAGACTATCTCACGCTCAACCGCGCCTCTAACACTTTGTCTGGTGGAGAGAGTCAGCGTATTAACTTAACCACATCTATAGGTAGCAGTCTTGTAGGTAGCTTGTATATCCTCGATGAACCGAGTATCGGACTACATTCCAGAGACACGGAAAAGCTTATTAAGGTGATAAGAGAGCTCACCGATATAGGTAATACCGTCATCGTTGTCGAACACGACGAAGAGATAATGCGTGCTGCCGATTACATCATCGATTTAGGACCTGAAGCGGGAAGATTAGGAGGCGACATCGTCTTCGAGGGCGATCTTAACAGCATTATAAGTGGCGATAAAAATGCCAAGAAGAAGATCGCTGCTCTCGAAAAGAAATTCCCTAAGAGTCATACACTGAAATATCTTGACGGTAATGACAAGATTGAGATACCTTCTAGCAGAAGACAGTGGAACAGTTACATCGGGATACACGGTGCACGAATGAACAACCTGAAAGGTATAGACGTCAAATTCCCGCTAAAGACATTAACCGTTGTTACGGGAGTCAGTGGTTCGGGAAAGAGTAGTCTAATTAAAGGTATCCTGTTACCTGCTCTGAAACGTAACATCAATGAGGTGGCAGATGCCCCTGGCGCATATTCTTCTATCGACGGTGATTTCAAGAGTATCCAACATGTGGAATATGTCGACCAGAACCCTATAGGAAAGAGCACGCGTTCTAACCCCGCGACATATCTTAAAGCCTACGATGCTATACGCGACCTCTTTGCCGAGCAACCCTTGGCTCAACAGATGGGTTTCACTAGTCAGTATTTCTCTTTCAATACCGAAGGTGGAAGATGTGAGGAATGTAAGGGCTCGGGAGTCATCGATGTGGAGATGCAATTCATGGCCAACCTCACTCTGACATGTGAGGCATGTCACGGAAAACGTTTTAAACATGACGTTCTTGATGTGATGTTCCACGACAAGAATATATACGATATTCTTGAGATGACGGTAAGCGAGGCTATGGAATTTTTTGATAAATACGGAGAAAAGAATATCGTAAATAGACTCAGACCGTTGGAAGACGTAGGATTGGGATATATCAAATTAGGACAAAACTCCTCTACCCTGTCCGGCGGTGAAAACCAGCGAGTAAAATTAGCCTATTATATCGGACAAGAGAAGAGCGAGCCTACGATGTTTATATTCGATGAGCCCACCACAGGTCTGCATTTCCATGACATCAGCAAACTGTTGAAAGCTTTCGATGCCCTACTTGTCAAAGGACACAGCATCATCGTGATAGAACATAATATAGACGTCATCAAGTGTGCCGATTATATCATAGACCTGGGTCCTGAAGGCGGAGACAAGGGCGGTTTTCTCGTGGCAACAGGAACACCAGAAGAAATTATACAGAACAGTAAAAGTATAACAGGGAAATTCCTTTCAGCGAAACTGAAAGATTAATTCATTATTCGTCTTTACTATCCTCACCGTCGGGAGTTCTCAGAATTATTGATGTCGCACCAAGAGAAAAAACGGTACCATTATCAATAACCCTTCGCTCGCGGTCACCTAAAAGTATATCTCCGACAAATGTTCCCGTATTACTAGGACCATCTCGAAGAATATATTTCAGTTTACCTTTTTTATCTTTGCTCACATTGATAACGCAGTGAGTGAGATCCATACTTGGATCGGCCGTCTCTATCGGTGTGTTTATTGAACTTCCCTTATGGTACCTTCCAATAACGTTGTCACCGTATTTCAGCGGTATCACCTGTTTGAAATGAAAAACATTTTCTATTACGATAATCTCCCCATATCCTGTTTTCTCCGCTACATCCTCAGGATTCTCTTCTTTCTGAAGGTCACGCAGTTTGCTGGTACCTATCCTTATACCAAACTGTTTNCCACAATGTTCGCAGACGAACACGAGAGACTGTCCTGCCTCATACTTCGTCTCATCAAAAATTGTGTAGTTATCACATTTTGGACATCGTACTCTTTTCATAATATCTGTTATGAAAAACGGTATATAGTTAGTTTTTCACTTCNTAAACCCATGCATCCTTGAAATCATCGTCAGAATTACGATATTTTCTCAGTGCACTATAAGCGTCTGACTCGGATACATAATTACCGCACAACACTCTAACCATTTTGTTGTGAACATACAGTTGTGCGTCATAACCCTTCTTCTGAAGATTATCCACGAAAAACTGTCCGTTTTTCTTGGTTATCATACTTGCCAGTACCAAAGAAAAATATTTCTTGGGGGTATCCTTCGTTATCTCTTTATCTGAAGCTATCTCTTTATCTGANGCCTTAGCAACGGCGTCTTTCTCTACGTTTTTGTTTTTCAAGACCTTAGAAGAATCATTAGCATCCGCCTTGTCAACATTAGCATCAGCCAGTTCTTCATCGTTAGCCTGTTGCTCAGCTACCTGTTTATCAGATTTTTCGATATTCTTAGTTTTCGTTCCATTTTGCAACATTCCATATATCGCATTATTATTTATGGAACTCATTTTCATGTCAGACTCCTCACTGTTTGCTATAGGACTTATCGTCATACCGAATACCAACAGTGCGAAGATTGCNGCCGCCACATATCTAACCACCTTNATTGGGATATGCAACGTGTTGTCGTCATCATCAATATAAAGAGTGTTATCTTCTGACGANNTACTCAACGATGTATCTATCTTCGTTGGAATCTTTTCCTCTCTCTCTTTGACCTCATCCGATGGNTTTTCNATNTCAACAGCAACCTTGTCTGTCGCTATCTTCTGAATCTCAATACCGCCCAATCCATAAAGTGCAGGTGACAAGACGCCTGAAAGACANGGAGAAAATTCCAGTTTACCATCAGTATTAAAGCTCAACGTTCCGATATTATTGAAATCATATCTCCCNTCCTCATATAGAGTATGTTTTATNTCCTTAACATCGGTCACCACCCTGTTTAANGCATCAGGGTAACTGAGATCGTATGTCTCGATATACGACTGTACCAACAAAGAGTCGTTTATTGTCAGTTGAGGATTAAAGCCGATTGTTCTTATTGGTGGGAGGAACATGCCGTCAGTCTCGTCATACCTNGCCTGTACGTAATGAACCATAAAACCGCCTAAATCAGGTACAATGACGCAATCATTGTACAAAAGCAATCTCTCTATATGTCTCTCGATATTCATTTCGTTGCAAATTTAGTTCATTTTTATCAAATTCACAAATAAATCTTCAAAAATTTCCTACTTTGGGAAATTAATGCTAATTTTGCATACCGAATGGGAAAACATGTTTTCATAACAGCTATTACGGTAGCATTATTCTTAAATATCACAGGTTGCCGTAACACTGCAGCACCTAAGATGGAGGAAGAGGATCTGGTTGCCAAGAAATCACTTCANGGNATATGGATTGANGAGGATACCAAGGAACCTTCNCTGAGAATAAATGGTGATACCATCTTCTATGCAGATTCTACTAGTGTGCCTGCGTTATTCAAGATCGTCAACGACAGTCTTATCATCAAAGATAACTCTGGACGTGCGAACTATTACAAGATAACGAAATTATATGAACACGTCTTGTATTTCAAGAATAACAACGGNGATGAGATACATCTTGTAAGGAGCGAAAACCCTAAGGATGACACATTTAAGTTCGAGACTTCAACAAATGCTAGAAGTATAAATCAAGGAAAACTTATCAAGCGAGATACTGTTGTAAGCGTCAACAACTTACGTTATCATTGTTATATACAGATAAACCCTACNACNTATAAGGTGTATAGGACAACATACGATGATAATGGTATNGAGGTTAGTAACATATACTATGACAACATTATAAACGTCAATATTTATAATGGTGCTAAAAAAGATATTCTCTAAGGATTTCAAGAAAGAGATGTTTAAAGGAAAGATACCTACAGATTTCCTGCAACAGTCTATTTTGACAGATATAGAGTTGTCAAAGACTTCCACAACAGAAGGATTTATATTNAAGGCTATCTTNATTCTTCCTGATGAACTTACGGAATACCAGAGTGAGATTCACATCTCAGCAAAACGGTAGTATGAAGATCGTCAATCCTGGGAAATAAGGATAAAACACCATGATTTCGTTATTCTGGCGCGAAAAAACTGTTTTTTATTTTGTAGGTTGATTTTTTTTAATTACCTTTGCACTCGCAAAGCCGATATGGCTCAGTTGGTAGAGCAATTCATTCGTAATGAATAGGTCCCCGGTTCGAGTCCGGGTATCGGCTCCAAAGGAGTAAGAATCCCTTGAAAAACATTCTTCAGAAATTTTTAGCGGTAATAGCTCAGTTGGTAGAGCGTTGGCTTCCCAAGCCGAAGGTCGCGGGTTCGANCCCCGTTTACCGCTCCTTNACCNTNTTTCTATCGAAAAATCAAATGATTTATAGATTTATTGTGTGTGTGTACGCACGCTCAACCGAATGGTGGAGCGAGGAGAAAAGTGAAAGAGATGATAGACGAATGATAATGACACAAAAAAACCGTCGGCTCACGCCGACGGCTAATTCTCTCATTGTTCGCTAAAATTATTCAGCTACAACGCTGTCAACAGCAGCTGAGTCAACAACTGTAGAATCAACANCNTCTACAGAGTCTGTCATCTCAACCTCTACAGAATCAGTATCCTCTGCAGGAGCCTGAGCTGCTTTGTTACCACAAGATGCGAATGAGATAGCTGCAATAGCTGCGAACATCAAAACTAATTTTTTCATTTTCTTTGCTTTTAAAATCTGTAAAACAATCAATTTGCTTATTAAAACGCTGCAAAGGTAGGAGTTTTTTTAATACGTTGTACTTTTTTTTATAACTTTTTTTCTTTTAAATCTGTAACTTTTTTANAAANCGTTGATTATCAATAAATTACNAAATGTTAATTTTTTATCCGTTTTTATTACATTTCACAAAAGACCGTTTATTATTGACTTTTGTCGCTTTTTTGTTGTAACTTTGCAGACATGATTGATAGTTCGTCTTTTCAAGGAAAAAAAGCAGCTTATTTCACTCTCGGGTGTAAACTGAACTTCTCGGAGACATCCACATTCGCAAAAATGTTGGAAGAGATGGGTGTGACACCNNTTAAANNCGGAGAAAAGGCAGATATATGCCTGGTAAACACNTGTTCNGTNACTGAAGTGGCTGATCATAAATGTAGACAAGCGATACATAAATTAGTNAGAAACCATCCCGGTGCCTTCGTGGTGGTCACGGGATGCTATGCNCAGTTGGAACCTGANACGATACATAATATAGAGGGGGTAGACCTGGTTCTCGGTTCCGATGAGAAAGCTGATCTGATACAATATCTCTCAGAGNCNTGGACTACGGGTAANGGTGTNGCATTAACAAAGAAGACTAAGGACATAAAATCCTTCGCACCCAGTTGNTCCAAAGGAAACAGAACACGATATTTCCTAAAGGTGCAAGACGGATGCGACTATTTCTGTACTTACTGCACTATACCTTTCGCCAGAGGATTCAGTAGAAATCCTACGATTGATTCATTGGTTAAACAAGTAGAAGAAACGGTCAAAGATGGTGCCAAAGAAATCGTTCTGACAGGCGTCAATATCGGAGATTTNGGAAAGACNACAAACGAAAAGTTCTTAGACCTGGTAAAAGCACTGGATAATATNGAAGGTATCTATCGTTATAGGATAAGTAGCATGGAACCGGATCTGCTCACGGATGAACTGATAGAGTATTGTGCTAGTAGCAGGGCNTTCATGCCTCATTTCCANATTCCTCTGCAGAGCGGTTCCGANGAAGTACTGAAACTTATGCACCGAAGATACGACACGAAACTCTTTGCCCATAAGATACANCTTATAAAGGAGAAGATACCCGATGCTTTTATCGGTGTAGATGTTATGGTAGGCACAAGAGGAGAAACGCCTGAACTCTTCGAGGAGACNTATAACTTCCTGGATTCGCTGGATGTAACACAACTGCATGTGTTCCCCTACTCCGAACGNCCGGGCACGGCAGCTCTGAAGATNCCGTATAAGGTAAACGACAGAGACAAGAAAATAAGGAGCAAAAGACTNCTNGAATTATCGGAGACAAAGACCCACGATTTCTATCGTAAATACATCGGACAAAAAAGAACCGTNCTCTTTGAAAAGGCTGATAGAGGTAAAGCTATGCATGGGTTTACNGACAACTACATACGAGTGGAAATACCGCCGAAGTATGCTGATCCTANTTGGGACAACCAACTCATGGANGTAACACTAGGAGATTTTAATCACGATAAGACAGCATTGATGGCAATCATCGACCAAATATGATATTATGACAAAGACAGCAGTAGTGATTCTAAACTATAACGGTGAGGCTATGCTTAGGAAATANATGCCTACGCTCATCGAGTTTACNCAACGTGATGCTTCTATAATCGTTGCAGACAACGCGTCTACAGATGGGTCGCTGACCTATCTTCGGACTTGTCATCCTGAGGTGGAGATTATAGAGTTATCCAAGAACTGGGGATTCGCTGATGGTTATAATAAAGCACTACAGCAGGTACAAGCAGAATATTACATATTACTCAATTCGGATATAGAGGTAACGCACAACTGGTTACGTCCTCTGATCGAGTATATGGATAGTCACGAGAACGTCGCTGCCTGTCAACCGAAGCTGTTGTCAGAACGTAACAAACAGGCTTTCGAATATGCGGGAGCCTGNGGTGGTTACATAGACAGATACGGCTATCCCTTCTGTAGAGGAAGGATCTTTGATACCGTAGAAGATGACAATGGACAATATGACAATAACGAGAAGATCTTCTGGGCCACTGGTGCCGCTTTATTCATAAGNAGCAANGACTACTGGNCTGTTGGCGGTCTCGACGGTCGTTTCTTCGCACACAACGAGGAGATAGACCTCTGTTGGCGACTGCGACTGATGGGACGGGATATCTACTGCATTCCCGACAGTATCGTTTACCATGTAGGAGGAGGCACCTTACCTAAAGGTAACCCGATGAAGACATACCTCAACTTCAGGAATAACCTGACCATGCTCTACAAAAACCTTCCNGAGAAAGAGCTAGGGCACGTTATGAGAGTACGATGGGCGTTAGACTATGTGGCAGCGTTTCAGACACTTATAATGAACCGCAACTGGAAAGATTTCAAGGCCATACTGAAGGCCAGACGGGACTTCAAACGATGGAAAAAGGATTTCGANGAAGATAGACGNAGGATACAAAANACNGCCATATCGCATAATATTCCACAGAGAACAGATTTTCTGTTGCTCTGGAAATACTACACGGGTAAAAAAGTCTTTTCTGATTTGGATATTTCTTAGGATNANCGGTTCACGCCCTCTCCTATCCTGCAATATTTAAAACCGAGTTCTTCCAACTCACTACGGTTATAAATATTTCTNCCGTCCACGATAAGGTTGCCTCGCATCACTTTCTTTATCACATTCCACGANGGCATACGGAACTGTCTCCACTCTGTCATCAAGCGTAAACACGTCAGCTCCGTCTGTAGCGTCGTACATACTGGTACAATACGTCACCTTATCCCCGAGACGACGTTTACATTCATCCATAGCCACAGGATCGAAGACCCTTATCTTAGCACCCTCCGACAGCAGTTTGTTTATCACCACCAAAGAAGGNGATTCACGCATATCATCCGTCTCGGGTTTAAACGATAGTCCCAGAATGGCNANNACCTTATCTTTTAANTCAGGTATCTGTGACTTTATCTTATCGAATACGATATTCTTCTGTCTCTCGTTGACCCTCTCTACAGCCTCTATCACCTCCATGTGATAATCATTCTCGATACCAGTATGNATCAANGCTTTCACATCCTTCGGGAAACAAGAACCGCCGTAGCCGCAACCCGCATAAAGGAATTTCCTNCCGATACGAGTATCAGCACCGATACCCATTCTCACAGCGTCGACGTCTGCACCTACACGNTCGCAAAGATTGGCGATATCATTCATAAAACTGATNCGTGTAGCCAACATAGCATTTGCAGCATANTTNGTCATCTCGGCAGATGGNATATCNGTAAATATCACCCTGAAATTCTGTATCAAGAAGGGATGATACAGACGAGCCATAACATCNTGTGCTTTCTTCGATTCCGTTCCCACCACNACACGGTCNGGACTCATAAAATCTTTTATCGCAGCNCCNTCNTTTAAGAATTCNGGATTAGAAGCCACGTCAAAAGGAATATCAACACCCCTTTTGTTCAGTTCTTCCCTTATCACCGCCTTAACCTTCTTTGCCGTTCCCACAGGCACCGTCGACTTAGTAACGAGGATAGTATATTTCTTAATATTCTGTCCGAACTGTCTGGCTACGGCAAGAACATATTTCAGGTCTGCGCTACCGTCTTCATCAGGAGGTGTGCCTACCGCAGAGAAAACGACCTCCACGTCATCCAAGACGCTGGTAAGNTCTGTAGTAAAATGCAACCTACCGTAACTGACATTACGTTTTACCAGTTCCTCCAGTCCCGGTTCGTATATCGTCATCTCACCATTATTGAGCTTATTTATTTTCTCCTNATCAACGTCAACACATGTAACATCAGAACCCATCTCCGCNAAACACGTTCCGGAAACCAATCCTACATATCCCGTTCCAACGATAGCTATATTCATAAAAACTCGTCTTCTTTTATTTATCGATATTATTTAAAGATAGAGGCTAGTGTATTAAGCAAATCCTCACCTCTTAAGTTTGCAGCCACGATGACACCATTTTTGTCCACTAAGACATTACTTGGAATAGATCTTACACCATAAAGTTGAGCTGCAGNACATTCCCAACCCTTAAGGTCACTCATCTGCGGCCATTTTAANTTCAACTGTTCTATAGCCNTTTTCCAAGAGTTTTCATCATTATCCAAAGACACACCAACAATCTCGAATCCTTTAGANTTAAAGTCCTTATAGGCCTGTTTCAGTACAGGCATCTCAGCCATACAAGGACCGCACCATGATGCCCANAAATCGATAAGCGTATATTCGTTNGCTTTAACGTAGTCAGCNACATTNACCATNCCGCCTCCAATGCNAGGAAGAGAAAACTCCTTGTATTTCACCTGTGCGCCGGCATTATCATCGTTCTGTTCCACTGCAGCAGCGTTATTTTCAGGCTGCTTACTACTTGTTTTTCCATTACAGTCGCNAAATGCCAAGAGCACNGCGAACAACAAGACCATCTTCTTCATATTCTACCTTTTTACATTAACATATTAGTGCAAAAGTAGCAAAATTATACATCATACCAAAATTTTTTCAAAAAAAAAGGCAAATCATTATCTTTCTTAATTTTTCTTAGTAACTTTGCAATGCCGTTAGGTATGTATCATTACTGATATTAAGAGAAAGATGAAGAAAAAAAAGAAAGATACTTCAGCACAATCATTTAGCGAGGCCATAGGAGTTAAGGATGCCTTACATAATGAGCGTGCCACATTCATATTGGGTCTGATATTATTGGTTGCAGCCGTATATATGCTGATATCCTTTTTCAGTTATTTCAATACAGCAGCAGCAGATCAAAGTCTACTGGAAAATCCACGTACAGACGATGTATTAAACGAAAGCAGGGTCTTTCGTAACTATTGCGGTAGCATCGGTGCGTATATCTCCTACTTCTTCATAAAGAGATGCTTCGGACTGGCCGCCATCATCATCCCCTGTTATTTGATACTCGCAGGACTGAGACTGTTGGGTGCCTATAAGATGAATCTGTGGAAATGGTTCTTGGGATGTGCCATCGTGATGATATGGTGTTCCATTGTTATGGCAAAGTTTCTCGCCCCCTTATTCGCAGACAGTACCTACAATCCAGGCGGTGATCATGGACTCTTCATCTGTCAGTACATAGAGAATTTCATCGGGTCACCGGGTCTGATCGCGATTTTGGCCATAGTACTGATTATCGTTCTTTCGTTTATCACCAATGAGACGATAACTGTTGTCCGTAAAATCCTCAACCCCAAGGGCTTCATCCAGAAGATACCGTTTACTATTCTCAATAAGAATACAGATGAAGAAAATGAACCGCTTCCTAATGACGAGAAAGAAGAAGAGTCATACGAAAGTGATTCACAACCCGTAAACGTTACTTTTAGTAATATTCAGCAAGATAGTAATCCCGATAAGAAAAAAGAGGAAGTTGGTTCCAACAAAAAAGTTTCTGATGAGAAATCCAGCGATGATGTACAGATGAAGGTTGACACGGGAGCTCAAGAGGAAACGGCAGATTCGAAAGTTCTAGTAGGTAATGCCATGTTGGAGAAATATGATCCCCGACGTGACTTGTCACATTATAAGTTCCCGACCTTAGATCTCCTGAAGAAATACGACGATGCAGGTAAACCTGTCATCGATATGGATGAACAGAACAAAAATAAGAATAGAATCGTTGAGGTACTGAAGAGTTTCGGTGTAGAGATTCGTGACATCTTTGCTACTGTCGGTCCTACTATAACCCTCTACGAAGTAGTCCCTGCAGAAGGAGTCAGGATATCCAAGATAAAGAACTTGGAAGACGATATTGCACTCAGTCTAGCTGCTATAGGTATACGTATCATCGCCCCGATGCCGGGAAAAGGTACTATAGGTATCGAGGTACCAAATGCAAAGCCTCAGGTAGTGTCGATGGAGAGCATTCTCAACTCGAGAAAATTNCAGACTACCACGATGAAACTGCCTATAGCATTGGGTAAGACAATATCCAATGAGGTCTTCATGGTTGACCTAGCNAANATCCCCCACCTTCTCGTTGCNGGTGCCACAGGACAAGGAAAATCNGTGGGATTAAATGCTATCATAACATCCCTTCTGTATAAGAAACATCCNGCAGAGATGAAGTTGGTACTCATCGACCCGAAGAAGGTNGAGTTCAGNATTTATCGTTCGTTNGACAAACATTTCCTTGCTGCTCTCCCTGAAGAGGATGAGCCTATCATCACGGATGTAACGAAGGTCGTGCGCACACTCAACTCCCTATGTAAGGAGATGGATACNAGATACGACCTACTGAAAAAAGCTGGAGCNAGGAAGTTGGAGGAATATAACGAAAAGTTCGTATCCCGACAGCTTAACCCCGAAAACGGACATCGTTATCTCCCCTATATAGTAGTCATCATCGATGAGTTCGGTGACCTTATCATGACAGCAGGAAAAGAGATAGAGTTACCAATAGCGAGAATCGCCCAGTTGGCNCGTGCCGTAGGTATACACATGGTTATNGCGACACAACGTCCTACCACAACGATTATCACGGGTAATATCAAAGCCAATTTCCCTGGTAGAATGGCCTTTAAAGTAAGCTCTATGATGGATTCCAGAATTATCCTCGACCGTCCNGGAGCCAANCAACTTGTGGGACGTGGAGATATGCTGTTNNTGTCGGGCAACGATCCCGTACGTGTNCAGTGTGCTTTTGTCGACACTCCTGAAGTTGAACGAATAAACAACTACATATCAGAACAACAAGGTTANACCTCTACATACGAACTTCCTGANCCTGATACACAGGATGAAGCGATGGGTGGCGGTGGAGAAGGTCTCGACTCTCACAANCTCGACAATCTGTTTGCAGATGCAGCCAGACTGATTGTACTCAGTCAACAAGGTAGTACAAGTNTGATACAACGNAAATTCGCTATCGGNTACAACAGAGCGGGTCGACTTATGGATCAGTTGGAGAAGGCCGGTATCGTGGGTGCTGCACAAGGCAGTAAACCGAGAGAGGTACTGATAACAGATGAAAATAGTCTCAATACACTATTAAACAGTTTAAACGGTTAATAATTATGAAACAGCTTATATGTTTGGCAATAGCCTTACTGACTTCAATAGGAAATATATCACAGGCTCAAACGGCTAAACAGGTGTTAGATAAATGCGCCAAGGTGGTGAGCANCAAANGTGGTGCCACGGCATCGTTCTCCATGTCAATGCCTAAGACAGCAGCGATGAAAGGAACGATATCTATTAAAGGAAAGAAATTCACAGCCTCATCCAACGATGGTAAGATGTGGTTTGACGGGAAAACGCTGTGGACATACGTAAAGAAAAACCAAGAAGTAAATGTCTCCACACCAACGGCNACGCAACTCAGTAGGCTCAACCCTTATAATTTCATCAACCTGTACAAAGCGGGATATACTNCAACGATGAAAAAAAGTGGGAACCTCTACGATGTCAAGCTTAAAAAAGCAGGTGCAGAGATTCCCGAGATGAACATTAANATTAGTAGCGGCAACTATCATCCCGTACAGGTGAAGCTTACCGACAAAAAAGGCAGGACCACAACTATTGACATAAGTAATTTTAAAACGGCCAACCTTAAGGATAATATCTTTAAGTTCGACTCAAAAGCTTATCCTAAGGCCGAAATCATTGATTTAAGATAATAAGGTAGATAGACACCGGTCTGCCCTCTCCGTTTTCATCCCTTGTCGCAGCAGGGTTACGNTACGTAACNTAATATNTTCCTGCAGGAATANTNGCNGTCATGATATTATCNTTTCTCTTCACATCGATGAGATTTCCACCGTTTTCCGCTATAGACANTCCGTTGATATANCCAAAATAATAGGTGGTATCACATACGAACGTCACCTCGTACTCTTGATCCAGTTCGATGGTTAATGCACCACTACTACCTAGGTAGGCACCGTATTCATAACTCTTACCTTCATACACCTGAGGTTCGTCATAATGAACGATAGAGTCGGCATAAAAGCGCTGATCAGTACTCAACAGCCTACCACTTTTAGATGCATACCAAGATACCGCAGCAGGACCTTCAGGTGTCTCCTTCACGTCAGTTTTCTCTTCCTCATAGCTGTTATTACCCGTATCGATATTTCCATATATCTTGACCACATCATCGCTATAGCTCGTTATAGCATCTTTCAGATCCATCACAACCATACTGTTTCTATCTTCTTTATCATTATAGAAATCCCACTGTATATCTCCGTGTGCCATTCTTCCTGCGCCCAACCATCCTGTAATTATCGATGGTATATTCTGCGTTTTGTCAGCACTATACGTATACATATCATCGCCAGTATCAAAATTACTGTATTTGATATCATCTATTTTTACGGAAGAAGGAATCTGTTCATAGTATGATGAAGCCTCATATATATCCCAGTCATCTCCGGCAGATGCTGACCACGGTTCACAACGTTCTTGTCCTGACATGATATTATTATACGATTTTATTATACCTCCGTTGCCTATCTTCGACGAGTGCACCACCCTCGCTGTTGCATCAGTACCGTGACGGAATGTCAACATAGGATACATACAGTTTCTAAAGAAGTTGCTTTCCGCAAAGATACCCGTACTATTACTACCGCTACATATACCATACTTACTGTTTCCATCATAATAATTATTAAACACATGCGCCTTCGATACACAGATATGAGGATTATCCGTATCGGAATGGTCAAACCAATTATGATGGAAGGTTATACGATCGTCATCGACGCCATCGCCCCAAAACGAAGAACCCGCGTCGAAGAAATGATTATGGTTAACGGTCACATTTTCCACACCTCTCATCTCTATCACATGTTCCCTCCTACTGGAACTTTTGCCATAAAAGAAATCCATATTATGAATCCACAGATTAGAGCAGTTTAGTTCTGTGTAAACAGAATAAGAGGGGTATAACATCGAAGCTAAATTACGTATCTCAATACTCTTACCGTTCGATACATAAAGACCTATGCCGTATAGAGAAGCATCATCCCCCACTCCTTCTATGGTAATATCCAACGTAGTATATGCCACGGGGCATTCTATTTTAAGAATACCTGATTCTCCACAATCGGTATCCTCTGCCGTCACCTTCCCTATCAC
>Ga0065708_1000021_pt1 | contig 46659 bp, 48 predicted proteins | sample Hoacrofraction12_2_FD_59095 | JGI IMG/M metagenome (GOLD analysis project Ga0065708, IMG submission 59095) | Hoatzin crop microbial communities from Cojedes, Venezuela, sample from fiber fraction 12 v1 | ecosystem: Host-associated > Birds > Digestive system > Esophagus > Crop | place: Venezuela... | reverse complement strand
GATAGGGATAAAGAGTTGAGCTGTGTACATCGATATGAAAAGAACGATGAATATGGCGTATGGAAAGCTCTCAATAAACTCTGCCATGCCTGCGCTCGTGAATATTAAGAAAGGGAAAACGTAATGGTAATGGCCATCGTGGCCGACATACTTTAATATATCCATCGGTCAAATCACCAGCTTTGTTCTATTTTTCCGCAAAGTTACAGAAAATTCGGGAAAAAGAGGGCATTCTGAAAAAAATATGTAATTTTGCACCAAATTTTTTCGATAATATGGAAAATGACTTTGAAAAAGAGATGCTGATAAGGAAAATCGGCGATGTTTTAAGGAGGATGACAGTCAAGGAGCTCGAAGCCCTCGCATACCAATTAGAGACCCAACGGCTCACTGCCGATGAGGAAGAATAAACAAATAAGAGAAAGGACACAACCGATGACTTGCAAAATGAAAATAAAAGAACTGTTACTGTTTTTCGCCCTCCTGCTCGTTGCCACCGGCGCAGCGGCACAAGGAGGAGCCAACTTCTCGGTGAAGCAGAATAAAATCTCCGACGACGAGGTGGAAGTGGTCTTCACCGGAAGCATACAGCCAGGATGGCACGTGTATTCCCCAAACATTCCCAAGGGAGGTCCAACACCGGCGACGATAAACCTCGACAAGTGTGAGGGAGCCGAGAAAAGCGGCCCTCTCACGGCGAAAGGTAAAGAGATAAGCAATTTCGACAAATTGTTTGACATGAAAGTGAGCTATTTCGAAAATAACGTCACTTTCACACAGAAATTCAAAATCACCGGAGACACCTATAATATAAAAGGTTATCTCGAATACGGGGCATGCAACGACAAGATGTGCATGCCGCCGACACCGGTGGAATTCGACTATTCAGGAAAGAAACAGAACAGCGACAAAAAAGAAGAGGCCAAAGACAATAAAGAAACTGAAAAGGATAAGGCTGCCAATGAAAAAGACGAGGCCGACAAAGACCAGAAAGCTGAAGAAAACAAAGACAATACGTTGACCGCCCTCGCCGACACCGCAAATCCCGCAAAAGCCATGGCAGGCGACAGCGCACAAACAGCTGCCATGCCCTACTCCACTGCTTTTGATGCCAACACAGTGAAGAACAACCCGTGGTGGCAACCGGCTATCGACGACCTCAATGCCTTCGGCAACTCCGGCACTCAGGGCAAGTCGCTTTGGTGGATCTTCCTTATGGGACTCCTCGGAGGTCTTATCGCGCTCTTCACACCTTGCGTGTGGCCCATCATCCCCATGACGGTGAGCTTCTTCCTCAAGAGGACCAAAGACCGCAAGAAAGCCATCAAAGATGCGATAACATACGGCATATCCATCGTGGTGATTTATCTCACGCTCGGATTGGCCATCACCGCCATCTTCGGGGCAAACAAACTCAACGACTTGGCCACGAACGCAGTGTTTAATATTTTCTTCTTCCTGCTGCTCGTGGTCTTCGCTCTCTCCTTCTTCGGATGGTTTGAGATACGCCTGCCGTCGAAATGGGGAAATGCCGTGGATGACAAGGCAAACAGCACCAGCGGACTGCTTTCCATCTTCCTCATGGCATTCACCCTCGCCCTCGTGTCGTTCTCATGCACCGGCCCCATCATCGGGTTCCTGCTCGTTGACTTCGCCACGTCAGGCAGCATCACCGCCCCGGCAGTGGGCATGCTCGGCTTCGCATTAGCCCTCGCACTGCCCTTCACCCTCTTCGCCCTCTTCCCCTCATGGCTCAAACAAGCCCCCAAGTCGGGAAGTTGGATGAACACCATCAAGGTGGTGCTGGGCTTCATCGAACTCGCCTTCTCACTGAAATTCCTCTCTGTGGCCGACCTCGCCTACGGTTGGGGCATTCTCGACCGAGAGGTGTTCATCGCACTGTGGATAGCCATCTTCGCATTGCTCGGACTCTACCTTATCGGTAAACTGCGATTCCAAAGCGACATGGTAAACGGCGACCCGGGTCCCATGCCGGTGCCGTGCATAATGCTCGGACTGTGCAGCATCGCCTTCGCCATCTATATGCTCCCCGGGCTCTGGGGCGCACCTTGCAAAGCGATAAGCGCCTTCGCGCCACCCATGAGCACACAGGATTTCAACCTCTATGAAAGCAATGAGGTGAGAGCCGTATATACCGACTACGACCAGGGTATGGCATCGGCAAAGGCACAAGGAAAACCGGTGATGATAGACTTCACCGGCTTCGGATGCGTGAACTGCAGGAAAATGGAGGCTGCCGTGTGGACCGACCCGCAAGTGGCTCAACTGCTCACGAAAGACTATGTGCTGATTTCACTCTTCGTGGACGACAAGACACCTTTGGCCGAGAATGTGGAAGTGGATATCAACGGACAAAAACGCACACTAAGGACTGTGGGCGACAAATGGAGCTACTTGCAACAAACGAAATTCGGTGCCGTGGCACAACCATTCTACGTGGAAGTGGACAACGACGGCAAACCCCTCAACGGGGCATACGTATATAAAGAGGATATTCCCGAATACGTGAAATGGCTCAAAGAAGGACTTGAAAGATATTCAAGCAAATAACTCGAAAGATACTCAAGCAAACAATAAAACAAATTGCGCCGGCCTCATCGACCGGCGCAATTTATTATTTTTCAGCACCAAAACGGTAGTTTTCTATAACCAAAAACGGTTAGAATTCACTTACTTCGTCCACTCTGTATATTTAGGCTGCTGGCGATAGTCAACCCAAGTATTTGTCTTGTTCAGCAAAAACTCTGACTCCTTAATGTTTGTGTTGTAATCATAATACTCGCCGCGCAAGGTATTGCTTGTAAAAGAATAGTTCTTTATAAACAGCACCGTGCCGTCCTCATAGTAAACCCACAGGTTGTCATCGTTGGCACTCCATGTGAAATTGTAAAATTTATATTTGTATGTGTTCACGTTATAATCAAACTGCAATCCATTTCCCTCTTGGCTGCTGACATTTCCATAATAGAACATCATTTCTGAAAACCAGTTCATTATATCCTCGTTATATCTGTCTTGATAATAAGTATCGGATATATGCCCTATCCACTGACCATTAAAGGGTTGTGACTCCTCATAATCAGTCTTGTTGCAACCAGAAAGCGATATCATCGCCGTCATTATCGCCATATACATCAATGCTCTTAATACTTTCATAATCTCTTGATTTTATTAATCCTACAATATCTTTTTACTTTAGAGTACTACCTCTTTCGGCTGCAAAGGTAAGCAATTTATTTCATATCCGCAAATAATTGATTAAAAATTGCAAAAACACTATATAAATGCACCTATAATGCCTATCAACAAACCGAGGAGGGCGCCAAACCACTCCACGGCACGCAGCTCTTTCTTCACCACGGTGATTATTATCTGCTCTGCCTCCATCATGTCCATCTCATTGATGCGGTCTTCGATAATCTTACTGATATCGAGGGTCTTCAAGATCCTTGGCAGATGCTCGGAAATGATGGCGCGATAGAGCGACAGCAGCGAGGCGCGCACCTCCGCAATCTTACCGTCCTTGTCTTTCAACAAATCGCACACCGGCATCTCCGAGAGCTTGTCCGACTCCTTGCCAATAAGGTCGGTAACAATCCCGCGGGCATTCTTACGCAAAATCTCGTTGATATGTTTGCCAAGAAACTCTTTCACCGGACCCTCCACGACATGACGGCCGAAAGAGGAATTTTGCAATGCGTCGAGAATACCACCGCCACCGCCAAAGAGGTCGCCAAGGAAACCGTTGCGCGACTTATTCTTCAAATGCTCCACAATAAGCTCTGCCACCCGGTCGCCTATCGACGTCTCAGCAATACGGGTATATACCAAGGTGGTGAGCTCTGCCGTCATGCTCTCCTTGGCCTTCTCATACTCCTCCGGCGAGAGATAATGGCACACGAAAGCTTCACCGGCTCAGGGTTCTTCTTCTGAGTAGCCACAAGCTCGTCGAAAGCATCCCCCACCTTGCCTATCATCTCTTCCGACAGCAGGCTCTTCTCCAGCACCTCCTTGTTCATCAGGTTCTCACTGATAGCCTTGCCCACAGCCTCTGCTATGCGCGCGCGCTCCTTCGGAATGATGCCAGGGGTGAAAGGCACCGGGATGCCGAAAATATATTTCTTCTCATGAGGACGGAAAAGCATCTTGATAGCCACCACATTGGTGACATAACCGATAACACCGCCCACCAACGGGCCCACGATATATTGATAATCAAAATCCATAGCTATTGTCTTTTTAATATAATGTATATTATCACTGGCACACCCACGAGCGGGGTGATGGCATTCAGAGGCAGCAGCGGACCATTCCACAAGGTGGGCAACACGCAGAGCCACTGACACAACAAGGCGATTACCGCACCGCCAAGCATCGTGGCGGGCAAGAGAAGACGGTGATTGTCACTACCAAGTAACAAACGGGCAACATGGGGAGTGGCAAGACCGATAAAGGCCACTGGACCGCAATAGGCGGTGCATACGGCACATAACACCCCGGTGATTAAAAGCAACATATTACGGCACAAGCGGATGCTGACTCCGAGGTTGCGGGCATAACGGTCGCCCAACAACAAGGCATTCAGGGGTTTCACAAGCAGCAAAGCGCCGACGATGCCTGCCAATGCTACCACCGCAAAACAAGGGATACTTTCCAATCCCACATTGCTGAAACTGCCCATACCCCAGGTGATATACGACTTCACGCCCTCTGCCGTCGATATATAACTTAAGAGCGACGACAAAGCCCCGGCGAGATAACCCGTCATAATACCTATTATCAGCAGCATCACGCCATCACGCACTAAGGTGGAACAGAACAGTATTATCGCTGTAACTGCCATAGCACCAACGAATGCGGCGGCAAAGACAGCGGCAAAACCGCTCAAACCACTGCCGCCCGCCGACACGCTGCCGCCCATAAGCAACAGCACCACCGCCACACCCATGGAGGCGCCAGAGGTGATGCCGAATACCGACGGACCGGCCAAAGGGTTGCGAAAGGCTGTTTGAAGCAATAAGCCGCAAACGGCAAGCGAAGAGCCGCACAACAACGCTGCCAAGCACTGGGGCAGGCGCGACTGAAGCACGATATAACGCCACACGTCGTTACACTCACCGCCAAACAGGGCGCTGACAACTGCCGGGGCGGGGATGCTTACCGAACCGGCGAATAAATTAAAACACAGGAGCAGCAAACATGCCGCTCCCATGTATATGAAATAATAACGGCTTATAGGTCTTGGTAGTTAGGAAGTTTAACTATCAGACGGTTGCCCTCCAAGTTCAAACCTTTCTTCAACCATTTCATACGCATGGCAGAAGTACCGTGGTTGAACGACTCCGGCTGGGTGTAGCCCTGGGCTTTCTTCTGTAAATAGTCGTCACCAATCTTTGAGGCACAATTGATGGCTGTCTCTATATCGCCATCTTCGAGAGAGCCGAACAACTCATTGTCGAAATGTCCCCACACACCGGCATAATAGTCGGCGAGAAGCTCTATACACTGACTCACCTTGTTGGCCTCCGCCGAACCGTTGCCAAGCCGTGCCATCTTCGAGTGACCCTCATTCAAGATACCAAGCAAGTATTCCACATGGTGCCCCACCTCATGGGCAATCACGTAGGCGTAGGCGAAGTCGCCGCCGGCGCCCATCTGCTTGTTCATCTGGTCGAAGAAACTCAAGTCGATATACAACGCCTGGTCGCCAGAGCAATAGAACGGACCCACAGCACTCGTGGCGCCACCACAGGCAGTCTGCACGCTACTGGTGAAAAGCACCATCTTGGGAGCCTGATAGGTCTTGCCCATCTGCTGGAACACCTTTGTCCACACATCCTCGGTGCCTGCGAGTATTTGTGAAGCGAACTTGGCTGCTTTCTGCTCTTCCTCTGTAAACTCTCTCTCTCCGTCGGCTGTCTCCACATTCTGGCTCTGAGCCATCGCCTGACCGATACCCTCTTGCAGAGCACCGGCGAAATTACCGCCATTGGTGAAATATGCTATGGCAATAGCCATGATGATACCGCCAAGGCCAACACCTGCCACAGTGCCGCCCGACATCTTCCGGCGGTCGTCCACATTCTCGCTTTCGCGTCTTCCGTCTAGTTTCATAGTTTAAATGTTTATTTGTTAATAATATTAATTACCTCTTATAAATATGCAAAAATTGTGCCACTCCACTGCCGCCTTATCGAATTTTTATGCTAAAATCAGTACAAACGGCAGCGGAGTGCATTTTTATGCAAGTTTAGCCAACTCAATGACCTTATCCACGGCAGCTCCGAGACCGTCTTTGTTCTTGCCTCCGGCAGTGGCGAAATGGGGCTGACCGCCGCCACCGCCCTGGATGAGCTTCGCGGCTTCCTTTACCAACTGTCCGGCATTCAAGCCATGGTCTTTCACTAAGTCATCGCTCAACATCACGCTCAGCAGAGGTTTGTCGCCCTGATAACTGCCGATAACAGCCAGCAGGTTCTCCGGATGTGCCTCACGCAACTTAAACACGAGGTCTTTGGCTCCTTGCGGGTCCACGGGCATCACAGCCTTCACCACGGTATAACCGCCGATGGTCTGTGCCTTCTGCAACAAGCTCTCCTTCGCCCTCTCCACGGCCTGTGCCTGGAAGGAGGCTATCTCCTTGCGCATGTTGTCGTGCTCCTCGATATATTTATGTATCACGCCTTGCAGGTCCTTGGCATTATTAAACAATGCCTTCACAGCCTTAAGGTTGTCTTCCATCAGATAAAGAGCCTCCTCGCAGTTCTTGCCTGTCATTGCCTCGATACGGCGGATGCCGGCAGCCACGCTGCTCTCGCTGACAATCTTAAACATTCCGATGCGGCCGGTGGAGGTGGCATGGATACCACCACAGAACTCCACGCTCGGTCCGAAGCGGATCACACGCACGTTGTCGCCATATTTCTCGCCGAAGAGTGCGATGGCTCCCATCTTCTTTGCCTCTTCGATGGGCATGGCACGCTTCTCGTCGCGCGGCAGATCCTCACGGATCATCTGGTTTACGATACGCTCCACCTTGCGCAAGTCCTCATCGCTGACTTTCTCGAAGTGCGAGAAGTCGAAACGAAGGGTGTCGGGCGACACAAACGAGCCCTTCTGCTCCACATGGTCGCCAAGCACTTGTTTCAAAGCATAGTCGAGCAGGTGGGTGGCGGTATGGTTGGCGGCGCTGGCATTTCGTTTGTCGGTGTCCACGCAGGCCATAAACTCTGCCGTGGGGTCTTTAGGCAGTTCTTTCACGAGGTGCACGCTCTGGCCGTTCTCCCTCTTGGTGTCGAAAATCTCCACCGTCTCCAGCTCATTCACAAGCACGCCCTGGTCGCCGGTCTGTCCACCCATCTCGCCATAGAACGGGGTGTTGTCCAACACAAGCTCATAATATGAGTTTTTCTTCTGTGTAACCTTGCGGTAGCGCAGTATGTGGCAAGTATATTCGGTAAAGTCGTAGCCTTGGAACTGTTGCTCGCCGGGCTGCAACTCTGTCCAGTCGCTGTTTTCCACCTGTGCGGCGTTCCTGGCTCTCTCTTTCTGTTTCTGCATCTCCTCGTCAAACTGCTTCTCATCCACGGTGATGCCGTTCTCGCGGCATATCAGCTCGGTGAGGTCGAGGGGGAAGCCGAAGGTGTCGAAAAGACGGAAGGCATGTGCGCCGTCCAATTGTGTCTTGCCCTCTTTCTTCAACTCGTCCATGGCATCGGTGAGCATCTGAATACCTTTGTCGAGGGTGCGGAGGAAGGAGTCCTCCTCTTCTTTCATCACCTTGATAATCAACTCCCTCTGTCCGGGAAGCTCGGGATAGCTGTCGCCCATCTCGGAAATCAGCACGGGGAGGAGCTTATACATAAACGCCTCTTTCTGGTCGAGGAACGTGTATGCGTAGCGCACGGCGCGGCGGAGGATACGGCGGATGACATAGCCAGCCTTGGCATTGCCGGGCAGCTGACCGTCGGCGATGCTGAAAGCTACGGCACGAAGGTGGTCGGCGATAACACGCATGGCCACGTCGGTATCCTCATTCTCACCGTATTTCTTGCCAGTGAGCCTCTCCTCTTCCTTGATGATGGGCTGGAACACGTCGGTGTCATAATTGGAATGCTTGCCTTGCAGGGCTCTCACGAGTCGCTCGAAACCCATACCGGTGTCGATAACGTTCATCGCCAACTTCTCCAAAGAGCCGTCGGCCTTGCGGTTATACTGCATAAACACGATATTCCAAATCTCTATCACCTGCGGGTCGTCCTTGTTTACAAGTTCCCTACCAGGAGTCTTTGCCTTCTCCTCGGGCGTGCGGCTGTCCAAGTGTATCTCCGAGCAGGGTCCGCAAGGGCCGGTGTCGCCCATTTCCCAGAAGTTGTCGTGCTTGTTGCCGTTGATGATATGGTCGGCAGGCACGTGCTTGAGCCAGAAGCCGGCAGCCTCGTCATCGCGTTCCAAGCCCTCCTCGGGACTTCCTTCGAAAACTGTAACATAGAGGTCGGCGGGGTCGAGTTTCAACACGTCCACGAGATATTCCCAGGCGTAGTCGATGGCTCCCTCCTTGAAATAGTCGCCGAAGCTCCAGTTGCCGAGCATTTCAAACATAGTGTGGTGGTAGGTGTCATGTCCCACCTCCTCGAGGTCGTTGTGCTTACCACTCACACGAAGACACTTCTGCGAGTCGGCACGGCGGCGCGGCTCAGGGTTGCGGGTACCGAGAATAATGTCCTTCCACTGGTTCATTCCGGCATTGGTAAACATCAATGTCGGGTCGTCTTTCACCACCATAGGCGCAGATGGCACTATGGCATGTCCTTTTTCCTTAAAGAAAGCCTTAAATGACTCTCTTATTTCATTTGCTGTCATAATTTTTTGCACTTTTTTCCGAATTTGCTTGCAAAGATAGTTTTATTTTCTTACTTTTGCAAGAAATATTGAAAATAAAGGAAAAAAAAAGCAAAATTATGGCAGAAACGACAGAAAACAGCCACAAAATGTACTATTCTATCAGTGAAGTGGCACAAATGTTGGGTGTGGCACCCTCCCTTCTCCGATATTGGGAATCAGAGATGCCTCAACTCAAACCTCGCAAGATTGTGGGAGCCGGTGTAAGGAAATATACGGAGGATGAAATAGAGGAAATCAAAACCGTTTATCACCTCGTCAAGGAGCGCGGCTTCAAAATCGCCGCCGCAAAAAAAATGCTCTCGGCCAACCGCAAGGGTGTGGACAAGAGCCAAGAAGTAATCAGCTCCCTCAAAGAAATCAGAACAGAGCTGTATAAAATCAAGAAGCAGCTGGAGTATGTTCAATAAGCCCGCAAGCGAGCTTATTGAAATTGACAATTGATAATTGACAATGGACAATTATGCGCCGTGCCGGCGCTTACTGCATCGGCTCGCCGATGCCACCTCTCACTGCAAAATCTCCGATTTTGCCACCTATCACTCTAAAATAAAAATGGCACTTGGAAGCCTTATGGCTTCCAAGTGTCATTTTTAGTAAATATCTTTTCCGGTGTTATTGCGGCGGCCTCCTTTTTCGTGAGCTGCTTAGACCAAGCCACGCGTTTCGACTTGTCGGCGCCGGGACCGTTGTTATTGTATTCTAAATACCTTGCGGTTTTCTCATTGTCTGCCTTTCCCCAGTTATGCCATCCCTCGGGACGGATATGGTCGTCGAGGAAACAGTTCATAAATAAGGTGTAGGCGTATGGGCGCCACGGACGGCCGAGATACACCTTCGTGGCCTCGGGAAAGTGGGTGAGACGGCAGTTGTTGAACACATAACCGTATTTCACGTCTTGCGGTGTCGAGGCGGCGGTGACGTAGGAGTTTACCTTGCTCTTTATCTCGCAGTTCTCAAACCATGCCGTCGAAGGACCGAAGATGAAGTCGGTGGTGCCTTCGATATAGCAGTCTTTGAAATACAGGCGTGTGTCGCCATTGCCGGTGTAGATGGTGTCCTGATGTCCGAGGAAGCGGCAGTTGATGAATTTCAGTTTGTCACCTTCGGTATGCAGTGCCACTGCCTGTCCCAAGCGGGCGGAGTTGTTCTCTATCGTGATGTTTTTCAGCGTGATGCTTGAGCCTTGTATCTTCAGGGTATATGTGCGGAACGTGCCCATTTTCTGTTGTGTGCCAGGGATATACACATTGGCGTGGTCGTCGTAGGTGATAATCGTCTCATCACGGTCCTCACCGCAAATCTCGATGTTTGTGAGCCACTGCGGAATAATCACTTTCTCTTTGTATGTGCCTTTCTTCACATAAATCACTTTGTGGTATTCCATAAACGCACGGCACACCTCAATAGCCTCGTTCACCTCTCTGAACTGTCCCGTACCATCGCGAGCCACCACGAGGGTGTCGGGATTGTCGTAATTGTTAGCCGCCGATAATCCCATTGCAGCCATAATAGCAATTGCTGATACAAATAGTCTTAGTTTCATAATAATATCGTTTAGTTAATAACAGTCTGTCCTACTCTCCGCAAGGGCTGTCCCTGTCACCGGGGCTTATTGCAGCGCAGCCGCCAACGCCGGAACGGCGTTTTAATTGTCAACTTTCCGATAAGCGAGGGCAAAGGAAACTTGTTTACTCTGCCGAGCGTGAGGAAAGTCGGCGAAGCCCATTGTCAATTGTCAATTGTCAATTTTCCGAATTGTAAGCTCCGCTTACAATTCTGAGAGCTCTTTCACGTCTTTTATTTTCTTGAGCTCCTTGATAATTCGGTGCAGGTCGTCGCGGTTTCTCACTCTGAGGTCGAATTTTCCGGTGAAGATGCCGTTGTCGCACACTATCTCCACCCTGTGAATGTTCACGTTCATCTGGTCGGAGATTATTTCCGTCACCTCCTTGAGAATACCTATTCTGTCGATGCCGCTCATCTCTATCTGCGCGTCGAAATTCATTTGGCTGTTGCCCATTGCCCAGTCGGCATCCACGATACGGTTGCCGAAGCTGGTCTTGAGCTTGTCGGCCACCTTACAGTCTCTGCGGTGTATCTCTATCTGTTGCTGGTTGTTGATATATCCCAGTATGTCGTCTCCCGGTATCGGGTTGCAGCATCCTTGGAATTTATATTGGGGCAGTGTCTGCTCGGAGAGATAAAGGGTCTGCTTTTTGTTGAAGTCTTTCCCGACAGTAACGAGCTGCGGCTCAATGTCGGCAGCAGACTTTTTCTTTTTAATAAACGGCACGTATTTCCTCCATCCTCCACCGCTGTTCTCTTTCTTCTTGTTGAGCAGCAGGTCGGCCTCTTTCTCTGAGAGTGTTATCTTCTTCGCACCTACCTGCTGATAGAGGTCTTCGGGCTTGCGGATGTCATAATGCGTGAGCAGTTTGGTGATATTGCTTGCCGAGAACTCTACATTATATTTTTTGAAGAAGGCGTCGATAATCTCTTCACCTTTCTTCTGGTTTTCGCGGTTGTCGCGCCTCAACACAGCGAGGATTTTGTTTCTCGCCTTTGCCGTGGTTACGAAATTGAGCCATGAGCGGTCCACGTGCTGCGACTGCGATGTTAGCACCTCCACCTGGTCGCCTCCATTGAGTTTGTGACTCATCGGCACGAGCTTATGGTTTACTTTCGCTCCGATGCAGTGTGAGCCGAGCATCGTGTGTATGTAGAATGCGAAGTCAAGGGCCGTGCTTCCCACGGGCATCATCTTGATGTCGCCTTTTGGTGTGAACACGAAGATCTCGCTTGAGAAGAGGTTCATCTTTATGGCGTCGAGGAAGTCCATGGCGTCGGGCTGCGGGTCGTCGAGGATTTCCTTGATGGTGCGCAGCCACTCGTTGAGTTCTCCCTCATCCTCGCTAATCTGCTCTTCTTTGCTGTTTACATCCACGCCGGCGTCCTTGTATTTCCAGTGAGCGGCAAATCCCTGCTCTGCCTGCTCGTCCATGCGCCGGCTGCGTATCTGCACCTCTATCCACTGCCCCTGATGGCTCATGTATGTGGCGTGCAGGGCTTGGTAGCCGTTGGCCTTGGGGTGGTTCACCCAGTCGCGCAGACGGTCAGGGTGCGACTTGTATATCTTATTTATTGCCACGTAAATCTGGAAACATTCGTTGAGCTCCTCTTCGCGTGAGGGCGGGTCGAAGATAATCCTGACAGCGAGGATGTCGTAGATTTCGTCAAACGTCACGTGCTTGTTTTGCATCTTCTGCCATATAGAATACGGCTGTTTCACGCGCATGCGCAACTCATAATGTATGCCGAGCTTGTCGAGCTCCGCTTCTATGGGTTTGGTGAAGTCGGCGAAGAGCTCATCGCGCTTCTCCTGTGTCGATTCCAGTTTCTTCTTTATGTCGTTGTAGGTGTGGGGATGCTCGAACATAAAGCTCAGGTTCTCTAATTCATTCTTTATCTTATTGAGTCCCAAGCGGTTGGCGAGCGGCGCATAGATATAGAGCGTCTCCCCGGCGATTTTATATTGTTTGTTGGGCGGCTGACTGTCCAAAGTTCTCATGTTGTGCAACCGGTCGGCGATTTTTATCAGTATCACCCTGATGTCCTCGCTCATCGTGAGGAGGAGTTTTTTGAAGTTCTCTGCCTGTGCCGATGCCCTGTCTCCGAAGATGCCTCCGGAGATTTTTGTCAGTCCGTCAACGATTTGTGCTATTTTCGAGCCAAACACGTTCTCGATGTCTTCCACGGTATAGTCGGTGTCCTCCACCACGTCGTGGAGCAGTGCAGAGCTGATGCTCGTGGAGCCCAGCCCTATCTCCTCGCACGTGATCTGTGCCACGGCGAGGGGGTGCATGATATATGGTTCTCCCGACAAGCGCCTCACTCCTTTGTGGGCTTGTCGTGCGAAATTGAAGGCTTTGGTTATGATATCCACCTTCTTGCGGTGGTTGGACGCCATATAGGTGTCGATAAGTTTCTTAAAAGCCGCATCGACCATGGCGTTGTCGGCAGCCTCTCTCTCCGCCTCCGTCATCGCCGGTGCGGAGGCCGTCTGTTTTTCTTGCTCTTTATCCATAGGCGTACCCCTTCAGCATTATCTTCTTCTCTTTCCTTTCTTGGCTTTGGCCTTTGCTGCCTTTCCTTTGGCTTTGGTCTTTCCTTTCACTGCCTTTGCCTTGCCTCTTGCGGCATTGCCTCTGCCCTTTGTGACCTTGGCAGCCTTTCCTCTTGCCACTTTTCCGCGCTTTCCTCTCACGGCATTCTTTCCTCTCACGGCCTTTCCTCGTTTGCCTTTGGCCACTTTATGGCGTGCCACATGGCGGCGCGGGGCTTTATACACCTGGCGGTCGTTGACCTCTGCTATTGCTCGCTTGGTGGAGAACTGGTCGGGCATATAATTATACACCTCGTTCTCTTTCTCCAAGAAGGTTTTCATCTTGTCTAAAGGCAGGCGCAGCGTGGCAGGCGCGCTGGCTCCACACACCACGGGGGTGCGGTATTGGGGGTTGAGCTCTTTCAACTCGTCCATGTCGATGTCGCACACGGCAGCAATCTGTCCGAGGTGCACGTCGCGCGAGAGCATCACGGTGTCGGTGCGCTCCGGCAACTCGCATTTCATCGCGGGTATGTTATGCTCGCAATAGTAGGTCATGATATAGTTGGCGGCGATGAATGCCGGCACATATCCGCGTGTCTCTGCGGGCAGGTAGGGATAGATTTGCCAGTAGTCGGTGTTGCCGTTGCTGCGTGTGATGGCCTTCTCCACATTCTCCGGTCCGCAGTTGTAGGAGGCGATGGCCAAAGCCCAGTCGCCGAAGCGGTTGTAGAGGTGGCGCAAGTATCTGGCGGCGGCATAGCTTGACTTTATCGGGTCGCGGCGCTCGTCGATGAGCGAGTTGACGGTAAGTCCATAGTCCTTGCCGGTGGTGAGCATAAATTGCCACAGTCCGGTGGCTCCCACCCTGGAGCGCGCCGTGGGGTTGAGGGCACTCTCTATCACGGGCAGATACTTGAGCTCCAATGGCAGCTCATACGCTTCCAATGCCTGCTCAAAGATGGGCATATAGAAGTTTTGAGCGCCGAGCATAAACGACACGGTATGGCGCAGACGGCCTGTATAACGGTCGATGAATTTCCTCACCACCTTATTATATGGCATCTCTATTACCGTCGGGAGCCTTTTAAGACGCTCGATATACACTTGGTCGTCATACGAGGGGTTCTCGCCGGAGTCTGCCTCGCCGCTCAGGTATTCCCTGCCGTCGAAGTCTTCGAGCTCCTCCTCAATCTCTTCGTCCATGCCCTCCGGCACGTCAATCACTTCTTCTTCACCGTTGTCGTCAACGATGATGATCTCATCATCGTCGTCATCGTCTTCTTGTTGCGCATACGCATTGCTCATGGGCAGGGCCCATAAGAAAGCGGCGGCAAGCAGTGTTGTTATTTTTCTCATATCCTTAAAAATTCAATGCTATCTGCACCCCTGGCGAATTGCCCTGCAAGGGGTTGTTAGTCTGTTGGTTTTGTATTACCGTGGGCCTCACCTTGAGACTCAGGTCGTCGCTCATGTCAAATACCGACAACTCGGCGTCAACGTATGCGTCGATTACTGAAAGCACATACACTCCAATGAGACAGAAGAAACTGAGGTCGCGCCAACGGCGATACCGGTCTTTCCTGCTTTTGAAGAGCGATTGGAAACGCTCCTTGTTGCTGTCTGTAATCGTCACTCCGAGATGTAAGAAACTGTTGTAGCTCTCCGTCGTCGGGTCATCGTCCATAATGTCGAGATATGCCTGCGAATAGTCTTTATACATCATGTTGTTCCACCGCATGGCATATATGCATCCGAGGAAACCTCCATAGAAGATGGGGAGCTTCCAGTACTTACGGTTGTAAATCTGTCCGCCGCCCGGTATCACCATGGCGAGCCAGAGGGCTTTCTGAGGGTCGGGACGCCACGTGGCCCAGTCGCGGCCTTTCTTCACCTTGCCTGCCAGCACCACGCTGTCGCCGAGCAGACTGTCGCCGATTAAAGTGTCGCTCACGGTGTGCATGTCCGGCTCGATGGCTATCACGCTGTCTTCCGACCACGTCATAGCCTTGCCTTGCGACGGGAAAGCCACCGCAAGCACAACTGCCGTTATCACTATGAGCCACCGCCTCATTCTCATCCTTGACTAATGCCGAGAGCGGCGGTGATACGTTTCAAGTCTTCCTCATTACTGAAAGGTATGGTGATCTTGCCCTTGCCGTCGGCATTGCCGCTGAGCTGCACCTTGGCGCCCAGCATCTTGCCCAGGCCTTCCTTCACCTCGGCATAATAGCCGGCGAGGGCCGACTTCTTCACCGGGGTCTTGCCGCCCGATGTCAGTCCGCCGTCTTTCAGCTTGCTCACCATCTGCTCCACCTCTCTCACGGAGCAGCCTTTCTTCTGTATCTCGTTAAACACCCTGACCTGCAACGAGGGGCTGTCCAAAGACAGCAGCGCACGGGCATGCCCGGTGTCGATAGTATGTTTCTGAAGTGCCACCTGCACCTGTGCGGGGAGTTTCAACAAACGTATGAAATTGGCTATCGCAGCACGGCTCTTGCCTACCCTCTCTGCCACTTTCTCCTGGGTCATGCCCTCCTGCTCCAGCAGTTGCTGGTATGCCAAGGCAATCTCCACGGGGTTGAGGTCTTCCCTCTGTATATTCTCCACCAGGGCCATCTCCATCACGTTGTCGTCCTTGGCGGTGCGGATGTATGCCGGTATCGACTGAAGTCCGGCGAGCTGCGAGGCTCTCCAGCGGCGCTCTCCGGCGATGATCTGATATTTACCCTCACCGGCCTGACGGAGGGTGATGGGCTGTATGATGCCTATCTGACGGATGCTCGCGGCAAGCTCCTCAAGGGCTGCCTGGTCGAAGTCGCGGCGAGGCTGGTTGGGGTTGGGCTCAATGCTGTCTAAAGCTATCTCGCTGATGGTGCTGCTGCCACCCGTCGATACCCCGTGGGTGTCGATAAGGGCGTCGAGACCACGGCCGTCACCGATATCGTCTAAACCGCGGCCGAGGGCGCTGGTGCTCTTAGGATATTTCTTCTGTACTCCCATTCTTGGATTCCTCCTTGGTACTTGTATGTTATTGTCTTCGGGATTCACTTGTTCTTGTTTATTATCTCCTTCGCTAAGGCCAAATGGTTCTTGCTGCCCGTGGAGTCGGCATCGTAGAGGATTACCGGCAAGCCGTGGGAGGGGCTCTCGGAGAGTTTCACATTACGCTGTATCACCGTCTTGAACACCAGCTCCTGGAAGTGGCGCTTCACCTCGTCGTAAATCTGGTTGGCAAGGCGCAAACGGCTGTCGTACATCGTGAGCAGGAAGCCCTCTATCTCCAATTTCGGATTCAGCTTGCTCTTGATTATCTTTATGGTATTGAGCAACTTGCTGATTCCTTCCAATGCGAAATACTCACACTGCACAGGGATAATCACACTGTCGGCGGCGGTAAGCGCATTAACAGTGATAAGTCCTAACGACGGAGAGCAGTCAATCAATATGTAGTCGTACTCATTGCGGATGGGTGCGAGCAAACGCTCGATGATTTTTTCACGGTTCTCTAAATTCAACATCTCTATCTCGGCGCCAACGAGGTCGATGTGGCTCGGAATGATGTCCAAACCCTCGATGTCGGTGGTATAAATGGCGTCGGTGACGGGTGCCTTCTTTATCACGCACTCGTAAAGGGAGCAGTCCACCTGCTTTATGTCAACGCCAAGACCGCTGGAGGCATTCGCCTGCGGGTCGGCGTCAACCACAAGCACCGTCTTCTCCAATGTGGCCAACGACGCTGCAAGGTTGATCGTGGTGGTGGTTTTACCTACACCGCCTTTCTGATTCGCCAAAGCTATAATCTTTCCCATAATACTTCTATAAAAAATATATTTGGGTGCAAAGGTACAAAATAATATTCAGATTACGCAATTTAATTTCAGAAATTATAAAAAATTCGTAATTCATACCAATTATTTCGGATTTTTTCCGTAATTTTGCACCAAATTTAGAAATTATGCAACAAGAAAGACAAAGACCACTGATATTAATATCTAATGACGACGGCTATAAAGCCCGAGGCATCAACAGTTTGATAAACATGCTCCGCGACATGGGCGACCTGCTCGTGTGCGCACCAGAGGGACCGCGCTCCGGACGCTCATGCGCCTTCAGCGTGCTCACCTATATCACCCTCACGAAACGGATAGAGGAAAAGGGGCTCACAGTGTATTCATGCAACGGAACGCCAGTGGACTGCGTGAAACTCGCACTCGACCAGTTTTGCAAAGAGCGCAAACCGGATATCATCATCGGAGGCATCAACCACGGTGACAACGCGTCGGTAAACAGCCACTACTCCGGCACCGTGGCAATTGCCCTCGAAGGATGTATGAAATACATTCCCTCAGTGGCGTTCTCGCTCTGCGACTACAGCGAAGGGGCTGACTTCGAACCCATGCGCGACGTGGTGAGGAAAGTCACTGCCGACGTATTGGCTCACAGACTGCCAAAAGGGGTGTGCCTGAATGTGAACGCGCCACTGCTACCGACATTCAAAGGCGTAAAAGTATGCAGAATGGCATACGGCACCTGGGGAAATGAGGTGGTTACGCAACGACACCCAAGAGGGTTCGACATGCACTGGCTCACAGGTGATTACACCAACGATGAGCCGGAGGCTCAAGACACCGACAACTGGGCCATCAACAATGGCTACGTGGCCATAACTCCCACCACCATCGACGTCACGGCGCATGAGGCAATGGCGGAGATGAAATTGAGAATTGAGAATTGAGAATTGAGAATTAAGCGAACTCCGTTCGCAAAGAACTCTCTGTTAGGAGCTGCCCCGACTGGGTCGGGTTTGTCCGGAAGAAAAACTCTCTGTTAGGAGCTGCCCCGACTGGGTCGGGTTTGTCCTAAAGAAAGAACTCTCTGTTAAGAGCTGCCCCGACTGGGTCGGGGTTGTCCGGAAGAATTTGACCATAAAAAAAGTGCCCGATTCTCAACGAACTGGACACTTTACTTATGTTTAACTAAAAATTCTTTCTTTAATAAAGGTTGTCTCACGACATCCTTTGTTATCACTAAGCAATCTTTGTAAACATACCTTAAAACCAAATAACTAAAACCTAAAAAATATTACTACTAACCTAAACAATCTACTTTATGATGTCATCGGAACCGTTGTTCCTGTTTGACGATGCAAAGGTACAACATTTTTCGATACTTGTCAAGAGGAAAATATGTTTTTTAGCATAAAAATGCGATTTTCTTGATATAAATCAATTCATTGTGTGCGCAAACAGAGAAAAAACGCATTTTTTGGGCAAAAAACGCATACGTCTTAGCAAAAAAATAACTACCTTTGCAGACAATAAAAAAAAGATGAAAATTTTAATCGTAAATACAAGCGACAACCAAGGGGGAGCGGCAACGGCTGCCTTCAGACTCATGGAAGCCCTCAACAACAACGGGCATAAGGCAAAGATGCTGGTGAGAGACAAAAACACCAGCTCCATCACCGTGGCTAAGGCCGGAGAGCAGAAATACAGCAAATGGCACTTCCTATACGAAAGGCTTTCGATACTCACCACACTAAGAGGGAAAAAAAACAACCTCTTCGCCATCGATATCGCTAACAGTGGCATCGACATCACAAAAACAAGGGAATTCCAAGAGGCCGACGTGATACACCTGCACTGGATAAACCAAGGTATGCTGTCGCTCAACGGCATCAGAAAAATACTCGAAAGCGACAAACCCGTGGTTTGGACGATGCACGACCTCTGGCCGGCATCGTCTATATGCCACTATGCAAGAGGGTGCACAGGGTTTACTAAGCAATGCGGCAACTGCCCCCTGCTGCCAGGCAGCTCTAAAAACGACCTCTCACATAAAGTGTGGAAACGGAAAGAGGCGATGCTGGAAAACAAAGGCATACAATTCGTTACGTGCAGCAAATGGCTTATGCAGACGGCTAAACAGAGCAGCCTCATCAAAGACCAGAAAATACAGAGCATACCCAACCCTATCGACACGATGATCTTCAGACCGCAAGGCAAGCAGAAGGCGAGAGAGGTTTTCCAGCTGCCAAAGGACAAAAAGGTTATCCTCTTCGCATCGCAAAAAGTCAGCGATGAGAGGAAGGGGGGCAAATACCTGCTCGAGGCACTGGAAATATGCCAGAGGGAAAAACCAAACTTCAAAGACGAATGCGTATTGGCTATTCTCGGGGCAAAACCGGAGAACCTGCCCGAAGACATACAGATACCGGCATATCACCTCGGATACATCAGCGACACACAGAAAATCGTCAGCGCATACAACGCCGCCGACATCTTCGTGCTCCCCTCACTCGAGGACAACCTGCCAAACACGATTATGGAAGCCCTCGCCTGCGGACTGCCCTGCGCGGCATTCAAAACAGGTGGTATCCCGGAGATGATCGACAATGGCAAAAACGGATACACGGCACAGTATAAGGACAGCCAAGACCTCGCAAAAGGCATCATCACTCTGCTCTACAGCGACAATTACAAGGAGATGAGCAGCGAGGCAGTGAAGAAAGTAATAAAAAACTATTCACAAAGCGCCGTGGCATTGAAATACACGGAGGTATATAATGCCGCAATAGCACAGAAACACTATAACCTATGAAATTCTCAATCATCACCATAACATATAATGCCGGGAGTGTAGTGAAACGCACCCTCGACAGCATTATGCAACAAGACTACCACGACATTGAGCATATCATCATCGACGGGGCATCGACCGACGACACACTGAGCATCGTCGAAAAATATAAACAAGACAGCGACAATGCTGAAAACGGACATAAGATAGAGATTTTCTCCGAGCCCGACAACGGAATATACGACGCGATGAACAAAGGACTGGCGAAAGCCACCGGAGACTACATAGTATATATGAATGCCGGAGACCAAATGCACGCGCCCGACCAACTGACAAAATGCGCGAAAAAGCTCGAGGAGAAAGAAGACGGATGCCGGCCGGCGGTGATATACGGACATACAGACCTTATCGACAACGACGGCAAATACCTCGGACCGCGGAAGCACACACCACCGGAAAAACTCTCGTGGAAATCGTTCAAACAAGGAATGCTCGTCTGCCACCAGGCTTTCTATGCGCTTCGGGAACTGGCACAGCAGATACCTTTCGACATGCAATATCACCACTCCGCCGACGTGGACTGGTGCATCCGGGTGATGAAAGAGGCGGAGAAACAGAAATTGACAATGCTAAACACACACCTGATTCTCGCTGACTACCAGCAAGAGGGTAATACAACAAAAAACCACCGCGCGTCGCTGATGGAACGTTTCCAAATTATGCGACGCCACTATGGTTTGCTCTCTGCTGTGGCCATGCACGCCTGGTTTGTGATAAGGGCTGCGATAAAATTAATCAAGCACTAATCTCTATTCGCAAGAATAATAGTAGGAATAATACAAAAAACTCCTGATGCTTGATGCACCAGGAGCTTAATTAATTATCTGTCGTTACTTATTTTACGTAAACGATAGCAAGACGGTTAGATGTAGTACCCTGTACGCCCTTACCAGTAGCCTCGTCAACGATAACGCCACGGCTCTTGAGATACTCAGCGGTGTTGTCAGCACGAGCCTGTGAAAGTTTCTGGTTGAGTGCAGCGCTACCCTCAGGTGAAGCGGTACCCACGATCTGTACGTGTGTGCCCTCTTTGATCTCATCGAGAGCTGCCTTAGCCTCTTTGGTCAGAGCGCTCTTGCCCTGTGCGAAGGTTACGAACACGAGGTTCTCAGCAACGTTAACTTCCTTAACAACGGGAGCCTCTTTAACCACTTCCTTGATAACCTCTTTCGGTTTGCGAGCGAGCTCGTCCTGGAGCTGGTTGATACGAGCGTTGAGAGCGTCGATCTCAGCCTGGTCGCGAAGGTCAACAAGTTTGAAGTTGTGTGAGCCGTAGCTGTTGTTGAACTTGTAGATGAAACCAGCGTTAACCTGGAAGAAGCTGTTGTTGATGTTGTAACCCGGCTGGTCAACATTTGAAGCAGCTCTGTAACCGTAGTTGTGTTTTGCATTTGTAGCCTGGCCTAAGAAAGCCCAGTTCATTGAAGGCTCAACATAGATTTGATACTGTTTGTCATCACCGAAGTTGAACTGGAAGTCAAGAGCGGCTTTAGAAGTCATACGGTTCACACGAGCAGGAATGGTGTTGTTGCCACCTACATAAGCATAAGAATACTTGCTCTTGTTGCCGAAGCAGTGGAGATAACCCAAACCATAGATAGCTGTGATCTCAAATGCGCGGGGCTCACCCTGATAACCAGCGAAGAGGTTCATCAGGTTAACAGTACCGAGCAAGTTAGCGTTTACGGCACGAACCACTGTACCATTAGAAGTCCAAGGTCTGTTGCTGAAATAAGCATTACCCTCAACAGCGAGTCCGAAGATCGGAGAAATGTTCTTACCGATACGGAGACCTGCGTTAGCGTCAAGATTCTTCAGCCATTTTGAGCCGGTTGTCTTTGTAGCCACACCACCCTGAATACCGATGTACCAGTTGTCTGTGAATTTACTCTGTGCCAGACCTTTTGTCTGTGCGTTTGCAGAAACTGTCATGACAGCAGCTGCAAGAACTAAAAATAATTTTTTCATTCTGTGAGAATTTAAGTTGTTGATAAGCTAAAATCCGAGTGCAAAGGTACGACGAAATTTTTAAACCACAAAAAAAATCGACAAAAAAACCACTTTTTCCGACAAAAAATGCAAAAAAACCGTTTTTTTTAGCAAAAAACACGAAAAACGCTCTCAAAAAAGCATAAAAATTCGTTGCTTCGCATCCAATTTTCGGTTTTTGGCATAGAATGTGCAAAGTTAACTTTTACCGGTTTAAGTATCTGTAGTACTCACAAGCGGCCAACAGGAAGGCTCCGGTGCCGAAATTGGCCTCGGAGTGGGCGTCCACCACCTGACCTGGTATGGCCTTCTCGCCTATGGGCTGCACATACCCCACCCTGCCGTCGCTCTGCAGTGCTGTGGCAGTGAGATATTTCCAAGCCTTCTTTATCGTCTTCTTATATTTACTTTTCTCCAAGTATCCGTTGTTCACTCCCCACAACAGTCCGTAGGTGAAGAATGCCGTGCCGCTGGTCTCGGGTCCCGGGGCGTGCGCGGGGTCCATCATCGAGCGGGTCCAATACCCCTCCGGCTGTTGCAACCCCTTCACAGCCTCTGCCAGCCTCTGGTATTTCTTCACAAAGAAGTCGCGATGTTCATAGTCCTTGGGCAGGTCTTGCAGCACCTTGGCCAAACCGGCGAGCACCCATCCATCGCCTCGCGCCCAGAAGTCTTTCTTGCCTGAAGTGGAGGTATGTTTGGGATACACATACTTTGCATCGCGGTAATACAGGCCTGTCTCCTTGTCGAGCATCACGCTGTCAGAATACAGCACATACTCATAGAGTTTTTCGAGATATTGCTTGTTGCCGGTGATATTATACAGCTTTGTCATCACGGGCATCACCATATACAGACCGTCGGCCCAGTGCCAATAGTCGTTGCGTGGCGTACTCATCTCATACTCCATCACCTCACGCGCCCGTCGGATTTTATAATCCTGCGGGTCGAGGCGGTAGAGGTCGGCGTAGGTCTGAAAACAAATCTGCCAGTCGCCGAAGAGCACATAGTCGCGCCCCTCGCCGTAGGTCATCTTCCATTTTGAGCGGTCGGTGCCGGTGGCGCCCATCCACTTATTGTGCTCTGCCCAACGGATAGAGTAGTCTAAATATTTATTCTCCTTGGTGAGCCCATACACCTCCATATTGGCAGTGTGGTAGGCGGCATTGTCCCAAAACGACCTCACCTCGGCCGGATTACGGTCCTGCCAGGCACTGTTCACCTTATTTATAATATATAGCACCTTTTCCGCCTCTGCCTTCTTACCGGCCATCGCCGCGGGGCAGGATGCAAATAATGCAATAATGCACATACACGCCATCAACGGCATATTGTGCTTAACGTCCTTTACCATTTTGTTATCCGTCTAAATGATTTTAGTTATTCAACGAGTACGCCTGATAGGACTCGAACCTACACAGCCGAAGCCACCAGATCCTAAGTCTGGCGCGTCTACCAATTCCGCCACAAGCGCATAATAACTCTTTTCGGGTGCAAAGGTAGTGCAAAAATCTTAAATACGCAAATATTTTGGCAAATATTTGCGTATTTAAGATTTTTGCTAACCCTCCTTTTTCTTATTCAACGCCTTGTAAAAAGTCTCAAACTTTGCTCTCAGTGCTGTTTTGTCTTCGATAAGTTTTCGCAGTTCTTTGATGTCCCTCTCATTCCTTGTGCCTGGAATCCAAAGGTGGATGTATCCTTTTGCCGAGTATTTCTGCTGGAGATGCTCAAGGAAGCGTTGCCAATGTTCTTCTTTTGTCTTTTCGGGATAGTGGTCGAGTCCGAACTCCACTGTTCTCCGCAGCACGGTGTCGGGAGTGAGGTCGCGGTCTGCCTCTGCCACTATTTTCCCGTAGATGCTTCTTGGCGCCCTTGAGAGCGAGGCTCGGTGGTCTTCCACTGCCTCTTTCATTATCTTTATCTGTGAGGGTGTGAACCATTTGAGCAGCTTCTTGTCGTTTTGCAGTATCTTCCCCCCAATAACATGATGTTGCGCCCTGTGCCCCTCCAAACCGAGGTCGTGATATGCGGCGATGGTGTATGCCATGTCGATGTCTGCTCCCACCTGCCGTGCAATCTCCAACGAGCGGTTGATCACACTGTTGGCATGAGGCAGACTGTGCGCCCGGTCGAAAGCGGCATAACGAGGCAGTATCGCTGTCTCGACATACTCCATCAGTTCTAAATTAACATTGCTCAACATCTTATCTCTCCTTTCAATATTTAATTAACGCCGGAACGGCGTATAATTCTCAATTCTCAATTGCCAATTAGAATTTGCCTTGCATATTCTATAATAGTGTCTTCTCCTTTCAAGAAATCACTTTGCAAGAGATTCACATACACATCGGGCTCGATGCCAAATTCTGTGCTGTTGCCCTCGCTGTCGTACATCGGGCAGGCGGAGAACCTCACTCCCCAGCCGTTGGGCAGCTCACTGCTGAAAGGCATTCCTGCCCCTCCTCCCGTCTTGTCGCCCACAAGCAGCACGTTGTCGAGGCCTTTCATATACATGGCAAACTCATTTGCTGCGCTATACACCTCTCTGTTTGTCAGCACTGCGGTCTTCTTCTGCCAGCGCAGTCCGTCGGAAGGTTTCAGCCACTGCTCCTCCATGTTTGAGAAGTCGCTGTGGCCGGTGCCGGTCTTATGCTGCATATATCCCACGAGCGTCTCCTCGTTGGTGAAATGCGCCGCTATGGTCTCTGCATTGCTCACTAATCCGCCGGTGTTTCCTCTGATGTCTATGATTATTCCGTTGCAGAGCAAGAACTTCTCCAATATCTCATCTATGCTCCCGCTACCTATCGACGAAGAGAACGACGGTATCCTTACATACCCGATGTTATCGTCGAGGATACAATAGCTTATTGAGCCGATAATCTTATATGATTTGCCGAGATACTTGTCTATGAGTGTGTCGCTCACGTTCGATGGATAGTCTTCCATCCACGTCCAGTAGCGTCCCAAGTCGAAAGGCGCGGAGATATTCACGTGTCCGTCGCGCAGCTCGCCCGCCATATTTGCGAGGATTTCGAAGAGTTGCGAGTCGCTCAGTTTGCTGTTCACCTGTTTCTTGTATCTTGCATACACCTCGTTCCAGTCGAGTCCATACACTTCTTTCTTGTAGTCGAAGAAGCAATAGTGCTCATCGAGTATCTTCCAAAGAGCCTCAAAATTCCCCTCTGGCGTGTCGTCATACTCTTCCTCGTTCACGCAAGAGGAAAGCGAGGGAATGAAGAAAGCAGCCAGGACTATATATAATATATAATGTATAATGGAGAGGCGGCACCGCGAGGTTCGCATATATGTTTGAATGCTCATAGGTTGAAGATTTTAAACTGTCTTGTTATGCCGATCACGAAGAGGTTGCTGCGCGAGTGGTATTTCAGGTTGTTGACTTTCGCCTGTTGCCAGTCGCCCATATATCCGGCTCTGATTTTCAGGGATTTCTTTATGGGGATGTCGATGGTGAGCGAGTGGCGGAGTGAAGGCTGCGAGAAGATTGTTACCGGCACGATATTGTGGTCGTAGTTGCCACGGCTGAAAATCTCGTAGTACGACTGACCGTAGTTTGGACTGAACAACAGTCCTGCCAATGGCGCCTGAGCCTCATACCTTATGGTGAAAAGTTTATGCCAGAGCGTGAAATCATATTCAGCCGCCACGAGCGGACCGATGGAGACCCATGCCTTCATCTGTGCCGGGTTGTTGCCGTTGCGGGTGCTGTATATCACACCGAGATTAGCGTCAATGATGCCACCAGCCTGAAAGCGGAGCCGACCGTCGGCGAGCGAGAAATTGCGCAGCTTCCCGTATGCGAAGTCATACATCGCGGTAAGAAACTTCGCATTGTCGGCTCTGTTTTTTGCCAACGACACATTCCCTTGGTTTATCATCACTGCCCCCCACTTCTTTCCGTCGCGCCTCCACTGCGTCTCATTAAAGAACCGCAGTTCCGTGCCACGATAGGTCTCGGGCGAGAGATATGTGTCGAGGAGGTTCACTCCACCGATGCCAATAAGGTTGGTGGAGGTCGTCGTCTTCAGAGGGGTACCTGGCACCGTCGACGAAGCTTGCGTTTGCTCAAAAGTCTTGGCTTGACTTAGGGTTTCTGTGTAAGCAAGCTCCTCTTGGGACAGCCCCATTGAAGCTCCCCTCTCTTGTGCCGGCAATGCCGTGGCAAGCCACAGTGCCGCAATCGCCGATATAAATCTTCCTAATTTCACGTTTAATCTCAAACACCCAAAGCGCCGGAACGGCGCATAATTCTCAATTCTCAATTCTCAATTCTCAATTAGAAAAGACTCAGCTCTCCCGTCACCTCGTCTATTCTCGGAGGTTGGTATCCGTCGTCGGCACCATCATCTTCGGGGGTGTCGGCATCGCTTGCGCCGGAGTCATTTCCGCCTCCTCCTTCTGATATCTCATTTTCCGCAAGCTCTTGTTCTTCGTCTTCCGGTTCGCCGTTCTCCTCCGGTTCTGTTTCCGGCTCCGGGAAGCGCAGCGGCTCCAGCTCTTCTATGCGGTCAACGGCGAGCGTGGTGATACGTTTGCCTTTCGCCTTGAAGCTCTTCACTCCGATAAACTCCTCCACGTCGATTTCCTGTGGCGGACGTGCGGCGTCGGGGCCGGCGAAATACACCATCACCCTCGGATACACCTGGTCGGAGAGCATATACAGACGGCTCTGCGGGTTGTCGCCGAGGAAATTCTGTTTCTTCGACGAGGCGTCGAGCTGGAAGCGTTTCAGATAGGGGAACCCTTGGTCGAAGTCGAAGAGGGCCGCGCTCCACACCTTTGCGTCGTTGAATTTCTCTATCCTGAGAATCTTGTCCTCATAGTGGTTGTTAACGTCGAAGTTGGTGCAATAGAAGTCTCCGTTGTCGAGGATTACGAGTATCTTGTCCTCATCCTGGAACTCTCCGAGGTAGGTGCCGTGGTCATCGTAGTTGATGCGGTGCACGTCAAAGTCGAACCACACCTTGCGCCCTCCGAGCGTAGAGTGTCCGTGGCTCTTAAGGGTTATGCGGTGCACGGGGTTGCGTGTGAGCAGGTTGCCCTTACTTGAGCGCCCCTTGATGATGATGTCGGAGAAATCTTTGTCGAAGATGAGTTTCCTGATCTTGCTGTTTGGCTCGAGCGTAACCTTTATCACCTCTGCCTCGCCGTTGGGGTTGGCGGTGAAATACACCACCTTGGAGCCGTCCTTGCCCTGCGTGAGGTCGTATTCCTTGTCGCGCGCGATGCCCGTGATATTGAAACGTTTCATCATAAACGGCCCTTTCCGTCCGTCACGGTACACGACATTGTATATCGTGCGGCGGTCGTTTTTCTTGAACACGGCCACATGGAGGATGTTCTTTCCGACGAAAATCTTGTCGGCCACCTTCACCACCTTGTATTTGCCGTCTTTATAGAACACGATGATGTCGTCGATATCGGAGCAGTTGCACACATACTCGTCTTTCTTCATCGCCGTGCCAATGAAGCCCTCGTCGCGGTTGATATACAGCTTTTCGTTTGCCTCCACCACTTTCGTGGCCTCTATGGTGTCGAAGTTCTTTATCTCCGTGCGGCGCGGGTGCTCAGCACCGTATTTATTCAGTATGTAGCGGTACCAGTCGGCGGTAACCTCGGTCATGTTCGCCAGTTTGCCGTCAATCTCTTCTATCTCCGCTTTTATCTTCGCAATCAGCTCGTCGGCCTTGTCTTTGTTATACCTTGCGATTCTCTCCATCCTGATATCGAGCAGTCTGAGGATGTCGTCTTTGGTAACCTCCCTGATCATCTGGGGATAGAACGGTGTGAGGCGGTTGTCGATATGTTCGCAGATGGCATCTTTCGACTTCGCCTCCTCGAATTTCCTGTCCTTGTATATCCTCTCTTCGATGAAGATGCGTTCGAGTGATGCGAAGTGCATCTGTTCGAGCAGCTCGTTTTTCCTTATCTCCAACTCTTGCCGGAGCAGGTCGCGCGTGCGGTCAACATTGTATTTCAGCACGTCGCTCACTGTGAGGAAGCACGGCTTTTTGTTTTCTATCACACAACAGTTGGGCGAGATGTTGAGCTCACAGTCGCTGAAGGCGTAGAGGGCGTCGATGGTTTTGTCTGACGACACTCCCGGGGCGAGGTGCACCTGTATCTCCACCTGTGCCGAGGTGTTGTCGTCAACTTTCCTTGCCTTGATTTTGCCTTTCTCCACGGCCTTGAGTATCGACTCTATGAGCGTGTTGGTATTCTTGCCGTATGGTATCTCCTTGATTACGAGCGTCTTGTTATCCAACTTTTCTATTTTTGCCCTTACCTTGAGTGTGCCTCCACGCTGTCCGTCGTTATATTTGCTCACGTCGATGCTTCCTCCTGTGGGGAAGTCGGGATAGAGGTGGAACTCCTCGCCGTGGAGGTAATGTATCGCCGCCTCGCATAGCTCGCAGAAGTTGTGCGGCAGTATTTTCGACGACAGTCCCACGGCGATGCCCTCCGCTCCTTGTGCGAGGAGGAGGGGGAATTTCACCGGCAGGGTGATCGGCTCTTTGTTGCGCCCGTCGTAGGAGAGCTGCCATTCGGTGGTCTTGGGGTTGAACACCACGTCGAGTGCGAATTTTGAGAGGCGCGCCTCGATATACCTCGGTGCGGCGGCACGGTCGCCGGTGAGTATGTTTCCCCAGTTTCCCTGTGTGTCCACGAGCAGCTCTTTCTGTCCCAACTGCACGAGAGCGTCGCCGATGGAGGCGTCGCCGTGAGGGTGGAACTGCATCGTATGACCCACAATATTGGCCACCTTATTATATCTGCCGTCGTCCATCCTCTTCATAGAGTGCATGATACGCCTCTGCACGGGTTTGAAACCGTCGCTGATATGTGGCACTGCCCTCTCGAGGATCACGTAGGAGGCATAGTCGAGGAACCAACTCTGATACATGCCGCTGAGGTGATGCACGGCAGCGGCGTCGAAACGTCCCACCGGCTTGTAGTCGGAATGGCTCTCGCCGGAAGTCGCTGCGTCGTCGGCATCCATGTCATCGGTGGTGTCAATGACTTCCGCATCGGTCTCTTCAGCTGCATCCGTCGCATTGCCATCGCTATCTAAGGTCTGCTCTTCTAAGTCTTCGTTATTTTGTATTTCGTCGCTCATATATTATAAATGTATTAGCCTTTTGAATTACTTAACAAGGGGAGGCTCTTTATAAACACCTGTTGAAGTTCAAATTCGGGATTTTCTTTGAGGATTTGCCTCACCACCTTAGCCGACGGTGCTGGGGAATAGCCCATATTAACAAGCATTTTTATGCAGTCGCTCTCCTTATTGGGGTCGATGCCCGAGTTGTCGATACTGCCTCCGGCGGGGATTTCCGACTGTATGCCGAGCATCACGATCTTGTCTTTGAGGTCAACAATGATGCGCTGCGCCGTTTTCAGGCCGATACCTTTCACCCCCTTGATGAGCCTTTCGTCGCCGGTGGAAATGGCATTGCACAGTTCTGCGGGCGAGAGAGAAGAGAGCAGCACGCGCGCGGTGTTGGCTCCCACTCCCGAGACGCTGATGAGCAGCAGGAACAGGTCGCGCTCCTTTTTCGACTGGAAGCCGAAGAGCTGCCATGCGTCCTCGCGTATGGCCTCATAAACATACAGTTTCACCTCTTTCTTGCCTTGTATGGCAGTATAAGTGTTGAGTGAGATATTCAAGTCATACCCCACTCCTGCCGCCTCCACCACAGCCTGCGCCGGGTTGAGGTCGGTCAATTCGCCTTTTATATATTCTATCATTCTATCCTTTTTGTCAGTCTAAAATCGCCGTCAGGCAAAAACGCCGGAACGGCGTATAATTATCCATTTTCCATTATCCATTATCCATTTGCGAAGCATTCAAATATTCTTCGATTTTCTGTCTCAGCTTCGCATACGGCTCGCTCTCTTCGTATCCCGTATTCTTTTTCAGCATTGTCACGATGTCTTGCGTGCTGTGGCGGTATGCCGAGAGCTCATTATTTTTCTGCGTGTTGTGCACGGCGTTGCGGTAGATTTCGTTTTCCCTTTGCCTTTGCAGTTTCTCGCACACTTTTTTCAGAATCAGCACCACGATGTCTTCGAAGAGGTGGTGGCCTTGCATATACAGGTATGTCGTCTCCGGCGTAACCCCGAGTTGTTGCAGCTCTTCGCTCAAAGCCGTGAAGTCGTCGATATAATGTGAGTATTGATTAGTCAGCGCATTGAGTTTTTTCTGCACTCTACGTCTCACGCTTTTCAGGCATTCCTCCGCCTGTCCCACGGAAAATCGCCCTATCTCCACCACTTTATTGAAATCGGTCATTGTGAAGTCGTGGTATTTGTTTTTCCTGTACAAGAGGATGTTCCACACGAAGAGCGGGAAGATGTCTTGCGAGAGCCGTGTGAAGAAGGAGGTGAAGTCGAAGATGGGTCGGTCGTTGAGTGTGATGCTCACGCACACGTCGTGGAGCGATGGGGCGTAGCACTGGTAGTTTTCTATCGCATACACGAAGGTATGGAAGACATACGGGTTGTTGATCACCTCTTTCGACTGCGCCGTGCATCCTTGCATCAGGTAGTCGTAGTCAGCGTCCACGCAGGCAATCATGTCTGGGCCGGCATTAGGGCCGAGCACATTCACCATCGCGCTCTTCTTCCCTTTCGAGAGGTTTGACTTCGACGGCAGCATCACCTCGAAATAGCGTGTGTCGTTCTCGAATTTCCTTAATGCCATACGCCAGAAATACACATCGTCGTAGCTCTCCACGTAAGCCACGATCCTGCGCCTCGCCTTCTTCGACGTCATCTTATTCGCCGCCTCGAAATAGCGTGAGTTGATATTATCTTTAAGCCTGTTTCCCACTATGTTTTTATATATGTGCGCCGTTAAGGCGCTAATTAATTGTCAATTGTCAATTGTCAATTGTCAATTGTCAATTGTCAATTTGCAGTAAAAAAAAGCCCCGGCTTTATTTCACTTCAATGTCCGACACCTCCGTCACGCTGTCCATCCATCCGTTCATTATCACTGCCGGAGAGTGCGTGGTGAGTATTATCTGCACGTTGGGGTTTAGTGCCAGCACATTGTCGATGAGTGACTTCTGCCATTCTATGTGGAGGCTCACCTCCGGCTCGTCCATAAACAGCACGTATGGCTGGTTGTCTTCCACCAGCACCGTGAGCAGTATGGCGAGCATCTGTTTTTCGCCGCTGGAGAGCATATACGGCACGAGGTCCTCGCCTATCTGCGAGAATTTTATCTCGTTTTCGGTGCGTATTATCTTCTTTCCCGTCTCGCTGAAGAGCTTGTCGATAAGGTCCTGGAAGAGTTTTTTGGGCGCGCTGATTTTCTGCGCCTTCTCTGCCGCGTCAGCGCCTCCCTCTTGCAAACAGGCGATGATGCGGTTGCCGATGTTCACCTGGTAGTCGAGGTATTTGCGCTGAAGCTGGAAGAGCTGCCAGTCGAGCTCCGTTCGCATGCTGCTGTCGCTCTTGCCCAGCAGGTCGCTGCTCGGCAGTGGCTTGTCAAACGACCTTATGATGTCGTATCTAATCCATTTGGCATCCTCCGGCGACACTTTGAGCCTCACGCCTTTGAGCATGTGGCTCGGAAACTCTCCGCCTTGCGCCAGCCCTTTCACCACCTTGTTGATGATAGTGCTCTTGCCCACTCCGTTCACGCCGCTAAGAATGTTCACCTTCTTGTCGAGTGTCCATTTTATGTGCTTGCGCCCGCTCCAAAGCGAGTCAATCTCTATCTCTTCTATATAATCTGCGTATTTCTGCATAGTTATATGTTTACTATTTACGGCTGCAAAGGTAATAAAAAAAACTGACTTTGCAAAGAAAAAAGCCTAAAATTTCTGCATTTATTTGCATAATTGAAAAAAATCACTATCTTCGCCGCCGTAAATAGTAAAACAGAAACAATAACATTTCACGATATAATTTTTTCAAGATGAATGACAGAATTAAAAATATAGCAGAGTATATGAGTGTGGTAGTCAGTGCGTTCGCTCGTAAATTTTCTATGTCGAACGCTGCTGCCTACAAATACCTCCGCAAATTTTCAGGCATAGATTTCTTGCTACGCCAATATGATGTTGAGCATACTTTCTCCATAGACGACGCAATAGAAGATTTATGTGAGATTTGTAAACGGAAAGGAGGGTCTTTATCGTTATGAAAATTTTATATCATGGCTCTAATGTGCCAATATCAAAAATTGGAATCATTGAAATATTTAACTTTAAAAGTATGAAGCGATGACGGAACAAGAGATTCATGAAAGAGATAAAAGATACTTGATTCAGTGCTTGACGAGGGATTTAATCCTTTGGCTGATGCAAGATTATGGATTCAGTATGCAGGAGGCAATGGACAAACTGTATAATAGCCATACATATTCTTTGATAGAAAATGAAAAAACAGGTATGTACTATCAGAGTGCCGTGTATGCTTCAACATATTTAGAAGACGAACTGAATTTAACATCGCCGAAAACCACTATCTCATCATGTTAGTTAACAGCACCAAAAAGGAGGATAAGACGGATGTGGTAAATCATCCGCTGTCAGAGTTTAGAGGAATGTTCAAGGGTACTGCTAAGACTGACCGGGAATTAATCGATGAATATCTTGAAGATAAATACGGCGTATAAGAACGATTATGCTATACAAAATAAAAGAAATCTTCACACTCCACCACCGACGCATCGGCTACAAACCATACATCCAAGAAGTGGCAGGCATTGAAGCCCTCGATATCGATGAGCAAAAAGACTATGACTTGGCAGTGGAATACGCAAAAATAAATAACCCATAGCCATTAGATGTACCAGCAAAGACGATTTTTTGTACCAGCAATTGTACCAGCAAAGGACGATTTTTGTACCAGCAAACTATTATTAGGCGTACAAAATCTACCATTAGAAGTATATGGAAATATTTTTAGACATACAAGACTGGCGGATACCTGTCACGATTCTGTTACCTATTCTTTTTTAAGAGAGACTCTCCATACTCTGAAAGTTTAAAATACCTCTTTGAATTTATTGCCATCGGAGCGAATTCCCGAAATCTTTTTCAACAGATTATCGTCAACTTTTAGTCCGCACAAGCTCCCGTCATCATTGGCTCCTATCAGCAAATAGCCATTTTCGTGAGAGCCAGGCAGGTCATTAGCGAACGCGCAGATAGCCTCACAGAACTTATCCATGTTACTGGTAGAGATTGTCTTTTCAACCCGATAAGTTTCTGTGCTGCGAAGTAGTGTCCGTATTTCTTCTTTCGTAATCATATCATAAATAGATTTCGGCTGCAAATATACATCTTTTTAATCATATCTCCAAATTTATTTCACTTTTTTCTACTTTTATTTGCACAATTGAAAAAAAATCACTATCTTCGCCGCCGAAAATAGAATAATAATATGAGTATAAACGACATTAAACCGATGGAGCAGTATCCAACTGCTGTAAAATCGATAAAAGATGCTATATTCAGCAGCCAATACAATGCTGCGAAAGGAGTGAATGGCATCCAACTTTCACTTTACTTCTGCATCGGGAAATACATCTCCGAGAATACAAGGCAAAAGAAATGGGGTTCGAATGCGCTGGAAGTTATATGCGGGCAACTTCAAAAAGAGTTGCCTGGCTTGCGCGGCTTCTCTGCCACCAATTTCAGATATATGCGCCTTTTTTATGAGGCATGGAGCGACCTTGCCGTAAATTCATCAGCCACGGCTGATGAATTGAACCCTTATTTGCTTATATCTCCTCTTTCATCAGCCATGGCTGATGATTTGAACAGCAAAAATACAAAAGAAAATAAAAATTTATCAAATAGTGTAATTTCATCAGCCAAGGCTGATGAAAGTGATGTCGATATGAATGAATTCTTGTCTATCGGTTTCAGTCATCATTGCGAAATCCTAAGCAAAGCTAAATCAAGAAAGGAAAGGCTCTTCTATATCCATGAAGCCTGCCTGCATCAATGGGACAAATATTCATTACGCAAATTCTTAAAGGAGGATTTATACAACCACCAGGGCAAATTACCCAACAATTTCCCTTCCACTATCCCCGACCAAAACAGGGCTGTCAAGGCTATTAATATGTTTAAAGACGAATACCTGTTGGACTTTATAAACGTGGAGGAAATAGGCGAGCGCGACATTCAGGACATTGACGAGCGTGTGGTCGAAAAAGAAATCGTACACAACATCAAGAAGTTCATAATGACATTCGGGAACGATTTCTCTTTCGTGGGGAACCAATATCATTTAGAGGCTTTCTCAAGCGATTTTTATACAGACTTGCTTTTCTTCAACCGTGAGCTGAATGCGCTTGTTTGCATAGAACTAAAGAATGGCAAATTCAAGCCTGCATACTTGGGGCAACTGGCAGCATACCTTAGAATTCTTGATGACAAAGTGAAAAAACCTCACGAGAACCCATCAATAGGAATTGTGCTGTGCAAAGAGGCTGACAAAGAACTTGTGCAATACGTGATTCAAGACTATAATAAGCCAATGGGAGTCGCCACATACACCACATCCGCAGAAATGCCGGAGAAACTGAGAAAAGCACTGCCGGATATTGAGGACTTGAAAAAACTTATGTAACTTTTTGTTTCCACTTTTGGCAACTTTTCACTTCCACTTTTGGCAACTTTTCACTTCCACTTTTGGTAATAATCCAAAAAACATCATATTGTTAACTGCCCAGATTACGTATTAGAGGTATAAGACAACAATTAGACTTACAAATCAGCCTTTAGATGTACTATCAGGAACGATTAATTGTACCAGCAAAGACCATTAAATTGTACCAGCAAAGGACGATTATACTTACAAAAGGGTTAGAGGTGCAAAACTGGTTAAAGAAATACAAATTATACATTTATGTGATATACATTTATGTATAATTTTGTAACTTTGCAGCTGATGAATTAAGCGACAAAGCGCAAAGAAAAATAAAATTACACTATTTTTCTGCATTTATTTGCATAATTGAAAAAAAATCGCTATCTTCGCCGCCGTAAACAAAATAAAGAGCTGAAAATAGATGTTATGAGCGATAAAAAGACAGGAAGGCAACTTTCAGAAGGATTTCAGAGCTTCGAGGAGCTCCGGGATAACAAATGCGTATATGTTGACAAGACCGATATGGTATGGGAACTTGCCAACAGCAAGAAATATATCTTTCTCAGCCGTCCGCGCCGCTTTGGAAAGAGCCTGCTTACAAGTACTCTACAATGCTATTTCGAGGGAAAAAAAGACCTTTTCAATGGTCTGAAGATAATGGACAAAGAGACGGAATGGGTGAGCCGGCCTGTGTTTAAGTTTGATTTCAGCAATTGCATAACCGCTGACGACCTATTAGAAAAACTCGATGTCCGACTCGGCGAATATGAAGCCATCTACGGGAAAAACCCGGCGGCGAAAAATCCAGGCAACCGTATGCTGATGCTGCTCAAAAACGCATATCTACAGAGCGGGATTCAATCGGCCACGCTCGTTGACGAATACGATTTCCCCCTGCAACATTCACTCTTTAATGAGGCGGAGCACGAGAGACTGGTAAAGGTCTATCAAAATTTCTTCCCGCCTTTCAAAGAGTACGGGAATTACTTAAAATGTCTGTTTCTTACAGGCTGCACCAAATTTACTAATTTGGGACTTTTCAGCATCAACAATGCCAATTCCATCGTCAGCTCCTGGCCTAAGTATGCCACACTCTGCGGCATCACGAAGCAAGAACTTATAGACAACTATATGCCTGAAATAAAAGAACTTGGCGAGAAGAAAGGTTGGACTGTGGAAGAAACGATTGAGGAGCTGCGCAATATGTACGACGGATACCGTTTCAGCAGCGATATGGACAAAGCCGTTTACAATCCATTCAGTCTCGTCAACGCCCTTGCAGAAAAAGAAATAACCAACTATTGGATCTCTTCGGGCGGCAGCACAATGCTCAACGAAATGCTCATCAGAAGCGATGAGAACAGGGAGAACCTTGAGGAATGCTCCATTACGGAAAACAAGCTCGATATGTCGGACGTGGGCAAGGGCGACATCAAATTATTTCTGTATCAAACCGGCTATCTCACTATAAAAGAGCATTTCGACGGAGGATACACCCTCGGCATTCCCAACCGCGAAGTGAGAGAAGCCATTTACGAAATCCTCCTGCCTAATGCTATGAGCAAAGAGAACGACTTCGTTGATTCTACAATTAGCGACATGAGAAAGGCTCTGAAAAAGGGAGATATTGTCGGTATGCTGGAAAATATGAAACTGCTAATATCGCAGATACCATATCCGTCACGAAAAGAAGAGCATTACTACGAGGAGCGTTTCCAATATTTCGTCAGTTGCGCACTCTATCTCTGCGGATGCACTGTAAACTACGAAGTGCCAATGTCCACAGGCCGTATAGACCTTGTTGCCAAATACAAGAATATTATTATGGCGATAGAGCTCAAACTCGATAATAATGGCGGCGTAGAGGCTGCGAAAAAGCAACTCAAAGAAAGAAACTACACGTCAGCACTTACAAACAAAGGCAAGGATGTGTATGCCGTAGCGATAAGTTTCAGCACAGAGGATAATATCCGCGGCGTTTCAGGGTATGACGTAAAGAAAATATAGGTTAAAGATATATAAATTATACATTTGTGTGATATACATTTATGTATAATTTTGTAACTTTGTAGCCGTAAACAGAAACGATATGGATAAGATACCTTTTCAATATGGCTCTTTGGCCGAGGCAGACAATTTTGTGAACAGGGTGGAAGAACGGCGACAACTGAAACGTTTTCTGCTCGACGGAATCAACGTGATGCTTATATCGCCCCGTAGATGGGGCAAGTCGTCGTTGGTGAAAAAGGCGATGCTCGAACTCCTTGAGGAAAGGAAAGACGTGAGGGTGTGCTTCCTCGACGCTTTCAGCATTCACTCCGAACGGGAGTTCTACTCGGCATTCGCCAATGTCGTGATACAAGGGGCGGCATCCACGCTCGTCAAGAAAATAGAGGACGCCAAGAAAGTCATCGAAAGCCTCGTGCCAAGCGTAAACCTTAAGCAAGACCCTTTCAACCAAGTGTCTTTCGACCTTAAATTCCAGTTCTCCGAAAAAGACAGAATGGAGATACTGCAACTTCCTGAGAAAATCGCGACAGAACGGGGACTGAGGGTCATCGTGTGCATCGATGAGTTTCAACAGCTCGCCAACCTTAAAGAATATAAAAGCATCGAGGGGAAGATGCGTGCCGTGTGGCAGCACCATCATAATGCCGTGTATTGCCTTTACGGCAGCAAAAGGCATAAAATGCTCGATATTTTCAACAACTCGCAACATCCTTTCTATCGTTTCGGGCAACTGATGTTTATCAACAAAATCGCTCGCGAGGAATGGATACCCTACATTGTAAAAGGTTTCAGCAGCACCGGCAAAAGCATCTCCGAAGAGATTGCCGGACAGATTTGCGACATCGTCGAATGCCATTCCTGGTATGTTCAGCAACTTTCGTATTTCGTTTGGGCCGCCACAGAGGGCGAGGCGAAAGAGGAGACGTTGGCAAAACAGACGAACACGCTTATCGACACCAACGCCCCGATGTTTATGAGCGATATCGACAACCTCTCCGGACCGCAAGTGAATATGCTAAGGGCAGTGGCGGCAGGTGCTACACAGTTGAATTCCAAAGATACAACCGCCCGATACGACCTCGGCGGACCGCAAACGATTACCCGCAACAAGCGCATACTGCAAGAAAAGGATTTCCTTGAGAAAAGAAACGGCATCCTTGAATTCTCCGACCCCGTATTCCGCCTTTGGATAAGCAGAGAGAACAGCCATGGCTGATGATTTTATGGAGAGGTGGATTATTTTGTGAAGCAGGAATAGCTGGTACAAAAATCATTTTTGCTGGTACAACTAATCGCTTTTTGATAGTACAACTAATCGTTCTTGATAGTACAACTAATCGTCCTTGATAGTACAACTAATCGTCCTTGATAGTACAACTAATCGCTTTTTGATAGTACAACTAATCGCTTTTTGATAGTACAACTAATCGCTTTTTGATAGTACAACTAATCGCTTTTTGATAGTACAACTAATCGTTCTTTGATAGTACAACTAATTGCCCTTTGATAGTACAACTAATCGCTTTTTGATAGTACAACTAATCGTTTTAGATAGTACAACTAATTGCCTTTGCTGGTACAACAAATCGCCCTTTGCTGGTACATACAATCGTACATAATCATTCTTGATAGTACATCTAACACCTGTTTATAATACGTCTAATATCAGTTTTACCAGTTTTAATACGTCTAATACAGATTTTAATACGTCTAATACAGATTTTTGTACGTCTAATACAGATTTTTATACGTCTAATATCGATATTGCACATCTATTGGTATTTTTCGGTACAAGGTTTAGCTTTGTTTTATACCTTAAAGGGTGTAATCATTGTGTCTTTTAGGTATTTTAAATTGTTGTTAGGTATTTGTAGGTATTTTAAAAATCTTTAATTTGTGCATAAATCGGCTGATGAAATAGCCCTATTTTTCTGCTTTTATTTGCACAATTGAAAAAAAATCACTATCTTCGCCGCCGTAAATAAAAAAAATATGAAGACTAAAGTAGAAACAGTAAAATCAAAGGGCGTTTTGGCAGATTATGTCAAAAAAGCCGATACAGCTTTGTACAATCATCTAAAGAACAGGTCTCTCATTGCGATGAAAATATCAAAGGCATTGAAAGAGGCAGGACTTAGCAAGAAAGAGTTTGCTCAAAAAAATGGGGAAAAGTCCTACTGTGATAACGGAATGGTTGTCTGGACAAAGAAATTTCACTTGCGACACTTTAACAGACATAAGTATCGCGTTAGGCATAAACTTCTCACCAAAAACAAGAAGTATCAACGAGTGGAAGGTAGAGGAGAGATAGTATAAATATGAAAACAGTAGCATTGGTTCCCATAAAGTTGCACTCACAGCGGCTGCCCCACAAGAGCATACTGCCTTTGGCAGGGCATCCCTTGTGCTGGCATCTACTGAATACCCTTACGCAAGTAAAGGAGATTGACGAGGTGTATGTGTATTGCAGCGACGAGGAGATAACGAAATACATCCCGCAGGGCGTGAAATTCCTGAAGAGGGAGAAGTGGCTCGACGGCGACGAGGTGAAAGGCTTCGACATCTACGGCAGTTTCATCAGCGAGGTGGATGCCGATATCTACGTCCTCGCCCACGTCACATCGCCATTCACCAAGAAGTCATCAATCGAAACTGCCCTAAGGCACGTGCAAAACGGCGACAACGACTCCGCCTTCTCCGCCGAAAAAATCCAAACCTTCGCTTGGTACGACGGCAAACCCATAAACTACGACCTCAACGACGTGCCGCGCACACAGGATATGAAACCGATATGGGTGGAGACAAGCGCATTCTTCATCTTCAAAAAAGAAATCTTCACACTCCACCACCGACGCATCGGCTACAAACCATACATCCAAGAAGTGGCAGGCATTGAAGCCCTCGACATCGATGAGCAAAAAGACTATGACTTGGCAGTGGAATACGCAAAAATAAATAACGCATAGCCAAAATTTTCTGCATTTATTTGCATAATTGAAAAAAACAACGAAAAAAATTTCCATTATTGGAAATTTTTGTTTACCTTTGCACCATTAAAACAAAGTAAGTATGGAAAAAAATAGTTTAGGTCGTCTTATTAAGGAAGAACGGAAAAGAAAAGGACTCACACAAAAGCAGTTGGGTCAAATGATTGGATTAAAGAGCGCAAGGGTCTGTAAAATAGAGAACGGTGCTCCAATAACTCCCGATGTGGCTTCATTTATCCTTGGAAAGATGGGGTCGAAGTTGAAAATTTCTGTGGTCGATGAGCAAAAATATCATTCTGACAAGTCTCGGTTCTTAATCAGCTCCATATCGAATTTCAGTCGCAAAAGCAACATGGATGCCCGTAAAAGCTACTGGTACCTATTGACTTTCAAAGGTCTTGACTTTTTGAAAGAACACGGAGACATTGAACAAACTCTCAGCAACGATGAAATTAACGATGATTTGATTAAAGTCTGTAGAAACAACGGTGGAACGTTATGAGATTATATCATGGGAGTAACCTGCGCATAAACAGAATAGACCTTTCAAAAAGTAAGGCTCATAAAGATTTTGGGAAGGGATTTTATCTGACTCAAGATTACAATCGTGCTGTTAAAATGGCAAATCGTACATTTGCCATCGAAGCTACTGGAACTCCGGAGGTGAAACCGTTCCTATTTAATTTAGACTCTTCCAAGAGAACAGTCAAAGTTAAAATCTTCAGTACCACATCCGCCGAATGGGCTCTGTTCGTTATGAATAATCGAGACAAATCAAATGTTTTTAAACATGATTATGATATAGTTATAGGTCCTGTGGCAGATTCACGTGTTGACGCAATCATACAACAATATAGAGAAGAGTTTAAAGAAAAGTATACAGACAAAGAGAACCTAAGGAAACTGGCACATCTTCTTAAATATCCAGGAAAGGAATATATACAATTCTGTTTTTGCACTCCAAAAGCAATCAATTTATTAATTTTAGATATATAAAGGTTATGAGTAATATAGAAATAGACAATTTGCTGCAAAAGATGTCAGAAGCGGCAGCCGAAAAGTTTGATTTATCCACTATGGAGGCCGTAGGAGTAGTCTTTAACTCTATGGCTGCTGATAAAATCTTGAAAGGTGAACTGGCTGGCGGTGAAGAGGAGATTATAAACTCATTCTTGAATGAGGTGGCAACAGGTGGCAAATGATATACCCTCCAATTCTCCGACCCCGTGTTCCGCCTGTGGATTCTCAGAGAAAACGACCACGGCTGATGATTTAAGCGACAAAAGCAAAGAAAAGAAAAATTTTATCAAATATTGTAATTTCATCAGCCAAGGCTGATGAAATAGATTCATTTTTCTGCTTTTATTTGCATAATTGAAAAAAAATCACTATCTTCGCCGCCGTAAATAAAAAACAAAGAACTTATGTTATATCCTTTAGGCATACAGAAATTTGAGAAAGCACGCAACGCAGGGTGTGTATATATCGACAAAACCGAAATGATATACAAAATGGTATCCGAGGGATGTTACTACTTCCTCGGCCGACCACGTCGATTTGGAAAGAGTCTGCTCGTTTCCACACTTGAGGCGTATTTTTCGGGCAAGAAAGACTTGTTTGAACATCTTGCCATTTACGATATGGAAACGAAATGGGAGAAATATCCTGTACTCCATCTCGATTTCGCAGGAGAAAATTATCAGCAGCCCGATGCCTTGGAAAAGAAGCTCAACAAATTCTTAAAAAAATACGAGGCGGAATACGACATACCATACGAGGACGACACCCTTTCAGGAAGGTTCGAAACTATAATACAGAAAGCCAGCGAGAAGACAGGCAAGCAGGTCGTAATCCTTGTGGACGAATACGATAAGCCGATACTCGACCTTTATGGACACAAGGATATCGAGGAGAATAACCGCAATATGCTGAAAGCCTTTTATGGAGTAATGAAAAGCCAGGACGAATACATACGTTTCGGCTTCCTCACAGGAGTTACGAAACTCGGAAAGGTGAGCGTGTTCAGCGACCTAAACAATGTTACCGATATTTCCTTGACAGATGATTATGCCACCATCTGCGGCGTCACGGAAGAAGAGCTGCATAATGTCTTTGACACAGAGGTTGAGGCGATGGCACAAAAAGGAAAGATGACGAAAGAGGAATGCTACGCCAAGCTCGCCAAACAATACGACGGCTACCATTTCGGAAAGGATGTCACCGGGGTGTACAACCCATACAGTCTGCTAAGGGCTCTTAGCGACAAAGATTTTGGCGATTACTGGTTTGATACAGGCACCCCGACATTTCTCGTTAAAATACTGAGGGAGCAGGGCAGTAAAATACCCGACCTCTCCACTGTAAAGGCTGCATTCCGGTCGCTCTCAAAAATAGAGACATACAAAACCGATATTATCCCGCTGCTCTATCAAAGCGGCTACCTTACGATAAAGAAAGTAACCAAGAATGGCACGGCAACCCTCGGCTATCCCAACATAGAGGTGGCACGCGGATTTACTGAGAGTCTTGCGCCGTTTTACGTTGGTATGAGCAGAGAGAATGCCGAATTCTATGTAGGAGCATTTGCCGACGACCTCGAAGATGGTGACATTGATATGTTTATGAAACGTATGAAAGCTTTCTTCGACGCAGGCGACTATCGTGTGGTGGGAGACAAGGAGGTATATTTCCAAAACACTTTCAAAACCATCTGCCGCCTCCTCGGTTTCGTCTGTCAAGCTGAAAGCATAACGGGCGACGGACGTTGCGACCTTGTAGTGCAAACATTAGGAAACATCGTAATCGTGGAGTTCAAATATAACGGCAGCGCCGATGAGGCTTTAAATCAGATAAACGACAAAGACTACGCCAAGCCCTTCGCCTTGGACAAACGCAAACTCTATAAAATCGGTGCTAATTTCTCGCCGGAAACAAGAAGCATCAGTGAGTGGAAGATTGAAGAGAGATAGTGTAATATCAAGAACGATTGAGTAACATAGTAACTATGGATACACAGAGAGGACTGCTAATTACACGATTTTTCTGCTTTTATTTGCACAATTGAAAAAAAATCACTATCTTCGCCGCCGAAATAATATAAGCAATAAAGATATGACAACACTACAAATGAATGCTCAAATACAAAAGGGACTCAGAATCCTTCAGGATGATGAAGGAATGATGCGTCAAGTCGTACAACTTGTACAAAAGTTAGTGAAGCAACATCAAAAGGAGGATAATATTGATGTGGCAAATCATCCATTGGCAGAGTTTAGAGGTATGTTCAAAGGCATTGCTAAGACTGACCGAGAATTAATTGACGAATATCTTGAAGATAAATACGGCGTATGAAGTTATTCCTTGACACCAATATATTTATGGAATATTTGGAGGAGCGTGAACAGTACACCTTTGTGGAACAAATATTCACTGATATTGCCAATAAAAAAGTTAAGGCGATTATCTCTGCTGGATGTCTTAGCTGATTATAAGATAAGAAGCTAATGAAAGTTAAGACTAAAGTAGAAAAAGTAAAATCAAAGGGTGTTTTGGCAGATTATGTCAAAAAAGCGGATATGTCATTGTACCATCATCTAAAGAACAGATCTCTCATTGCGATGAAAATATCAAAGGCATTGAAAGAGGCAGGACTTAGCAAGAAAGAGTTTGCTCAAAAAATGGGGGGGCACAATATAGATTTGTTTAAAAAATATGCGGCCAATTAAAGATACAAAAGAATTAAGGGCGGTGCAGATAGGAATTCTTGACTATCTGGATACCTTTTGCAAGGAGCACGGAATAAGATATTTCCTTGTTTCTGGCACATTGCTCGGCGCAGTGCGCCATAAAGGTTATATACCTTGGGATGATGACATCGATGTTGGTGTGCCTCGCAGTGATTATGAGAAACTAATAAAGCTGTTTGAAAATGGCAAGAATGGGAAATATGTGATGTACCATTTTTCTAAGCAGCCAGACTATATGTATCCTTTCGCCAAACTTTGTAATGACGAGACTGTTTTAAAAGAGGATGAGGGAGGTAATGAATTTGGTATATATATTGACGTGTTCCCATTTGATAATATGCCAACTGATGAAAGTGAAAGAGCAAAATTCTTCTCTGAATATGACGCCTTGTGGAAAGACTTAACCCACAAAACTCTTGTTTTCAAGAAGCGTCCTGGATTCACCGGTTTTTATCATAACATGTCAGTGGTATATTATAAACTCAGATTTATGTTTACATCATCTACGAGTATATCAAAGGAGATAGACCGTCATGCACAAAAGTATGATGATGTGGAAGATTGCGAATATGCCGGTCTTGCAAGTTGGGGTACGCCATTGGTTGCAGTAAAAAAAGAATGTCTTACAGACTGCGTACAACTTGAATTTGAGGGCAAACAATACCCCGTGCCTAAGGGTTATGACGGATATTTAAAAGCTGTATATGGCGATTATATGCAGCTGCCGCCAGAAGAGAAGAGATTTCATCACAATTTCCAGGCTTGGTGGAAAGATTAGTAACTCCTTAATTAAAGAATAATGAATATTGCAATACTTATAGCCGGNGGCTCCGGACACCGTATGGGTCAGGANATTCCAAAGCAGTTTATCAATGTTTATGATAAGCCAGTGATTATNTATACCCTTGAGGGTTTTCAGCGTCATCCGATGGTAGATGCGATTGAGGTGGTTTGCCTTGATGGATGGCACGATGTGCTGAATGCNTACGCNCATCAGTTCAACATCACCAAGTTGAAATGGATTGTCAGCGGCGGCAATTCTGGGCAGGAGAGCATCCGTAATGGAGTGTTCAATCTTGAGGGCAAGGCCTCTGACGACGATATTGTGATTATTCACGACGGCATCCGTCCTCTTGTCGATGAGTTCGTGCTTACCGATGTGATTCTCAAAGCCCAAAAGTTCGGCAATGCTGTAACATCGCTGCCATATAATGAGCAGATTTTTGTTGTGAACCCCGAAGATGAGACAACAACGAAACAATATATTCCTCGTGAGACCTTGCGCCGTGTCTCCACACCGCAAGCTTATCAGTTTGGCAAGCTCACTTGGGCTTATCATAAGGCTTTCGAGGAGGGTATCGGAATTCACGGCTCCGCTTATACCAACACGATGATGGTGGAGCTTGGCGAGACCTTGCACTTCGCTGCCGGTTCAGATAAGAACATCAAACTCACCACCAAGGATGATTTGGAGATGTTTAAAGGATATTTGAAAAAAGATAACGCTAATTGGTTGAAATAAGTTATGCTGAACAAAAATAAATCTTTATATATAGAGGATTTAGAGCGTGCGCTCGCCTTTGGCGGTGTTGAGGCTCTTAAAGGAAAGAAGTTCCTTATAACCGGGGCATCAGGATTGATTGGAATGTTTTTAATCGATGCCTTGATGCGATATAATAGCAAAGCCGATGCTGGCATAGAGATTTATGCTGTCGGGCGGAATAAAGAAAAGGCATCGGCAAGGTTAGGGGAGTATTACGATAGCGGCTTGTTTCATTTCATCGAGCAGGATGTTTGCAATCCTTTCCCCGAAGGGTTGAAAGTGGATTATATCCTCCCCTTGGCGAGCAACACGCACCCGTTGGCATACTCTCAATTCCCTATTGAGACGATGCTGATAAATATCAAGGGTGCGGAGCATGCCTTGAATCTTGCATTGGAATGCGATGCCACCGTGTTGTATCCCTCCTCTGTGGAGATATACGGTAATGCGAGAGGCGAGGATATTTTCGTTGAGGACTATACAGGTAATTTGAACCTCTCATCCGCCCGCTCTTGCTATTCAGAGTCAAAGCGCAGCTCCGAGGCACTGTGCCTTTCTTATATGGCAGAAAAGGGAGCGAAAGTGAAAATCGTGCGCCTAAGCCGCATCTTCGGTCCTTCGATGTTGCTTACCGACACCAAAGCCTCATCGCAGTTCATATTGAAGTCAGTGGCAGGCGAGGATGTGGTTTTGAAGAGTAAGGGCGACCAGTTCTTTTCATATACATACGTGGCAGATGCCGTTTCAGCGATGCTTTATGTTTTGCTTAATGGCGAGCAGGGTGTCGCTTATAATGTCTCTAATAAGGCTTGCGATGTGCATCTTCGTGATTTCGCCTCTTTCTGCGCAAAGGCAGCCGGTAAAGAGGTCATTTTCGACCTGCCATCAGAGACAGAGAGAAAAGGGTATTCCGTAGCCACTCAAGCCATCCTAGATAATTCGCGTCTGATTGAATTGGGATGGAAGCCGGCCTATAATATGGATGAGGCGGTAAGCAAGACTATAAGTGTACTTAAAAACTAATTACCTTAACGGCGGCTCTTTCTGTATTTTCTTACTATCCACCGTCCAATGGCAGGGGGAAGCAAGAGGATGATGCGGTCTTTATAAGGAATGCCACGGCTGCCTTGCCACGAGCGTAGTGGCTCAAAATAGGCTTTCAATTTCGGGTCATCCCCTCCCCTCTCCAAATAGCTCTCGTAAGATTTTGCCTGATGCAGGCGGAACAGTCGCTCATACTTGTTCCACTGGGTGGCAGTCACCACCTAACTGATTTCCAAGGAGACAACCACTCAATACGACCTCGAGAGACAGCAAGCAACAATCCACAACAAGCGCATACTGCAAGAATGGATTTCCTTGAGAAAAGAAATGGTATCCTTCAATTCTACGACCTCGTGTTCCGCCTTTAGAGACACAGAGAGATTGAATAATTACACTATTTTTCTGCTTTTATTTGCATAAATAAAAAAATTACTATCTTCGCCGCCGTTAAGAAGATAACAATATGAATATAAAGGCTTATTGGAAATAAAAATATGAGTCCACTTTAAAAAGTCGGACGAAATTAAATTGTTATTAAAAATGTTGTCAACTCTCGCGAAAAAAAGTTCAAAAAAATGCTATAGTCTGGATTTTTTTTGTAACTTTGCCCCTGAAACAAGGACAATTTAAAGAAACTGAGAAATGTTCAAAAAGACAAAAAAGTCAGAAGCGACTCTTTTCGAGTCTCCGTCAATGTTGCAGACCGGTCGTGCTTTAAAGAAGTACGACGACCCTAAGGCGTGGCATAACCAATTTTACGAGAACGTTACATCCAATATCAAGGAAGAGACGTTCGCACCCCTGTACGTTGACAGCAACATGGGGCGCTCCAACGCATCCATCCGCCAGCTTGTAGCTATTATGATAATGAAGGAGGGCAACCGCCGCAGTGACGAGCAGATGTTTGAGGCTGTGGATTTCGACCTGCTTGTGCGTAAGGCACTAGGTCTTTTGAACATTTCAGAGAAGGCTCCGAGCCTTGACACTTATTACCTGTTCCGCCGCCGTATCGCTGAATACGAGCTGAAG
>Ga0065708_1014709_pt1 | contig 46797 bp, 45 predicted proteins | sample Hoacrofraction12_2_FD_59095 | JGI IMG/M metagenome (GOLD analysis project Ga0065708, IMG submission 59095) | Hoatzin crop microbial communities from Cojedes, Venezuela, sample from fiber fraction 12 v1 | ecosystem: Host-associated > Birds > Digestive system > Esophagus > Crop | place: Venezuela... | reverse complement strand
AGCCTCTTCTGCAACAGCAGCAGCTTTCTTTTCAGCAACTTTCTTTGCGATAGCTTCTTTTACTTTCTTTTCTGCATCGAGTTTCTGCTTCAGCGTGCTTTCTTTTGCATCTGCTTCGCCTTTGCGAATTTTGTCAGCTTCAGCATTACGCTCCTCTTTCCATGCATCAAATTTCTTTTGCAATGTTTCCTCATCGAAAGCGCCTTTCTTAACGCCACCTTTTAGGTGTTTCATCAAATAAACGCCTTCATGACGAAGGATACTACGTACGGTATCGGTTGGTTGTGCACCAACTTCAACCCAATAGAGTGCGCGTTCGAAATTCAAATCTACGCTTGCAGGGTTTGTGTTCGGGTTATAAGTACCGATTCTTTCAATGAATTTGCCATCTCGTGGCGCTCTTGCGTCAGCGATAACGATGCGATAGAACGCATATCCTTTATGACCGCCGCGCTGCAATCTAATTTTTGTTGCCATTGTTTAAATAAAATAAAATGATTAATTTGAATTTTGTGCCGCCATCTCGTAACGGCGCTGCAAAATTACGTCTTTTCAATGAGTTAAAGCGTTGTCCTATATTTTTTTCGCGCGACGTTTAAGAATCTTTAACAACTCACGCGCCACAGATGTCGCATATTTTGGTACAACGTTTCGTTAGGGAAAGATTTTCGGTTTATTCTTCTGTTTCTTTCGATTTATTTTTCAGATAATGGAAACATGCGAAAGTGGTTACGCCAACGAGCAAAATAGAAAGGAGAATGTATGCGAGGTTGATTTTTTGTTGCGCAAGTAAATAGGCAAGGCAAAGCGGGATGAAAAGGAATAGTTGATGTAGCGCTGTCGTGCGTTCAAATTGGAATCCGTGTTTATAAAACATGTAAATCATCAGCACGATTTGTTCGATGACAGCCGTAACAGCCAGCGCGATACCTGCACCTAGTAGCGATCCCGTCTTAAAGCCATAGAAAACGGTTGCAAGCAAAACGAGATAGAAAATCGCTTCCATCAGCAAATAACCTCGACCATCGCCGCGCGCCAAAGGGATGTAAGCAATCGGCAGACTCACTGCACGGAAAAACATGGCTACGGCAACGAGTTGCATCATTGATTGCGCTGGAAGAAATTCGCTACTATATAATAAAGGTATAAGCACAGGAAGCGATAGCAGAAAAGCAATCAGCATGGGCGTTAGAATGGTGAGCGAAACAACAATCTGGCGGTTGGCAATCGCGTTTTGCATGGATTGTCCTTCGCCTGCAGCAGACAAGCGTGGGAAATAGTCGGACTCCATCGACGAAAAGACGATTTCCGACAGCGTCATAGGTAGAATCAGCGCCACATTATATAATCCAACGAGTTCGAGCGTGGAAGTGTGATTGATAAACGCACGAATCAAAAACGATGCGCCACTGCTGAAAATGCCAGCCAACACAAACGCACCACCCAACAGCACCATCGACTTGCCTTCGGTCAGCACTTTGGTGTTGAGTTTGAATGAAAGACGGATGGTTTTGTAGGAATACGCAATCGTAATCAGCATCTGCACGAACGCCGTTAGTACGAGCATCGGAACGATGGCACGTTGACCAAAAATCCAACACAACGCAACACTGATGACAAGCGCTACGGCAGCATGATAGATCGCTATTCTGGCGAGCGGTTTCAGTCGGTGCATACCCTTCAAAACAGCCATTTCGCCACCCGTAATCGCCATCATACCAACGATAGGCGCAAGCAATGCGTAGTGAAGTGTATGGTTTCCCCATGAGAAAGAGCCTGTATCGAAAATCGGACTCAATAAAACACAAACGAGCATGCCTAAGATAGCCGTCAGAAGCACCCAACTACGAACAGAAGTCACCACACGACGAAGCGCGTTCATGTCGCCATGTTCGTAGGCTTCGGAGATGCGTTTGACAGCACTCATACTTAGTCCGAAATTTGTAGAAGAACTCACCAGTTTGACGGCAGCATTGAAAAGCGTAATCAATCCAATACCTTCAGGACTCAACAAAAGCGCCAAACCTTTATTGCGCAACAGTCCACACAATAGTCCAATTCCCAAAGCACTTCCAAACAAACCAGTGCTTCGGATGATATGACGATAACTATTGTTCAACCGTCTTGCCATGCTATATAAACTAACGGCGAGCGCGCAAAAATATTGCAAAATCTTTCAGTTATCTGCTTTTTTGATTATTTTTGCAAACTACGTAAACCTATTTCTATGCGCTTAAGTGTCATTATACCCGTCTATCAAACTGCAAAGACGCTTTCGCGATGCGTTGATAGCGTATTGTCACAGTTTTTCGATGATTGCGAAATCATACTTGTTGACGATGGTTCGACAGATGACAGTCCTTCCCTTTGCGATCGATTTGCAAAAGAACACGAAAACATAAAAGTTTTTCATCAAGAGCATCAAGGTCTGGGTGCAGCACGCAATAACGGACTTTGCAACGCAACGGGCGACTATGTTACTTTTGTGGATAGCGATGATCGAATAGCGTCGAATACGTTTGCACCGTTATTTACGCAAATCGACACGCAACCATGCGACATCCTCGAATACCCTATCTACGTGCATTATGGTCATCCGAAAAAAGCGCATTTCCTTCGTTTTCATCGTCGAACCTATACAAATATGCGCGAATATTGGCTCGATGGCACTGGCTATCGCCACGCTTATATGGCGAACAAAGTGTTTAAGCGTTCGCTTTTCGATGGTTTGACGTTCGAAGATAAGCCGTTTGAAGACGTGCAGATGATGATTGAGTTGATGAAAAAGCAACCTACCATCGCCACGACCAACAACGGCATTTATTTCTATATTTTTAATCCCGATAGTATTACTTCGACAGCAACGGGCGATGACCTTCGCGTGTTGCTAAACACGAATTTGGAGGTGCTCAAGCAATGGCATGACGCATCGTTCTACGCGTATTGCCTGAATATTGCAATAGATGTAAGCAATCAAACAGGCGAACTTGTCGATTTTCCCATACTGCCCTACCGTAATACTCTTAAACTCCGACTGCTCCATCTCGTCGGTCTGAAACGCCTATGTCGCTACAACGCAATAGTCAGCAAGCTGAAACGCCACTGATAAGTTTTATCGTTACGTCTTACAACCTACCAACGGGCATGCTAACTGCGTGTCTTAAAAGTATATGTGATGCAACGAAAAGCGAAGAGCGTGAGATTCTGATTGTGGATGATGGTAGCGAGCACGATATTGAAGTGACCGAGCAAATTCCTGAAGGTTGCCAAATTATTCGGATGACGCATCAAGGAGTGAGTGCTGCACGTAATGCTGGAATAGAACGTGCGAATGGCAGATTTATCCAGTTTGTTGACGGCGACGACGAGTTGAACCCACAAGTTTACGCAGCATGTCTTGCTCGTATTGCAAAGACCAAACGCACCGACTTACTTTTCTTTCGTCATAGTACAACGAAAGACAATCCAAAAATGAAAGGTTTTCATCGCTGGTATGCTACGACCTATCTTTGTCGCCGCAATCTGCGAGGTGCATCTTGGGGCTATATCATTCGGGAGCAATCATTGAAAAATCTGCGCTTTGATACTGCGTTGCAGTTTGGTGAAGATGAAATGTTCACAGCGCAACTTTTCCGTCAATCTCGTTGGATTCTGATTACCGATAGCGAAGCCTACTATTACAGACAGCATGCCCAATCGACTACACATCAGCAAGAGAGTCACCGCGTGCAGCGACGGCTGTCGGATTTAGAGCATGTTATTATTTCATTGAAGCATCAGAAAGATGCAAAATACAAGCGTCGCATCGCTCAACTGACGATGGACTTGCTCTATCAAACCATGCGACTGCAGCCGCAGCAAGCGCTACTCGACGAAACCATTGATCGACTACGCGGAGAGCAACTTTTTCCGTTGCCCATTCGTTGTTATACGATGAAATATTTTCTCTTTCAGATGCTCACTCGCTCATCTATCGGTAGGCAACTGCTGAAAAAAATCTGTCGCGCATGAAAATCCTACTTTTAGGCGAATATAGTAACGTTCACAACACGCTGGCGCAAAACCTGCGTGCACTGGGAAACGACGTCACGCACATATCGAATGGCGATTTCTGGAAGGGTTATGACAGCGACATTCTGCTGGTTCGCCATCGCGGTGCATTGGGAGCAGCTCGCTATGTTGCACGACTGGCGACGTTATTGCCTAAGATGCGCGGCTATGACATTGTTCAGGTAATCAATCCTATGTTTCTTGAATTGAAAGCCGAACGCATTGCGCCCGTATGGCGTTACTTGAAAAAACACAATCGCAGAACGGTGCTTGGTGCTTTCGGCATGGATGCTTTTTATGTAAAGACTTGCGTCGAAGAAAAAGCGTTCCGCTATAGCGATTTCAATATAGGAGAACAATTACGCGATGATGCGTCAGCGCAGAAAAACAAGACTGATTGGACAAACACGCCAAAGGCTCGGTTGAATGAACGAATGGCGGAAGAATGTGATGGAATCGTGGCTGGGTTGTACGAGTATTGGCGCAGTTATACACCTGAATTCGATGACAAACTCACCTTTATCCCCTATCCTATCGACGTTCCAGCAACCGCAAACACTGACGTTGCGAATCCCGTTCACATTCTTTGCGGCATCAATGCATCGCGTCATCAAGAGAAAGGCACTGACCGCTTGCTTGAAGTGGCGCAACAGGTTTGTAATGCATTGCACGACCGCGCCAACATAGAGATTGTCGAAAATATCCCATTCAAAGAATATTGCAGCAAACTGCAACAAACCGATATCTTGCTCGACCAATTATACAGTTACACGCCAGCGATGAATGCGTTGCAAGCGATGGCGCTCGGAACGGTGTGTGTGACAGGTGGCGAACCCGAGAATTATTCGATTTTGAATGAAGAACGACTGCGACCAATCGTCAATCCGCAACCCGAAAACTTGCAAGATTTTGCACAGGAACTGCAAAATCTGATTCTCAATCCAAGTCTTATCAAAGCGAAAAAGCAAGAGGGAATTGAATATATCGCGAAACACCACGACGCAAAGTTGATTGCCAAGCGCTATCTCACTTTTTACAAACAATTACTCAACAAAAAATAAACCCCATAAGTTGTCTGACTTACGGGGTTTATTGTATTTATAATCCTATTTTTATTCTTCTGGAACAGCATATTTATCGCCTGTTTCCTTAATCAGTTTCTCTGCGAATGGTTTCGGGAAACTTGTGCGTTTTACTTTAGCGCCATTGCCTTCTGGTGTACGTTCAAAAACACCATTTTTGTCAGGTTTGACAGCCATATCGTTGTATTTCACGATGAGATAAATTGCCAATTTCTTCCATCTGTCAAGCATTGCTTGCGCCTGTTTGTTGCTATATTCGTTCAGATAGCGCAATGCGGCTGCTTTATCCGTTTGATAGAGTTGCTGCGCTTTGCTTTCCACCGCTGGTTGTTGTTCAAAATAACTGTTTTCAAGACTATCGCGAACTTCTTTCAGTGAAGGGAACATCTGACAATAGCGTGGGTAAACCATATTGCTTACCCAATTGCATACCCAAAAGGCGTTCTTGTCGGAGAACGTAACGGCATCCGCGCCTGGAGTGTTATAACACTCAGGCTGAATAGTGTTTCCGCAATAGATAGGCGTGTAAGCTACCATATTTCCATCGTCATTTCCGAACCAGAAAACACCGCCAATTTCGCGTGGCAACCATGAACGCATCTGCGAAACATAACTGAAAGCAGTCTGTTGCGTTGAAGTAGGACGCTCGTTGAAGTAACTTTTTCCGTTCAACTTATAAGATAGCGGCGTAGGACGATAAGGCATTTGCCAAATGCCACCACCTATATCGGTAGAATCCAATGCTAACGCTGTTCCTTCATAATGATCGCGCATGCATTCCATGACATCCTGCACAGAAACCTTCTTGTTAGGAATAATCCACAATGGCATATCTTCCGCATTTGGGTCTTTTCCAAGTGCCCAAGGCAAGTAACGATCGAATCCATTATCGAAATGACGGAAGAAAGACCACACACGAGCATCGCAATAGCGTCGTCCACTGAAGTCAGGTGCTGCATACGCCATCTTCCAAGAGAAGTCTGCGTCTTTTCCTGTGTACCAACCTTTTTCGCGAGCGAATGATACAGCATCTTTAGAATAGAGCACATTCTTCTTATCTTTCATATTAAATTTTCCGATTCTACTTTGATTAGCGTGCGCACATATTGCATTATCGGGAATACGCATGGCAACCCAAACGACACCCTTTGAACCAGGACCTTTACCCATCATTTCCATAATCCAAGCCTCGTTCGGATCGCAAAGCGTGAACGTTTCGCCTTCTGAGTTATAGCCATACTGATTTGCTAAAGTAGTCATTACGTCGATGGCTTCGCGTGCAGTCTTGCTGCGTTGCAAAGCAATGTAAATCAGACTACCATAATCGAGGATGCCAGTTGGGTCAACCATCTCCTCGCGACCGCCGTATGTTGTTTCGCCAATCGTAACTTGATATTCGTTGATGTTACCAATAACATTATAAGTCTCGGCAGCTTCAGGAATTTGTCCGTGATATACTTTTGTATCCCAGTCATACACCTGTCGCATCTCGCCTTTCGCGTGTTTGGCAGCAGGGAAATGGCAGAGTCCGATGAACATGCCATAATCGTCGGCATTGTAAGTGCAGATGACAGAACCGTCTGTTGACGCTTTTTTTCCGACGATGAAATTCGTACATGCATTAGCGGCTGTTGCAGTTGCTAAAAGCAGTAAAAGGATAATGTTTTTTTTCATACGTTGATTAGTATTTAATGGTTGTTGTGTACACACGTTGGTTATTTCGTCTATCGGTCGCGATGACCTTAAACTCGTGATTTCCGTTGGTCTTTGCTATAGGTGACTGTCGCAGGTCGCAGCGTAGCCACTGGCTTTTAGGTACATCGTACATCGGAACAAATCGACCATCGATGTAAGTCTTGCATGATGCGACGCCACTTTCGCCATCGACGACGCCAATGGTAATCATCTTGCTGCTACTCCAACTACTTTCGTTCACAGGGTTAATCGTTGGAGGCGTATCGTCGTATGCTATGCGATAAGTCGCACCAAGTTCGCGTGCTTTTCCAGTGACCCAGCCATCGCGGAACGTACCTCCAAGAAATTGATTGCTTGGCGCGTCGCTCGTAATGTATAGTTTGGAAGTGTCAGGCACCTTTTTCGTCAAGCGAATGCTTAGCGGTGTGTAGCGGAAAAGCTTGCATGAGCGACCTAAAAAGCGATAAGATTTAGAATAAGTCGCTTCGCCAACAGTCGGTTGCAGCGTAACATCTTCGGCAAGATAGCCTTTACGAATACAGAGCGACATACCAGGAAGCTGGAAATATTGTTGGCGATCGCTGTGCAATGTATTAAGAATCGATTTCGCTTTATTTTTTTGTAAATCGTTGTGGGAACGCCTTTTACCGTAAAGGAATACTGACTTTGATTGCCTTTATAATCGGTTAAAAGAAAGAGAACTTGGTAGGTTTTTTGTTGATTAAAATCGAAAATACCGCGTCGCTCATCGGTATGCAGTGCATCAAGCGTCACACCATCTAATAAATAGGTACGCATGTACCATATTTTATAACGTAGGAAGTGCTCATAGTCGCCCCAAGCATTGACTTGCATATTTGATTGCACTGGAATGCGCGCTAAATCACTGGAAAAAATCGTGTCGCCATCGATGATAAGTTGCGTTTTACGCACACCATAACGATTGTACGTTATTTCCATATAATCGTTTGCCCAAATGCCGAAGCCAACTTTACCCCATGCGGTAAATTCTCTATTGAGATGATGCGCGCTAAAACCATACGACTGTTTGCTTGCACCACCATTGAAAACGCCTTCGCCATCTTGCGGATATGCCATAAAACCATGCGCGAGCGGCGCAAAACCATCTGTGATTAGATCTCCAACAAAATCGAGTGGGTCTAACATGTCCCACGTTTTTGTATCGTGAATTTCGAGATGCAGATGCGGTGCTTGCGACGAACCAGTATTGCCACTGACGGCAATCAACTGATGCGCTGCGACGGGTAAATCAGTAGGTCGAAAACGTATTTCGCCACCATTTTGCTGCTTTTCCACTTGTCGGCGACGCAAAATTGACGTGATTTGTGGCGAAAATTTCTTGAGATGACAATAAACGGAAGTCGTTCCGTTGGGATGACGCACATAAACGGCATTGCCGAAGCCACCAACGCCCATCGTTACGGCATAGACATAGCCATCGGCAATCGCAAAAATAGGTTTTCCTTCTACACCGCCCGTCTTAACATCGATACCACCATGAAAATGGTTCGGACGTGGTTCGCCGAAATTTCCTGCAAGCGAAATGACATCGTTTACAGGAGATGAAAATGTTAAGATGACGGATAGGAGAAGGGTTAGCATGCTTTAAAACTCAAATCCAAACCTTTCACTGAATGGGTAAGCGCTCCTACGGAAATAAAGTCAACTCCCTGCTCTGCGTAAGCACGAATTGTTTCGTAAGTGATACCGCCTGAAGATTCGGTTTCAATGCGACCATTTATCAATTCTACTGCTTTACGCGTGTCTTCTACAGAGAAATTGTCGAGCATCACGCGATCAACACCGCCTTTTGCTAAAACACGATTCAATTCATCGAAGTTACGAACTTCAATCTCTATTTTAAGATCCAAATTCTTCTCTTTCAGATAAGCATGGCAGCGATCTATCGCGTTCTCGATACCTCCTGCAAAATCAACGTGATTATCTTTGAGCAGAATCATATCAAACAAACCGATTCGATGATTGCAACCGCCACCGATTTTAACGGCTTGCTTTTCCAGCACGCGCATTCCTGGCGTTGTTTTGCGTGTATCCAAAACGCGAGCCTTTGTTCCTTTGAGCAAATCTACGTATTTTCTGGTTGTCGTTGCAATGCCCGACATGCGCTGAACGATATTCAGCATCAAGCGTTCTGTTTGCAATAGCGAACGAACTTTACCAGATACAATCATAGCGACATCACCTGGTTTTACATGTGCACCATCTTCAATCAGAACTTCAACTTCCAGCGTTTTATCAAAGTAAGCGAAAACGCGCTTTGCCACTTCTATTCCTGCCAGAATGCCTTCTTCTTTTACTAACAAGCGCTGACGTCCCATTGCTTCTTCAGGAATGCAACACAATGTAGTGTGATCGCCATCGCCAATATCCTCTGCAAAAGCGAGATCAATCAGTCTATCTTCTAATTCTTGTACTGTTAACATGGTATTTTTCAATTATTGAGGTTTGCGTTGTAATCGTTGCGCGCGACGAATCGGTGCGTTGATGATTTGTTGATTAGAAATCTGACGCGGAACGCGTGTCTTGACGCTGTCGGTTTTCGTAGCGCGATGTGGTGTATTTTGTTGTTGGATTCTTGTTGCATTGCCCACCGAACGCGGAACAGGTGGATTGGCAGTCACTTGCTTTGCTTCAATTTGCTTTTCAGCCTCAGCCTGAACGTCTTCTGCTTGCATTGGCATGCCATGTTCACGTTCTAATTCGATCAACTCTTGAGGTTTTTCCATTTCATGAATACGTATCAATCGTATGTTATTGATCGACATTAATTTCAGAGTGGTTGCCGAATTTCGTTCTTGTGGACCGCGATTCAGAAGGAAGAAACCTTTAACTTCTTTAATTCCTTTACGTTGGTAATCAGTTAAGCGCAAACTGTATTGATTCTTTTGCGAAAGTCGATTCATAGTAGAAATTACGCTATCATTACCCAATCGAACAGCGAAGACAACAACGCCATCGCGCGTACCATCTTGTACGTGGAAATTCGATGCGAATTCGAGCAATAATGCATCGCCTTTGTGGAATGCTGTATCTGCAACAAAAGAAAAAGAATACACATTGTAAGGCTGGAACGGTATCAGAACAGTAGAACGCTCGCCTGCCCAAATGTCGGCTGTGTCACCTGAGGCGGTCAATGAACCATATTTGTTCAGTTCTGTTACAGATGCACCAGCAGCAAGCGCTTCTTTGCTCAGCCGATCAGTCAAACTTTCGTAGATTTTATATAATTCATCGGTGTGTCGTGCATAATAAACCATCGAAGAATCGAAGTCGGCTTTCGTAACGTGATGCTTTTTGAACACAGCATCGTAATAGGCAGTTTTATTGATGTCTGTATTAGGTCCTGTTTGTGCAATCGCTTCCGCCATGTGATAGTCATACAAGATTTTTTTCATCTTCGACGGTTGAATCACACTACTCGGAATACGTGGTTTGCAACTGACCAAATTTGTAGCAATCAGCAGTACGGAAAAAATGTATGTGAGTATGCGAAATCGTTTACTCATCGGCATTCGACGTTTCGTTAGATGCGTCTTGCGGTTGGTCGTCTTGCGCAACCACTCCTTCTAAATCTTTGCGACAAAACAGTAAAAGCAGAATCACGCCAACGCTAATGCAAGCGTCAGCGAAATTGAATACGGGCGAGAAAAAGATGAATTCGTTACCGCCAACGAGTGGCATCCAATCGGGCCATGTGGTAACGATTAATGGGAAATAGAACATATCGACCACCTTTCCAGTTAGGAAATCGGCGTATCCTGTGCCAAACGGAACGAAAGACGCAACGTTGAAAGGTGTAGATTGCTCGAAAATCAGTCCGTAGAACATCGAATCGAAAATGTTTCCTGCTGCACCAGCGAGAATCATCGATAGAAGTATGATGTAGAATCTGCGTGCTCCTTTTTTTACTTGTTGCGCAATATAATAACCAATCAAGCAAACAGCGACAATGCGCAATGAAGTAAGCAGATACTTATTAAGGAATGACATACCAAATGCCATTCCTTTATTTTCTACAAAGTCGATGTAAAACCAGTCGGTGATGTGAATTGCTTCGCCAAGACATAGATGTGTCTTCACCCAGATCTTGATTAACTGGTCGATAACGATGATTGCGACAATCAAAATGATTGCCAAATGACCATCAGAAAAAGACTTACGTTTGGTCATTGATGGTTATTTTCTTGCATTTTTCGATGCTACGCTCAGCGTTGCATGAGGTACGGCGCGAAGTCGTTCTTTTGGAATCAGCTCTCCTGTAAGACGATCTATTCCATAGGTCTTATTCTCGATGCGAACAAGTGCTGCCTTGAGTCCGTTGATGAATTTCTGTTGACGGGAAGCTAATCTAACAAGTTCTTCCTTTGATTGGGTAAGACTACCCTCCTCCAGAGATTTGTAAGTTGGTGATGTATCGTTGACATCGTTGCCATCGGCATTTGTCAACTGGCGCATCAGTTCGTCATAATCGTGCTTTGCAACTTTGAGTTTCTCGTTGATTATCTCGCGAAACTCCTCAAGTTCTTTATCGGTATAACGTGTTTTTTTGCCATGAGTATAAGAAATTTTTAGATTTTATCAACTTGGATGAAGAGTTTAATATCATCAATTTCGGTTTCAACGCCAGCGTTTTCTGCTACATTGAGTTCGTCGGCTAACACTTGTGAACAAATATAGTCTTTGAACATTTCGACAGCCTCACTCACTTGTTGGTTAGGCGAAACAACGACTTTGATGTGGTCGGTGATTTCGAATCCAGAATCCTTGCGCATGTTCTGAATACGATTGATTAACTCACGAGCAAGACCTTCCTTACGCAATTCGTCGCTAATTTCAACTTCCAGCGCAACAGTGAGGTTTCCTTCGTTTGCAACGAGCCATCCTGGCATATCCTCGCTAACAATTTCGACGTCATCTCTATCGATTGTAATCTCCTGATTGTCAACTATTAACGAAATATTGCCTAAAGATTCTAACGAAGCAATTTGTTCTTGCGATAATGTATTCATTTGTGCTGCGATTCCTTTCATCAGCGCACCGAATTTCTTGCCCAATGTACGGAAATTACACTTGACTTTTTTCACCAGAATGCCTGCTCCTTCTACGAACTGCAATTCCTTCACATTTACTTCATTCAGAATCAAATCCTTGACTGCTTCGATGTGTTTCTGTTGCTGTGGATCCGTGGCAGGAATCATCAGTCTCTGCAGTGGCTGACGCACTTTAATTGACACCTTGCGACGCAATGCGAGAACCATTGACGTGATTTTCTGCGCCATCAGCATGCGTGCTTCCAAATCTGCATCAACATTAGCATCGTTGGCTACTGGGAACTCTTCGAGATGTACGCTGTCGAGTTTGCCACCCAAATCTTTATACAAACGATCAGCATAGAATGGTGCAAACGGAGCAAGCAATTTGCTGATAGTCATCAAGCATTCGTAAAGTGTTTGATAAGCCGACAATTTGTCTGTACTCATCTCTTTACCCCAGAAACGTTTACGATTCAGACGAACAAACCAGTTAGAAAGGTCATCATTGACAAATGTATCGATAAGACGACCAGCGCGCGTCGGATCGTACTGCGCCATCTCTTTATCTACACCTTTCACGAGCGTATTGAGTGACGACAGAATCCAGCGGTCAATCTCTGGACGCTCAGCGTAAGGCACTGGCGCTACAGATGGGTCAAAATTGTCAACATTTGCATAGAGAGCGAAGAACGAATATGTATTATATAAGGTGCCGAACAACTTTCTACGACATTCATCCACACCTTCTGGATCGAATTTCAAGTTATCCCAAGGTTCGGAATTGGTCATCATGTAGAATCGAACAGCGTCAGCGCCATATTTTCCAATCATTTCGAAAGGATCGGTTACGTTTCCAACGTGCTTGGACATCTTGTTACCTTTCGCATCCAACACGAGACCAGTAGAAATCACGTTCTTGAAAGCCACAGAATCACTGGTCATCGTTGCGATTGCATGCAACGTATAGAACCAACCACGTGTTTGGTCAACGCCTTCGTTGATAAAGTCGGCTGGGAATACTTTATGACTATCAACAGCCTCTTTGTTTTCGAATGGATAATGCACTTGTGCGTATGGCATTGCACCACTATCGAACCATACATCAATCAAATCGCTTTCGCGATACATTGGTTTACCCGTAGGACTTACCAAGATAATTTCGTCAACGTATGGACGGTGAATGTCAACCTTCTCGTAGTTATCCTCGTTGTAGTCTCCAGGAACGAATCCCACTTTGCGGAGCGGATTTTCCTGCATAATTCTAGCTGCAACTGATTTATCTATTTCGTCATAGAGTTCTTGCAGACTTCCAATGCATATCTCTGCGCCATCCTCGTCACGCCATATCGGTAGCGGAGTGCCCCAGAAGCGCGAGCGTGATAGGTTCCAGTCGTTCAGATTCTCCAACCATTTTCCGAATCTACCTGTACCAGTAGAAGCGGGCTGCCAGTTGATAGTCGCATTTAGCTCAGACATTCTCTCCTTGCATGCAGTTGAGCGAATAAACCATGAATCCAGCGGATAATATAATATGGGTTTGTCTGTGCGCCAGCAGTGTGGGTAATTGTGGACATGCTTTTCTATTTTCCAAGCGGTGCCCGCTTGTTTCATTTCCATACAAATAACGATGTTTAAGTCTTCCGCCTTGTTGGCAGCAGCCTCATCGTATTTTCCACCCACGTTAAATTTTGGATCGTATGCATTCTTGACATAATCGCCTGCATGCGTTGCGTAAGACGGAGCAACACAAACTTTTTGAAAATTAACGTCAAGATCTTCTATCTTGTAGTATTTTCCTTCCAAATCAACCATCGGGCGCGTTTCTCCTTGTTTGTTGATTAAGAAAAGTGAAGGAATATGAGCGTCTTTTGCTACTTTAGCATCGTCAGCACCAAACGTTGGCGCAATATGTACAATACCTGTACCATCTTCAACGGTCACATAGTCGCCTTCAATCACGCGGAAGGCTTCTGATTCCATTTCAACATATTGCTCTTTGCCGCTTTCGCTTTCGAAAACTTTATCGGGATGCGCTGCTGCATAGTCGAGAACGTATTGCGCTGCATTCTTATCCACTTTCGCGCAAGGCTTTACCCAATCCATCAACTGGCGATAGCGAATGCCAGTGAGTTCAGTTCCTTTATAGCGAGCAATGATTTGGTAAGGCACAACCTTATCACCACGTTCGAAACTCGGCATTTCGGCACCTTCTTCTACAGCACCTTCTGGTTTCAGATAGCTATTTACAAGCGCCTCTGCCATGACAATCGTCATTGGTTCTGCTGTATAAGGATGATAGGTCTTCAAAGCAACGTAGTCAATCTTAGGACCTACGCAAAGCGCTGTATTAGATGGCAAAGTCCAAGGTGTGGTTGTCCAAGCTGCGAAATATGGTTTACCCCATTCTGTCCACTCTGTTTTTGGCGTCAAGATATCAAACAGCGCTGTAACGGTCGTGTCTTTCACGTCGCGATAGCAGCCTGGCAAGTTCAACTCGTGGCTCGACAATCCTGTTCCTGCAGCAGGCGAATACGGTTGAATGGTATAACCTTTATAAAGCAGTCCTTTCTTATATAATTCCTTGAGCAAATACCACAACGTTTCCATGTATTTCGTGTGGTAAGTAACGTACGGATGATTGAGGTCAACGAAATAGCCCATCAACTCCGTCAATTGGCGCCACTCTGCCGTATATTTCATCACGTTTTCACGACAATGACGATTATAATCGCGTGTTGAAATATAATGCGGTGATGCTTCGTTGTCGATATCTGCCTTTGTTATGCCAAGCTCTTTCTCGACTCCCAATTCTACAGGCAGTCCATGCGTGTCCCATCCTGCTTTACGATGAACCTGAAAGCCTTTCATGGTTTTGTAACGACAGAATGCGTCTTTGATAGAACGACCTAATACGTGATGAATGCCTGGATGTCCGTTTGCAGAAGGTGGACCTTCATAAAAAACAAACTGGGGAGCGCCTTCTCGCGCTGTTATCGAACGGTGAAAGATGTCTAATTCTTGCCAACGGGCAAGCACTTCTTGATTGACATCGCAAAGGTCTAAACCTTTATATTCTGCGAATTTCTTGGTTTCCATGTTATAAACGCGTTTACAGCGGGCGAAATTAAGAAAAAAAACTCACTACACAAAATCGTTAGTGCTTTTTTTACGCATGCGCGCATACCTTATTTATATAATAGATAGGTTCTCGTGCAAAAATAGGACACAAGAACGACGATTGTAATGCAAAGAATTAACGCGAAAACTCGTTGTTAGTTGGGCGCTTGTCGGTAACAGAAGAATGCAACAAACGCGAAAATGATATTAGGAACCCATGCAGCCAACATCGGTGGCGCGCCTGCGTTGATGGCAAACGTTGCACTGATGGTCTGGAGCAATATGTAAATAAAACTGAGCGCTAATCCGATACCCAAATATAATCCCATTCCACCTTTGCGTTTACGAGATGAGAGCGAGACGCCAATAATTGTCAAAATAAATGCTGCAAACGACGACGCTATTCGCTTGTGATATTCTACTTGATATTGTGCAACATTCACCGATCCTCTATCAACTTGCTTGCTAATATAGTCGCGTAGCTCTGGGCTTGTAAACGTTTCTTGTTGCCCTTTCGAATAAACCAAATCAATAGGTTCAATCTGTATAATCGTATCAAGCTTTGCGCCACTCGTAATCTTCTCTTTCATGCCATGCATATCGCGTATTTTGTAGTTGCGCAACGTCCAATGGTATTTCGTATCCGATATAGTATCATACTGGGCTTCGGTGGCAGTCAAGTGACTCACAAGTTTCTTATTGTCAAACTTGTCCAATAAGAATCCAAATCCACGCTTCGTGTTGTTATCGTAATGCTGGAAAAACGCCACAACACCCTTCCCCACTTGCAACTGCACGTTATCGGCTGTTGTTGTGCGTCGTTTATTTTTGTAGCGCGTTTCAAAATTTTGCCGAACAACTGTTCCATGCGGTATAACGTAGGCACTCAGATAATAGGAAAGCATGGCAATCAGCACGCACGAAATCATATACGGACGCAGCAATCGTTTGAACGAAATGCCACTCGCAAGCATTGCGATGATTTCTGAGTTTCCTGCCAATTTAGACGTAAAGAATATGACCGAAATAAACACAAACAACGCGCTAAACAAGTTGGCAAAATAAGGCACAAAGTTAGCATAGTATTCGAAAACAATGGCTTTCAGTGGCGCGTGATACTGAGTAAATTTCGCAAGATTCTCATTAATATCGAAAACGATTGAAATCGAGATGATAAGAACGATGCTGAAGAAATAAGTTCCAATAAATTTTTTGATAATGTACCAATCTATTTTGTTAATGTAACGAAATGGATTGATCACGCTTGCCCAACTCATTTTTTTGCATAGCCAATTCCAAGCACGACGTATTGGTCCGTCATACTGGTGCATCTTTGCGGCAAAAGTCTGCCACTTGGTTCGTCTCTCCAACCAACGAAGAAAACGATAACGGTTGATATTTTCGCGTATTTGGCTATAGTGCATGAGTGCGTCGTTTAATGTTAAATTCGTCTTCCTAAATTGTCAATCACGCTCCGTTTCCACTGCACAAAATCGCCTTGAATGATGTGTTGGCGAGCGTCTTTCACGAGACGGAGATAGAAAGCGAGGTTATGGATACTTCCTATTTGCATAGCAAGCAATTCGCCTGCTTTATAAAGATGGTGAAGATAAGCTTTTGTATAAATCTGGTCAGTGAAACAACCTTCTGGATCAATAGGAGAAAAATCGTTTTCCCACTTTTTGTTGCGCATATTCATTGTTCCGTTGTACGTAAACAACATTGCGTTGCGTCCGTTGCGCGTTGGCATCACGCAATCGAACATATCCACACCGCGTTCTATGCCTTCCAGAATATTCTGTGGTGTTCCTACACCCATCAAGTAACGCGGGCGATTCGTAGGCAGTATCTCGTTGACCACCTCTATCATGTCATACATTACTTCCGTAGGTTCTCCCACTGCTAATCCACCTATAGCATTTCCGTCGGCGCCTTGTTCAGCAACGTGTTTCGCTGCATCCTGACGAAGATCCTTGTAAGTACAACCTTGAACGATTGGAAATAAACTTTGCTCGTAACCATATAGCGGTTCAGTTTCACGAAAACGCTTCACGCAACGCTCCAACCAGCGCTGTGTTAGTCGCAAACTATTTTTCGCATACGTGTAATCGCTTTTTCCAGGTGGGCATTCATCGAATGCCATCATAATATCAGCACCAATCACACGCTCGGTATCCATCACATTTTCTGGTGTAAAAAAATGTTTTGAACCATCGATATGCGACCGAAATTCACATCCTTCTTCGCGCAGTTTGCGTATGCCAGTGAGCGAAAACACTTGAAATCCACCGCTATCTGTCAGTATTGGCCGATCCCATCCATTGAATTTATGCAAACCACCTGCTTGCTTTAGGATGTCCAAACCTGGTCGAAGATAAAGGTGGTAAGTGTTTCCAAGAATGATTTGCGCACCGATTTGTTCTTTCAACTCAGTGAAATGCACTGCTTTCACGCTGCCACACGTTCCTACTGGCATAAAAATCGGAGTCTCGATAGTGCCGTGAGCGGTGGTAATCAATCCAGCGCGAGCGTCGGACGCGTCATCGGTATGTACAAGTTCAAACTTCATTGCTGCGGTTTGCTTTCATCGATTGTGAACACAACAGGATGCGCCACTGTTTCGTTTGTAAGCGCAAAATCCCACACGTCTTGCACGTTTTCAACATAGTGGAATTCTACTCCTTTCAGATAGATGGCAGGAATCTCGTCGATGTCTTTTTTATTGTCCTTGCACATCACAATATCGGTTATTCCAGCGCGTTTGGCTGCGAGAATCTTCTCTTTGATGCCGCCAACAGGCAAGACTTTTCCGCGAAGCGTAATCTCGCCAGTCATCGCTGTCTTTTGGCGAACTTTGCGTTGCGTGATTGCCGATGCTATTGATGTTGCAATAGTAATGCCAGCCGATGGACCATCTTTCGGTGTTGCGCCTTCAGGAACGTGGATGTGTATGTTCCATTGCTCGAACAATCGATAATCAACGCCAAGCTTGTCAACGTGCGCTTTAACGTATTCAAGTGCAATCACAGCGCTTTCTTTCATCACATCACCGAGGTTTCCTGTGACTGTCAGTTTACCTGGACGACCTTTGCTAAGCGATGTTTCAATAAAAAGAATCTCGCCACCTACGCTTGTCCAAGCAAGACCTGTAACAACACCTGCGTATGAATTGCCTTGATAAATGTCGCGATAGAATGGTTGTTTGCCCAACAAATAATGCAGTTCTTTAGGAGTAATTTTCTGGTAAGGCAGTTTACCATCGCGAACCTTCAACAACGCCAATTTTCTGCACACCTTATTGATTTGTTTCTCCAACTGACGCACACCGCTTTCGCGCGTGTACTGTTCGATAATCGCTTCAAGTGCGGCTTTATTGAACTGCGGTTTTTCTTCTGTAAAGCCTGTATTCTCGAGCTGTCTCGGCACAAGGTGACGCTTGGCTATTTCGATTTTTTCTTCTGTGATGTATCCGCTAACCTCAATCAACTCCATACGATCGAGTAATGGGCGTGGTATGGTATTCAAGTCATTCGCTGTGGCGATAAAGAGTACCTTTGAGAGATCATAGTCAACATCCAGATAATTATCGTGAAACGCTACGTTTTGCTCTGGGTCAAGTACCTCAAGCAAAGCTGATGCTGGGTCGCCTTGAACAGTGTTCTGCGTAATTTTATCTATTTCATCAAGAATGAAAACAGGGTTCGACGAACCTGCCTTTTGTATGTTTTTGATGATTCGTCCAGGCATCGCGCCGATGTACGTACGGCGATGACCGCGTATTTCACTCTCATCGTGAAGACCGCCTAACGAGACGCGAACGTATTGACGCTTCATCGCAGCTGCAATGCTTTTTCCCAGACTCGTCTTTCCAACTCCTGGAGGGCCGTAAAGGCAAAGTATCGGTGATTTCAAGTCGCCACGCAATTTCAGCACAGCGAGATATTCCAAGATACGCTCTTTCACCTTTTCCATTCCATAATGATCGCGATCCAAAATCTTGCGTGCGCGATTCAGATTCAGGTCATCTACGGTGCATTCGTTCCAAGGTAGCGTCGCAAATGTCTGGAGATAATTCAGCTGAATGCTGTATTCTGGACTCTGTGGATTGAGATACTCTAATTTTTCCAGCTCACGACGGAAAATTTTCGCTACGTCTTCCGACCATTTCTTGTCTTTTACTTTCTCAGTGAGCTCAAGTACCTCTGGCGAACCTTCGCCTCCGCCGAGTTCTTCTTTGATATTTTTTATTTGTTGTTGTAAGAAATATTCGCGTTGCTGCTCGTCAAGATCTTCGCGCGTCTTTGTACGAATCTGTTGCTTAATCTGAAGAAGCTGAAGCTCGCGATTCAACACTTTCAACAACGTGAAAACGCGCTCCAAGAAGGTCTCCGACTGCAACATCTCCATCTTATCGGCAATCTGGAACGGCATGTTGGTGCAGACGAAATCGATAGCGAGAATATCGTTCTTTATGTTTTGCAACGCAAACTGCGTCTCATCTGCCAAGTCTTCATTGGCTTTAATATACTGAACCGTCAGCTTGCGAGCGTCTTCTATCGCACTTTTCGATTCGTTGTCGCCATCGACGGGCAGAATCTCTGCAAACGGCAATGTTTCTGCCAACATAAACGGTTTGCGTCGCGTGATTTTCTGCAAATGACAACGCCCAAGTGCTTGCACAATGATCGTGAGTTGATTTTGCGAACCAGGCATTTCCAAGATGCGAACCAGCTTTGCATAAACGCCAGTTGCATAGAGATCATCTTGTTGTGGTTCATCTACATCAGAGGAGCGTTGACAAAAAATTGTAAATATCGTTTCGGGATGATTATTCAAGTATTCTACAAGCCTAACGCTCGTTTCGCGACCTACCAAGATAGGACTTACAACGCCAGGAAACAAGACAAAATTTCGGGTTGCAAGCAAAGGAACTTCGCCTTCGGGCTTTGTAGTGAAAAGTTGTGAAATATCGCCTTCATAATCAGCTATCATCTGGATGGCTGTGTTTTGTTTTTTCGACATAAATTACGTGTTTCTTAATCTAAATTTACCTTGTTGTACCAAAAAACTTCGTGCAAAATTAAGGTATCGCGTTTGAAAAACCAAACTTTTAAACATCATTTAATATGTTTATGTGCGCGATACATAAAATAAATGCGCGCGAAATGCGTTTAAAATATAGCATGACGATGATGGATTTCACATTCAAGCGGTTCGCCATTGCGCAAGACAGATGCGCGATGAAGCTAACGACGGACAGCATCCTGTTGGGTTCGTGGGCGGAAGGTGGCAAACGAATTTTGGATATCGGTACGGGATGCGGCATTCTCGCGCTGATGATGGCGCAACGCTTTGAGATGGCAAGCGTTTTGGCAATCGATATCGACGCGGAAGCCGTCAAACAGGCGCAGGAAAACGTAGAATTATCGCCGTTTGCTGAACGAATCAAAACGCAGTGCACAGCGTTGCAAAATCTGTGCGTTGAAACGCCTTTCGATTGCATTGTTTCCAATCCGCCATTCTTCGAAAATAGTTTGAAGAACAACGACCAGCGAACGACGGTTGCACGCCATACGGATGCGTTGCCTTTTTCGGCGCTCGTAAAGCATGCAAATCGGTTGCTATCTGACGATGGAATTTTCTCCGTTATAGTGCCTCAAGAATCGCTCCAATCAATCCGCGTAGAAATCTCAGTATCAGGGCTTTTCATTCATCGTATAACCGAAATCAGAACCACGCCAAATAAATCGCCAAAGCGTTGTCTTATCGCTTGCTCTAAACAGAACAGAAACGCATTGCAAAGGGATGAAATTTTACTCTTTGACGAACAGGGAAATCGGACAGAAAAATACCAAAATTTGACGCGTGATTTTTACCTGAAATAAGACGAAAAAATTTTACATTTTACGCGTGAAATTTTCGAATGTTTCACGCGCGATTTTTTTGTCAAAATTCACCACAACCGCATCTCCGTTTTAACCAATTTTAATACACGCGTTTAACAAATTTTCGTAATTGATTTTTAGAAAAATTTTACGCGATTTTTCATCGTTTTTTAACACTTTCTGATCGCATCTCAACGCGCGAAATGTTAAAATAATGGATTTATACAATTTTTATACGCATTTTTAACATTTTTCCGTGTAAAATGTCGAATTTTTGAACGCGGATTTTCAGAAAATCTCATTTGTTAAAAAAATTAAATGATATGAGATAAAAAATTATCTCACGTGAGATAGATTTTTATTTCACGTGAGATAGATTTCTAAAGCGCCTTTTTGCGTCGATAATTTATATGGAAGGGCGAAAAAAATCAAAATTTGAGCAATTTTTTTCACGTAAAACGCGAATTTTAACAGTTGAAAATCGCCAATTTTAACGATAGTTAAAGGCGGTATGTTTCACGGAAAAATTTCGTCTTTTTTATGCACTAAAATCGGCAAAAAACAAGGCACAAAAAAATGGCGCACAGAACGCCAAAAAATTTCGTGTGGAATACGGCAAAATTTTGTGTAAAATGAGAAAAAATTGCGTGCAAAAAATTTTACATATTCAATTTTCTTTGCAACGCTTTGCCAAGCGCCAGCACGTGGCGACGCTGTTTTGTCACGTCATCGCGCACGAGATTGATTTCGTTAAACAGCTCAGCCGCAGCGCTTTGCAGTGCATTAGGTTGGCGGAGACGCTTGTCGGCATGCGCGTTCACAACAACTTTGATTCCCTTTTCAAAGAGACGGATTTGCACATCGCGGTCGCTCATCACTGGATCGCCGTCATAGTGGATTACTCCTGCTTTTTCGCGACGGATATGCAGTTCTTTACAACGGAAAGACTTGATTTTAGAACTACGATCCAACGTTTTGCTAAACATTTCTATGCTAATCTGAGGCGCATCGAGTATATCGAAGGGTTCCATAATCACGACATCCAACAGTCCGTCGCTCATCGACGCTTGTGGAGCGATGTACGCGTTATTTCCGTATTGTGAAGCGTTGGCGCAGGAGATTAAGAAAGCTTTCTCGCGCACTACCCCATTTTCGTCGATTAACTCGTAAGTTTCGGGTTGATACGAGAGACCTTCGCGAAGCACTTGCTCTACGTAGCTAATGGGGCCTCTCTTGCCTGCATCTGCAAACTTTTTGCTCACGAAAGCATCGAATCCCATTCCGCACGTGCAGAAAAAATAATGTGTATTGATCATTCCGTAGTCTAAGTCGTGCACTTCAAACTCGTTGATAATCTCCAGCGCACGCTTAACATTGCGCGGTATCATCAGATGTCGCGCGAGTCCGTTTCCGCTTCCACATGGAATAATTGCCAAAGCGGTGTCGGTCTGAACCAAACCACGCCCAACTTCGTTCACCGTTCCATCACCGCCAACAGCAACGACCGCTGCAGCGCCTGCTGATGCAGCTTCTTGCGCGAGAACAGTAGCGTGTCCAGCATATTCTGTCTCGCGAATTTCGTAAGAAAAACGTGTGGAATCGATATTTTTTTCAACCAAAGCAGGAATGGCTGCCTTGCCTGTAGTGCCAGAAATTGGGTTAATGATAAATACAATGTGGCGTTTCATGGGACTACAAAGTTAAGATTTTTCGCTAAAATAACGACAAAATGACCAATTTATTTACCATTACGACGAAATTCTACGCAAATTACGCTCAAAAAAAAATTTTTACTATATTTGCAGCCTGATTTGTCAATAACCGATTATTGAACTAAAAAGGAATGGGACAACTACAAGAGCTTCATAAGAAGTACACAATGTCGCGCCACTATAAAGAACTGGGCGTATATCCATATTTCAGAGAAATCACGAGTAAACAGGGAACTGAAGTTGACATGGAAGGACATAAAGTCCTGATGTTCGGCTCTAACGCTTACACTGGATTGACTGGTGATTCACGTATAATAGAAGCAGCGAAAGCAGCTCTGGACAAATATGGATCGGGTTGTGCAGGAAGCAGATTCTTAAATGGAACGCTGGATATACACGTTGAACTCGAAAAAGAGTTCGCTGAGTTTATGCATAAAGACGATGCGCTCTGTTTTTCTACAGGATTTTCTGTTAATCAAGGCGTTCTCGCTGTTGTCGTAGGGAGAAACGATTATATTATATGCGACGACCGCGACCACGCAAGCATTGTCGATGGTAGAAGATTGTCTTTCGCTACGCAACTGCATTACAAACACAACGACATGGCAGACCTTGAACGTATTTTACAAGGATTACCACACGAAGCCATTAAGTTGATTGTTGTAGATGGTGTCTTCTCGATGGAAGGTGACTTAGCGAAGCTGCCAGAGATTGTAGAGCTGAAAAAGAAATACAACTGTTCGATTATGGTTGACGAAGCACACGGAATTGGTGTGTTTGGAAAACAAGGACGTGGCGTGTGCGATCATTTCGGATTGACAGACGATATCGATTTAATTATGGGAACTTTCTCAAAGAGTCTTGCTTCTATTGGCGGATTTATCGCAGGCGACAAAGAGACAATCGAGTTCCTTCGTCATAATTGCCGTACTTACATTTTTAGTGCATCGAATACTCCAGCCGCAACCGCTGCAGCGCGCGAAGCACTCCACATCATTCAGAACGAACCTGAACGTCAGGAGCGTCTCTGGGAAGTGACTCGCTACGCTCTGAAGCGCTTCCGCGAAGAGGGATTCGAGATTGGCGATACTGAAAGTCCTATAATTCCATTATATGTACGCGATATAGACAAAACGTTTATAGTAACGAAACGCGCATTTGATGAAGGTGTATTTATAAACCCTGTCATTCCACCTGCATGTGCACCTCAGGACACGCTCGTTCGCTTCGCTCTGATGGCAACGCACACGAAAGAACAAGTGGAAAGAGGCGTTCAAGCACTCGTTCGCGTATTCAAAGAAGAAGGAATTATTAAATAAACTGAAAGATTTCACGCAAAAAGATTTGGTAAGTCGAAAAAACTTACTATCTTTGCAACCGCTTTCAGTTATACGGGGTGTAGCGCAGTCCGGTAGCGCGCCTGGTTTGGGACCAGGTGGTCGCAGGTTCGAATCCTGTCGCCCCGACTTAAAAAGAGGACTTCACGTGAGTCCTCTTATTTTTTATATAAACCAAAAACCGTACAACCGTCTATGCCGTTTCGAAATCCACGACTCTTTTCACGCAGTCAACGAGATGCCATCCGCATCGCTATAGCCATTGGAATTCTTGCATTTCTTGGAACTTATCTCTTTCGTGATGACGAAACGGAAACCGCAGAAGAATTTGCAGCAGATAGCATCGCTTACGCCAAAGAACAGGCGCTCGAGAACGAGAAAACCTATTATTACGATGCTGAACCACACAAGAAAGTGGAGCGTTTCGCGTTCGATCCGAACACAGCCGATAGCACGACGCTGCTAAGGCTTGGTTTGGCGCCGTGGCAAGTAAGAAATATTTATAAATATCGTGCAAAGGGCGGCGTATATCGGCAACCTGACGATTTCGCGCGTGTCTATGGACTCACACAAAAGCAATTTCGCGAACTGCGACCATACATTAGAATCAGCGATGACTATCTTCCAGCCGCCATGCTTGTGAAAAATTCTCCGAAACAGACGTACTATTCTCCGAAACAAACGTACGCCACTGCTCAACCAACGCAATCGTACGAGCAACGACCTGCAAAAATTTCGGTTGGCGAAACGATAGATGCGAATCACGCTGATACATCGATGCTGCAACGCATTCCAGGCATCGGAAGTTATCGCGCGAAGAAAATAGTTGATTACCGCACGCGCTTAGGTGGCTTTACTAACGAAGAACAACTGCTGGAAATCAGCGATTTTCCACCTGAATCCCTACCCTATATCGCTGTTTCGGGAACGCCAGACCGCATCAATCTGAACAAATTAAAACTAAAAGAATTGATGCGACATCCATATATCAATTTCCATCAAGCAAAAGCGATTATGGATTATCGCAGATTGCGCGGCAAACTGCAGAGTCTGGACGACCTAAAGCTACTCGATTGCTTCACCGAGCAAGACTTGAAGCGCTTGGAACCATACGTTACGTTCTGAAATCAGCAAAATAAAACAAAAAATAAAAGCGTTCTTGCATCAATTCACGCAAGAACGCTTTTTGTTTTATAAAAAATAGATTTGTAGATCAATGTACGCACAAAAAAAATGAGCAAGTTGCCTTGCTCATTCATTCATTTCTAATCTCCATGCGGTGCGTACGGGACTCGAACCCGTGACCTCCTGCGTGACAGGCAGGCATTCTAACCAGGCTGAACTAACGCACCATTCTTTGGGTTAGCGGGTGCAAAGATATGGTTTATTTTTTTATTGCCAAAATTTTTAGCGACTTTTTTACTAAAAAGTACCTATTTCGATTGAAAAACGAACTGATACAAGAGTGCATCAACATATTTTCCGCCTAAAGCGAGCCATTGCGGGAGTGTTGCAACGGTTTGAAATCCTGTTTTATTGAACAGATTTTTGGCGCGTACATTATCACAAGAAACAATCGCATAAACCTGACAAAGACCCAGTATTTCCTGCGCGTAGTTTAGCAGTTTTAGCACTGCCGCTTGCCCATATCCCTTGCCAGCGTAACGCTTTCGGATGACAACGCCCACTTCTGCGCGGTTGTTTTTCGCATCAAAATTGGCTAAATCAATCATTCCGACAGGCGTCTTGCGTGCATTCTGAATGACGAAGCGCACCTGACCATCCGCAAAAATATCGTTCTTGGTCGTAGCGACGTATTGGTGAAGCACATAACGCGAGTACGGCGCGCTGGAAGAGCTGATTTGCCAGAGCGATTCGTCATTTTCAATCTCGTAAAGCAAGTCGAGATCTTCGGGTTCGATGGCACGCAGCGTGACCTTTTTCATTGACAAGCTTCCCATGGCGTGACGACGGTTTTGGTTTGTGGATGATAGAAACCCATCAGGGCTTTGGATTGACTTTTCGAAGCAAAGAGTTGGAGAATTTCTACGTAGGAATACGATGCTGTGTCATAGACATACACCGTTTCTGTATCGGGTTGCGGTTGCAGTAGATGCCCTTGCGACAGCGTTTCACGATTACCTTCAACATAAGTCGCATTCCAACCGTTTCGATCGGCAATCGCGCGACAATCAGTCAGCATCTCTGGACTTCCAATGAAGCAATAGCGAGGTTCAGCGTGTCGCTTTTGAAGTGGAAAACCAAGGTTTTTTCGCACGTTTGCAACGCCCATTTTGCATAAAGCACCAAAAGCGTGCATGTAGATTGCCAAACGGATGGGCAAACCAACGAGGAACGAGAGACCGCTGTAGTGTTTTTCGAAGAAAATCAGCATGGCTTTGTAGAACACATGCACGTAACGGAACGACGTTTTTTGTGTACTCTGACCTTTGTAATGCAAGATTTTTTCTGGAAAATACCAGTTGTCGAAACCCGCTTTCAACAACCGATAAGACAAATCGATGTCCTCGCCATACATAAAGAAGTCTTCGTCGAGCAAACCCACGCGATTGAGCGCTTCGCGATGTATGAAACAGCATGCGCCACTAACGATTTCAATTTTTGCAGGCGCATCCCACGACAACCAACCCATATAATAACGACCGAAACGCTTGCTCTTGGGGAACATCGCGCACAGCCCTGAAAGTTTATAGAACGCAGTCATCAGCGTTGGAACGCCACGACGCGACTCGTTTGCGTTGGTTCCGTCGGTCTTAAGCATGCGAACGCCCAACGCGCCGACATTGGTTTGGCTATCCATGAATTGCAGAACGTTTTGGATTGTTTGCTCACCGAGAACTGTATCTGGATTAAGCAGCAAAACATATTGCCCAGATGCCTGTCGCAACGCGATGTTATTCGCTTTTGCAAAGCCGTTATTGTGGTCGCTCGCAATGACTTTCACGTTTGGAAAACGTGCAGTGATATAGTCAACTGTGCCATCCTTCGAATGGTTATCAACAACCAAAGTTTCCGCTTCAATGCCCTGCAATGCTTTTTCGAGCGAAAGAAGACACTGTTCCAAATAGAACTTGGTGTTGTAACTAACGATGACGACGGAAAGTTTCAAAACGAGAAAAATATTTTATTGTTCTGGCAATTCGGTTTGTTCAGGTTCGCTACACTCGTCTTCGCATCGCGACATACTTGGATAAACAAAGCAAAGACAAAGCAGCAAGATAATGGCGAGATAACCGTAAGCGACGTTGTCGAATAAATAATAGCAAAGCGTATTGGCAATCATTGGAACGATAAGCAGCAGAATGCGAAACGTGCCCCATTTGATTAGCGCTCTGTCTTGTTGCGTTACGAGCAGATTCTTTATCTTTTTGAAATTAAACAGCTTCAATGCGAACGGAATGACAACAATGGTGATTAGCTCTAAGCAAACGGCGGTGTAGAAGTTTGCGTTTTCGAATTTTTTGAAGCAATCTGTGATGACGTTTAACTCGCCAAGCAAAGCGATAATTGCTGCAATAACGATGCCACCAACGAAGAGCGCCATCAGAATTTGTTGTGTTTTTTTCATATTTAATAGGAGTGGTTTTGATTAAGAGGTGTTCTGTTGAGAATAGAACGACCCAACGTCACTTCATCTGCATATTCCAGCTCATCACCGACAGAAACTCCGCGCGCAATGACGCTCAATGTAACGTTAAATTGTGCAAGTTTTCGCGATATATAGAAGTTTGTCGTGTCGCCTTCCATTGTTGGACTGAGCGCAAAGATGACTTCTTTGACGTCTCCCTTGCTAACGCGCTCGACAAGTGATTGAATCTCGAGATCAGATGGACCAATTCCTTCCACAGGAGCTATCACGCCGCCAAGAACATGGTAAAGTCCGTTGAACTGTTGCGTGTTTTCAATCGCCATGACATCTTGTACGTTTTCAACAACGCAAATTATACTTCTATCTCTATGCGGATTCGAACAGATTGGGCAGATTTCGGTGTCGGATATATCATGACAAATTTTGCAATGCTTGATTTCCTTTTTCAAAGTCGTTAAAGCGTCAGCGAAAGCCTGCACGTCATCATCCGATTGGCGCAAGAAATTAAGCACCAATCGCAGCGCGGTTTTTCTACCAACGCCAGGCATTTTAGCAAATTCGCTAACTGCTTTTTCGAGAAGCTTAGATGAAAAAGGCTGATTCATGCAATATTATTCTGTCGTATTGAGCGACTTTGTTGCTTTACGATACCACGAGAAGAACCAAACGAGAGCGATGACTAAAACTACTGCACCAAGACTGTAGGCTATGGTGTGCGGCAAGCCGAGTCCTTGTTTAGAAATGAAAAGGAACGTTGTGGTGACGGCAGTCATAAACAATGCGGGAATCAACGTTTGGATGAAAGGTTTGCGTTGCTGAACGAAATATACAGTGAACGTCCACAGGGTGAATACTGATATGGTTTGGTTTGCTAAACCGAAGTATTGCCAAATGATATTAAAACCATTGCTGTCGTTTATCTGCCAAAGAAGAAGGAAAAACGATGCAAGGAAAAGTGGAAGTCCGACAAGCATACGATTATGTACTTTCGTTTGGTTGATGTGGAAGTGGTCTGCGATAATCAAACGTGCGCTTCGGAATGCTGTATCGCCGCTTGTGATTGGTGCTGCAACAACACCGAACAGCGCTAATATACCACCAAATAAGCCAAGCCATCCAGTACAAATGTAATTCACAACTGCTGGCGCCTCAAAGAACTGTCTGAGATTTTTACCACCATCAACTTGTTCGATAAATGCATTCACTACTTCAGGCGGACAAACCTCGCGCCAACCGCCGTAATAGAAGAAATACATTGAAACAGTAGCCCAAATCAGCGCAACAACGCCTTCGGTGATCATTGCACCATAAAAAATTGGACGTCCTTGTCGTTCGCTGACGAGACAACGCGCCATAAGAGGCGTTTGTGTAGCATGGAAACCGCTAATTGCACCACATGCAATCGTGATGAACATGCATGGGAAAAGTGGATTGCTTGAAATCAGGCCTTCGCGATCGAGCCATGCAGGATTAACGTTCTTGTTTGCATCGCTAAGATTCGACCAAATTTCTGGCAGATCAGGCATTTTGATGAACAACACAGCCATCAGCGCCAGCGCCATAAAGAGTAACGAAAATGCGAAGATAGGATAAATTCGTGCAATGACTTTATCGATGGGCAATAAGGTTGCGAGAATATAATATAAGAAGATGATAGCAACCCACATCACGCGACTGCCCCAAAGATTTGCAAGAATTACGGCTGGACTAAACACAAATACGACGCCAACCATAATCACTGTAATCAGCGAAAATACAACGACAACTTTCTGGGTCTTTTTTCCTAAATACAAACCAACGATTTCGGGCAATTCTGCACCTTTGTTTCGCATCGAAATCATGCCTGTCATATAGTCGTGGACTGCACCCGCAAAAATAGATCCCAACACAATCCAAAGATAGGCTGATGGTCCATACCATGCTCCCATAATAGCGCCGAAAATAGGTCCTGTTCCTGCGATATTCAAGAATTGAATCATAAAAATTTTCCAGTTAGGAAGCGCAACGAAATCTACGCCATCCGCCATCGCTTTTGCAGGAGTTTCGCGATCATCTGGACCAAAAATTTTTTCAATGACCCTACCGTAAATCAGATAACCAACGAGTAAGGCGCATAATGCAATAATAAAAGAAATCATTTGTTTGTTTTTTAGGTTTTTAGAAATCAGGTTCTCCGCCAAATTCATCGCGATCGAAAGGATCATCTGAGTCGTTCATCTTGCTACTCAGTATCTCTCCGCCTTCCGTTGGCGAGGTTAAAATATCTGAATCTTCAGGATTCTGGAAGCGAGTGTATTGTCCGCGGAAATCAAGAACGACATCGCCAATCGAACCTTTACGATGTTTTGCAATAATGATAATGGCTTTTCCGCGTAAGTTCTCACCATTTTCATCTTCATAAATCTTATAATATTCTGGTCTGTGTACAAAAAGAACCATATCCGCATCTTGCTCGATTGCACCAGACTCACGCAAATCGCTCAACAATGGGCGTTTGGTTTGAGAATCGCGTGGATCACGATTGTCAACCGAACGATTCAACTGTGAAAGTGCAAGGATTGGGATGTCAAGTTCTTTTGCCAGACCTTTCAATGAACGAGATATGTGCGAAACTTCTTCTTGTCGGTTGCCGAAACGCATGCCCGACGCATTCATCAACTGCAAATAGTCGATCATAATAATCTTTACACCTTTCTCGCGCACAAGTCGGCGCGCTTTGGTTCGCAGTTCAAAGACCGACAAACCAGCGGTATCGTCAACGTAAAGCGGTGCTTCTTTCAGTTTAGAAACATTTTTGTCGAGTCTAATCCATTCATCTTCAGATAGTTGTCCACTCAAAATCTTATCGCCAGTAATCTCGCAAATATTTGAAATCAAACGATTGACGAGCTGAACATTGTTCATTTCCAACGAGAAAAATGCGATTGGCGTTTTTTCATCCACTGCAATATTTTTGGCAATGCTTAATGCGAAAGACGTTTTTCCCATCGCTGGACGTCCAGCAATAATCACGAGGTCGCTCTTTTGCCAACCTGCAGTAATCTGATCCAAGCGTTTGAATCCTGAAGCGATGCCAGTCAAACCAGAAGTCGATGCAGCAGAACTCTGAAGAATGCGAATAGCTTCGTCAACCACAGGATTGATTTGCGTATAATCGTTTCGCATGTTTTTCTGTGATATCTCAAACAATGCTCCTTCAGCTTCTTGCATCAGTTCTTCCACATCAATCGTTTCGTCGTACGCTTTAGTCTCAATCTGACTCGCGAAAGAAATAAGCTGACGCCCGAGGAATTTTTGCGTAAGGATGTCAGAGTGATATTCAATGTGTGCAGATGAAGCCACATCTGCACTCAACTCGATGATATATTCAGGTCCGCCAACCGTCTCGAGCGTTCCCTCACGTCTGAGTTGCTCAGTTACGGTCATAATGTCAACAGGTTTATCTTCGATACTCAACATCTGTATCGCGTGATAAATCTTCTGGTGACGTGGTTCATAAAAAGTTTCAGGACGTAATTTATCACTGACAACGGAAAACGCATCTTTGTCGATCATCAATGCACCAAGTACAACGCGCTCTATATCGAGTGCTTGTGGTGGAATATGACCATAGGTGTTGTCAATGGGCTGTTGTTGCTTCTTGCTCGTCTTTTCTGGCATTTGTTAAAAGGGATTAGTTCTGCAAATGTACGAAATTCACGCAAACAATTGCATAAAAATAGATAAGTTTTTCGTGCAGAAATCAATCAAAGGAAATTATTTTAGCAAGATTTTACTGCTGCGCATTATTTTTTCGTACATTTGCGAAACAATGAAAAATATGAAACAAACTTCTCACGCACGTGCATGCGCAAAAATTAATTTAGGTTTGAATGTCGTCAAAAAGCGTTCTGACGGTTACCACGATATTGAAACCATCTTCTACCCTATCCCTTTATACGACGAACTCACCATTCTGCCAGCAGAAGGTGACGTTCCAAATTGCCAACTCATCATCGAAGGTTTGCCAATCGATTGCGATACGAAAGACAACTTGATTTGCAAGGCTTACAATGTACTGGCAGAAAATTTTAACTTGCCGCCAATCGTTGCTAAATTACAGAAAACAATTCCGATGCAAGCTGGTATGGGAGGCGGAAGTAGTGATGCTGCAACGATGTTGTGCCTGTTGAACGATCATTTTTCATTGAATCTTTCCGATAATCAGTTAGAAAATTTTGCCAAAACATTGGGCGCAGATTGTCCATTCTTTATCACGCAAAATCCATCTTACGCAACTGGCATCGGCGAAGTGCTGACTCCCATTCCGAATCTGCATGAACGACTGAAAGGAAAGCACATCCTCATCGTCAAACCACCCTATCACGTTTCGACAAAAGAAGCGTATTCGCTCATCACTCCATGTGAACCAGAAATCTCATGCAATGAAGCAATTTTGCAACCCATTGAATCGTGGAAAAATCTCTTAACAAACGATTTCGAGAAGTCGGTCTTTGCAAAATTCCCTCACATGCAACAACTCAAAAACACGCTCTATCAACTTGGCGCCACATTCGCTTTGATGTCGGGAAGCGGTAGCGCGCTGTTCGGAATCTATGAAACCGAACCCGTAGATTACCAATCCGCCTTTCCCGATTGCCAAGTTTTCTTGCGAACGCTATAAAAAAACAACGCCCTACGAATATCGTAAGGCGTTATTTTTTATGGTATAAATTTCTATTGCTTTATTTCTTGAAGAAGTCCTGTACTTTTTCGTTTGGAACCATCTGCTCATCGAAAACGTAAGCACCGGTTTTAGGACTCTTAACCATTTTGATAACTTTTGTATATGTGCGACCGTCCGTCGAATTCTCGTGAAGGGTAGCAACCGCTTTTTTTGCCATAGTTTAAATCCTTTAGAATTGATTTACTTGATTTCCTTGTGAATAGTCATTTTCTTGAGGATAGGATTATATTTCTTAATCTCCATACGCTCAGGTGTGTTCTTGCGGTTTTTAGTCGTAATGTAACGACTTGTTCCAGGAAGACCACTGTTCTTCATTTCAGTGCATTCAAGGATTACTTGCACTCTGTTTCCTTTTGCTTTCTTGTTTGCCATAATTCTATCCTACAACTTTAATTTCGTTCCATTTCAAATAACCTTTTTCAACAGCTTGTTTCAGAGCTGCATCGAGGCCAATCTTATTGATAAGACGCATTCCGTTGGCGCTTACTTTAAGAGAAATCCAGCAATCTTCTTCTGAATAGTAGAATTTCTTGCGGAAGAGGTTTACGTCGAAGCTTCTCTTCGTACGATGCTTCGAGTGAGACACATTATTACCAATCTGTGCCTTCTTTCCTGTGATCTGACAAATTTTAGACATATTAGTATTTTTTTTGTATTTCTTACGAAGATACTTATTCCAAACAGGGTGCAAAATTACGATTTTTTATTAAAACCGCAAAATATTTCAAAAAAGAATGCTCCGAATTAAGATTTTTTTTAACTATCGTGCTTAAAATCAGCATTTTCATCGCTATTTTTTGCCAATTTTTCTTGCAAGAATTGCAAAAATAAGTGCAATGCAGTAGATGTGGCAATCGACAGATTCAAATCGCGTCCGTTATCTTCGGTCAACTGGTACGTGCGAACGTCGTCTGGCGTGCCGTAAGCCAGCCAAATAGTACCAACGGGAATTTCTGCCGTTCCGCCACTTGGACCTGCAACGCCTGTGGAAGCGATGGCGAAATCACAACCCAGATTTTTACAAGCACCGACAACCATTTCCTTCGCTGTTTGTTCGCTGACAGCGGTGTATGTCTCCAGCGTTTCGTGTTGCACGTTCAAGAATCGTTCTTTCACTTCATTCGTATAGGCGATGATGCCTCCTTTGAAATATTTTGATGCACCAGGAATCGCAATCAGTGCTTCGGCAATCCTACCGCCTGTGCAACTCTCGGCTGTACAAATGGTTTTTTCTTCGTCATAGAGCAATTGATTGATTTCTTTGCTCAACATCTTACTTTCAAATCCCATACTTACTTTCCTATTTTATTTATTTTAATGTAACGCGCGAGAAAACTGGCTTTTCAATGCTACAGAAATCGTGATCCAAATACTTGAAATAGCCCGTTACTGCTATCATTGCGGCATTGTCGGTCGTAAAACTAAAACGCGGAATATAGACTTTCCAACCATACTTTTGCGCGTGTTCGTGGAACGCATTGCGCAAACCAGTATTCGCAGACACGCCTCCAGCAACAGCAACGTGCTTAATCTTGGTTTCTTTCACTGCCAGACGCAATTTTTTCATAAGAATATCGACAATCGTATATTCAAGACTGGCTGCCAAATCAGCTTTATTTTTTTCTATAAAGTCTGGATCGTCGGCTATCCATTTACGCAAATTATACAGGAAAGAGGTTTTCAATCCTGAAAAACTATAATTATAACCAGCAATGTGTGGTTCAGAAAATTGGAACGCGTGCGGATTTCCCTGACGCGCTAATTTATCGATGATAGGTCCACCAGGATAGCCCAATCCCATAACCTTCGAGCACTTGTCGATGGCTTCTCCAGCAGCGTCGTCGATGGTTTGACCAAGTATTTGCATGTCGTTGTAAGCGTTCACTTTCACGATTTGCGAATTTCCTCCACTAACAAGCAAACACAAAAACGGGAAAGGTGGCGATTGGTTATCGCCTTCCTGTTCTTTGATAAAGTGTGCCATCACATGCCCTTGCAGGTGGTTTACGTCGATCATCGGTATATTTAGCGAACGCGCGAAGCCTTTGGCAAAATTAACGCCTACTAAAAGACTTCCCATCAAGCCAGGACCCAACGTGAATGCTACTGCATTGAGTTGCTCTTTCGTGATTCCAGCGCGCTTAATCGCTTGATCTACAACTGGCACAACGTTCTGCTGATGAGCGCGAGACGCTAATTCTGGCACTACTCCACCATACGCCTCGTGTACTGCTTGTGAAGCAGTGACGTTACTCAGCATAACATCATTGCGAAGCACAGCTGCCGACGTGTCATCGCACGAGCTTTCTATACCTAATATATATATATCTTCCATTTAGTAAGTCAAGATTTCCAAACCATGCTCGGTCATCACAAACGTATGTTCCCACTGTGCGCTCGGAAGTTCATCTCCTGTAATCACCTCCCAACCATACGGATCGTCAGCGTCAATAAATACGCGCCAAGTTCCCATGTTTACCATCGGCTCTATCGTGAAAACCATTCCTGGAACAAGCAACATTCCCGTTCCTTTCTTGCCATAATGTTCTACATTAGGCTCTTCGTGAAATTTAAGACCTACACCGTGACCACAGAGATCGCGTACAATGCCGTAATGATAACGATCAGCGTGACGTTGTATCGCGTTACCAATGTCGCCCACGAATCCGTAAGGTTTAGCTGCCTCTGCGCCAATCTCCAAGCATTCTTTTGCAACTCTAACGAGTTGTTCCTTCTCAGGCGTTGTCTTTCCTATGATAAACATACGCGAGGCATCGGCATAAAATCCATCAAGAATCGTCGTGAAATCCACGTTGATGATGTCGCCTTCTTGCAGAATATCCTCCGCCTTTGGTATGCCATGGCAAACTACTTCATTGATACTCGTGCACACACTCTTTGGAAAACCTTCGTAATTCAAGCAAGCAGGAATGGCGCCATGCGAAGTACAATAGTCGTAGCATATCTCGTCGATCTCAAGCGTTGACATACCAGCATGAATCTGCTTAGCAACTTCGTCGAGCACGCCAGTATTAACCACTCCAGCGCGACGGATGCCTTCAATCTGCTCAGGAGTTTTTATTAAATCACGTGTAGGAACAAGTTTTCCCTTGTTTTGCCAATAAAAAACATGTTTATCCACGTCAGTCAAAGGCTGACCTGGAATCGTGTGCCATCTATTTTTAAGATGTATCATACCTTAATTAAATATTAATAATGCTTCACAGCGCGATCTATCTCACGCCGATCTTCTTTATCCTTCAACGTCTGACGCTTGTCGAAAGCCTTCTTACCGCGAGCAAGCGCTATCATCATCTTCGCACGACCATTCGCGTCGATAAAAACACGCGTGGGAACAATCGTCAAACCAACGCCTTTGATTTCTTCCGCCAAGTGACGGATTTCGCGTTTGGTCAACAACAACTTTCGGTCGCGCTTCATCTCATGATTAGCAAACGAACCATAAAAATAGGGCGATATATTCATACCTTTAACCCATATCTCGCCATTCGTAATAAAGCAATACGAATCAACAAGCGACGCCTTGCCAGCACGAATCGACTTGATTTCCGTTCCTGTCAATACAATTCCTGCCGTATAAGTCTCTAAGAAAAAATACTCAAACGACGCTTTCTTGTTCCTAATCTGTACCTGCTGTTTCTCTTTCGCCTTGCCCATCAAACTATTTTTATGAAATTATCTAAATGATCGTCAACATAAAAAGCCACCATATTGCTCCACTGCTCCTCGTTCTCAACAAACGAATCATCCAACTCATCAAATTCCGAAAAGCGTTCAAAGAGTGACATAAATTCTTCATCCGTACACTCACGCTCAATCGACTCGTGATGTTTGTCGTACAGCTTCCTACCACGACGAAGCAGCTGCGCCAAGTCGTCAAGACCCCACAACTTCAACGCCTTATCCGTAGGATTGTGGAAAATAAAACCACCATAGCCGTTGTAAATCAGCTGAATAAAACCACCGTCCATCACTTCGTCACGCAAAATCATGTAAGCCAGCAACGTCAACTGGTCACTATTCAGCTCAGACATCGTCTCCGCAGTCAAACTTCCTATCGAACCGTTAATCGCATCCGCAATCAACTGAACGAAATCATCCATACCTGACTCAGCAGCCTTACGCAACTGAGCATCAGTTATTTGAACTTCTTTCATAATCAACCGACAAAGATAGACAATCCCTGCGAAATAACAAAAAAATCATTTTTTTTGTTCCTTCATTCCACACCAACCACCATCCTCTATCCTATATATAATATAATAAAAGGTACGCATGCGCGCGCGAAAGCATATAGAAGAAAAAAGGAAAATGTAAGAAACGCAAACAAAAAGCGCTACAAAAATAAGCTGCTCGGACATATCACATGGGCGAACAGCTTAGAAAATAATGAAGTTTTGTTTTCGATTAAAAAATAATGGTTGTGAATTACCTTTTTCGGGCATTCGGATGCAAATGTCAGTTATAAAAATGAGACAAATACAAATTTTTGTATAAAAAAAAAAAACGTTAACGGTTTTTAATTCATTGATTTTTTGTCAAAAAATGGGCGAAATCGGTGTGAAAATGTTGTGGAATACGATGAAAAAGGTTACAAAAAAATAGTCGATCTATAATGACCGACTATTTTCGTTGATGCATCTGAAAAAATAAAGATAGGCAACTACGCGCGCACGCGTAATATATAATAAGGTGTAAAATGTGGATTAAAAATCTGAAGCATTAGTTTTCGGTTTTAAGGAATAAGGAAAGCAAAAATTCTTTGCCACATTTTTGAAATTTTTTGCCGACCATTCTATATTTCATTTACAACAACAAAAAATTTTTGGACTATGAATAAGAAAATTGATTGGCAAGACGTGGTTAGTGGCGCGTGCGGAGAGGTGACGATTGTGTATGAAAAAGAAAACGAGCACTACGTTCGGAAAATCAAAGACATGGCGATGACGAAATTTGTTGGCGATTTGATTATGCTGTACGATGCGCCAGTTTTTGGTTACACAGCAACGATGGTTCTCGATGCCATGAGCGACTACAAAAGTTTCTTCAGATCCTATTACGACGTGGCGTCCGACGGCGATCAAGACGTGATTTACAAAAAAATCCAGTTGCTCGACAAATTTCTGGAGATAAACGACTTCGACGCAAGCGACATCGAGGAGTTTCATTACAGCATAATAGAAGACAAAGAGATGCAACGCGTGGTAAAACATACGATGATGCACTACCCTTTCTTTCGCATCGACAAAATGTTTGATGCGTTCTACAACGAAGACGTCATCATCGTTGGCGATGAAAATAGCGCATGGGCGAAGGAAATGGCAAAAACGATTGAAGAATACTACTTTCCGCACGCGATATTCTACATCGATCCGAGCGAAAATCCACTATAAACACGATTGGATGGCATAAAAAAAGAGTTGCAACGCATGTTGCAACTCTTTTTCGTGTGACTCCCGAGGGATTCAAACCCGCAACCTTCTGATCCGTAGTCAGATGCTCTATTCAGTTGAGCTAGGGAGCCTTCCTTTTTTTGCGTTTGCAAAATTATAGTCTTTTCTGCAAACGACCAAATCTTTTCTTACTTTTTTTTCAAAAAGTACGTTACTTTATCAGCTCAATGCTTCGATTGATGAACGCCTGAAGGTCAGCGCCACGCAGCAAACCATTCTGAAGGAGTGCTAAGTCGATGAGTTGATGAACGGACTTGTTGTCTTTCGCATACGCTGCAATGATTTGCTTTTTCTTTTCTTGCTCATCGTGCAGCGATTCCTGCGTCTGACGTTTGTCATCCTTTTCTTCCTGCGTGATTTCCTCAGGTTTCTTCTTCGATTCTTCTTGATTTAGAACTGCCAAGCGTGCTTCCTTGCCCTTAATTTCACTCTCTACAGGCGCCAATTGCTCTGCTGTTTTCGCGGTGCAATCATCGAGGATTTCCTTGATAAGCTTGTGGTCGCTATTGAGTACAAGTGTGTACATATCAGGCATTTGCGAATAAAACGCCATGCCGCTTTGGTAACGGCTCATATCCTTCATACGACGCATATATTCGCTCTGCGTCATCACAATTGGACTACCCTGCTCGCCAAGTGATTGAACTTCGACATGAATCTCCGTCTTTTCCAATTTTGGAAACTGTGAACTAAAAGTCTGTGACAATTTGTCAGTGTCGGAACTCGACAGTTCGTTCTTCGGAGCATCGTCTTTAACAATCAATCTCTCCAAGATATCAGCGTCAACACGCGAGAAACGACTCTTTTCCTGCTTTTGTTCCATCATAGTTGCCATCGGCACGTCGAGCTCTCCATCGAATAGCAACACGCTATAGCCTTTCGCCTGAGCTGCTGCAATATAAGTATATTGCGCGTCCTTATTGTTAGCGTAGAGATAAACAAGGTTGCCATCCTTATCCGTTTGATTTTCTTTAATCAACTGCTGATATTCGTCGAGCGTAAAGTACTTTCCGTCAACATCTTTCAGCAACAAAAAGTCTTTTGCACGTTCATAAAAATCAGGTTCCGACAACATACCGTAGTGGATGAATATACGGAGCGCGTCCCACTTTTCTTCGTAATCTTTGCGATTGTCTTTGAAGATCGCAGCCAGTCGGTCGGCTACTTTTTTCGTAATGTAAGTCGAAATTTTCTTCACGTTTGCGTCGCTTTGCAGATACGAACGGCTGACGTTAAGCGGTATGTCTGGCGAATCGATTACGCCATGCAAGAGCGTCAAGAAGTCGGGCACGATTCCCTCTACTTGGTCTGTAACAAAGACTTGATTGCAATAGAGTTGTATCTTATTGCGTTGCAGTTCGATATTGTTGTGAATACGTGGGAAATAAAGTATTCCAGTGAGATTGAATGGGTAATCTACGTTCAGATGAATCCAAAATAGCGGTTCATCTTGCATAGGATAAAGTGTTCGATAGAACTTCTGATAATCTTCGTCCTTCAGCGTGCTTGGCGCTTTCGTCCAAAGCGGCTCGCAGTCGTTGATGATAAAATCTTCGTCTGTGTCAACCTGCTTACCATCTTTCCATTCTGTCTTTTTACCAAACGCAACTGGCACTGGCAAGAACTTGCAATATTTGTTCAGAAGCGCTTCTACGCGTTCTTTCTCAAGGAATTCTTTGCAGTCGTCAGCGAGATAGAGAACAATATCAGTGCCTCGCTCTGCTTTCTCAATCTCATTCATCTCGAATTCAGGGTTTCCGTCGCAGCTCCATTGCACTGCTGTCGCGCCATCTTGCCAACTTAGCGTATTGATTTCCACTTTTTTACTTACCATAAAAGCGGAATAGAAACCTAATCCAAAATGACCAATAATCTGGTTGGCGTTGTCCTTATATTTTTCCAAGAAATCGTTGACGCCAGAGAACGCAATCTGGTTGATGTATTTATCCACTTCGTCGGCTGTCATGCCAATTCCGTGATCGCGGAACGTCAGTGTGCCTTTGTCTTTATCGAGGATGACGCGCACAGTCAGGTCGCCTAACTCACCTTTGAAGTCGCCTTTTTCTGCCAGCGTTTTGAGTTTCTGCGTTGCGTCAACGGCATTCGAAACCATTTCGCGCAAGAAAATTTCGTGATCTGAATAGAGAAATTTTTTGATGACGGGGAAAATGTTCTCAGTTGTAACCCCTATTGAACCTTTTTTCATTATATTTTGATTTTATTTCTACTTCTTTTTCGTCGTCTTCCGACGCCTTAAATGTTGCAAATAACGTGCCAAAGGCGACAAAATAAACGTTTCCGAAAATAAAAACTTATATAATATATAAAATAAGGTACGCGCGAGGGTTGGAATTCTATGAAATAAAACATCAGAAAAACGAGAAATTCGATGCTGAAGCGCTCTATTTCCTTTTTTTGGCGCACGTTCTGCCTCGCTCGATGCGGGGCAGAACGTGGATTGTCGTAAAATGGGATTCTAAAACGCGTAAATTGCGACGTGATCTCCCCTCTCCCCCTCCACCTTGCCTCGCGCCAGCGAGGCAAGGTGGACTTCTTCGGAAATACTTCCACAAAAAATACGATTTTAAGAAAACTTTACAAAATTTAACTACGCTTTTTCGCCGAATTTTAACACTTGATTTAACATTCGTTTGCATTTGACCGACCAATTTCTAATGCACAAATTTTTGCCGTTTTTTGTCGCTTTTTTGTCACAACTCAACGCCCGAAATGTTAAAATGATAGATTTATGCAATTTTTATACGCATTTTTAACATTTTTCCGCGCAAAACTGCCAATTTTTGAACGTCAATTTTCGGAAAAATGCATTTGTTAAAAAAGTTAAATGATATAAGATAAAAAATTATCTCACGTGAGATAGATTTCTAAAGCGCCCATTTACGACTCAAAAACAGCCTTTTTGCATCCGTAGTCCACATCAAAGGGCGAAAAAAATCGCAAAAAACGCACTTTTTTTTCGCGTGGAATAAAATTTTAACACATAAAACTTAACATTTTTAACAATCTTTGACACGCCGATTTAACACTCTTTTTTAACACTTTTCACGTGCATTTTTTTCTATTTTACAACAAAAAATTTTCTACATCGGCAATTTTACTGCCGAAGGTCAACTTATTTTTGCGCTATCATTAACACTTAAAACTCGAAAAATTATGAAAGAAATGATTGGGAAAACGATTGGCGACCTCGTTAGCGGCAAACTGACGCACGCATGGGAGTCGTTGAGTCTCGAAGGGAAAGCGGCTTGCATCGTTGGAGGCGTCATCGCCACCGCGCAATTCGCTATGATAATGGTCTATGGCAAGGAACACATGAACAAATAACGCTGCGCCATGAACACGAACCACAACAACGAACTCGACAGCGTGCAGCGCGAGGAAGGTAACCTTATCTCGCGCGCGGTGAAAAAAGTAGGTTGGGCTTTTCTTTCGCTCTGCGCAACCTATCCTCTCGTCGTGCTGTGCATCCTTTTCTTTGCAATCATTCTCGCTCTCTCTACGACAGGCGACCAGCAACGCTGGATACACCTATAAAATACGTAAAAACGGATTAAGAAAAAGTAATAGAGGAATCCTAAAAAGTTTGTGAAAAATTTGGAAGCAATAAGAAAATATCGTTATATTTGCAATTGCTCACATATTTGTAGCGAAAAAGTGCACTTGTGCACGATGATTGCATTTGGACAGTTAAATCTGGTAAATTTAAATAATGATCCAAAAATGCAAAAGTCGAAGCAGGTTCACTCCCTGTATAGGGTGTGGATTTCTCTTTCCTCTTTTCCGGATCATAGGTTTACCAGAACCTTACTGTCAGAGAATGGGTTTAGACGGTTCACGCCCCTTTTTGTGTTTATACTTTTTATAAAGTATTCGCGCGTAAAGCGAAACTGTCAGCCGAAAACCATTCTTTTTTGCAAAGTATAAACTGATATTAAAACCTTAAAAATATGCCACAACTAATTAATCTCGGTGCAGAAATGCTCCGAATCAACACTGCGAAAAACACTATTGAATTCTCGCAAAACGCAGGTCGTTCATGGACTGTGCGATACAACGGCAACAGCTACGGAACTTTTCGTGACTTGCTGCCCTACGGCAACGAGCTACTCGCCTGTACCAGCAAAGGCTTGTACGTTTCCACTAATCAAGGGCGTTCGTTCGTCGTTCGCTGCAACAACTCGTCGTATGGCGACTTCCTAAATCTGCAAGACGCAGGCACCGAACTCCTCGCTAACACCTCCAAAGGACTTTATTACTCGCGTAATGCTGGTAGAGGTTGGGTGAAGAGATAAAGAATAAAAATATATCACAACTTTGTTTAACAATAAAACATTTTATCTATGGACATCGAAAACATTAAAAAATTTGTAGATGCAGGAAAAAATTGGATAGGTCCAATTTCCGAAAAGCTAAAATCACTATTCGATGAATACTATCCTACAATAAAGGAGTATATCGAAAAGTTTCGAGAGGCAAAGAAAAAGTATAAAGATTTTAAAGATCAACTTAATCCTGGTAATCCAGGCGATTTATTTGTTTCTCCATTGCCACCCAATATAATTGTAGAGGACGTGGAATTGATTAACAAAGAGAAACTTATTGGTATAATTCGTGCCAATATGGTTTCTAATTCTAATGGCGTTGCAGTTACATTGAGAAAGAAGAAAGAAGCGAATTATCTCTACACTGCATTCCTCAAAAATGACGAATTACTCCCTCAAAATGAAAATAAATATATCACGATTGTAGCTCAAGGATTAGCACGTGATGTAGAAAATCTTTTCGAAAAGAGTGATATCGTTGTTTTAAATTAATTTCTAAAATATTGTATAACCTAAAAACTTAAAAAATATGGGACTATTTGATTCATTAAGATCTATTGGAAGTGCTATTTATAGAGCGCTACAAAAACTTTGGGCATCTCTTAAAGAAGTCGTAGCAAAAATTATTCGCGGAGCACTCAACTTCTTCCGCAACGTTGTGGACAGATTTAAGAGGATGTATCTTGATCCCCGAAAAGACAATCCATTTATCATTGATTTGGATAACTGTCCAGAACTAAGAGAAAAGATAAAAAATGCGCCACATGTAGATTGTGGTATTTTCTCTGCAGTTTATGATGAAGAAACTGATCAAATTAAAAATTTCGAGACAGTGGTTGCCGAAAGCTTTGACGAAAAGACAGAAGAAGTTCTTAGTCATGCAAGCGAAGATGGCATCGTTGTTCTTCAATAACCAATCAATACATTTAATAAATGAAAAAAGATAAAGATATGAACGGTTCATTTTTTATAGGATTATTAGCAGTCTGTGTTATTGCAGGTGCAGTTTTATACAAGATGCGTGGCAATGCGCCATCGTTTCATAAACCATTTAATCTTCCTACTGGTATTCCTGTAGAAACAGTTGAAGGAGAATTATCAATGGATTCTGTTGTTGCATACTTCCGCGCTATAAACTTAAATGCGAAAGAAGACGTTCCTTTTATTACGAAAGACATGAAATTGACATTTGGAACCAACGAGTACACCGAGAAAGATGGTTACAAAACATTATTCTTAGGTGTTTTTTCTGAGGAAAAAGATGCAATTAAAAATGCTAAGATAATATACGCGAAAAACTTTGATGCGAAATTGGAGGAAGTTCTTTCGCATGCAAGTAAGGATGGTATCGTTGTATTAAACTAAAGTAAATAGAACATGATACAATTCCTTTTACCTTTGGCAGGAGTACTGATTTTATCGGTACTCCTGACCGAAGAAACAATAAGACTATTCTTATATAAAACACTTCTGGAGGAACTTGGAAATCTGTTTAAACTCAATAGCTTTAAATATAAAATTAAGAAAGCAAAGAAGTATAACTGTGTTGATGTAGAAATATTCGAGAAAAGAAAAAAGTTACAAGCTTTACATTAGAATCTTCAAAGGGCGTTTCATCCGACATTAAATATGGGAAAATGCGTTCTGTTATTCCTGAAATAGTCCCCAAAATAGAACTTCCAAAGATAAAGATATTCAATTAAAGAAATAATCACTTATGATTTCATACGAAGTAAAGCCATTTAAGGAAACTGTTATATATCTTCAAACATTTGAAGACGCATTTCTATCACAAATAAAAGCGACAATCGAGAAAATCAATCAAAGAAATTGGGACTTAGATTATAGCATTTGTCTTGAAAAGAAAAAGAAAGACATAAACGTTCCATTCTTACTTTCCAACGAAAATGCATCCTTCGAATTAAAAGATAGTCTTGTTGTTATTGATTCAGCAAAAAACTTTTTAGATGGTAAAACAACAGAATTGAGTGCAGTACTTTCTTCTGACCAAATCTTGCATATCGAAATGTTGTTTAAACGTAAGGAAATAAAAGAACAACCGAAGAAGAAACAGAATTCGGATGAATCACAACCATATTTCTGTCCGATAAATCCAATATACAATTTCTCACAAATGATTTTGCCTGAAACATTATTGCAGGAAATACATGAAGCAATGGATGTTATTAGGTATAAAGAATTAATTTACAACGAATGGGGATTTAATGAAGTAGATAGTATTCCTAAAAGCGTATTAAATTTCTATGGACCTCCTGGAACTGGTAAAACAATGTGTGCTCACGCATTAGCAAATGAATTAGGTAAAAAGCTTTTAGCACTAAATTACGCAGAAATAGAAAGTAAATATTTAGGAGATTCAGCTAAAAACTTACAACGTGCATTTGACATTGCACAAGAAGAAGATTGTGTTTTATTTTTCGACGAAGCAGATTCATTTTTAGGAAAAAGAATCGAAAACGTACAACAAGGTTCTGATCAAGCATTGAACTCTTTAAGAAGTCAAATGTTGATATTGCTGGAACAATTCTCTGGCATTGTTATCTTTGCAACCAACCTTGTTACAAATTACGATAGAGCTTTTGAATCGCGTATATTAAAGCATCTAAAGTTTGATTTACCTAATGAAGAAGCAAGGATGGCAATTATTCGCAAGGATATTCCGCAAAAACTTCCTATGACTCCACTAACTGACGAAGAAATAAGAGAACTTAGCAAAATATGCGAAGGAAATGAAAAAATAAGTAGTTTTTCTGGCAGAGAAATAAAGAACGCGATTTTAGACACACTAATAAAAAAAGCATCAGTTAACGGAGATAATTCTGAGTTTAACTTCTCCGATTTTAAGAATGCTTTTGAAAACAGAAAAAAGACATTAGAAACGTTACACGATGAAGAATTAAACCGCAAAAAAAACAAGATAAAGGCAGCGTTAAGTAGGCAAAGTGATGAAATCGCAGACACAATAAATAAAAAAAGGACAACTAAAAAAACAAAAACGAAGCACAAGCGACAACGATAAGATATAGTTTTATCGAGGACTTTTCCTTTTATATAATAATATAAATGCGAAAAATCCGTTATTCCTACATGAAACTAAAAACGCTAACAATCATTTTTTCATTGCTTTTTACGATGACTTCTTGCGAAAGCGACTCGTTGCTCAAGGCGGAAGATGCGATTGGGAAGGCGGAAAAGATGATTCAGTTGGTTGAAGCGTTTATCGACGATGCTAAAAGCATTGTGAGCGCGGATAGTACGCAGGAAAAGGGCATGCGAACGGATGAAAAAACGGGACAAACAAACGATACAATTATGAAATATTCACCTATCATCGAACGAAATCTAACGGCTGACGAGCGCCATGCTATCACTTACGCGATGTTTCCACAAGGAAACTGGAGCGGAGAGAAGGGAGAGTCGCGCTATTTGCCGTATGATTTCAACGCAATGCCACGACGTGGACTGTACAGCAACATGCGCAATTTGACATGGCGTGAAATTCTGAAAGAAAATCGTTGCGAGAGCGGCGTGCCATACAAGAATGGCGAAGTGGATTACGAAACAATCGGTTGCGTTTTTGCTAAAGTAGTTTTCGAAGGCGACAAAGGAATTGGCGAATTTCTGCGTCCGAAAAATGGCAGTTACGACCGACAATTTCTTCACGAAGCAGCCTACGACCGCTTGGCTAAGCAAAAAGGCGTGTCGATTGACGAAGTAAAAGTTTACAAAGGCGATTCCGAACCCGTAGAACGCCTAATGGAGCGCTGGAATTGCACAGAACAAGATGTTTGGAAGCGTTGCGGTAATCCCAACAAGCGCATTCGCGTTTTCCACGAGTGTGCCGACGGTCGCACTGTCATTCTCGTTCCTCGCGAACTGCATGATCACCTCTCGCATTGTGGTGGCGTGGAAATGTATGACCGAGCTCTGGAAAAAGAGTCGTAATTAACTATCTTGCTCATTACAACTTATAACCGACAAATCTGCGTAAATACGCCATTTTGTCGGTTATATTATTTATAGGTTACAATCCCGATTTGTCAAAACGTATAGTTTGCTCATTGGGTTGTTTGTGTTTTAGGAACATGGTCATATAGATAGGGAAATAAACAACCTTGCCCTTTGTACGAATATTGTCTTGACACAACACTAAGGCACGCGGAATGTCATAATCGGCATTGGAGAGCACATTGTTGAGAGCATTGTGTCGAGCATAATCTTTCCCAGATTTTACTTCTATCGGGAGCACATGATTTTCGTATTCAATGACAAAGTCGAGTTCGCCTTGCTTTTTGCTATTGAAATAGTATAGTGAATGGTTGACTGCAAGTCCGTTGGCAGATAACTCTTGCGCTACGAAATTCTCGTAGATAGCACCATTGTTGATATTGACGTCGCCACTAAAAAGGCGCATTTGTATTTGATTTCCATACATGGCTGCCAAAAGTCCAACATCGCTCAGAAATAGTTTGAGCAGATTACGTTGTTTACCAAGCAATAGAGGAAGTTTGGGTTCTTCAACGTTATACACAGGAATAGAAACACCCGCATCCTTTAACCATAGAAAATCATTCTCATACCGCTGGAATCGTGCCTTGGCATTCAGTTCTTTTAGGATGAAACGCTTATTCTTTGCATTCAGTTCTGCCGGAATAAGTTCGTAGATTTCG
>Ga0065708_1039811_pt1 | contig 47036 bp, 52 predicted proteins | sample Hoacrofraction12_2_FD_59095 | JGI IMG/M metagenome (GOLD analysis project Ga0065708, IMG submission 59095) | Hoatzin crop microbial communities from Cojedes, Venezuela, sample from fiber fraction 12 v1 | ecosystem: Host-associated > Birds > Digestive system > Esophagus > Crop | place: Venezuela... | reverse complement strand
TTGCACGGACGGCTCCACAGATGACGTTACCACAGGTGGTAACGACTTTTTGCATGCCGACCTTGCCGTAATCGGCTTCGAGCTGCGGTAGCTCCTGAAAACCCATTGTAACGGCTACTTTATTAGAACGTGCAGTACCGATGAGTCGGTCTATCTTATGGAAATAAAGGGTCGGGAGCTCATCGACGATGATTGAGCAAGGAACGTTCTTTCCTTTATCCTGATTAACACGAGTGACAAGACGGTTAAGTACCAAAGCATTTAGGGCTCCTGTAATGGTTTCCATTTCAGGGTCGTTGGCAATAACGAGGTATGATGGTGTTGCCGGGTCTGAGACTTTAATATCAAAGTCATCTCCTGTAAATACCCAATATGATTCCTTTGTCGCTAGTCGGGCTGCACTAACACGAAGTGTACCGCACATACCTTCGAGCTGGTCCATTGCTTTGTTTTCGTATGCTGACTGGAACGGGGACATAAGAGGTAATATCTGCTCATCTGACATTAAAACATCGAAGATGGTTTCGTAGTCAAGAGCAAGAAAAGCAAGTACATGTGCCATACTGGAACATGGCGAGTTCTCGTAATGTCCCTTTCTTACCAAAAAATAAATGATTGCAGCGAGGAAGTTCTCGGCTGATTTCTTAAAGAAGTCATCACCACCGTCATTACCTTTACCTTTGTTAAGTGATTCAAGTAGCACACTGGCTGTCTCCGTTGCACGGGCTGCATCCCAAATATATTTCCATTGGATTGGGTTTACTCGGCAAGAATATTCTACATCAGAAAAGTTTATGACGTTGAATTTCCATCCATTTTTGTCCGGATCCCATGCGGGCATCTCACCTGTCTTGATTTTCGGTCCGTATTTTTTGTCATAAATCTGATGAACTTTCTTGGTTATTTGTTTGTTATATGTTACAAACTGATAATAGAGCTCCTTTGCAAGAGTTGGAAATTTATAGTCGTACACGACCATAGAAAATCCTTTACGGCTATGCTGACGTATAAATGGGTCTATGACTCCGAAGGATTTACCTGAACCAGGGGTTCCTACCACCCATGTGCCTCGGAAAGGGTTGATGATGTTTATCCAACCTTTACGGAATCTACCACCGTAATAATAGAGCATAGGGATGTTAACAGAATAGTCGCTTTCGACTTTCTCTTCGACCTGTTTGAAGGCTTCCTGCTCGTAGTTATAGCGGTCTTTACCCATATTATTGCTTAGTTTCTTGCTTAGTCCGTCCATACCTTTTGTAAAGTACATTATGGCTATCAAGGAACATATACCATATATGTAGTATATTACTGTAAAATCCGTTGCACTTGCAATCATATATGTTGCAAGACTTAGTGCTACGGCTATTACGGATGCAATAATAGGATTGGTGACATGACGTTTCATGTCAAAGTTGATGTCGGGTCGGGCATTGGTTCCAAGCGATGCAAGAGCTGCTGCAATAAATTCTACTATTTTACATATAAAAACATTACTAAAGAAAAACATTTCTTTCATCGTCTCTTTGAAATTTTCTGCTTCTTTACCAAAATCCATTGGGATATAACAGAATAATTCAAGTAGGGCAATAACAATGACTGCCGCTCTAAATATACCGTAGGAGGTTTCTTCTTTTTGCTGATCTGCGCCCATATTGTTGTTATTTTTGGTTTATAAATAAAAAGTTGCCTGAGGGAGAGGATTAGTCTTCTTTTAAGGAGGAATCGTCTTCAATAATATTATTTATTACCTTTTCTATAAGTTTTTTTGTTTGTTCTGATTCATTTTCTATATTTGTTTCTATTTTATCATCTTCGTTTGATATATAAACTATTTGTTTATCGCATATTTCTTGTGCGAATTTTCTAGTTTCATATCTTGTTTTACGCATTATATCCATATAGTTATTTGATACAATTTTTATTTTTTTGTGTTGTATTTTTTGTTTTGTTCCGTTTTTTAGATATATTATTTTTTTGTTTGATTCTTGTAAAGTTTTGATTATAGATTTTCTTATTATGTTGTTTAATATAATTTCTGTTTCAGTGTGATTAGTTATGTCTGTATTGACTATTATTATATGACGTAGTTTTTTTATATCATTTAAGTTTAGCGAATTGTCGTTTCTTAAAAGATTCCAAATTTCGGGATTATTTATTTTGTTCATATAATATCTAGTTCGTGTTAATGTTGTAGGATAGTATTTGTTTTCCCATGTTTCTTGTATATTTGATATTAAATGTATATTTTGTTCTTGTGATCCAAGTGTGTCTAATATGGTTTCCATGTCTAGATTTACTAATTCTATTATATGTGGTATATCACATATTTCAGGTTTATTTTGTTTAAGTATTTTTATTGCTCCTCTTATTACATTTCCGCTTTCTATGTATTGTCCTTCTATTATTATTTCTTTTTCTTTTGAAACTATATTTTCTGCAAATTCTTTGATTTCTTCTGTCGTATTATATGCTTGTATAGGGTTTATAGGTGTTGTATCAGGGTCGCTGATATCTATGTAGATAATATCGTTTGGAAAGAGTTTTTTGGTAAATTCATATAACTCCTTTGCATTTTTACTGTCTTCTATATAAAGAGTTTGAGATTTGTTCTCACTTTGTGAGATTAATCTTTTAATTCTGTGTTTTTTTATTATGTTAAGTAAATTCATTGTTTGTTTAATTTTTTATTTTAGTAATTTCTTTCCTTCTTTAATGAGGTTGTCTATTTTCATATCTGCTTTAATCCACTGGGAGGTAGCATTTCGAAGAGAGATTTCTTCTCTTTCAGAGAGTTTTGGGAAAAAGATTATTCCCGTTGCTTGTTCAATATCCTTCATTGTGACGGCTCGCTCTATAAATTTAAAGTCTGCGGAGGTATTAGGGAAAGCGAAAGCAATGACCGTTGGGCGAGGTTTAAGGCGAAGAATGATTTTATAAAAACCTTCGGGTACTTGTACCCGATGCTTGCCTATCTTCTTATGCGGTGAGTCGGTATAGATTGGTCCTGCCACTACATAGACCTCACCGTATTTTTTTGCCCACTCACGGGTCTTAATTTCTAATTCATTCCACGAATTTTGATTTAAGTAAGCATTTTGGGGACAGATATTGCTCATAAGGAAACTTTCTTCCATTGCCGTACTGTTCCATCTTAAATCACCTGCCGGGCAAATATGACCTCTGTCATAGCCTTTTCCTATATAATCTGCCGTTGTTACTCTGTATAGAGGTTCTATATCGGGATCTTCGCTGAACTGGTAGTCTTCTCGCTTAATATCACCGTTGGTATTTTCGCCTTTTAGGAGCCATATAACGTATGAAGGAGTGCGAGTCTTTTTATTGTAGCCGATAGTGAAGGCTTTTTTCTTTATAATCTCAATATCTGTTGAGTCTTTTACAATGGGTAAACCAAAATCATCTTCTCCCATGCTTTCGTAGGTATTTAGTCCATTTTTATGAATGTAGTAACCGACGTAGGAGAGAATTAAGGCTACTGCCATGGAGATTACTCTCCACGACAGTCTCCTTCTCAGATTACTCACTATACTGTAACGCATCAGTATTTATGATTAATATAGGTCTGACTCTATGTTTTTCCAGTTTTAAGTTACTGGTTACATATTGATTTTTTAAACTTACCGTATAATGGTAGAGCTTTTCAGTATCATCTCCAGTACCATCCTGTGTAGAGGATGAGTATTGGTCTGATGTAAAACCTTCACCACCTGCCATAACAAGGGAATTTTCTACTGTCGTCTTGTTTTTACCCAAAAGGACAAGTTCTGCGACGGATGGCAAAAACCATGAGTTCATACCTGCATCATATTCTGCTGCTGTACGGGCTGCTGGTACTTCAAAAGCACCACCCGAATTGTTACTTTGGTAGATAAGTGATGCAGTATTGCTAAGTCCGTCTTTTGCAGTCAGTGATGTAGAGATGTCTGTGACATCTACAAGGGTATCAAGAAATTGTGCTTCACCGCAGTCGTACATTGATACCACCCAGGCATTAGTGCCTTCTAAGTAATAGATGATACCTGTTGCTTCCATTGTCTTGCTGTTATAGTTTTCGGGGGTTGTAACCCTACCGTCTGATAGCAAGACAGAACCGACGCGGATGCGATCGTAGCTCAATAAGTCTTCATGTTTCTCGCAGGAGAGAAACGACATCGAGCATAAAATGCTTAATATAAATAAATGTATCTTCTTCATTTTTTTTCAAATTAGAGTGGTATCTTGATTCCAAGCAATAATCCGGCTTTGAACATATCGGATTTCTTGCGCAGGAAATTATAATGGTTCTCCTGAGTGATTGTAAAGACAACACCTGCACGAGTGTAGATATTGTATTCTAATCCCAGTACTGCTGCGGCATTAAACTCCTTGATATATGAACCTGCGCTTGCGCCAGCTTTTAATCTTAAATTGGAGTTTTTGTAGTGTTTTATGACGGGTTTCCATGCTAGACCACCTTCTATCCAGTAGTCCTTGAAGAAAAACTCTCGGCAAATCTTGCCACAGTCGGGGTCTTTGGCGAAATTATTTCCTCCCATGACATTTATCTCAAAAGCATTACGGTAATTGGTCTCAATTTCGTAATTCAGGGAGAAGGTTACGGAGTTCTTGTAAAGGAATCCGCCGTTTATTCCAAGATACTGATCTTTGTTACCTGCGTTAACTTGTAGTGCTGTGAATATCACTGCAAAGGTTAAAATTAATTTTTTCATAGTGAGTATAATTTTTTAATCGTTGAAAGCTTCTGTAAACTTATCTATCTTTTTCTGCAATTTCTCTTTCTCACCTGTGAGTTTATCATTGATTTTTTGGAGATCTTCGTTCTGTTCTCTTAGAATGATATTCTCTTTGGTGAGCTCCTTGTTGGAGTCTTTGAGTGCATCAAAGCTAGCTTGTATTTCTTCGTTATCACGACGCAAGTTTTCCAGCTCGCTAAGCTTATCTTCATTTGCTTTCTGCAAATCTTCTATTTCAGATTTATCTATGCCCGGTATTTCTCCATTTTCATATTGCTCACGGGAGTATAGTAAAGCTTCCTGTGCTTCTTTAAGGTCGCTTTTAAGTACCTTATTTTCCTCTTTTAGCGTATTATATCTTTGACGATAGAGATTCTTTGAACCGTTATTATTGATCATTGTATCATCAAAAGCATCGGCATTAAGAATATCGGAATATTCTATCTGTACGGTGATTACACGACCTGAAATCTGATTTTCGTATATTTCGAGTTGTAAAATCTTATCTTCCGGGAAGGTAAGTTTGTTAATTACGATGACATTCTTATAGTTACGGCTAAAAGAGTGTGCTTCATTGAGCATAAAGACAGGATAAAGTTCTACCGTCTGCTCATTGACATTCTTCTTTTGTTTCTTGTCTGTGAGCTTTAATCTTATCTCATCGACATCATATTTGATGTTCGTCTTATTTTTAAGTGAGAAATCAATGAAGAAATAGTCATTGACGGTATAGATATTATTGACCCATGCCTTTACGCCATATTTTTCTGCCGTTACATGATGAAACTTACGTTTGGTATTGGCGACTGACCATGCCATATCTGCCATTACACTTTCAGACATTGTGGTGTTTTTATTAGAGTAGAATTGAAGTTCGTTTGGTTCTACTGTTTTAAGAGTTGTACATTTTTGAGGGTCATCGCAGTATACCATATTATAGTACTTGATGTTTTTTTCACCTATTAATGTGACTGTACCCATAAAATCGCCTTGCATAGCTGACTCCTTCGGTTTGATACGAAGTATGTTTTTGTCGCTTTGATTACCAGCGATTTTGTCTGTTGAGAGGTCTACCATATTTATTTTCTCAGGGAAGAGCAGTACAGTTGTAATGTCCTGATTAACATAGATGGTATTGTCCTCTGTCATCTGATTGGTCTGCGCTTTCAGACTCATTGCTGATGAAATCAGCATAACGGATAAAAAGAGTATTTTTTTCATATCATTTATTGTTTTTTTTGTTATTTTCTTGCGTTGTCTAATAAATATACTTGTGTGTTGTATTTTATTCTGGCTTTATTATGTTTCATTGAAGATGCTACACCTTGTTTAAGTGAGCGGTATGCGTCTTCTATCATGCGTGCACCCAATTTTGCCCATTGATTATTGCCTTCGTCGAAGGTAATCGAGCTACCAGTAGCGATGGATGAAGCGAGTGCATCACGCATAATTTCACGGAAATCACTACTTGGTACATAAAAGCCTTCAATACCGTCATTGTCGTATATTTCAAGGTCGACTTTAAGTAGACGGTCATCTTTGATGACGCTGTTTACCTTACCTTTGACCCTTTGATTACCAAATGCAGTTACTACTGCGTAGAGGTAATCTCCTTTGACAAGCTCCATATCGGCAATCTTTATATCTTCCATAAGTTTAAGACGGATGCGGAATCCTTCACGGAGTTTGACTGTCTGGTCTACGATAGCCTTAATGAGGTTGGAAGACTGATTTTTTTTATTATCGTTTACAGTATTAAAGGTTTGTGAGTTTTTCTGCTCAGCTGTTTCAACCTTCTGTACTGCTATTGGCATCTTCTTTTGGAGCTCTTCCTGCTGTTTTTGTAGCATTTCCTGCTGTTTTTGAAGGTTACGAAGTAGCTCATCTTGTTTTTGGTCATAACGTGACTGATTCTGTGATGAACGATATTCTACTTCTCGGCGGTTGCGCTCGATTCTTTCTTCTGTTGTCTCCTGCTTAGGTTGCTGTTTCATTGCTTGTTCTAGCTCTAATTGGAGCATATCCAGTTGTTGCAGGGACTGCTGACGCTGAGCATTGATAGATGCGACCTGTGCCTGTTCCTGTGCTTCTTCGGATACGGAGTCAATATATTTAGGCTCTTCCGTTAAGATTGAGAAACGGCTTGAAAAAGTAGTATCTACATCGGCTTCTGCAATATCTGTATCCAGCTCTTCTTTAACTTCTTCTTTTGGTTTATCATCAGAAGATGAAAGCTGTGAGATTTGGTAGCCTATAAACAACACAGGAAGAAGGATGAGCATAGGAAGAACATATTTTCCTTTCTTTAAGTCGATCTTCTTCTTTAAATCATTGATATTTGCTTTATTCATTGTTTATGTTATTTAAGAGTTCTTTCATTCTTGTTTTGTAAAGTCTAAGTGAGTTGATACGGACTGAATCCATACGAGTTTTAACTTTCTTTGCCATAATGGAGTCTTCTTTATGGCGATAAAGTTGCATTTTATCATATATAATGAAACGCATAAAGTCATTTACATCAACTTCACCTTTGACTCTTTTTACCTGCTTTGAGTAAACTTTTTCCTCGTAGAATTCATTTACTTCTTTTATTTTATCATGTCTATATGAGAAGTATATATTGAGGAATGGAAGGAGTATGAGAAGTGTAAGTATAATCAGGTATACTTTAACAAATCTCTTTGGATTTTTTTCTAGTTGATTTTGCATCTTTTCTATAAAATCGTATATATGAAGTTTAGTAAATAATTTATCCCAAAATATTGCGCTTCTTTTCTTTATTTTCTCGAGTCGCTCCTTTTCTTTTGGTGAGAGTTCGTCTTCGCTTTTTTGTTTGGGTATGAGTCTCATTGTTTTTCAAGTGTTTGTTCTGTTTGTATTTTTGATTGTTCTGTCTTATCTAACTGTATATTACTTACTATACGCCAGGAGGAAATAATCATTCCGTGAGGGTTGTTTTCAGATTTCTTTGTATTGGTAATGTAACCTTTTGTTATAAGATGTCTCATCGAAATGGATGAGGGACGACGGAAGATTTGCTTACCATAGAAAACAAAACTCATATCCTTAGGATTGATGTTGATAGAGTCACAGATACAGGTTGTGGTAGTTGTTGTTGCTATAATATTATCATAGAATCCTTTTTCTTTAAGGTTTTTATATTGTTGCATACCAGACTTGTCAATAAAATACAGAGATTTCTTTATAGTATAACCTATATATCCTTCATCTGATGATAGGTTAAAGAAATATTCGTGAAAATGTCTGATATGGTCTTTAGCACCCATAAGGTAGGTATATTCATCGTCTGTTTGTGTAGCTGCGTATGGTATGCCTGATGAGTCTAGAAGATAAATTTTTTTGTTCTGGTTACGAATAGTTGCCATTGTCTCAGAAATAGCAATACAGGTAACGACGGCTGATGCCGCTATGACAGCAAGGCATATCATGCGGACAAGTTTTACTTTGTTTTCTAAGTTTTCAATTAACATAATGCGTTTATCGTTTAGTGAATTTTCTTTGTACCTGATCCATTGGATTGATAATGCCGGATATAGATACCGAAGCCGTTCCGGGAACGATTAGTCCGACGTATGTCGGTGTTCCGCCAACTACGGCAAAGGTGGTGAAGACAAGTATTACTTGTAGCATGACAAATTGGAATGGGTCGGCTGCTAGTTTTTTGAGCTCGTCACTTGCTTCGTTCCAAGTTGCTGCATCTTCTGAATAACCATTTGTATGTTGTTTTACCAATGTTTCGAATTTTTTTACTTTTGCTTCTGTGTCTTTGATTGATGAGTCTATCGGAAATGACATTAAGTATACTACTAAGAAACATACGATTGGATATAGGCATATTGACATAAAATTTGTGACCCATTTAGTCCATGCGTCTTTGAATTGATCGAGTACGGACATGCCGAATACTATAGGTCCTAAAAAAGCCATTACGCAAAGGGATATGACTGCGCCGAATAGGATTCCTGCGACTGAGAGATTTAGGAGTACAATACCTATTAACCATACAAGATTTGTTAGTGCTGTTCCTATTGCTCCTAGTATTTTTTCTATAAATTTCTTTTTGATAGTTACAAAGGCGTTATTTATCCAACCAGATATTTCATCAAGAATACTTTTTGATGATTCGGTGTTTTCATCTGCCGTTGCAGCATTTGCGAGTTCTCCTTGATAGTATAAATCTGCCGCTTTTTTATAAAGATCCATGTATGAATCTATTTTTTTCTCTGTCTTATCCCATTTTTCTATGGTTTTTTCTGCCATTGCATCTGACCCTGTTGCAAAAGCGTTGAATATGCCTGTACATAGTGTGGGCCATGCGGCAAGTATTGACGCAAGTATAAAAGGTCTGATAAATGGAAGTATATCCAAGTCTTTTTTGCCTTGTATTACCGGAAGGAATTGTTGTGCACAGAATATTACTATAAACATTGCGCCTATTGCCTGTCCTAAGGCTACACCTGCTGATAGGTCGGTGCTAAATTGTGTCCAGATATCCTTTGAATATTTCCAGAGGGTATCGAAAAACATCATTTCTGATATCATTTGCTTGCTTTTTTAGTACTAAAATCGTTTAACTTATATTTTAAAGTGTCACTTGCGAGTCTTTGCAAGGCGTCGGCTAAGAGTTTGTATCCTTCTTCTCTTTCTGCATTGCTTAGATAAGAGCGCTGGATATTGATTATTTCATATATGTATTGATCAAGAGCGAGTTCCCATCTTTCTGTGTCGATATCGTTGTCTTCCATATCTGAGATACACTCTTTGATTTTGTCTATCCATTTATCGTATGATTCCTTATATTTTTGGAATTGTTTGTCAAAAGCTGGTGCTTTACGTTCTTCTCTTTCGGCAAGACGATTATAGAGTTCTTTTACCTTTTCCAGTTCTGCCTTTGCAAGTGCAATTTCTTCTCCAAGTTTTTCTTTTGTTTCATTGTACTCTTTCTGCATATTCTGCTTAAAGTTCTGGATATTGGTTGTCATAGCCTGATCTACTACTTCTACTACTTCTTGTGCTGAGCAAAAAGAAGGTATTATGAAAGATATTATAAAAAGTATTTTTTTCATTTTATTATCCTATATATCTTGTTACATTTTTCGATAAAGGTGTTTAAGTCTTTATCTGTATCATTCATAATATCCATTATCTGAGAGTTTGTAGCTCGCATATCTTCGTTGGTAATCATACTAACTAGTGTTGATGCTCGGTTTATTATGCGAGTATTATGAAGACTGGCTTCTTCAATGAGCGAAGCGCAGTCAAAGCCTTTGGAGATGGCAAGTGTAGGGTCAAGACCACATATATTGATGTATATTTTTTCTGCGTTATACATTTTCTGTATCAGGTCTTTAAGCTGTTTTAGGAGTGTTAATTTATTAGCACTCGTTAGCTTACTTGCTGCTTCCATGTCGTCAAATTCTTTTTCCTGACGAACCCAATCGGTGATTTTTTCATATCTCTTTATTGATTCGTCAATACTTTTTTGAAGCTGCTCATTTTTTTCTTTTTGTTTGCTTATTCTTTCTTCGTTGTAAGCAACAAGCGCAGCGTTAACGTCTGCGTTAAAGATTGGCATTTGTGCCTTTATCTCACCGGAGATAAATATAATTGCTGATATAATAAGTAATTTTTTCATAGGGCTTTATATTTAGAGTTTATCATCATTATTATTGTTGTTTTGATTTTCGTATGTTGTTGAAGTATTAAAATCTTCTGTTCTATTATCTCTATAATAGTTTTGATAGTCTACATCGGTCATAAACCAACCTGTGCGTACCTTCATATATGGTTTTTCTTCATTAAGTAAGTCTTGACCGTATAGTGCTTCGTAAATCCTTATCTGCGTCTTTTCGTCAAGGTCATTGAAGTCTTTCCTGATTTCATTGCCTTCTGTGTCTTTTAGGATAACTTTTACTTTATCGAAAATATACATCGACTGATTCATTTCTACACCGACAACTTCCATTTCACGGGTGATAAAGTTATGCTTTACCTTTGCAGTAAATGTTTCTTCAAGGGTTTTGGCTTGTCCGCTTTCTGTTTGTAATTTTGTTTTTATATCTTCTCTTATTAGTTTACTGTATTTCTTTTCGTCTATAATCTTCTTATGCCTGTGTGGCATCATTGAGTTAGCCTTTGCAAGTGCGTTAGACATATTGTCTATGATACCTGCGGTTTTAACGGCTGTTGTGTCCGGAATGATTGCTGCTGCTAGAGTGGGCGTAGTTGCAAGAAGTTGTATGCTGGCAAAACCAAGAATTACTTGCATTACTATTATTTTTATCGGATTACTCAGAATCGCTTGCATCTGTGGTTTAAGCTTTGCCCACATCTCTGCTGTGGGATTTGCTTCAAGTATCTTTGCGTTTTTAACAAAATTGTTTACGTCTGCCATGGCAGAGTCTACTGATGCGTCGATGGCGTATGATAGTAGTACAAGTATTACGCAGCATATTATAGGATATAGTGCTATTGAAAAGAAGTTTGTGAGCCATTTTATCCACATTTCTGAGAAATCATCGTATATAGAGAGTCCGAAGGTTAGAGGTCCTAAAAAAGCCATTACACAAAGGGATATGACTGCGCCCATCATTATTGTTGCACAGCTTATATTCATAAGTAGCATTGCTATTACCCATATAATAGATACAAGGAAAGCCATTAGTGCTGTCTGTATTGCCGTGATTATCATTTGAAATAGATATCCTAACAGAGACATTACAGTTTTGATTGGTGATATTATTAAATCTATTATAGATTTCCCTTTTTCGTGATCTTCGGCTGCAAGAGCAAGAGCGGTCATATTGACTTCTGAGAGTTTTTCGTTATATTCAATGGTACTTTTATATAGTTTCTTTGCAGTATTATCCCATTTTGATGTAGCAACTGTTTCTATTTTGTTTGCTCCTGCTTTAAATGGGGTAAAGAGACCTTTGCAAAATTCTCCCCACATTGCTATAGTAACGAATATTATTACTGGTTTTATAAAGCGTGTGACATCAAGTGTCATATCGCCTTTTATCATTGGTAGTATTTCCTTAAAGACATATATTACTATTAGCAGCGTAGCGACTGCTTGTCCTAGGGCTTGACCGGCTGCGAGCCCCATACCTGAGAATTCATCCCAGATAGATTGGCTATATTTCCATATAGAATCAAGATGAAGTAAATATGTAGAGGAGATATCTGCCATATTATTTCTTTTTTACATCTCTGTTTTGTACAAGGATTTCTGCCTGATAAAGTTCGATATTGTCTTTATATATATCGTCTATTATCTGATTGGCGGTTTTCATTCTGTCAAGGGCGGAAATCATATTTTTACCGTCTGATGAGCCATCAGTGTTGGCTACAATCTTATTATATTTATTAAGGCGGTCTGTGGTATTTTTGATTTTCTGATTAAGCAAATCAAGGTCTACTAGGTCTTTTTTCTTCTCGTTTTGTGCCTGCTTGATGGTTTTTGCTCTTTCATTCATGGCATTAACTTCATAGTCAAGTCGGTCACGGATCGGATTGGATGAGAATATTTCATACCATTTTACATCACGGAAAGCCTCTGCGTCTGTTTCCAGACGGTCTTGTTCCTTTTTTTTCAGTTCATCGATACTTTTTAAGTAGGCGGCAATATCTTTTTTTAAAGTTGCAAGCTCGGCTTCAAGAGCTGTAATTTGTCTCATTTCGATAGTTTGCCATATAGCTAAATTACCTACTTCTGTTTCGTTTTGTGTATCGTTGTATATAATATACTGTGCTTTGGCTCCTGTTAAGGTGGCAAAGAGAAATAGTGCTGATATAAAAAGTTTTTTTACCATAGTTCCATTACATTTTTATGTGAGTTAACCATTCCTGCGAAATCATAATAACTTTTTGCCGTGGATTTTTTCATGTCGGCTGTGATATGTTTGATGGCTTCGACGATATTTCCACCATAGTATTTTTTATAGAGCATAAGGGCTTCCTTTTCAGGTCGCTCGGTAGTAAATGCCCAATACTGCTCAGGTGGTATTTCTACACCATAGACATCGTTGTCTAGACCACGACAAATCCATACTTCGCGGAAGAAATTTCTGTTTTCCTTATTATTTAAGTTGTTTATTGTGAAAATTCTTCTGCGTGCCGTTTCATTTAAACTTAGTAATTCTGAGATTTCTTGATAGCGATCTTTAAATTTTGATTGGTCACAAAGTATTTTAACATCAGAGTTGTTGATGATAGCATTTGCGACTTCTTTGTTGTTGATAACGTCGTCAAGTTCCTGAGTCACTATGCCGACGATACCGTTAAATTTACGGACAGTCTTATACATATTTTTGATAAACTCTGCCATAATTGGTGTCGTGACAGCTTTCCATGCCTCCTCGATAATTAGAGCCTTACGACCTTTCTTTATACGCATTTTCTGGATGAAGACATCCATAATAATCAGTGTAACGATTGGAAACAGAACCTTGTCTTCCTTGATATTATCTATCTCAAAGACAATAAACTTTTCATCGAAAAGCGAACTGTCGGTTTCCTTATTTAATGTAGTCTCTCTGTTACCACCTTTATAAAATGGTGCAAGGAGATATTTGTATGCGGTTAGGTCGAAATTTACTTTATTGATAGTTTCTGAACCTTTATTAATATCTTCTAGTATCTGTGGTATACGAATTAAAGAAAACTCATAGAAGGTATTAAATGATAAGGATGTAACACGGAGATTTTGCATATTCTTCTTCATCTTTTCTATTTCACGGTCGGCATCCTGGCGCATAAGGTCTCTTATTTCTTCGTCTTGCTCTGCTGCGTATTCTTCTGTTTTCTTCTTTAAGCGACGCAGTTTCTTTGATAGTTTCTGTATACCTATCTGTGCGTTCTTGGCTTCGCCTTCATCGGTGCTAAGAGCAAGGGATTTTAGTTTTTCTATTTTGTCAGTTAATATTTTAACCTGTTCTTCTAATGATTTTTGTGGTTTGTTATCCTTATTTTCCTGACGGTTTATCATCTGTTGCATTGATTCAAGCATACGACGGTCACGGAGGTTTTGCATTTGTATCTCTCCATATTTACCGCTTTGCTTCATATCAAGATAAAGTTTCTCACGAAGTGAGTTTTCTTGACTCTCTGTCATTTCATTGCCACCGTCAAAATAATAGCGGTAGTACTCGATGATACATTGTTCCAATATCTGACTTTCTACTTTTGTTGGTTGTGCATTATTACCCAGCCATAAAAGAGATACAAGTGACAGAAGGAAGGCTTTCTTTTCATTGAAGTTTTCCCTATATTCTATCTCTGATATTTTAAATGGGTTCATCGAGATTGGATTATCTTCGGTATATGTAATATATGTACCACCGAAATATTCGTTGTTTGATATATACGAGTTTCCTGTATCAACAATGACTATATCCATATCTTGTGCTCGCCATTGTGCAACGATTTCGTTGATGGTTACTGATTTTCCAGATCCGGAAGGTCCTAAACAGAAAAAATTGGAATTATTGGTAAGTTTATTTTTTCCTGATTTACCTGTTAAGTCTATACATACAGGTATTCCTTGACGGTCTGTAAAGTAAGATTTAATTGGTGTTATCTCACTTTTCTTCATCCTTTCTTTGTAGAAGAAACATACGGCTGCATCATCCATACATAGGAATCTGTTGTAATCTATGTTTATTGATGTAGCATTACCTGGTGCATTAGATATAAAGAGCTCGAGCTGATTATAATCATTTTTTACCATCATAATACCTAAGTCCATTAATTGAGCTTCGAGATTGTTGGTAAATTTAGAGAGATTATCATCATCGGTTTTGACTGTTATATTAAAGCTTGTCCATACGAGGTTTTTGTTTTCGTGTGCAAGCATAGCGAGTGCGTCATTTATATCCTGTTCTGCTACTCTGTTTGAAGGGTCCGGGAGGGAATGATGACGACGTTGTTTTTGATCGAGTCTCTGTTTTTCTTTATTTTGATTTGGTATAAATAGAGTCTGTGTATATATAATGTGTTCCATACCGTTCATTTCGGGAAGGAACGCCATAAAGTCTACTGGTATATTAACTGTTGCAGTCTTTGCTACTGTATAAGTCTTAACGTCTGACATTACTTTGACGTCATCAGGGTCGATAAGACTATATGATTTAACTCTGCTGTCACCCATTTCAATATGTGTATTAGTGACTTTAAATGAGTTAAAAGAAAAAGCACCTTGTTTAAAATCCTGAGCAACATATCGTGCGACTAATTCACGGATTTGCTCTGTACTAAGTCGCTCGTAGGCAATTTGGTTTTGTGAGAGGATATTTTCTATTTTATCGCCTTTTGCAAGAAAATCCTCGTATTTCTTCATATCAAACTTCATCTGGAGGTTACTGATTTTAACTTCCAATGTGATAGATAGATATGTAGTAGTTTCTGTGTATTTACGTCCGTTGAAGAAATCAAAGTAAGCTTTATCAAGGAAATTAGCATCTGCTGGCGCTTTGATTTCGTATGTCTGGCGGGAGAATATGTCTTGTTTTTGTAGTATATAGCCTTCTCCCAATGTTTTTGTCATGTGCAGTATTATTTCGGAGAATCTTTCATATTCTTCGGTGTCTGCACAATATTTCTGTACTGGGTTTTCTATCTTAAAGAACAGCGTCATATCACCTTTTCGAGAATAGAGTATACCGTATTTTTTACCACTTTCTGCGGTAATTTCTTCAAGAGAGGTGTATTTTAATGGAAAATCTTGCTGTTTAGCCATTTTTAATGCGTATATATAGTGTGTATTCTAAATAGTCCTTTATCTTGTTTTTTAGGATGTAGTCCTCTGCGTTGAGATAGTTGGATAATTATATATGTTATAAGTACTGCACCTACCATTGCTCCAAAGCCTAAAAATTGACTTATTGCCATTAACATAAATCCACCTATCAAACCAATACCGACAGCTATCGCTGCGTATAGAAGAAAACGTCCTTTAATTCCGGCAAATTCAAGGGGCATTTGAAGCCCCTTGAATAAGTGTCTTGATTTACTCATTATCCTCCTTTTTGAAGTAATTTTGGTAATTGAGATGCAAGAATTACGAATCCTGCACTAGAACCGATGACAAGAAGAATAGTCTTCTTTACATCCTGATCACCGTTCTGCATCTTAAAGAAGATGTTAAATGCACCTAGAACTGCAATGATTGCTGCTATAATATAGCACAGACTTTGTACAGGTTCTAGTCCTTGGTCAAACTCTGTTTTTACTTCATTTAGTACACTGTCAAGTACTTTTGCAGAAGTTGGACCTATCGATACGAGTAGGAAGGCAACGAGAGCCACGGCTTTATAGCCGACATAACCGATTGCTTTTGATAAAGCGTGGTTTACTTTGTTTACTAAATTCTTCATACTTTCCTTATGTTTAGAAAATTAATATGTGCCGGCTTCGACGTCATCGGCTTTCTCGTCCTCCCATTTCTCGATAGTACCAGGAACGTAAGTAACGTCATAACCGCTCTCGGAGCCAATCTTAATTATTTCTACATCTATAATCTGTATTGTACCTCCTGTGGTCTTTGGAATGGTAATAGTATCTTCAAGTACCTGACCACCGATATTGATTGTAATATCTACTTCATGTTCTGGCTGAGGGAAGATGATGATATCGCCGTTACTACCAGCCGGAATAGTTCCTGAGATAACCGTACCACCTGTACCTTTACCGCTGGCTTCTCCTGTCTGGGTATTAAATACACCTTCATTATAAAGACCGTCTATAATATAGTCTACAGAATTTTCTATCTTATTTCCATACTGATCGTGGAAGACAAGACGTATCTTTGACATTGCATGATAGAAAGTCCAGTCTACACGAGGGTTCTGTGGGTTAGCTTCCTGTTCGGCGAACATAAAGTCGATAGCATCAGAATTAGTCTGATCTGCTGATGTCAGAGTCGTCGTGAGTGTAGGTGCTGCGAGACTTACACCACTGTTATATGGATAATAAGCGGTAAATCTTACGTTGCTAAGAGATGTAAAGTAATAAGTAAGGTTTGATGTAAACCCACCATAACCAGTTGAAGTCATAGGATAGTTTACGATAGAGTCTGTATCGATAGTTACACCAATCTGTGCGCCTCTTTCCCAATATTTTTCAAAGCTACCGTTAGTTACGACGTTGCCGTGGAAAATAGCTTCGATATCATGAGTAAGATACTGAGTCGGCTCAGATGTCTCATCGATACATGATGTCATTGCTACACTAAGAAATAGTGCTGGCAAAATTGTTTTGATTACTTTTATTTTCATTTTGTTTAAAATTAAAATTTTCTTTTAAAGTGGGAGGAACTTGTAGCCTCGGTTTAATCGGGGTAAAGCCCCTCCCGTGAATTCAGCTAACCTATAAGCTAAAATTTTATTTATGCTTATATTTCTTTTATGCCTCGTTAGTTGCAGTTACATCATCTATTGTTGAATTTACCCAATCTTCGATAGTAAACCATGTGTTACTGTCGTCTGGGTCTCCGAAGTGTGCCTCTGACTGAGAGAGAGTAACGTTGAGAGTATATCGTTTACCTGCTTCAAATTTTGCAAGAGGCTGTTCAGCCTGTGTGAGTTTAGACATTGGAAGATAGAACTCCTTACCGTCTACTGCAAATGTCAAGTAACCTGTCTGGATGTCACCTGGGAATACGATAAAGTCGATTGTCTTAGCGTAGTTACGGGTAAGTGTCATTGTACCTGTTCCTGTTGCAGTTGCTACACCTGTCAAGGTATTAAATGTACCTGTTAAGTTTGCATTATCGTATGTAAAGGTACCATCCTTATCAAGCTCAGGATTACCTACACCCGGTGTAAATTTAACCTGTACCATTGCCATTTTATGACGGAAAACGAAGTTAACGTATGGTTTAGCAGTCGGAGTAACTGTTGACTGAGCCCAAAGCATATCAATGTTTGGTTTGCCGCCTTCGTAGTCATCTTCCTGGTTCGCGTCAGTAATAGTAAAAGTGCGTACAGGATTTGCCTTGCTTACTGATGCGCTATAAGGATAGTAAGATGTGAAAGTGATATCACTCTTGTTTGTAAAGTAATAAACTGTTCCATACTCAACTGGATCGAAATAACCATTACCTTTCTGTGTTATCCACTGAGAGTTGTCGAAAGCCTTTACATTAGTGTCTGTTGAATCACTTGAATAGATACCGATACGGTCTGTCTCATCCCATTTTGTACCAGCGGCTTTTAAAGGTTTTGTAGCTCCAGATTTACTCTCGCATGGTGTTTTTTCCGCTTGTAAATTTCCGTAGAACTTGTTAATTCCGCTTTGGGTTTCAACGTTAAAGTTTTGACTGTCACTGTCACTGTCGTTGCTGCATGATGTTAGTCCTAAACAAAGGAAAGCAGCGCTTAAAAAAAATAATTTTTTCATCTGTTTGTTAATTATTAAAGAGTTAATAAAATGTTTCTTTAAGGTAAACTACATTTAATTCCTCTTCAACTTAGTTTCCTTTTTATGTTTGTTATTACTAATTTATGCTATGGCATATTTTTCGTCTTGTAAGGTAAAGGCACCGGCAAAGAGATTTTTTTCTTGTGCATTAAATAGCATTTCTTCCCAGTGTCTTTCTTTTTCCTTATTTAGACCAAGATAGATTTTTTGCGTTCCGTCTTGTATTTCGCTTTCAATATCCTGATTTTGATCAAAATCATCTGGGATATTTTCTTCACCATAATTATTCATAGCTTCTTCTGCGTCGGAAGCAAGAGATGTATCATGCTCATCTATTGGGTTATTTAGCATTTCGGGGTTTATACCCATCTGTCTCATGTATTCATCGTCTTCCTGAAATTCACCTTCTTGCTGTATGGATTCCATGTCATCTTTCTGCATATCTTCCTTAGTCTTTATTTCTTCGACGTGACGAGTGGTTACACCGTAATTCTTCGGTGCGTTATCTTCTGCTATCTTAAAAGTCTGAGTGTCTGATTTAGCTTTGCTTTGAGCGTCAGATGCTTTTAAGTCCATCATAATCATTATGACATAGTAGAAAAAGTATGCTACAAGTATAAATGTTAAAAATGATGTAAATTGCATATTTAAAATTTTTGTTTTAATTTTATCACCGTTTAATAAAATCAAAAATATGAAGATAGGATATGCAAGAGTCAGCACAGCTGAGCAGAACCTTGACCTCCAGTTGGAGGCATTGGAAAAAGAACAATGTGATATGATATTTAAAGAGAAAATCTCCGCAGTAAAAGAGCGACCAGAACTAAAAAAGATGCTCGATTATTTAAGAGATGGAGATACTGTAGTAATTTGGAAACTTGATCGTCTGGGTCGAACACTCCGGAATCTCGTTGAGATACTCGATACTTTCAAAAACAGAAACATAGAACTCATATCGCTTTCAGACGGCATAAATTCAAATAGTCCGATAGGGCAGCTATTCTTACAAATATCAGGCATGTTCGCTGAATTTGAACGAAATATCATCATTGAACGTACCCGTGCAGGACTTGCATCGGCAAGAAACAGAGGAGTAAAATTAGGTAGACCAAAAGGAATATCCGAGAAAAGGAAACAAACGGCAATTACAGCTCAGCAGTTATATAGCAATGGTGAGATGACAATAAGAGAAATCTGCCGTATGCTCAATATATCAACTGCAACACTGTACTCATACTTAAATTATAAAGGAGAAAAGAAAAAATATAATTACGGTAGAAGAAAGAAAATACAATAATCGTTTTAGGCACCTATATATAAATAAGGTGTAACAAGGGTAGGGGACAAACTTTGTTTGTCCCTTTTTTTTATTCAACTATTCTACGAAAAACGTATACTTTATTAGAAAATGAATATATCTACACATCGATACTTCCATACTTCTATACTTCCATACTTCCATAATTCTAGAATTCCATACACCCGTACATATTTAATTCTATACATCAATATATATATAACTTACCGTAAATACTTCCTTTAAAGACAAAATCTTGAATCAAAACAACTTTTTTATGACAAAATACACATATTTTATAAGGAATATTTGGTACTTTGATAAATTATTGTTACATTTGCAAAGTATAATAATTATTTAACTTCAAAATTTTAAGCATTATGAATGTATTAGTTGCAAACAGTAAAGGTGGAGTAGGTAAATCCACGATTAGTATGATGTTGGCAAATTTCCTAGCAGACGCTAAGAAAAAGGTTCAGGTAATAGAGCTTGATGCACAGTCTACCAACCTTACACAACGTAATTACGACCTTTCAAAGAATCCTAATAAGGATGTAAAATGGGAAATAAGACGAAAATCACTTGATGATCCCGATTTGAAAAGTTATCTCCATGCTGCACAGAAAGACAAAACAATGATATCAATCATAGACGTGCCGGGTGATCTTGAAAATCAAAATATGATTTATCCAATGCAAACAGCAAATATAATCATTATCCCATTTAATTATGAAAGAAAGATACTGAAAGGTACAAGTATTTTTATTAACGTCTTAACAGGAGTCTTGAAAGAACAAGGTAATACAGAGGCTCAGATTCTCTTCGTTCCTAATCGTGTTAATACCAGCAAACTATCAAAAGATGATATTAAACTCAAACAGATGATAGAAGATGTTATGAGTAAATTCGGTGTAGTTACCCCACGAATAAAGGATATTAAAGCTATTACCGAAGTCGGTACGCTAACACTTCCAGCAGTAGTAAAAGATGCTGTAAATATGACATTTGACTTTATCCTAAAAAGAATAGAAGACGTATATTAAGTTAAAATATATTAAATAAAAGAATAATATTACAATGTTATACATTTATTTTAGTACTTTTGCAAATGAATTCTGAAAAAACAATGAAACTGTCAGACCTGGCGAGAGGAATCGCAGCAGAAGAAGACATAAATGTTTCAAAAAAAGATGAAGATAACAAAATGACAGAAGTATCTAACACATCTATGAGTGATTTCTTGCTGATGCTAAACGAGACAACAAAAAGATTACAGGCTAAGCAAAGGAAAGGAAAGCAAATTCTATATGTAGACGATACGGTAAAAGGTAAGATAAATCAGCTATCACGCATGTTAACCTCTAAGCATTATTCTTCAAAACTCATCACAACAATGATAATAGAAGACTGGTTCGATAAAAATAAACCTTTACTCCAAGAAATTAAACAAAAATACAAGGAAACAGGAATATATTTTTGACTATCAGTTTAACGGTGAATTTGTAGTAACTAATTTATTGATATAATTTTATTTTTTTCTTAACTTTCTTTTAGGACTACACAAGTTTTGGTTTACCGCTTTATGAAGTATTGATATATGTACTATATATATAAGGTGTATGTGTCATAATTGTTTTTTTAAGCCCAATAAGTTTTCTGATAATCTTTACCTGTATATTTTTCGGCATGGAAAAATAGTGGATTACAGCCACAGGGCGTAGATAAAAAAATACCGTTTTTCTTGTCTACATAACCGCTTTTATAGTCGGTTAGCCAACAATCATAGTTATGTAGAATGGCTTTGAGACTTACATTGATACCCTTTTCTTTAAATTCAGCTTTTACTTTTCTTGCATCAAAGTCTTTGCTCTCTTCAATTTCATCACGACTAAAATAGCCTTTGACCTCTACTGTAATTGTTTCATCATTTTTCATTTTGTGATAGTTTTCTTACTTTGTTTATAAAGTTTAGATTTTTCATTGTTTCTATAAAATTTTTATCATCCTTTGTTAATTGTTTATGTTTAGAGTTTGTTAAGTCTATTAGTTCATATTTTATCTTTTTTTCTTCATCTGCCATATAATGACAGTTGCTAAGGTCATACCCTAATTTGTCAAGATATTCCTCTATCATCTCCGAGTCGGCATTATGGGGCAAGTCTGTCGTTATGATATTATGTGCAGTGCCATTACCATAGTCTAAGACTATTATACTTGTTCTTGTTTGTTCCATCTCTGCTGTGTTTAAATTATTTTCTTTGTTTAATGCTTATCTTAGTTTGTTTATTAAAATAAATTAATAGTCCCTTCGAGATAATTGCTTTCGTTGCCGATAAGTTTATATTTCCCATTATGGCAAGTTAGGGTAAGAACATGATTGTCCCAATTAAAGTCAAACGTTGACCCATCTAAAGAGGGGTTAAATCCCATCAGTAATGCCCACATAGATGCTACAATGTCTTGTTCGCTGTTTGCTCTGTCGATAATGTTCCTTAATATTTGTTTCATCTGTTTACCTCTATCTATATTCATTATTAGTGTTTGTTTTAATTGTTGAAGAACTACTAGAGGGTCATCTGCTTCCGCAAGGATTTTACATGAGTGATTCCTGTCGATGACTATTATGGTGTGAGTATCGTGACCGTCTTCGCCGTCGCCATAGTCGTGTCGCCATGAGAGATTATAACCTGACCTATTATATAGTTCTACATACTCATTAAGAGTCTTCTCGGCTCTTGTCTGAGGCGTGTCGGAGGGTTCCTTTTTTTCTGAGATATCTACCTGTGGATAAACGATAGGTTCGGTTTCTGCTTCTACCGTATAGAGCCAATATTTATCAAGGTTTACCTCTTCATCGTTGCATAGTTCGCAGAACTCTTCTGCTTCATAACAGAAAGCGTTGTCATTTAGTTCTTTATCATCAGATGATTCTTCATTTTCTTTTTCATTTAATTCCCTTGCTTTCTTAACTAATTTTTCGAGTCTTTTATCGTTTTCTAAACTGTCACATTCGTGCCTATCTGCAAGGCCTACCTTGAATCCAAAAATATAAGTCTTTTTCATTTTGTATAAAGTTTGTTTATTTAAGTTTAAATTCTCCTCTTCTCTCACCTATTGAATAATATAGCATTATGGAGTCTTTCTTTACAAGACAGAAATCTTCCATATAAGATCCGTCATCGTCTTTTAAATCCTGTTCCTTTTGTGGAACGGTCAATTTAAGGTTATAAAGGTCTTTCCTTAAATCTATTACTTCATGTATCATATACCAGTACTTTCGTGTACGCCATTCTTTGTTGGAAGGATTTATTTTTGCTTTTATTCTTCTATCTCTTGTGACCCATCCACTTTTTTCTTTTATGTTTTTTGTTAGCTTTCGGATTTCACTTTCTTTTTCCCAGGTCGTTGTTTCTATAATCTGCTTAGTAAAGCGATTAAAGAAATCTTCTGCCTTTTCGTGTATGGGACTGTCATCTTCTCGTGGTTTACCGTTTTTATTGATGATGACATAATCTTCCGGTTGAAGATTATTTTTTAATTCTTTAATTTCTCTGTATGTAAAATATGACATGAGTATAATGTTTAAAATGGAAAATAATCATCTTCGTCGTCAGTCGATATAGTGGTAGGATAAAAGAGTTCCGCAAATTCGAGTTCGTCTTCTCTTTTTTCGATTGGTTCTCCGTACATTCCTCCTGTTATATCGAGTGCTTTGTATATTATATGATCACCTTCTATGGCGATAACCTTACCGTCAGGATGTGATGTATCTTTTAATTTAGTTTTGTCTACTATAATATCTCCGATATTAAATAGGTCTATGGGAAAATCTACAAAGTAAGCTTCCATATCGGGGTATTTGAACTGTAGTTTATCAGGTCTTAAACGTAAAAATTTATAGCGATTTTCTTTTGTGTAATTCTCTAAATATTTCTGTGTGTCATTAGTGCTCCACTGGTAAGGGATGTCTTTTTTTAGCATTACCTTTCCGGTTTTGCTGTTAAATGCTTTCATTTTAATTAGCTCTTTCATAATCTTATTATTTAATATCTATACTGCTCGCTTTTCTTAAAAATAAAAAAGCGATTTTTTCAAGGGCTTTTAAAGTATGTGCCGTTTGTTTGTACGGCTTAACCAAATACCTTTAGGTGTTTGGTGAGTCATCTGCCATACATAACTTTGCCCGTTAAAAAGAGCATTATATAAGAAAAGCGAGAGATATGAAAGAGGACAAAAAAACAGCCACCTCTTAAAAAGAGATGACTGCCTAAGAAATATTGAGGTGAGGTAAATTTATTGTGCTATAATCTGGTAACTACCGTTGTTGGAACTACCAAAACTAATTACAGTGTTTTTGGTTTTTAGGTTCATATTCTCCATATATATGTAACCTTCGTCTGTTTTAACGAGTTCGTTATCTAAGTAGTATTTTATTGTAAATGTTGTTTTTTCTGAGTTATAATATTCGTCTGTTTCAGGTATATATGTTACTATTGTTGCTAATCCATAACATTTATTTATTGTTTCAACTGTATATGTTTTAGTATTTTTGTTTATATTTATTGAGTTTGGAATTTCTCCTCCTGATATTGTTGAAGTAGGATTTGTTTTTCCGTTAATTTTAAAATCTGTTGTGGTGGTTGTATTTCCTGCTGATGCTCCTATATTACCTTGACCATCTGCGATATTTTCAAACTCATAAACAATTTTAAAATAGTGAGAGTTATCAGCGATTGTTACTGATTTACTGTCATCATCATCACTTGAACTACATGAAGTAAATGTGCACACGAATACGAGCATCATTAATGATGCAATTAATTTAATCTTTTTCATATTGCTAAAATTTTAATGTTTATATTCTTAACTTTATATTATAATTCTTATTAGAGCAAAGAGTTTTAGTATAGGTTTTATGAGTAATATCATAAAGGGGAAAATATGTGCTTCAAATAAAATTTCCATATATCCGTCACTAATATTTGAACCTAATACTATGAAAGTTATTGTTGATATAACTATTATTATTATTGCTTTTTTCTTTATTTTAGTTTTTATGTTATTATACCATGTTCTGATTAATTCGTACAACATAAATGGTGTACATATCATGATACCTAATATGACGATATTACTTAATTTATCTATCATATCATATTGTTTGTTTATATATGTACTGTTTAACATTAGTAGTCCGATTACAAGAAAGATGAGGTAAAGATTAAATGCTGAAAGGTTTTCTCTCCATAGACATCTTCCGTTTGTTTGAATTGTTCCTAAATCCATATAATAGTTTCTTTTATTATTATATGAGCAAAAGTAATCATAATTTTTCATATTCGCAAATTTTAAATGAATTAAATATATATTTACTGCGGACATACATCCTTTATGCAGCTATTTTTTTTATAAGAGGTAACGTAATTTTAAAAATGATATTTAGAATTTTCTTTTTCTCCCCTTCTTTTTATAAGGAGGGTGTATCTGTAAGCAAGAAGGCGCATTATAAGATTAAAGTGCGGTTAGACAAGGAATCAGGGAGAAAGTATTTCTCACTGATAGACGGTTTTTACAGAGTAAAAACGGCGGTACTTGGCAAGTCTTTTAGCCACTGGCGACCTTAGCTGAAAGATACACACGGGAAAAAGGAGGGGTAGTAAAATTGAGAGGTGTGTAGTTATGTGGATAGACCTCATTTAAATAATAAAGTATGCTGCTATGTGCTAACAATAATGTGAATAGGTAATATATACCCTATATAGATATGATTACTTACGCTTTTTCTTTTTCTTTAATGATGTAGAAGTATTCTGTCCCTGTGAGTCACCACTACCCAATCCTAATATTACGCCTGCTACATCTACATGTAGACTTGAACCCTGTGAAGGTGCATTGTTATAAGATACTTCCTCTTCATATTCATCAAAGAGCTCATAATCAAGATCGTCTTCCTGATTTTCTTTTGTATATACATAATCATGATTCTCAAATTCTTCTTTTTCTGCCGCTTCTTTTGCCTGTTTTATGTCATTTTCCCAATTATCTGTTTTTAGCTGTTCCCATTCGTCTTTACTGATTTCTGTTATCTGACAGAATTTATTGTCAATGGCATAAATGTGTCCGTCTTTTTGCCATATATAAGTGTTTCGAGAGCGGAGCTCTTGAATAGCTTTTTCTTTGTTCTTCTTCATTAAGGCTATGACAATATTATGGAAGACATCTTTTTGCTCTTTACCTTTATTATGTATCTTAACATCTTTGACGTCAACATTATAAAATTGAGAAAGTAACTCTGCTTGCTGCTTAGTAGATGGACGGAATCTATAAATCTGTGAGATACGGGTATTATAAAGTAAACGTTGCCAATTAGAATCACTGATTTCCCATGCCTTACCTCCTCTAACTATAATCTTTCCTTCACGAACACCAGTTAGATCATGTCTCAACTGTTTATCAAGTTGATAGGTGTTCATAAGCTTTTTTCTTTGGAAGAGCTTTTCAATATATTTGTTCATATCGAATGACTCTTTTTTATTATTCATCTCCAGTAGTTGAGAGAGTTTCATTATTTCTGAGCCTTTGTATACAATTTTTTCTTTATGATCAATAATGGTATATCCGTATGGTGTTTTGTTATTGCCTTTCATAAAGAAAACAAGCTCAACGCCAAAATTCTTTCTGTAAAAATCGCTCATCTCTTCCCTTGTGGAAAAAGTTCCTTGGTATTTCTGAAAAATAGCTTTTAACTGTCGGAGACGGGCTTCTCTTATTGCGCTGTTTTGTTTGCTTTCTTCTATACGTTTCTCGATTTCCTTAAAATTTATTTCCTTTTGTGTATGATGTAACCTATATAGATTGAGTAATTGTTTATCCTTGTCTTCTTTACATTTAATGCCCATAGATTGAAGTATAGACATAAATTGTTTTACGCTTTGTATATCATAAGTTAGTGCTGTATTTACTGCCTGATCTATCTTGTCTTTAGTTTCTTGTTCTATATTATGTCCGAGTAATTGTTGTATAAACTTATGTCCTTTGACGGCTTCAAAGGAATCATCTATTTTTTTTCCATTGCTGTCTACCCGGGCGCTTACTATATGTATATGATTATTTTTTGTGTCATTATGGAAGTAAATAAATGCGGGATTATTACCATAACCCATATAATCAAGGTATTTCATTGCTACCTGTAATAGTTCTTCCTTTGTTGCTGTGGTAGACTTAGCTGATATAGATACATGAAATTGTTTGTTCTGTATTCTATCATTGGTGGAACACCACTCTTTTAGTATTTCCTGTTTCTGTTCTATCGTGAGTTTTTCATCACTGAACATTTCAAGATTAGGCATAGCTACAAGTTCGGCTACACCTTTTGATACTTTGTTTTCATTATATTTAATGCCGGGGAAGTTACCCGATGATGACAATATAGAACATCTTAAATCATCCATATCTATATTCTTTACTATGCAAAGGTAGTAAAAAAAAAGATATTAATATAAAGTCGGAGAATATTATTTGATGTCTATATAGTCTTTTCAATATTCCTTAAATAAGAAAGTCTTTGTTTTGCCTGCTTTATTTTCCTTTCCATAAAAGTTTCCATATAATGCCAATCGGGATTTCCTTCTTTTGTTATTGGTAATAGAATGGTTGTTTGAAGTGCTTTATCTGCTGTACATTTATCTTCGTATGTATATACCTTTGTAAATTTTGCATTTATAGTTGTTGTAAGATAAAGCGATACATAATCATTGAAATATTGTTTATATTCTTCTTTTTCTATTAATACGATGGCATCACCTGTTATATAGAAGGGATAGTTATGATAAAAGGTACTTCCGCTACCTACTCCATTACAAGAGATAGTTATTTTATTTTCGTACATTTTATCTAATTCATAATATCCAGCTATACCTTGGTTAACTCCTGATGCAGCTATTACGGGCATACGACCTTCTCTTATTATCTGTAACCGTATAGCATTACCTCTTATAGCCTTTTGGTAAATATCGGATAATTTAAATTCTTTAAAATCTTTGTCTTTTATTCGTTTCATATATTGTCCTTTCCGTATAGTATTGCAGTAAGTAAATTATCTTTTAGTTTGTCCTTATTTATATTCTCTTTAAACATTACATAATCAAGGGCGGTTTTCATAAAATCTTCTTCATAGAGCTTTATTTCAGGTATTGGCATCTGATAACTTAAATGTTCTTGTGGCTTTAACCATTGAATGGATTTATCACCTGTTTGTTTATGTATTATGTCAATCCATTTATCTTCAATTTCTTGCCAGCGATCTTTTATGTCTTGTCTGCCTTGATTCTTAACTGTTTCCAGCCCGTCATCTTCTATATAACAAGCAAAGATTTCAGTATTATTCTGTTTTTTGCCAGTTTCAAAGATAAAGATGGATGTTGGCATTGTTTCAAAGACCTTCTCAGGAAGTTTTATTATTTTCTCCAGACAATGGTGATTAAGTAATCCTTTCATATTATCTTTTTCAAGTTTCCTATCTGGCAATATAAAAGCACATTTTGTACCTGGCGGTACATTATCAAGGACATTGGCTACTATTTTTTTACAGCCGTATTTACGTTCAAAAGGCGGATTCATTAGTACTTTGACCTTATCCTTTGCCTGCGTTTTTTCTTTTATCCATTTACATGCCTCATTTGTACGGGTATCCATCTGTTCTATATTGGTTTTACCGTCTTTATGTATGAGCATATTTGCACATGCAAGAGCGTAAATTTCTCTGTCAAATTCAATACCAAAGAGCTGCTGTTGTTTAATAATAGTTGCCTTATTTGTATTTATTCCTCCTGCCTCTTTTATCATATTACACATAGCTTTGACTAAGAAACCTCCGGATCCACAGGCAGCGTCTAGTACATAACAATCCTTATCTACGTCTATTAAGCGGTACATAAATGACGTTATATGGTCCGGTGTGAAGACTTGTCCGCTATCGCTCTTTTTCTTATATCGGTTAAATTCATTAAAGAAGATACCCATAACATCTTCTCCGTTCCAGTTATCTGAGTTTACCGATCTGGATATATCTTTTACGTCTTCTATAAACTCATTGATGGCTTTTTGATTACCGTAATTATTCATCTTAATTTCAGAATAAACTTCCGCAAGTAAACTGAGCTTACTGTTTTGCTGTCTACTTAATTTAAGACTTTTATTTATTTGGTTTAAAATAATATTGTGCATATCATTATAATCCATACCTACGGATACGAGTGCACCTTCTTTTACAGCAACAAGCGCACAAGCTGTAAATATCATTCGGTGATAGAGATTCTTTATTCCGAAATTAATATGCAGACTGTCGTTTATTCTTTTAGTTACAGTATAGATATGTTGTTTATCTATTGTAGAGTGATTGAAAAGAGATAGATAATATTCTTTGTTTTGTAGAGTATCACTGTCTTCGTATAATTGAAGATTCTTATATACACTTACATCTATGCCATTATATAATATACCTACTACATTTTTATATTTGGTCTGAGCTACTTTTATGTTTTCAAGTAATTCCTTTATCCATTTGGCATCTTTTATATTCTTTTTCGATGATTTGAGTTCTATAATAATTGCTACATCGGTTTTCTTTTCCGGTAAGTACCACCCGTCAGGTTTATGATTATCATTTTTACAAGAAAAACCTAGTGACTTAAACGTAGTAAGCTGTCCAAGGTCGGCTTTTATCCCTTCCTCATTTTTAAAACCTAATGTATTTAAGGCAATATTTCTTACCTCATCTTCTGTATAATCCATATTTTCGTAATATTGTTTGGTTTATTTCGTATGCAAATATAAGAAAAAAAAATGATAGATGGAATTATGGAAGTAAATATGTATAGAATTATAGACGTATGGAAGTACAGAAGTAAAGAATTATGGAAGTACAGAAGTAAAGAATTATGGAAGTACGGAAGTATGGAAGTATGGAAGTATGTAAGTATGGAAGTAAAGAAGTCTATAAGTAAGGAAGAATTTAATAGCCATAATGTAAGGTAATTACCTAAGGGATAATAAAATGTTTTGAAGCCTGGATATAAAAAAAAGAGAATATGTTTAAAGTACATATCCTCTTTCTTGTATATATGATAAGGTTATTTCTTTTTTATTTGATCGTATAGTCTACTATTGGATAGCCTGAATTTCTTGATATCATCCTGTAAGGATTTTATTAGCGGCAGGAATTCATTTCTGATAGTTTCTTCTGCCTGTATATTTTGACTGGCTTGTAGATTGACAACTCTTGCTACCTGATTGATATTATTGCCTATTTCGGAGAAATTAAGAGAGATATTCTTAAATAGAGATTTTATTTCAATCATACTAATAACCTTATTTCTGATATTTTCTTCATCGGCATTATTTATCAATTTTCTGATAAAAGATGATTTTGATGATGAAAATCTGGACTTGGATTTTAACATTTCATACTCTTCTTCGGTAAGTCGGATTTTTATAATTCTACCTCTTTTTTGTTTTTTATCTGCTTGTTTCATAACTGAAAAATTTTAAATTCATGAGTTTTGAGTTCTATTTTAGTTTTTAAAATCAATACACTTGTATTGGATTTTTTGATGTAAATATTTTTCAAAATTAGGAATATTTGTCGTAAAATATCTGATTCTGGTCAAGAAAAAAGGGCTGCGAGTTACGAGCAGACCAAATCCCGAAGCTCCGGTCTGAAAGACGGAGAAAGGGCAAGGAGGTTTTTGTGGCCACAAAAACACTACTTGCAAGTATAGAAAAAATTAAGGCTGGGAGATTTTTTTCCTGTCGGTTTTTTCTGTACGCTATTTTTTTTCTTTTTTGGCTCAAGGGAAATGAATATTTTCCTTCGTTTGGTTGGAAGGGGGCGCTGGGTAATATCTTTTGACGCAATTTTGTAAAGATTTCGGTTAGTTTTTCCCCTGCGGCAAAAAAAATCTGAACTTTTTTGGGGCGAAAAAGTGATTTTGGGAGATTGTGGGATGATAATTTTTGCCAAAAAAATTTTTTCAAAAAGTTACAATAAATATCAACTTGCTGATTTTCATAGAGTTGTGAATTATCCAAAAAATATCCATAAATTATCCGATAATTATCCTTGGGTGTTTTTTTATGTGTTTCAGTGTAAAGTATGTATTTCTTCATATATTTTGTTTTTTATAATTAAATATCAACTATTTGAATTACAGTTTATTATGAATTATCCTACATTTATCTAAAAATTATCCTTTTATAGTTTTTGGATATTTTTTTATGCTTATTTATTTTAGTCATATTTTGTTTGTTTTTAATTGAATTATCTTAAATATCAACTTGCTGATTTTCATAGAGTTGTGAATTATCCAAAAAATATCCATAAATTATATTTTTATGGTTTTGGATATTTAAAATATATGTTTTTTGTTGTATTTTAGATGCTAATTTGATTTTGGAGGTAATTTGTATTTTATTTTTTATGAAAAAATATTTTTTGTAATAAGTATCAGGAGAAGTTTTTGTTAGTTTTGATCTCCTGGAATTTAAAAGTACGAAAAGATTTTTAACAGTTGGGAGGTTGGTGAAAAATTTATAGGTATGCTTAATTTGATATGTGATATAAGTTTGTAATTTTACATTTGAGCCTAAAATTAGCCCGTATGAGAGGATGTTTTTTATTTTATGGGCAATATTAGGATTTATGTGGTTTATGGTCTTAGAATTAAAAACAGGAGGTAATTTGGATTTTTCTTGTTTTACTTTCTTGTTCCTGTCTTTTATATTATTATATGAAAGTGTATTTATGGAAGTATATAAATACAGAAGTATGGAAGTATATAAGTACGGAAGTATAGAAGTATGTAAGTATGGAATTCTGGAAGTCCGTAAATGTAGAAGTATAGAAGTATGGAAGTATATATGTACGGAAGTACGGAAGTATGGAAGTATAGATGTATGGAAATACAGGTATGTGTATTTAAAGGAGCCTGTAATTATTGGTGATTGATGATTGAAAAAATTTTTTGTTTGCATTTACAAAATTCTCAAAAGTTGGTTACAAAATTCTCAAAAGTTGGTTACAAGATTTGAGAAAGTGTAGTTAATTATTGATAGTATTTTTTCGTGAGAAGGATGGATTCGTGTCGTTTTTTGTGGTCGAGGTTGGTAAACCATCTTACACCTTTAACACGGATAAATTTGTGTCCGGTTTCGTCTATACCGCAACTTGCGGCATTAAGTGGATAGTTGTCGGGTATATAGAATTTACGGTCTCCGCTCTTTATGGAAGGTCCGAGCCACATCTTATTATCTCTGATGAGTGGAAAAATCTCTTTGTAGGTTACGGCATTGATATTGCCTAAGACAAGGAATTGTTTGCTATATTTGAACATGAGTGCTATAAATTCTCTAAAGAGTGAGAAGGGTGGGTTTGTGACGATGATGTCCGCTTGCTTTAGTAGATCGATACATTCAGGACTGCGGAAATCGCCGTCACCTTTCAGTCGGACTCTTAGACAACCATTTGCGAGGTGCTTGTCACCTCTGCTGCCTAAATAGGGGTCTTGACCTCTATTGACATTATATATATAACACTCGCCGTTACCACCTTTATTATAACTTACAGAGATGAGTTTTTTTAATCCGAGATTAAAGAAATTCATCGTGAAATACCGATAAAAGTTACTATCAGTAGAATCATTGCAGTTACATAATACTACTTTATTCCTAAAAATAGAGGTGTAGTGACATAGTTCCTTGTCTATATCTATTAGGTCTGTGTAAAATTCATCGTTTTTCCCTTTCTTGGCAAAGTTAAGGGTATCGTTTTTTACCATATTAATAAAAATGTGTCTTGACAATCATATCTTCCATCATAGACTTGGTTATGGTATAGTAGCGTCCTTTGGCGTTACGGATAAGATAACCGTCTTCTTGTGGACTGTAAGTAATTTTATTATATGTGGATGTATTATTTGCAGGAGCAAGTTTCCAATCTTTTTTCAGAATATCTTTAACTTCCTTACGCTGATATTGTTTACCAAATTTCTTTGTTAATATCTCTACAATATCAAGTAAACAGAATGTGTAAGTATCATTATTGGTAGTATTAAAGAGATTTTCGAGTAGTAATAAGATGTCAGTTTTTAGTTCACTGTTCTGCATCATGATAATCCGGGTTTCTTCGGTCATAATATGCTCCGTTGCAAAATAAAACCTGCCTGATTTAGGAATACTGAGTGCCCTGTGTTTTAAATAGTAAAGGAAGGCTGGTATCTCTCTCTTTAACTTATCCATAAAATTAGGGTCGGAATCAGTGAGTACGGGTATCTTTCTTACCCAATATCTGTCTTCGCCCGGCTCAATAATGACGGGTGATTCTTCATCGTTGGAACAGAATACAAATTTAGAATAAAACTCTACTGGTACGGCTTCTTTGCCTTTAAATTCAAGTTTTATCTGATTCTGTGTGGTGTAATTCTTAATCATCTCATAGTCACCACGATTTTTAAGTATCATCTCATCACAGCATACAAGAAGTTTGGTTGCCCAATAAGAATTAAAGTTGCTGCGTATGGCTTCTGCACCGCAAAAAGCAACGTTATTCTCAAATATCTCACCTAAGAATTGTAAGAAAGTGGTCTTTCCTGTACCCCTTTCCTGTGAAATAAGGAGTAAAACAGGTAGTTTCTGCTTAGGATTGAGATAAAGTAACTCTAAATAATCAAGACCATATTCTATCTGGTCGCCAAAAATATGCTGCAAGAATTGCGTAATATTAGGAAAATCACCTTTCTTAGGTGTGTGACTAAGTTGAAAATATTTATTGTAACAGTTGTCTATTACTTGCCTGTAATCAACGTGTGAAGGCTCGTTAATGAAGGTGTCATACTTAGGAATAAGATGAATAAAAGGTTTCAGGTTATCCTGTATGAGCGTAGCGTATGACCATGATACAAGACATTCTTCACTTCGAGAGTTCTTTGCTACATTAATTTTCTTGTAGTAGTCAGTACCGACTCTAATGTAATTCTTGATTTCTTCTTGCGGATCAAGATAATTCTCTGTTTGTTTATCGTTCTTTTCCATTTTATATTGTTTTTATTGTTATTTTTGTTTATTCTATTATTTTTCTTGTTCTTTGATATTTGGTTGGTTCCGGCATTAAGAAATTTGCGATGTCTGTATAACGATAGAATTTTTTACCGTTAATCTTAACTGACGGGAGTCCATAGCAATTTTCCCATTTACACAGTGTGGATATATTTATTTTAAGTAACTGAGCGGCTTGTTTAGAGGGTAGGAGATTATCTGATAGATTTTGTAGTTTCTTCATCATAATCTGCTGCAAATGCTCTTCTATGCCTTTCTCTATTAATTCTTCTAATTGCTGCTTTTTTAGGAGATAATACGGTCCTAAGACACTTTTTTCATCTGTTAACATAATTATTCTTTGTTTATTCGCTGCAAATATAGCAAATAAACTTGTAAGAATAAGTTTCAATCCAAAGAATATGGAAAAGATTTAAACTTTGTTAGGATATGCGGCTTTATTTTAACAAAAAAGCATCATTCCAAAAATTTTACGAGGTCTTTCTTTATATCATCGTCGATATTCCTGTACCTGGCGAAGCTCCGGCTATTCTCCGTATGTCCTGTCATTGAGGATATTAGGGCTGGGTCTTTGACGTTTTTATATATGTTTCCAATAAAGGTGCGTCGAGCCATGTGTGAGCTGGCAATATCCGAGATATTGACAGCCTTTGGTCTTCTTGTCTTAGGATCGATGATGGTTACATAGCGGTTTATACCTGCTGTCTTGAACACTTCTTTAATGTAAGAGTTATATTTCTGCTCAGAGACGAAGGGTAAGAGACGATTGGTTTCAGTAGACTGGTATTTACTTATGATTTCCTTTGCTCTGTCATTAAGCGGCACACGAACAATTTTAATGGATTTGTTGCGAGTCTTGTGCGGTACATATTCAATGGAATCACCGATAATGTTGGATTTCTTTAAATTAAGGAGGTCTCCGACTCTACAACCTATGGAGCATTGAAAGATAAAAATATCCTTTTGTTTATTGAGTGCTTCTGACATCTTTGTATTATAGATTTTATCCATTTCTTCTTTGGTTATATATATAGGTGTACCGTAAAGTTCTCCTACGGGCTGCTTAAACTTATCAAAAGGATTCTTCTTAATAATCTCTTCAAGATAGCACCAATGTATGAAGGCTCTTAGTTTCTTCATCATACCAATAACAGTATTGATGCTTCTTAGCGTGCTTATACTGCTGCTGATAACACTATAAAGATAAGGGTACTTGTCTAGATGTTCTTTTTCGTTAATAAGAAAAAACCAAAAGTCTTCAAGTCGTGCAGGAGTGATATTGTATAGTGTAACCTGTTCTTTGACTCGTGTACGCTTGTATAGATCTTCTTCCTCATAGATACGAAACATCTTCATCTTGCGTAGCAAGACGTTATACGCAGATCGACGGTTGCCTTCAATATTCTTACTGTCAAGATACTTTGAAAAGATTGTGTTTATATCGTTGCTTTCGTCTTGAAGGATAATTTTTTTGTGGTAGAGTAGGAGAGTTTCATCGAGCCATGCTTTATTGATGATGGTTTGATCATCTCTTAAATTATATCTTTCTTCAACATAATCTGATATACTTTTCATGTTATAAGAAAGTTCTTCTCTTATATTATGAGGTACAACAATATTATTCTTTAATTTCTGATTACGGAAATCCCAATAAGTATTGTTTATCATAAGATTGGTGTTACCTGATATATCAAATAAATTTGTTTGACGTAGACGAATGTAAATTTTTGAAGTCAGTTCACCTCTGTCTTTATTCTTTGCTTTGCTTTCCCGTGCGTAAAAAGTTATATTCATATCTATAAAATTTTATATATTCTATGGAACAGAAATTAAACGAAGTCATCAAAATCATCAAAATCATCAAAAATTTCGGGTCCTTTTAATTATTTTATTTATTAATTAATATTTAGTTAAAATATGGATAGGTAAATTTATGAGTATTTTATGTGATAACATTCTGTAACATTTAAAATATTTTTTCTATTTAGGTACAAAGATAAATAAAAAAAAAAAGTTTTTCCATATTTTTCCCCGATATATAAAATTTTTCCTGAGGGAAAGGAATATATTTTATCCTTTAACTCATTAAGAATTAGAGCGTTAGCAAAATTAAGTACAGTAAAAGTTATTAAAACAGGTGTACAAGAGTATAAATTATTGTGTTTCAATAATATAAGATAATTATGGGAAAAATATCAAGTAAAAATGTCAGTCCCAACGGAATCACCTAAAAATAGGGTGTCTTTTTGATTTAAGTTATTACAAATCAGGAAGATACCTTTTTTAGCAAAAATCCGAAAAACACCAAAAACCCTTTAAATTTTTCCCCGATAGGGAATTGAAATAAATATGTGAAGGTATATCATATTGATTTTATTCTCTAATGAATTTTTTACAGTTAAAACTGTTAACAATTATAAGTTAAATAATCTTTACAGTTTTCTTATGAATACTTATATATTTTGATGACTTTGATGATTTTGATGATTAAAACATATATAAAAAGATTGTTTTGAGAATTCTAAAACTAAATATATGTTTTTAAAAATAAAAAATTGTTTATATTTCCGCTAATTTTCCCATTTTTAAGACGATTTTTGGTGGTTTCTTCTTGTCCGAATGAGGAAAATCATCAATTTTGCAACAAAAAATCATCAAAATTTGATGACAAAGAGCATTTTGATGACAATTTTGATGATTGAAAAGAGAAGGGCAAATTTGCTCCTTTCCCTTAGGCTAAGAAAAAGATAAAAAAAAAAGAGTACAGATTCACATCTATACTCTTTTAATTGTCTAACTAAAAATTTATGTACTAATTACTAATTATATGAAAGTATTTTGAATTAAGTAAACAAACTCTTTTTTTTATTTCTTTCTCATCTCAAACTGCATCTGCATGAGGATTTGTCCTGCTTCATGATCATCGCAGTTCTCAGATTCAATGATTCTCTTCTTTGCGTCTTCAATGAGTTCTGCAAAATTGTTACAACCATAGTCATTATTGAGTGCATGACTGATGATGTCGATGGTTGATTGTTTGATTTCTCTTTTCATAATCTTACTTTTTATATTGTTAATAATCATGTTATCTTTGTTTAGAGAGCGTTATCAAATACAAGTTCTCTGATGTCGTATATCCAAGCGCTGTCGATGTAGAGATTATCGCAAGATGTTATATACTGGTCTCTGTATATACATCCGTCTGCTGATGAGTCAGCAATTTCTTGAAGTCTTATAACTTCTTCTTCGATTCTTTCGATAGCCTCTATCCTGCTACATCTGTTAGAATTCATCACTTCTTCGATTAATTCTTCTGAGATGTCAGACATTGATGAATTGGCTGCTGCATGAGAAGATTGTATCTTATCGAGAGTCTTAAATGCTATTCTGTTGTTTATCTTAGCATCTGCTTGCTCATTGAGTTTTGCAACTGCTTCTTTGTATGTGATACCTTCCTGCTTTTGAAGGTTCTTTCTTACTTCTTTTGATGTCATCTCTTTACGGAGTGACATAATTTCGTTTGAGCTTTCTACGTTCTTTCTGATACTCTCAGCGATATGCTGCGGTAGTTCTGCTTTCTTAGTAGAGGTTTTTTCTGATGTAGATGTAGGCTTGTTAACTCGTTTGATGCCTAACATCTCTAAAACCTTATATTCTTTCTCTTGACGAGAGAGATTCTTGTAGCGGAGCTTATCCATTTCTTTCTTTATCATCTCTCTTGCCTGTTTCTCGGCAGAGCTTACCATCTTGTGTTTTTTATAGTAAACTTTCTCGATTTCTTCGTTTTCGTTTACTTTCGTACCACTTGTTATCTTGGTCCATTTTGAGATGTCCTTTAATTTGAAGACCTTAATAACTAAATCAACTACATACTGAGATATTTCAGTATTCTTAGTATTCATTGACAGGTTTATGTCGTTACGACCTTCCTGTCGCTGTGTGCGATACCACTCAGAAATTCTGTCGGCTTTTTTTACCTCGAAGTTCCCTTCGATTTCATTAAGCCCTGGTGTATAAATTACGTTACTTTCCATAATAATTAATTTTTTAGTTAAACTTACTTCCACCTTTAAAGTGGGTTTTATCTATGCGATAAAAATTTTACAGGATTGTAGTTGCGGTTAGACAAATAATTACGGCGAAGCCGGAATAATAAGGGGTTATTCGTAAGAATGTTCACTTATGGTATTTGGCAAGTTATTTTTACTTAATAAATTTGCATAAGATAAAGCCCACGAGGTGGGAGGGAAGTGAAAAAGATTTAGGAAAGTGTTACCAAATATAGCAAGGGCTTGTAAAGATGAAGGAGAAACGAGGGTAAGGTAAAAAGGATAGATAGAGTGAGAAGGTAGCGATGGAAAGGATATTAGATATTATACTATATATAAGGTGTATGAGTTATTTATGATAGGACATAGATAAAAGATATAAGTAGTAAACAACTGGAAAAGAGAAGATGAGTCAGGTAAATTACAGAGATAAAGTTTAGCGGTAGGAGAGGAAGATAAAGAAATGGATGCGACAAAAGAGAAAAAGAGGTAGGAGGTACCAAATAAGAGGATTAAAATCTGCTTACTTGGAATATGGAAGATAAGATATTGAAAATGAAAGTGTTAGAAGAGCCAAAAAAATAAGCCCCGTAGATAAATCTACAAGGCTTGAAGAACTTTTAAGTGTACGGGCAAGATACATTAGAGTATCTAATCTTAAAAGTATGATGTATAGCAAGATTTAAAGGTAGCCATGTTCAAGGGAGTTAAGTAGATGCTGCTTCTTATGATGGTCAAAATTGACGTATTCAGTAGATTCTTTATCATGATTATCATAAGTAGACAGAATGAAAGAATTACTGCTGATGAGTGCCTTACATAGACGTAACTTCTTTATAAATCTTATAAAAGAGATGCCCTTGATGGCTACAAAGTCCTGAAAAGCCCCTGGGACATAGTATAGTAGGTGTATGAGAGTCCTATAATACTTGCCTTCGGGACCTATATTAGATATAGAATTTTCAAGACTTGCCATTGCTCATTAATTTATAATCTTATCCTTAATTTCGTTGATGAGCTCGGTATCTTCCGTCTCCTCGGCTTCGAGATCCTTTAAGGTCTTGTCACCGATACGGATAGAGTCGAGGTCGCTTTGTATGGAATTGAGGATTTCAATCATATTAGCGTACTGCTCCTGAATAGCGTCGGCGTTGACGGTATCGTCTTCCATTTCTTCCTGCTCGGTACTGAAAATGTCGGTGCAGTCAGATGTAATCTGGAACAAAAAAGTAGATACAGCCATGCGTAGCTGCGTTAAGGGACGTAGGTAATCAATGTTTTCACTGATTTCTTTACCTGAAATCTCATCAATTCTCTTCAAAAAGTAGTCAGACAAATCCTGGATTTGTTTGTTCTGACTCATCGTAATTAACTTTTCCATTTTAAAAAATTTATTTGTTGATAAAAAAAGATTTGATATTCATTTGACATTGTTTGATATATTCATATTTGGTTAAGGGACGGGAGGGCTTTTCACCTTCCGGGGTGAAGAGTTCAAGTTGACGGTGTATGTATCTGTCTTCCGACTCTAAATGTTTCATGTCATTTCTCATTAAATGGTTTTCGGAAGTCACAGCCATTCTTCCAATTCGTGCAGCTATAAGAATATTTATTCTTGAATATCTTACCTTTGCCGCATTTAGGACATACTGTGCCTACGATAGAATCTGCCTTTCCGCTTGTCTTGGTGGCTTTTGAGCTTCCTTGCAGGGATTTGATGGTATCGGTATCCTTCTTTACCTGATCGGTGATTTCTCTGATTTTCTGCTCCAGCTCCTGCATAAATGTAGTGCGTTTATATTCGCCACGTTCCATCTGTCTGAGTTTCTTTTCCCACTCACCTGTCGTGGTAGGGCTTTTGAGCATATCATCCTTGATGATACCGATGAGCTGCTTACCTTTAAGGGTAGAGAGGAGTTTTTTACCTTTTTTTTCCATAAAACCTCTCTTCTTTAAAGTCTCGATGATATTGGCCCTCGAAGAGGGTCTGCCCAGTCCGTTCTCCTTCATAAGGTCACGGAGTTCTTCGTTATCACATAGTTTACCTGCCGTTTCCATTGCCTGTAGTAGCGTAGCTTCGGTATAACGTGCGGGAGGGGTGGTCTTCTTTGCATCAAGGTATGCCTTGTGTTCGCCTGATTCTCCTTCCTTGAATAAAGGTAGGGTTTGATTGTCATCATCATCTTTCTTATTTTCTTCGTCATCATCATCCTTGATATTCATATAGAGTGCTTTCCATCCCGGAGATGAGATATGCTTACCCGTGGCTTTGAAAAAGACATCAGAGGCTTTACCTTCTACGGTGGTGGTGTCATAAAGACAAGGCTCCATAAAGACAGAGATAAAACGTCTGGCGATGAGGTCGAAGACCTTGCGCTCTAAATCAGTCAGCGTGGTCATTTCGCCTGTCGGTATAATGGCGTGATGGTCGGTGACTTTGGATGAGTTGAAGACATTCTTGGATTTCTTTAATGCCGCTAGGTCGATATCCTTTGTATATTTAGCATAGTCCGTGAGATTTTTTAGTATATCAGGACAAGTAGGATAGACATCATCAGGCAGGAATCGTGTGTCTACACGAGGATATGTCGTAACCTTCTTTTCATACAGGGATTGTATGGTGTTAAGGGTGGTTTCTGCCGATAGGGAGAATTTCTTGTTACAGTCGACTTGCAGGGAGGTCAGGTCGTAGAGCTGACCGGGCATTTCAGAGCCTTGTTTCTTTGTAATCTTGGTTACTTGGAAGGGCGAGGATTTCGCCTTACTAAGTAAGGTGTCGGCTTCCGTCTTGTCTTTGAGCTGCCCTTTCATAGAAGAGAAGACTACATTACGATATCTGGTTTTGAGTAACCAATAGTCTTCGGGTTTAAAATGGTCTATGGTGTTGTCCCTTTCTACGATCATTGCGAGGGTAGGAGTCTGAACACGACCCAAGGATAATACTCCGCCTTCGTATGAGCTATATTTTTTAGTGAAAAGACGAGTAGCGTTAAGTCCTAATAGCCAATCTCCGTTTGCTCTTGCAAGAGATGCCTCGTAGAGGTTGTCGTAATCACTTTGATTTTTGAGGTTACGGAAGCCATCTTTGATGGCTGCGGTAGTAAGGGATGATATCCATAGTCTTTTTACGGGACATTTTATTCTGCATAGCTCCTGTATCTCACGTTGGATAAGTTCACCTTCTTGTCCGGCATCACCACAGTTAATGATTTCGGTAGTGTTTTTGTCTTCGAAGAGCTGCTTAATGACTCTAAACTGTTCCTTAACACCTTTGTCGGACATTACCTTGCGAGGAAAGCTGCTGGGTATCATTGGCAGAATATCCATACTCCAGCTCTTCCAGCTTTCGTTTATCTCACCCGGACTCTTAATCTCTATTAAGTGACCATAAGCCCATGTGACGGCATATTCACCTTTACTACCTGCGGTATAGTAACCTTTACTTGCTTTTGGGTTTCCCAGTACTTTTGCTATTTCTTTTGCGACTGATGGTTTTTCTGCTATGCAAACTATCATTGTTTAATCTTTTTATGTCCTTATCTAATTGCTTTTTGTACCTGTATATCCATATTAAGTTTGTGATAACAATTATAGTTAGTACAAATAGCATTTCTTTTTTCATTTTCTTCCTTGTTCGGCTTTGCCCGGAGCCCGAAGGCTCCGAGACCTGCCTTTTTTTTTAATGTTAAAAACAATTTACTACAAAGCTGTATGCTTATGCGTGCAAAGGTAGTAAAAATAAATTTTATTAAAAAATTATTTATTTATAGTTAATACATATTAATATATATTCACATAAGAATAATGCTGTTTTGTAGGAGATATAACGACGAGTGAGCGCAAAAGTCAAATATAAATGTTAAGAATAAGTGGCTATTTGTTTGATTTTTTATTGTATTATTTTTATTGCATTTTTCAAACCTGTTGTATTAAAGGAAAAATGGTATGTTGTTATAATAAATTCACCCATTTGTGCATATCCTTTTATTTGACCTTCTTGTTTCTTTAAGAAGTTGTATAATTTTTTGTTTTCTTCTTTGTTATCAGATATTATTTCACCTTCCTTTTGATTATACATTTTAAATGATTGAATATCGCCTTGTGATGTTTTTAATTTCATAGTGAATTCTTTGTTGTCATTAACAAGATTGTTAACATATTCGAAAAATTTAAAGTAAATAAGACTGTCTTTTGTAACATAAGCTATTATTCCTAATTCTGCATTATTTATTAAAAAATTGCTAAATTCACCTGTGCCTACGGTAAATATATAATTATCTTTTGTGTTTTCTCTAAATTCGTTATTATAGGTTCCGAGTAACCATGTTCCTGTACCTGTTGGGACTGGTATTACATTTTTTTCTTCATTTGTGTTGTTTGTTATTTCCCGCCCCGATTTATTAATAGCGATTATTGCTCTTTGGCGCATAGCCATATCGTAATCTAGATTACGATATATTTTGTCATTTTTTGTTTTCTCGTAATATTTTTTGTTTTGATATACACTATCTTCATCCAGTTCATTAAAATATTCAAAATTATGATAGTTATGTTTAAGATAGATATATTCGCAAATACTTGTAGTTTCTGTTCCTATTTGGTTTTTCGCTGCAAAATCTAAATGGATTATGCACAGTGAGTCATTACGATAAACGGTATTTATATTTGATAGTTTCACACTTTCGGGAACTTTGGCTAAATTCTTTGTCACTACGGGGAGACGGTTTTTTGCTTCTTTCTCTATTTGGGGAGTATTTTCACAAGATGTTATAAGAATAATAAAAAAAAGTGCGATTAAATTTTTGTATTGTTTCATAATTTTATTTGTTTTAAAATATAGTGTTGTTAAATTATTTTTTATTGTTTGTGCTAGTGAATATATATAGTATTGATAGTATTAGTGTAATTAACATGAAACATCCTGTACCTTTATTTGTTTCATATTCTTCAATGTTTGGTATTTGGGATTTTGTAAAAATAAAATCTTCTGATTTTTCTTTTTTTGATATCTCTTTTTTACATTCGTTATAAACAAAAAGAGTCATTTTTACATCTTCTAAAGAATCGTGTGCGCTGCTTGTGTCGTAGCCGTAATGCTCTGCGGCTTCTGTGAGTTTAGATCTACCATAATTTATTTCATACATATTCATGATGTCAATAAATTTATGTTCGTCATTGATTTTTATACCATGTGATAATAGAAATTTTATATCAAATGGTATATTATATCCCATTATATAGTCAGCTTTATTAATGATGTATTGTACCTCTTTTCTTATTTCGTGCCAGCTTGGTGCGTTTTCTACTGTTTCTGGCGTTATTTTGTTTATTTTAGATGCAATTTTCCAACTTTTATAGTATTTACCTGAGTAGTGTTCTTCTGATGGTTTAATATAACTGTTAAATAATTCTTTCCCTTCTGAGTCTATTATTGATATTTGTAGAAGTGTATTATCTTTGTATGATAGACCTGTTGTTTCAGTATCTAACACAATACAGAGTTCTTTATCTAATTCTTTATATTCTTCAAGGGTGTCTAGTGCTTCTTGTGAGATATAATTAAAAGATATATTTTCGTTATTCTTTCTTGTGATTAAAATTATACTTATTGCTATTATTATGATTGTTATTATAAATTCCATGTTATTTTATTTTTATGTGATTTATATTAAATACCTTCTGAAATAATTCTCATTAGTCGTTTATTTTGTACGAGAAGCTGCTTTAGACATGTGGACTGAGAGATAAAGAGTTCTGGACTGATAAAACGCTCTACGAGCATATATTTGGTCTTGACCCTTGTTTTGAGGTTCTTTTCGAGTGATTTATATGAGCCGAGGGCATCTTCGAGGTCCATCTTCTCTTCTATGAGCTGATCGTACCTGTCCTTTGATACAAAGTATTTATCGCTCTGCGTAGCTGCGATAGAAAGGGTAAGCTGATTTAAATTCATTACAGTTCGGGCGTAGTCCGTGTCCTTCTCTTTAAGCAAGGTGTCATAATGGGACTTAATTTCTTCTTCCTTTTCTGCTATGAACATCTCTATACCGTCTAAGATACCTTGTACCTTTTCTGATTTTTCATCCTGCTCAGCCTCCTGTGTATCTTCATCTATGGGGAATTCTTCTTCCCATACTACTTCCCCATCTTCCTCGTTTAGGGCGATAGGTATATTGTTTATGGTCTCCTGCATGATGAGAGTCATATTATGTATTGCACGACGTGCTTCCTTACGTTCTGTTTCAATCTGCTCTTCATACTTAGCTTTGATGGATTTTTCTATGGCTTCTCTTTCCTGTTTCTTAACGTCTTCTATATTTGCTATCTTAGAGTGCAGTTCTTTGTTGGTGCCTGTCTGCTGTAGTTTCTCTTCTTCAAGGGCACTAATACGGCTTTGGAGCTGCATAATCTGAGTTAGATACCATAAGTGTATATTCTTTACCTCTTGCTCGGTATATATGGTGGCGGAATTTCTTATCTTTTCTTGCTCTTGCCATACAGATTGTTGATCCTCTATTTCTTGTTTGAGGGCTTTTATTTCGGAATTTAAATTATGTATTTCCTTATTTCTTTTTTTTATCTTGTCTTTTTGATACAAAAGAGCCTGCTGCATAAAGCTATTCATGATGTTTATGGCAGTGCGTGCGTCAGAGAAATTCTTATCAGAGATTTCCTTTTTGATGGTATCTAGGTCTATTTGGGGCTCTAATACCTGATTATCCTCTGGCGTAGACTGTGGTTGCTGCTCGGTTTGTGCATGTGGAAGGGTCGGAGTGGTCTGACTAGCCTGCGAAGTGGAAGGGATATTTGTAGCCTGAGGGAAAGGGGTAGGGTGTTGCTCTGTGATTTGTGTGTCGGTAGTTGATGCTGTTTTATTTTGATTTTTTGTTCTTAGATAGTTATAGTATTCTTGTGGAATATCAGTTTTAGGACCTCTTTTGCCTTGATTATATTGGGTGTAAAAGTCAGCTATAGTTTCAAGATTATCCATATTTTTTCTGTATTTAAAAAAATGGAATTTCATTTGATGTCTTTTTCTTGCTCCATCTTTTGATTTTTGATAATCTTGTCTTCTTTCTGATGCTTCTAGCAAAATAGTTTCTTTATCTTTTGTATCCATAATAGTATGTATTATACGTTGGGTTCTTGTTCTATGGAATTATCTATCATACTTTTATACTGTTCACGATTGATTTCTTTTGCTGGCGTTTCGTCGTCTGGTTTTTCTCCTTCTGATACAGTAATTTGGGTTTTGTCTATGAGTTTATCCATTTTAACGATATTCTCATTGATGGTTTCAATGATTTTATCGTTTTTTTCCATTATTTCTTGCATACGGGCTGTTTTTTCTTTGACGCCTTTATTCTTGCCTCTAAGATAGCAGTCGTTGCCCACAACGGCTGCTATCATTATAGTGACAATGGCGAATATGAAGTATTCCATATCGTGTTTTATTCTTCGTTGTTGTTAGAATTATCATTATCATCGTCGGTGTCCTTTTGCTCTTTGTCTGGATTTTCATCCTTTTTTTCTTCTTGGGTTCCACCGATAGGTTTACCATGTTCGTCAAACTTAGTACCGTCGATGTCTTCGATGATTCTGAATTCTTGTTTATCCCATAATTCTTTATCAAATGATATAATTGGTTTATTGTATACCATTTTGTAATCACTTGAACTAAGTGTTATTATACCGTTATTTGGATCAACTTGTATTCTGTAAGTATGGTTTTCTTTATCTGTGAGCGCAGCTCCTACGAAAATTTTATTACCAAACTTATCGTCTTTACCTGTATATTGACTTAGAGTTTCTTCATTATCTATCATGCAGTCAGTAGCGATACCTTTTTTGCTTAGTTCTATTGGGTAAAGCATTGGGGTATATTCACCTAATTTGATGTATACAAGGAATCCTTCTATCCATTTTCCTTGCATATTTTTACCTTTAAATATTGTATTTGTATATTTCATATCTAATCTTTTTAATTAAATAAGGGAAGGCTCCCGTAGATGATTGCTCGTCTATAGATACCTTCCCTTCATTAGTAAAAATAAAAAAAATAAAATATGTGATTTTAAATTACGCTCGTAATTGATGTCTCTGTAACGGAAGATATCATGTAGTCACCCATATTGCCAAGAGATGAGTTAATCTGCTTTATAGCAGATGAGATATTCTCAGCTCTGACGAGATAAGTGGTGCTGACGAGTTTTTCTTTGCCAGTTTTTTCATCGACCTCGACGAAAGGAACTTTGGCTTTGAAATACTTTTCTGCCTGTGACTCTCCTTGTCCCAGCACCTCTGTGTATGATGCGATAGAGATACCTGTTACTTCAACATCTGAATAACCTTCGGCTTCTTCCAGTGCTTTTTTTTCGGCTGTACCAAAAGAGATAGCCATTACTGCGAAGACTTCTGATTTCTTTTTCTCAGTGCCGTCTTCCTGTGTTTCCATAAAGGAAATCTTTGTTTCAAAATATTTTTTTTCTGTCATAATTTTTTTTTAGAATGTTCTACTGCTTATAGTTTCAGTTGTACTTTCGGCTTTCTTCTCCTGTATCTCTCTTATAACAAGGATAGATACCATACGGTTCTTGTCGTTTTCTGACATTGGCTGTACACGAGCTCCACGAGAGTCATAAGAGATATTGTTTCTTGGAATACCTAAGTTGGATGTAAGATAAGAGATAACTTCCGTTGCACGGTTGGCTGCAAGGTGGTCGTTAATCTTATCATCACCTGTGCCCTTGTCGGCATAACCACATACTACGATGTTTGCATCGGGAAAGAGGTCATAATGCTGACGTACTTCGTTAAGTTTACCTTTCTCAGAGTCAAGAATCTCGTATGAGTTTAGGTTAAAGAAAATTTTACGCTCGAAAGTATCACGCTCGATAGTTTCTGTGTTATCTATATAGTTGGTGATAGTATCTCTTATGATTTCACGTTTGATTATCTCCTTTGTACGATACTCTACAGGGCGACGCATACGAGGTTTTGTTCTACCGATATTAAAGCGGAGACCTGCCATAGCGGTGATATTCCAGTCCGCATTGGAGTTGTTCTTTGAGTTAAAGTGGTCTGACATGCAGTTTACCGTACCGTCTACCATAATATCTATAAGGTCGCTGACTTTGAACATGGCTCTCAGTCCTGCGTGTCCGCCAGGGAAACAACCGTGATCCCAAAGATATTCAAGGTTATAGCGGTCAGCGAGTGCTTTGGCATCGTCATTGCCCCAACAGAAAGCTGCCTGTCCGCCGATGAAGGCGAGGAGGTTAATGGTTCTTGCTGGGTTGTAACCGTTGATGGCATTAAGAATGTCTACCTCAAGTTCAAGGCTTGGAGATACATAGTTCCATTTATATTTGGCTTCGGGTGAAGACC